>Ga0113563_10000467_pt1 | contig 19550 bp, 15 predicted proteins | sample Mud3Dept3metaG_FD_80117 | JGI IMG/M metagenome (GOLD analysis project Ga0113563, IMG submission 80117) | Freshwater wetland microbial communities from Ohio, USA, analyzing the effect of biotic and abiotic controls - Mud 3 Core 4 Depth 3... | ecosystem: Environmental > Aquatic > Freshwater >...
TCGTGGCGGGTTGCGGCGACTCGCAGACCCCGGATGCGAGGGTACGGGCAGTCATCGCGCAAGGAGAGCAGGCGGCGGAGGTCCGCGACCTCTCCGGCATCATGGACCTGATAGCGCCCTCATATACGGACGGGCAGGGAGGCGGTCGCGACGAGCTGAAGCAGTATCTGCGCGGCTATCTCGTCGCCCACCAGGCGATCCACCTGCTGACGAAGGTCGAGTCCGTCGACTTCCCGTACCGCGACATGGCGAAGGTGAGTCTCACAGTCGGAACGCTCGGGAGGGATGCCGCCGCGGCCACCGCATTCGACCTTGCCGCCGACGTGTATGAAGTCGAACTCGAGCTCGCGCTCGACGACGGCGAGTGGCGCGTTACCCGGGCGAGCTGGCGCCCGGCCTCGAACTGAGACCGGCGCGCGCAGCCCCGCGAGCGGTTCGCCCTCCGGTCAGAACGAGTACTTCGAGGTCAACTGGAACCGGTTCAGCGTACCGTCGTCGCCGCTCTCGATTTCACGCTCTGCCCAGCGGTATTCGGCGCCTATATCGAGCTTCGGGATTGGCGAGTAGAAGACGTTCACAGTCCAGCTTTCGCTCGCCTGGTTGGCATTTGGGCCGGTCAGGTCGATGTCGTTGTCGTAATCCCCGATCGCGTAGAAGACACTGCTGCGCAGCCTGTCCGTCCACAGATGGCGATAGGCGATGTAGCCCGCCCACCCGTCGATCGCCTCGAGCTTCCCATTCGAGTCCAGCACGGCATCGTTGGTGAAGTTGAGGCCCACGTAACGGCCGAGATTGCCGCCGAGGATCATCCAGCGGATATCGTCCTTTCCGAACACCATCAACTTGCCCGACAGGCTGCCGGCCGCGGTAAATGTCGAGTCGTCGATCGCATTGGCGCCCGTCGTCTCGTACTTCAGCTCGCGGAACAGGCCCGCGGCAGTGACGTTGCCCCAGTCACCCTTCCACGTGTAGCGGCCGATGATGTCCGGGAACACGTTGTCGTCTGAAGAGATCCGGGCGCCGCCCTTGTAGGGCAGCACCGTGGTCGCCGGGTTCTCCGCCGCAATCGAGAACCCGCCGTAGGTGTAGCGGACCTGCGCCTGGCGGACGAACACGGTACCGTCCGTCGGGCCGATGAAGTCTGCGGTCTCGGGCAGTGCCCCGATGTCCTGGAAAGTCGACCAGGCCTGGCCGACGAGCCAGTGCTTCGTCTGGAAGAATGCCTGGCGGAGCTGCGGCTGGTAGCCGTTCGTGATGTTCTGCGGCGAGGTTGCGCCGAGCGAGGAAGTGAAGAAGTCCACCTCAAAGTGTGTCTTGACCTTGTCTCCGTCCCCGAACGGCGTCTCGGTGCCAGCGATGAGGCGAGTCTGCTTGACGTGGAAGTCGAAGTCCGTTCCCTCGTCGAGGCCGTTGATGGGCGTCTGGCCCGGCACGTAATACTCCCGGCCGGATTCCTGGTCCGGGATCTCGCCGTCCGGCGTCGTCGTCCAGAGCGCGTCGGCCTTGGCGTAGCCGGTGAAATAGAACGTCGTGCCAGCTGCCGCATTCGGCACGATCGACACCTGCTGCACCGGCGGCGGCGCCTTTGCCGCTGGGGCGGCGGCGACGGCCGTCGGAGCGCTTCCTGCAGCGGTGGCCGCCGGCGCTGGCGCAGCCGCAGCGGGCACCTGCTTCTCCGCCATCAGTTGCTTCACCATGCGCTCGAGCTCGGCGACGCGAGCCTCGAGCGCGGCCTCCTTGGCGGTCTGTGCAGTCTGCGCCAGTACGCCGGCAGAGACTCCGAGCGCCGTGACGGCGAGTGTGGTCGTGACGAATCGTCTGAGAAGTGTGCTGCGACTGGTGTTGGTCCGCATGATTGCACCCTGGGATGGACGGTGCGTTGATGCTGAGTTAGCAGCGGACGGGAGGAAATGCGCCTTTGGTCGAACGTCGTGCCGGCAGCCGCCTCACCGGTGTAGGCTCGAACCCATGACCCGACAGATCATCGTCGCGGACGACCACCCGTTGTTTCGCGAAGCGCTGAAGGCCGCCGTCGGCCGGCTGGAACCGGGGACGGGGTTCATCGAGGCGGATTCCGTGGCGGCGTTGCTGGCGGCCATCGAGGCGGAGCCCGACGCGGACCTGCTGCTGCTCGATCTGAACATGCCGGGCGCGCAGGGCTTCAACGCGCTGGCCCATGTGCGCGGAACCCGTCCGGGACTTCCCGTCGCGATCGTCTCGGCGGACGATGATCCGCAGACCATTGCGGCGGCCCTGCGCTACGGGGCCCAGGGCTTCATTTCGAAATCGACCGAGGCGGCGCAGATCGGCCGGGCGGTCGAGGCCGTGCTCGCCGGCGAGATCTACACGCCTCCCGGGTATCACCCACCGCGAGGGTTGCCTTCGAGCGACCAGGACCTGCTGATCGCACGCCGGATTGCCGAGCTCACTCCCCAGCAGTTTCGCGTCCTCGGCGCGCTGTGCTCGGGACAGCTGAACAAGCAGATCGCGTACGACCTCGATGTCTCGGAGGCAACGGTAAAGGCACACGTGACGGCAGTGATGCGCAAGCTGGGCGTCGCCACGCGCACGCAGGCCGTGCTCGCGGCAGGCCGACTCGCCACCGACAGTGCGCGTGCGCGTCCTGCATCCGTGGACCCTGAATGACTCAGGCCGGCGCGGCAGTGCGGCCGCCGGATTCCCGTTGTGCTGCGAGCGCCCCCAGCAGCGCGCGCAATGCCCCGGGTTTCACGGGCTTGCGCAGCACCGGGTAACCCATTGCCCGGGCGCGTTCCGCGACGGCCGTGCCGTGGTCCGCGGTCACCAGCGCGCCTGGCACGGGCTCGACGCCACCGCGACGCATTGATTGAAGCAGGTCGAGCCCATCCATTTCTCGCTCGCCGAGCCGGTAGTCCGCGAGGACGACATCGGGTCGATCCCGCTCGAAGGCTGCCTGCGCCTGCGCCGCGTCGGCGGCGGTGATTACCCGCACACCCCATCGCGACATCAATGCGCTCATGCCTGCGAGGATCGCGGGCTCGTTGTCGATGCAGAGCACGGCGAGCCCCACGAGGCTTGCTGGCGCGCCCGGCGATGATTCCGCCGCGGCCGTGGCAGGAGCGTTCGCCGCCATGCTGCCGATCGGCACGCTGACGCTGAAGACCGAGCCGCGTCCTTCCTGCGAGCGAACGCTGATCTCGTGCCCGAGCAGAAGTGCGATGCGATGACAGATCGAGAGGCCGAGGCCGAGGCCCTGCTCGCCCCAGGGCGACGGACGGTCCAGTCTTCGGAACTCGTCGAAGATTGCGTGCTGGTGCTGCTCCGGTATGCCCGGCCCGGTGTCCCAGACCTGGATCTCGGCAACATGGCGCCGTCTGCGGCAGCTGACGAGCACCCCGCCGCGCTGCGTGTAGCGCAGCGCATTCGAGACGAGGTTCTGCAGGATGCGGCGCAGCAGCACGCGATCACTCCGCACCAGGCACCGCGGGCGCGTGAAGCGCAGGCGCAGGCCGCGCCGTGCCGCGAGCGGAACGAACTGCCGCTCCAGCTGCTCGAAGGTTTCCGCCAGTGAGAAGTCGGCAATGTCGGTGCGCATCGTGCCGCTCTCGAGCCTGGCGATGTCCAGCATGTCGTCGAGCACTTCCTCGGCCGCGCGCATCGAGCTGTCGATGCGCTCCGCGATCTCGGTGACGGCGGGATCGTCCGAGCGCTCGCTCAGCGTCGACGCGAACAGTCGCGCGGCATTCAGCGGCTGCAGCAGGTCGTGGCTCGCGGCGGCAACGAAGCGGCTCTTGGTGGCGTTTGCCTCCTCCGCCTGCCGCTTTGCATCCTCCTGTGCGGCCAGCGCTGTCTTGAGTTCGCTGGTTCGCTCCTCCACCCGCTGCTCGAGCGTCTGCTTGGCCTCGAGCAGCGCCAGCTCGGTGCGCTTGAATTCCGTGATGTCGTTGTAGGTCGTAACGTATCCGCCGTCCGGCAGTGACTGGCCCCTGATCTCGTAGACGTTGCCGTTGCGGCGCAGGCGCTGCGTGACGTACGCCTTGCCCGACTTCATGTGTGCAAGCCGCTTGGCGATCTGCCGCTCCGTGTCGGAGTCGCCGAACTCGCCGCGCTCGGCGTTCCAGCGGATCAGGTCGGCCACGGGCCGTCCGACACAGACCAGGCCCTCCGGGTAGTCGAACATCTCGAGATAGCGGCGGTTCCAGGCCACGACGCACGCTTCGGCATCGGCGACCGCGATTCCCTGCGATACGTTCTCCATGGTGGCCTGAAGCAACTGGCGGCTGAAGCGCAACTCCTGGGACGTCTCGTCCAGCAGTCCGGCCACGTCTTCGGGAGCGATGCCGCGCCCGGCCATCGCGTGGGTGAACATCAGGCGTGCGGAGGACGCGCCGATGGCGCCCGCGAGGACCCGCTCCATGTGCTGCAGCAGGCCACGATCGGCCGGTTCGACGTGCCGCGGTACCGGGCGACCCAGTCCGGCGTGGTAGTCGCCGAGCGCCCGCGCAGCAGCTTCGACGCCGAGGATTCTCTCGGTCACCGCAAGCAGGTCGCCTACGCGCGCGCCTCCCGCCGGTGTGACCCCTGCAACCGGCATGCTCCCTCGCAGGAACGTCATGGCGGCCATCCTCTCCCGCAACGAGACGCCGCGCATCATCGAGAGCGCCACCAGGATCAGCACGTTGGTGGCGAGCGCGAGCATCGCCCCGCGCAAGACCGGGCTGAGTGCTTCGATGCCGAACAGGCTCTGCGGGCGGAGCCAGGCGATGCCCCACGGGCCCTGCTCGAACAGCGGCCAGCCGATCACGCCGCCCGCGACGAAATTCGGCAGCAGCAGCGTGTACGTCCAGACTGCGAAGCCGCAAAGGAGGCCCCAGAACACGCCCTGGCGCGTCGCGCCACGCCAATAGAGTCCGGTGACGATGGCTGGCGCAAACTGAGCGACCGCCGCGAATGCGAGCATCCCGATGGAGGCGAGGCTCGCCGGAGCCGCCGTGCCGTGGTGGTACGCGAACGCAAGCAGTGCAATCAGCAGGATCGTCACGCGGCGCAACCAGAGCACGAGTCTGCCGACGTCCGCTCCCAGGCTGAGGCCCAGCCAGCGGCTGCGCCACAGGGCCGGCATGATCAGATCGTTCGTGATCATCGTGGCGAGCGCGATGCTTGCGACGATCACCATCGCGGTCGCCGCCGATAGCCCGCCGAGGAACGCGAGAATCGCGATCCCCACCGCGCCTCGCTCCATCGGTAGCGTGAGCACGAACGAGTCCGGGTGATGCCGGTCGCCGAGGCCTGCGCCCAGCCCGGCCAGCACGATCGGCACCACGAACAGCGTGAACACGCCGAGATATCCCGAAAACAACCAGCGTGCCCTGTTGAGGTCGGCCGGGTCGGCGCACTCGACGATGCCGACCAGGAACTGCCTCGGCAGGCAGAAGATTGCAGCGGCCGCCAGTAGCGTCGCCATCAGGAAATTCGCGTTCGCGATCGTATCGAGGTCGCCGAGACGTGTCGGCGCGAAATCCGGCGCAGGCCCGATGTGCAGCGCGGCGTATACGCCCACTGTCACGAAAGCCAGCAGCTTCACGATCGACTCGAAGGCGATGGCGAGCATCACGCCCTCGTGGTGCTCGGTCGCGTCGAGACGCCGGGTGCCGAACAGCATGGCGAAGATCGCCATCAACAGGGCGACCCAGAGCGCGGTGTCCGCGAACCAAGGCGGGTGGCGTCCCGTCGAGCCGGTCAGCACGTCGATGCTGGTGCCGACCGCCTTGTACTGCAGTGCGAGGTACGGCACCGCGGCAGTGAGCGCTATCACGGCGACCAGCGCGGCCAGCGCAGGGCTCTTGCCGAACCGCGCCGATATCAGGTCGGCGATCGACGTCGTGTTGCGCGAGCGCGCGACCGCGACCAGTCGCTGCAGGAACGGCGTCGCAAGCAGGAACACCAGGGCCGGACCGAGATAGATGGGCAGGTAGGCCCAGCCGTCCCGCACGGCCGTGCCGACCGCCCCGAAGAAAGTCCACGTCGTGCAGTAGACCCCGAGCGCGAGGCTGTAGATGTAGGGGCGCAACCGCGTCCACCCCGGGTAAATGGACCTGCTTTCACCGTAGAAAGCAACGGCAAAGAGCAGACCCAGGTAGCCGATCGACAGCAGCGTCAGTAGCAGGCCTGGAACCACCGCAGGACTCTAGCCGGATTCCTTCCGCGGCCCCGGGAAAAATGCGTTCGTGCGCCGGATGTAGTCGGCGTAGGCGGGCCGCCGCTCGCCGATGTCCTTCTCGAGCAATGCCACGCCCGATACCTTGAACAGCAGCAACGTCATCAGCGCAGGCCCGACGATGCTCCACCATCCGCCCGCGCCCGCTGCCAACAGGTAGAAGCCCCACCAGATGCAGAAGTCGCCGAAGTAGTTGGGGTGACGCGTGTAGCGCCAGAAGCCGCGATCCATCACCTTGCCCGTGTTGCCCAGGTCCGACTTGAATCGCGCCAGCTGCCAGTCGCCGCCCGCTTCGAACGCGAAGCCGATGGCCCAGAGGGCGATACCCGCCCAATCGAGCGGGCCGAGCGGGGCGGCGCTGTTGATGGCGCCGAGCAGTGGGACCGAGATCACGGCGGCGAGCACCGCCTGGAAGGCGAAGATGAGGTACAGGCTCTTGAATGCGAAGTTCGGCTCGTTGCGGGCGCGGATGGCCTGGTATCGATGATCCTCCGCCTTGCCGTGATTGCGCCACGTCAGGTAGATGCAGAGCCGCAGGCCCCAGATCGAGACCAGCGCGATCACGAGCGCGGTGCGCGGTCCTGGCGACGGGACACTCGCGGCGTAGGCGAGCGCGGCCAGCATGAAGAGCACTGGCCAGAGGCTGTCCACGATCGTGACGTTGCGCTGCGCGATGCTCACGAGCCACGTCAGCGCGCCCGCAGTCAGCAGCGTCGCGAGGGCGACCAGCCACGCATGCAGGTCAAACACTGCGGGTCTCCGGTAGAAGCGGTTGCAGCAGGCACTCTCGCAGCATGTCATCGTCGATGTTGCCACCGGACAGAACGATTGCAACCGCCCGTCCGTGAGTCTCCAGCCGGCCGGCCATTATGCTCGCCAACGCTACCGCCCCTCCCGGTTCGACGACCAGCTTCAGCACTCGCGCGGCATAGGCAATCGCGCTGCGTACTTCGTCATCGGTCGCCGCGAGGCCGCCGGCCAGCAGCCGGCGATTGATTCGAAACGTGAGTTCGCCCGGCGTCGGGGCCAGCAGCGCATCGCAGATGGAGTGCGCGCCGGGGGCATTGCGCAGTCTCTCGCCGGCCTGCAGAGAACGGCGGTGGTCGTCGAACTCGGCGGGCTCCGCGGACCAGACGCGCGCCGAGGGCAGCATTGCGTTGACGGCAAGCGCCGTGCCGGCCACGAGTCCGCCTCCGCTGCAGCACACCACGACGTCGTCCGGATGGATGCCGAGTTCGGCTGCCTGCTCCACGATCTCGACGCCGACCGTGCCTTGCCCGGCGATGATGTGCGGATCGTCGAAGGAGGGCACGAGCACCGCACCGCGCTCGTCCGCGAGACGTGCGGCTATCCCTTCGCGGCTCTCGCGCTCGCGATCGTACTCGATGACCGATGCTCCCAGGGCGAGCGTGTTCTGCATCTTTACCCGGGGGGCGTCCGACGGCATCACGATCGTGGCTGGCATGCCGAGCAGCCGGGCCGCGGCCGCGACCCCTTGCGCGTGGTTTCCCGACGAGAAGGCGACCACCCCGGCCCGGCGCTGATTCGCGTCGAGCTGCACGAGCCGGTTGTAGGCACCCCGGAACTTGAACGACCCGGTGTGCTGCAGCGTTTCGAGCTTGAGAAGGACTCGACCGCCGGTCAACGCATCGAGCGGCGTGTCCGCGAGCAGCGGCGTGCGGCGCGCATGTCCGGCAATGCGACCGGCCGCGGCGCGCACGTCGTCGAACGTCGGCAGGCGGCTGGCGGCCTCATCCGGCATTGAGCATCCCTCGAGTTCGTCGCAACATCGAACGGTGAGCGTACACCAGGAACTGCCTCCGGGCTGCGAGCCGACCTGCCATGGCTGTCGTCATCGGCGCATGGACGAGTCGGCCAGCCTGGCCCAGAAGCAGGACTATCTCGCGCGGGCATTGCGACGCTGGGCCGACCGCCTGGAACCCATGACCGGGCCGCGGACAGCCGAGCGGCTCGGCTATCGCGATCGTGTCACGCTCACCACCCGATGGTCTGAAGGGCGCGGGTGGCGATTCGGCCTGATGCGCCGTGACGAGCTGATCGCGATCCACGACTGTCCGGTGCACACCGCGCGTGTGCGTGCGCTGGTTCACGCACTGGTGCAACACCTGCCGCGGGGCGACGAGCTGCCGCTGGCCTACCTGCACGTGGCTGGCGCGCAGGCGACGCTGGTGGTCAAGGCGCATCACGTGGACAGCACGATGCTGACGCGCGCGGTCGAGGCCGCGGGGGAAACCGGTCTCGAGGGCCTGTGGCTGCATCTTCATCCGGCGGCAGGGCGCAAGCTGTTCGGCCGCGGCGGATGGCGGCTCCTTTGGGGCGCGCCGCAGTCGCGGGATCCCCACGGCCTGCTGCATGGCCCGACCGCATTCATGCAGGCCTTTCCGCGCCTGCATCGTGAGTCGCTGCTGGCGGCGCGCGAATACCTCGAGCCTGGAGCGGGCACCGCCGTGCTCGACCTGTACTGCGGGCTCGGCGGCACACTGCGCGAGTGGACCGACGCTGGCAGCGCGTCGCTGGGGATCGAGCTGTCGGGAGAGGCCGTGAAGTTCGCGGAACTCAACGCACCCGGTGCCACGGTGCTGCGTGGCACATGCGTGCAGCGGTTACCGCAGATCCATGACTGGTGGAGCGAGCGAGTGACGACGCACGTCGCATACGTCAACCCGCCGCGGTCCGGACTCGAGGAAGAGGTGACCGCTGCGCTGGCGCGGCAGCTCCGCCCCGCACGCATTGCCTATCTGTCCTGCAGTGCCGGCACGCTGGCCCGGGACCTCGATGCATTCGAGGCGGCCGGCTATGGGCTGGATCGCATCCTCCCCTATGACTTTTTTCCGCTCACCCACCACGTCGAAGCCCTGGCGCTGCTCGAAAGCTGCCGAGAGCGGCACGCCTGGGTTGGCGGGGCAGCTCTCGGCACGTAACGCAGGCCGGCCGCCCGGCATGAATCCCGCCTGACCAGGGACCGGGTGCCGCTGGCCTGCTGTCGATCATTTTTACATATCGCATCCTGCCCCTTGCGCGCTCCTTTTGCTAACCGCTGTAAGTCTTTGAACAGGAAGGGCCGTGCCTGGCGTGGTCCGGATCTTGCAAGCTCGTCGTCGGGGGTAAAGAAAAAATGTTAGGCAGGGCGACCGGATTACTTGCGCTGGCGCTGGGCCCAGCGGCAGCCTTGTACTTTCTGGGCTACACCGCAACGGCGCACTACGTCGCTCTAGGCACGGTGCTGGCTGCGCAGATGAGCCTGCTGGCGCGCCCGGTTGCGGGTTTCTCGATCCTGCTGCCGTTGGCTTATGCGGCCGCGGCCATCACGGCGCAGTCGACGGGTGGTGTCATCGCCCTCGTCGTCGCAGTGGCGGCAATCGTGGGTGCTGCCAGTTCCCAGGGACTGCAACGCGGGTTGCTGGCGATGCTGGCTGCGACACTGATCGGGTCCAGCGAGCCCGCGGCCCCGTCCGCGGTAGTCGTTCCCACGCTCGCACTGTTCGCCGGAAGTTGCTTGGGCTACGTGCTCGCAAAGACTCTGCTGCGCGACGTCATCGTCGATGCGCGGGCGGTCAGTCCGCGCACGGCGCTGAGCTTCGCGATGCTGCTGGCGATCCTCGTGCTGGTCGCATGGCTCGCCTCGCGTGCCGCCGATCTCACGCGCGGCTGGTGGATACCGTTCGCGGTTGCCGCCACCGGCCACCCCGCCATTTCCGGCTCGGCCCTTCGCTCGCTCGCGCTCCTCGCCGCGACCTTGCTTGGCACCCTCGTGCTCGTCTCCATCATCGAGCTCAGCGATGCCGTGTCCTTGCGTGTGGCTTACCTCATCGTCCTGACACTGCTGATTCTGACGGCCGGGCGAACACGGCGGTGGCTCCGTGCGTTGTTGTACACGCCAGTCCTGGTGCTGCTGGTCGCTCACCAGGGTGGCCGTCCACAGACGTTCGAATACCTGCAGTCCGCGCTTCTGGCGTGTGCCGCGGTGTTTGGCGTGGCGCTGGTCGGGCAGTGGCTGCTCTGGACGATCCGTCCCGACTCGGGCCACGCCGCTGCCTGACGACGCGGCGCGCTGGCCTGCTGCTCTACCCGGGCAGCGCGATGGAACCAGATGGAGCAAGGTGTCCGTGCGGCAGTCGCGATCGCCCGACGGGTGAGAAGGAGCCGCCGCGCAATGTGCGCGGCGGGCTCCGGGGGGCGGACCTCCGGCGGGAGGAGGATCCAATTCGCTCCGCACCCCCAGGTTCCGTGTCCATGGCTGTGTGCCGGTATCGACACGAGAACCCTGGATTCTTTGTACGCCGAAAGCTGCGGCCAGAATGTGAGTCAGCTCGCAGACCGCGGTGCGTCGTTGCGCGGCTTCGATCCCAGCCGGCGCAGCAGGCCGGAGTGTCAGCCGGAAGAGGTGCGGACGCCGAGCATCCGCAATGCCTGCGCGATTGCACCGCCGGGCTGGAACGGGTGCCAGTCGCCTTCGTGTTGCGCGAGGCGGTCCGCGACGACCCACAGCACGACGCCGTTGAAGCCGAGCCCCATGTGACTGCTCGGGACGCATACATTCTCGTGGTCGGCCGGGTCTCCTTCGAGCGCTGCCTGAGAGGGTGGCACGAAGCCGTCGCTCTCGGAGTAGATGCAGGTCGAGGGAACCGGGGGCGGCGCGCGCATCGACCGCGACCGGGAGCGGGCCTGGTGCGCCAGCGGTCCGACGTTGCCGGAAATGGCGCGATACATCGCACTCACGCCGGGGGGCGGCCGCCTGTCCGGATCGAGCCGCAGCGGGCTGCCCAGTGAAATCACGCAGCGCACACACTCGGGGGCGACATGCGCCGCGTAGAACGCGAATACACCGCCGAGGCTCCAGCCGACCAGACTGATCTTGCGCCGGTGCTTGTGGTGCAGATAGCGGACCTTCTGCTCGATCACGTTCGAGACCTTGCGGCTGAATCCACGATTTCGGCCGAGTCCCCAGGTCTCGACATGGTAGTTCCGCGAAGCGAGGAACCAGCGCAGTGGCTCCATCGAAATGTCCCCTGCGCCGAACCCGGGCAACAGCAGCACGGGATGTCCGTCCCCGAGCGGCGAGCGACGCAGGATCGGCAGCGCAAGCAGGGCCGCGCCGGCCTCCATGCCGGCGCGCGCTTCGAACACCGTAAGCAGCGCGCGCGGGACCTTCGCCATCAATTGCGCCTCTGCGTTCCTTACCCTGCGCGGCGGCGCGCAGGCCTCGCCCTGCCGCTGCGCCTCGCCGCCGGACGTTTGCCAAGCAACCTGAGCTCCAGTTGAACGCCCTCCGCGAGGTCCCTCAGGTCGGGAAGCGCGCTACGGGCGCCGGTAAGCCCGAAGAAAAGCCGCCCGTCGTAGCTGTACACGGTGATGTTGAGCGCGCAGCCGTGGTACGGGATCGAGACGGGCGAATACGTCAGCGCCTTTGCGCCGGCGACATACAGAGGTGCAGGCGGGCCCGCGACGTTCGAAATGATGACATTGGTCGGCAGCGGCAGGCGTCCGATCAGCTCCTGCCGGGTCATCAGGCGGGCAAGTCCGCCCAGCAGCCAGGGCAGCCCGATCGATGGCAGGTCCTCGGGCATCATCGCCTTGGTGCGTTCGGCGCCCACCTTCGACTCAGCCGCCGATTCGTGGATGGCGCGCAGGCGCGCATGAGGATCCTGCATGTCGGTGTGCAGCGTCACCGACATGAAGGAGACCTGGATGGACTGGTCGGTGTTGCCGGACTCGCGAGTCGAGAATGGCACCGAGCTCACGAGCGGTGCGTCGGGCAGCGAGTCGTGCAGGATGAGCCAGCGCCGGAGTGCGCCGGCGCACGCCGCAAGGATGACATCGTTCACCGTGGCGTCATGCGTACGTGCGACCGACTTCACTTCCCCGAGATCGCATGCCACCGAAGCGAAGCTGCGCTCACCAGTGATCGCGACGTTGAGCGGCGTGCGAGGAGCGGATGGGACGCCCGTCGCCAGTGAGCCAACGACGTCGCGGAAACCACGTATCAAGTCGGTGGCGTTGGTGGCTGCCGCAGCGATGGCCTGTGGGGCCCGGAGCAACTCTGCGACCTGGTGCCTCGCGCCGGCCCGGACGAGATCGGCGGTCGTCGGGTGCTCGGCAGGAGGCGGCTTCGCGCCACGCCGGTCCTTGCGGTCCGGATGCGCCTTCGTATCGACGAACGACTTCAGGTAGAGCTGCGCCGAGGCTCCGTCGAGGCCCGCGTGATGCGTCTTCACGTACAGCGCGAGCCGTCCTGCTGCGAGGCCCTCGATGACATGCAGTTCCCAGAGCGGCCGCGAGCGATCCATCAGCGGCGCATGCAGGTCCGCAACGCATTCCTCGAGCTGGTGCTGGCTGCCGGGCTCCGGCAGCGTCGTCCGGCGCACGTGGTAGTCGAGATCGACCTCGCTGTCTACCCAGATCGGGTTCGCGAGGTTGAGCGGCAGGCTCGCAGCCCGTCGCGTGAATACCTCGCTGCGCCCGAGTCGCGCGCCGATCTCGCCGCGGAAGCGCCTGAAAAACGTCGCCCGCTCGCGTGCGGACTGGGGCTCGAGCACGAACAACGCGCCGACATGCATCGGCGTCGAGGCTGTCTCGAGCTGCAGGAATGCCGCGTCTACGGCCTTGACTGGTTTCATGTGATCTTCGACGGCTTTGCACCGCCGCCCTCCACATAGAGCTTGCGCAGCTCTTTCTTCAGAACCTTGCCCTGCGGGCTCAGCGGCAGGGCGTCGATGATTTCCACCTGGCGCGGCACCTTGTACTTCGCAAGTCGCTCACGGCACAGATCGGCAACTTTCTCCGGATCGACGGTCCGGCCCGGGCGCGGCACCACCAGCGCGAGCCCGACCTCGCCCCAGCGCTCGTCCGGCACACCGATGACGGCGCACAGGCCCACGTCGTCGAGCGAGGCCACGACGTCCTCGATCTCGGCCGGGTAGACGTTTTCGCCGCCGGAAATGAACATGTCCTTGATGCGGTCCACGACGTAGATCGTGCCGTCGCTCGTCATGCGGCCCGCGTCGCCGGTGCGAAACCAGCCGCTCCTGGTGAACGCCGTCGCGGTGGCCTCGGGATCGTGCCAGTAGCCGGGCGTCACTCCAGGGCCGCGAACCTGGATCTCGCCGACGCTGCCTCGCGGAAGTTCGTGACCACGGTGATCGGCGATCTGCACCGTGACATGCATCAGCGGGTGGCCGGCCGAGCCGATCTGCTCGCGGGCCTTCTCGGGAGGCGTGAACGAGACGCTGAATACCTCGGTCATGCCGAACGACTGGGACAACACCTGACCGCGCTCGGCCCACACCTCGAGCAGGTGCAGCGGCACGGGCGCCGCGCCGACGCCGGCGACCTCGAGCGTCGGGAAGGTCGCCGTCGCGAACTCGGGCAACTGGCTCATCATCGCGTAGGTCGTGGGGACCCCGACGGTGTGCGTGATCTCCATCGCCGGGTCTGTCAGCAGGCGCAGGCATTGCCGCGGCTCGAACGTCTTCATCACCAGCACGGCGCCGCCGTAGTGGAACTGTGGCATCGCCACGGCATTGAGGCCCGCGGCGTGGAACAGCGGTGAGTACGTCAGCGTCCGGGTGCCGGCTCGAACCCGCGCATGCAGCGCTGCATGGATGACGATGTTGTTCGTCATGCGGTGCGTGTAGATCACGCCCTTGGGCCGACCGGTCGTGCCGGAGGTGTACAGCAACATGTTGACGGTGTCGAAATCCACGTTTTCCATCAGCACGTGCGGCTGGTGGGTCGTGATCAGCTCTTGGTAGCCGCAGGCATCTTCGCCAGGCACGCGACACACGGTCGGCGCGTGCGCGAGGGCGAGTTGTGCTGTGAACTCCTCGTCATGCAGGATTACCCGTGGCTCGCAGTGCTCGATGATGGCCGCCGTCTCGTGGGGCGACAGCCGCCAGTTGACCGGAACGAAGATCGCTCCGAGCTTCCAGCAGGCGAACATCGTCTCGAAGTGGTCGGTGCTGTTCTGCGCCAGGAATCCCACCCGGTCCCCGCGCTCGACGCCAAAGCGCTCCCGCAGCGCGGTCGCGAGTCGTGTCGCCCGGTCGTCGAACTCGCCGTACGTCAGCCAGCGCCCGGTTGCGAGATCCACGGCCGCAAGCCGGCCCGGATCGAATTCCGCGTAGTAGGCGAGCCAGTCGAAGGCGGGATCCATGGCGGTTCGGCCCGTCGCTCGTGCCGGCCGTTACTAGACCTAGGCGGCAGCCAGGGCCTGGGCGAGGTCCTCGGTCAGGTCGTCGACATGCTCGATGCCGACCGAGAGCCGGACCATGTCTTCGCTCACGCCCGACTTTTCCAGTTCGGCGGCGTTCAACTGCCGGTGGGTCGTGCTGGCCGGGTGGCACGCAAGCGACTTGGCGTCGCCGATGTTCACCAGTCGCACGAACAGCTTCAGCGCGTCCTGGAAGCGCGCGCCCGCTGCGCGTCCGCCCTCGATGCCGAAGGTCAGGATGCCCGACGCGCGCCCGGCCATGTACTTCTGCGCGAGCGCGTGGCTCGGGTGGTCGGGCAGTCCGGCGTAGTTGACCCAGCGTACCTTCGGGTGGCTGTGCAGGTAGGTCGCGAGTCGCAGCGCGTTGCGGCAGATGCGGTCCATGCGCAGCGCCAGCGTCTCGATGCCCTGCAGGATCAGGAAGCTGTTGAACGGGGAGATCGCCGCGCCCATGTTGCGCAGCGGCACGACTCTCGCGCGACCGATGTAGGCGGCGGCCCCGAAGGCCTCCGTGTACACGACGCCGTGGTACGAGATGTCCGGCGTGTTCAGGCGCGGGAACTTGTCGGCGTGTTCGGTCCACGGGAAATTGCCGGAATCGACGATCGCGCCGCCGATGCTGGTGCCGTGGCCACCGAGGTACTTGGTCAGCGAGTGCACGACGATGTCCGCGCCGTGCTCGAACGGCCGGCACAGATACGGCGTGGGAACGGTGTTGTCCACGATCAGCGGGATGCCGTGACGGTGAGCCACCCGCGCGAGCGCCTGGAAGTCCGTGACATTGCCGGCCGGGTTGCCGACCGACTCACAGAAGATCGCGCGGGTCTTCGCGTCGATGAGCTTCTCGAAAGAGGTGGCGTCGCGATGGTCGCCGAACTTCACGCCGATGCCGTACTGCGGCAGCGTGTGCGCGAACAGGTTGTAGGTTCCGCCGTAGAGCGCCGACGAACTGATGACGTTCTGGCCGGCCTCGACGATCGTCTGGATCGCGTAGGTGATCGCGGCCTGGCCTGAAGCCAGCCCGAGCGCTCCGATGCCGCCCTCGAGCGCCGCGACGCGCTTCTCGAGCACGTCCGTCGTCGGGTTCATAATGCGCGTGTAGATGTTCCCTGCGACCTTGAGATCGAACAGGTCCGCACCGTGCTGCGTGTCGTCGAACGCGTAGGAGGTGGTCTGGTAGATCGGGACCGCCGCCGCGCGGGTCGTCGGGTCGGGGCTGTAGCCGGCGTGAACGGCGAGGGTTTCGAGTTTCATGGGCGACCTTCGGGAGTAATGGCAGCGTCATTCTCCCGCAGGTCGGGACGGCCTGTCCCTCAGTGAGAACCACCGGGCATCAGGCTAGAAGGCCGCGGACAGCCGGCCGCGGCGCAGTTGAGCAGCGCCGCGGCGATCGCGCTGGCGAGTCGATGACGGTTGACCTGGGTCATGGCTTCTCGCTGCGCGGCTGGCGCAAGATGGGTTCCGGGCCTGACACGCGCGCCTTGTGCGCCGCCCTTGGGAGACTTCCCGTGACCTCGATCGATCGCCGCAAGGCCCTGATTGGACTGGTTCTATCCGCGGGCCTCGCGGTTGCGCCGGTCGTTCGCGGCGAGCCGGCCACGATTCCAGCGGCGCCCACCGTGGAGACGGGGCCGGGACTCGAGACCGTCACGGTGTACGCGCGGCGCATCCAGCCGCTGACGCGCGTAGCGGCAACCGTCACGGTCATCGACAGCGAACAGATCCAGCGGGCGCTGATGCAGGACGTGAAGCAGCTCGTGCGTTACGAGCCGGGCCTGAGCGTTCGCAGCGACCCGTTCCGGTTCGGCCTGGACACGTTCACGGTGCGGGGCATGACCGGCAACCGGGTGTCCGTCGAAGTCGACGGCGTCCCCACGGCGGGAGGGTTCTCGATCGGCAGCTACTCTGACTCCGGCCGGAATTTCGTCGACCTCGCATTCGTCAAGCGTGTCGAGGTCCTGCGGGGCCCGGCATCGTCCCTGTATGGCAGCGACGCGATCGGCGGCGTCGTCGCGATGACGACGCTGCGTCCGGACGACGTGATCGTCCTCCCCGGAGGATCTGGCCTGCGCACGGCCGCAGGCTACACCGGTGACGACGGCGGCTGGAACGCTTCGATCCTCGGCGCCGGCTCTTTCGTCGACGCCAAGGTGTTGCTCGGCTACGTCTATCGGACCGGCAACGAACTCGAGAACGCGGCCGGCGTGCCCCCCGATCCGCGCGACTACGTCAGCCAGTCGGTACTCGCCAAGGTTGAGTACGCAGGGGCGCCGGGCGGGCCGCTGACCGTCACGGCGGAGGGTGGCGGCGTGCAACAGGACACGTCGGTGGATGCATTCGAACGGCTGCAGGGCTCGCGGTTCGCGAACACGGTACTGCTCGACGGCGACGACTCGGGATCCCGTTTCAGCATAGGCGCGGACCAGCGGCTCGACCCGTCGGGCTGGTACGACAGTGCGACCTGGCGGGCGTACTGGCAGGGCACCGACACGACTCAGAAGACCGTCGAGCAGAGGTCAGCCGTTCCGCCGCGCACGCCGCCAGTGAGCATCGACCGGACGTTCCGCTACGACGACCGCACGCTCGGCGCAGAATTCACTGCGGTCCGCGCTTTGACGAGCGGCGACTGGAATCACGAACTGACCTACGGCTTCGAGTACGCGTGGACCCGGCTCGACGAAAAGCGAAACGGCGAGCAGACGAACCTCACCACCGGCGCGACGACGAAGACGATACTCGGCGAGACTTTTCCATTGCGCGACTTCCCGACCTCCGACGTGACCGACGCTGGGCTCTTTGCGCAGGCCGAGATCCGGATGGACGAGGGCCGCTGGTCTGTCATTCCGGCGTTGCGCCTCAACTACTATGACCTCAGCCCGCGTCCCGATTCGCTGTATCGCGAGGACAACCCCAACGTACCCGTGGTCGGGCTGAACGACGTCTCACTCTCCCCGAAACTCGGCCTGACCTGGCAGGCCAGCGCCTCGCTGGTCGGCTTCTTCCAGTATTCGAACGGCTTTCGCGCCCCGCCGCCCGAGGACGTGAACATCGGGCTCGAGTTGCCGATCTTCAACGTGCGTGCCGTGCCGAACCCCGATCTCAAGCCCGAGCAGAGCAACGGCTTCGAGCTTGGGGTGCGCTGGAATTCCCCGGCGCTGTCGCTGACGGCGAGTGGCTACTACAACGACTACCACGACTTCATCGAGTCGAAGGTGAACCTCGGTGCGGACCCCGTCACGCAGGTGATCCTGTTCCAGTCGCAGAACATCGCGAGCGCGCGGATCCATGGCGCTGAAGTCGCGGCCACGGCACGGCTGGGTGAGTGGTCGCGCATGGTCGACGGATGGCAGGCACGTCTTTCGGCGGCGTATGCGCGCGGCGAGGACCTGGAGCGCGATCAGCCCCTCAACTCGGTGGACCCGGCGAGCGGTGTCGCGTCGCTTGGCTACGACGCGGCCTCCGGTCGCTGGGGCGGGGAACTGGTGACCACGGTCGTCGCGGCCAAGCGCCGGGTGGATCGCAGCCGCGTGGACCTGTATCGCACCGACTCGTATGCGACGCTGGACCTGCTGGGCCACGTGGACCTGGGACACGGGCTGTGGCTCGACGCCGGCCTGTTCAATCTCACCGACCGTGAGTACATCGAATGGGCCGACGTGCGTGGACGACCCGTGGGCGATCCGCTGATCCCGTACTACACGCACCCGGGACGCAACGTGTCGGTCACGCTGCGCTGGAGTCACTGAGCGTTCAGTAGGGCCTGCCGTCCCGATGCGTGAACCGATCCGGGTTCACGGCCGGATCCCAGAGCAGGTCCACGTCCGGGTACACGACGGCGTCGGCTTCGTCGCGTGTGCCGACCTCCAGGTAGACCGCTGGCTGGCTGCTGCGGTTTACCAGCTGGTGGCCGTCGTTCGCACCGGCCTTGAATCCGGCGCAGGTGCCGGCGACCAGTGTCTGCTCGCCCGCGTCGGTGCAAAGCACGACTTCGCCTTCGAGCACGAAGACGAACTCTTCCTCGTGCGAATGCCAGTGTCGCATCGAGGATTCCTTGCCGGGCGGCAACGTCGTCAGGTTCACGCCAAACTTCGCCAGGCCGAGCGCGTCCCCCAGCGAGCGCTTCTCGCGTGGCAGCACACGCGAGCGAAACGGTTCCGGATAGCCCGAGTCATTCCGCGTTGGTACAGACCGGGGGTCGAGCGCGGGGGGCTTCAGGTTCATCATGGTCTCCAGTTGCTGACGGGCGAGAGCGCGTTCTACACCCGGGCTGGCGCGCCGTCGACAGCGGCAGGACGTCGGAACCTGCTGCCCGAGAGGCGGGTACGCGGTCCGAGGAATCGTGCTACTTTCGCGTCTCAGGCAGCATTTCGCTGCTAATGAGGGGGGAGAAAATGAAAAATCTTATTCCGAGAACCATTCTTGTCCTGGCGCTGGGCGCCACGTCGATGTTCATGGCTACGCGCGTCATTGCCGATGAGTGGCCGCTCGTTCCGGGCAACTACTGGGAAGTCACCGGCGTCAAGATCAAGGACGGCGGTGGCCTGGCGTACGCGAATTTCCTTGCCAGCGAGTGGCGCGAAGACCAGGAGTTCGCGAAGTCGAAGGGCTGGATCAAGAGTTACATGATCTTCTCGAACGCTTACGCGCGGCCGGGCGAGCCGGACCTGTATCTCGTCAGCGTCACGGAGGATGTTCCGTCGGCTGCCACCAGCGAGAAGCGGTCGGACGAATACATGGCCTGGCGGAAAAAGACCTTGGCGCAGATGCAGAAGGAGAGCGGCAATCGCGCGGAGTTTCGCGAGGTGATCTCAAGCTCGCTGCTGCAGGAGCTGACGTTCCGCAAGTAACAGGCAAAGCCTCGACGTTGCGTGCGTAGGCCAAGCTGGGCACGACCGCAGACCATGGACTACCCCGGCCCTGTGCCGGGGTAGTCATTCCGGGGCGGCCGATCCGCTGGTGCGGCCTTCTGGCGACGCAGCCGGTCGAGTGAATTACCATGCTTGGCGGCGTGCGCCACTGTGTCGCCAAAGAGGTGAAACATGGGCCTGACCGCATACCTCTTGCTGGCGCTCAAGGCGTCGGTCGCATTGCTGATCTTCGCCGTGGGCCTCGGTTCGCGTCTCA
>Ga0113563_10000468_pt1 | contig 19534 bp, 16 predicted proteins | sample Mud3Dept3metaG_FD_80117 | JGI IMG/M metagenome (GOLD analysis project Ga0113563, IMG submission 80117) | Freshwater wetland microbial communities from Ohio, USA, analyzing the effect of biotic and abiotic controls - Mud 3 Core 4 Depth 3... | ecosystem: Environmental > Aquatic > Freshwater >...
AGTTCATCAAAAAAACGCTCGCCGACAACCTCGCCGGCCTCGCCAATTACCCGACTACGCTGGGCGGTGAAGGGCTGCGGCTGGCGATCGCAGGCTGGCTGAAACAACGCTACGGCCTGGCCTCCATCGATCCGCAAACCGAGATTATTCCGGTCAATGGCAGCCGCGAAGCACTGTTTGCCTTCGCCCAAGCGGTCATCGACCCGGCACGCAACGACGCGGTGGTGGTCTGCCCCAACCCTTTCTACCAGATTTACGAGGGCGCCGCGCTGCTGGCCCAGGCGCAACCGCAGTTCCTGAGCAATCTGGCGGCAAACCGCTATGCCTATGATTTCGATGAACTGCCTGCAGCCGTCTGGCAGCGCACCCAACTGATTTACGTCTGTTCACCGGGCAATCCTACCGGCAGCGTGATGGCGCCCGGGCAGTGGGAAAAACTGTTTGCCTTGTCTGACCGCTATGGTTTTGTCATTGCCGCCGACGAATGCTACTCCGAGATCTATTTCGAAGAGGGAAACGCGCCGCTGGGCGCGCTGCAGGCCGCACAGCGTTTAGGCCGCGCCGGCTATCCGCGGCTGGTGGTGTTCTCCAGCCTGTCGAAACGCTCCAATGTGCCGGGCATGCGTTCCGGCTTCGTCGCCGGCGATGCGAACATTCTGAAAAAATTTCTGCTCTACCGCACCTATCAAGGCTGCGCGATGAGCCCGCCCATCCATATGGCAAGCATCGCCGCGTGGCAGGACGAAGCGCACGTGGTCGAAAACCGGCGCTTGTACCGGGATAAATTTAGCAATGCAATCAATGTATTAAAGCCGGCTCTCGACGTGGCACTGCCGGATGCGGCATTTTATCTGTGGGTGCCCACGCCGATCAGCGACACCGAATTCACGCGACGGCTGTATCAGGAGCAGGCGGTTTCCGTCCTGCCCGGCAGCTATCTCGGGCGCGAGGTGCGCGGCATCAATCCCGGCGCGAACCGGATCCGGATCGCGCTCGTCGCCTCGACCGCGGAATGTACCGAGGCCGCGCAACGGATTGCGGCTTTTGCCCAAAACTTGTAAACCGATACGGAGCCGCCATGAACGAATTGCAAACCATCATCGAGCAGGCGTGGGAAACCCGCGCCGAACTGAAACCCGGCAGCGCGCCCGCCAAGGTCGGGGCCGCGGTTGCCCAGGTTCTCAGCGGCCTGGACGCCGGCAACATCCGCGTCGCCGAGAAAATAGAAGGCGCGTGGGTGGTGCATCAGTGGATCAAAAAAGCCGTACTGCTGTCGTTTCGGCTCGAGGACAATGCCCCGATGGCAGGTGCGGCGACGCAATATTACGACAAAGTGCCGAGCAAGTTCGCTGATTACTCGCGCGAGGATTTTGTACGCGGGGGGTTCCGCGTGGTGCCGCCGGCGATGGTACGGCGCGGCGCATTCATCGGGAAAAACGCCGTGCTCATGCCCTCCTATGTCAATATCGGCGCTTACGTCGACGAAGGCACCATGGTCGACACCTGGGCCACTGTCGGTTCCTGCGCCCAGATCGGCAAGAACGTTCATCTTTCAGGCGGCGTCGGCATCGGCGGCGTGCTCGAGCCGCTGCAGGCCAATCCCACCATCATCGAGGACAACTGCTTCATCGGCGCGCGATCGGAAATCGTGGAAGGCGTGATCGTCGAGGAAGGCTCGGTGATCTCGATGGGCGTGTTCATCGGGCAGAGCACCAAGATCTATCACCGCGAGCGCGGCGAAATACTCTACGGCCGCGTGCCGGCCGGTTCGGTCGTGGTGTCCGGCTCGCTGCCGGCCTCCGATGGCAAATGCAATCTGTATTGCGCGGTGATCGTCAAGCAGGTCGATGCCAAGACCCGCGCCAAGACCAGCATCAATGATCTGTTGCGCAGCGATTAAGCCGCGCGATCCGGAGAGTGCTTACTGAGGTTTGAGTCAGGGGGAAACGCCCATGTTCGTGACACCGCTTTTCAAGCTGATGGCCGACAAACAGGCCTCGGACCTGTTTTTTACCGCCGGCGCGCCGATCCAGATCAAAATCAACGGCGTGGTCATGCCGATCAACAGCCAGGTTCTCGACCCGGACCAGGTCAAGAAGATTTCCTACGAGCTCATGACCGAGGCGCAGGTCAAGGAATTCGAGGCCAAGCACGAAATGAATTTCGCGCAAAGCAGCGGCGACCTCGGCAACTTCCGCATCAATATTTTTCACCAGAAAAACACCGTGGCGATGGTGGTCCGTTTCGTCAAACCCGACGTGCCGTCGTTCGACTCGCTCAAGCTGCCGCCGATTCTCAAGGACGTCATCATGGAGAAGCTGGGGCTGATCCTGGTGGTCGGCTCCACCGGTTCCGGCAAATCGACCACGATGGCCTCGATGATAGACCACCGCAACAGCACCAAGACCGGCCATATCCTGACCGTCGAAGACCCGGTCGAATTTATCTTCAAGCACAAGAAGTCCATCGTCAACCAGCGTGAAGTCCGCGTCGATACCCACAACTACCAGGAAGCGCTGATCAGCGCCATGCGGGAAGCGCCGGATCTCATCATGATCGGCGAAATCCGCGACCAGCCGACGCTGCAAAGCGCGCTGCTGTTCGCGCAGACCGGCCACCTGTGCCTGTCGACGCTGCACGCCAACAACAGCTACAACGCGCTGAACCGTATCATCAACTTTTTTGCGCGCGATGCGCGGGAAAGCCTGCTGTCCGACCTGTCGATCGCGCTGCGCGCGGTGATTTCACAGCGCCTGGTGCGCACCGCCGACGGCAAGCGCGTGCCTGCCGTGGAAATACTGCTCAACACCAAGCACATCCAGGAATTGATCAAGGGCGGCGAGATCAGCCAGATCAAGGATGCCATGGAACAAAGCCTCTCGCCCGGATCCCAGACCTTCGAGCAGGCGCTGTTTCAGCTTTACCGGACGGGACAGATCACGATCGAGGAAGCGATGACCAATTCCGATTCGCCCAACAACCTGCACTGGCTGATCAGCAACGCTTCCAAGTCCGGCAACGAGCAACCCGCTGCCGCGGCCCCGACCTCCTCTCCCAAGACCGCAACCCCGGACGACCTGTCGAGCATCAAACTCAATCTCGATGCGCTCGGCTGAGCGCCGGCCGCGCGCGGCGCCGGCCCTGCGCACACTGCGCGATGCGCTGCACCACGGCGTCAAGCGGTTCAAGCAGGCGCGGCTGGCATTCGGCCACGGCACCACCAATGCCTTCGACGAGGCCGCCTACCTGACGCTCCACGCCCTGCGCCTGCCGCTGCACGAACTCGAGCCTCACCTTGACACCCTGCTCACGGCCCGCCAGCTAGCCCGGATACTGAAATTGTTCGAGCGCCGCATCGCGGAGCGCAAGCCTGCCGCCTACCTGACCCGCGAGGCCTGGCTCGGCGATTTCAGGTTCTACGTCGACGAGCGCGTGATCGTGCCGCGCTCGTATATTGCCGAACTGCTGCGCGATGACCTGGCGCCGTGGGTCGCCAGGCCGTCGAAAATAAAAACCGCCCTGGATCTGTGCACCGGCTCCGGTTGTCTTGCCATCCTGCTCGCGCACAGCTTCCGGCGCGCCCGGATCGATGCGGTAGACATCGACCGCAATGCGCTCCGCGTGGCACGGCGCAATGTTGCCGACTACGGCCTTGCAGACCGCATTGCCCTGCACGAAGCCGACCTGTTTTCAGCGCTGGCTGGAAAACGGTACGACCTGATCGTCTCCAATCCGCCGTACGTGACCGCGGCGAACATGCGCCGGCTGCCGCGCGAATACCGCAGCGAGCCCCCAATCGCGCTCGCCGGCGGCAGCGACGGGCTGGATGTGGTGCGCGCCATGCTCAGCCAGGCGGCGGCGCATCTGAATCCGGGAGGATTGCTGGTGGTCGAGGTCGGGCACAACCGGCAAGGCGTGGAAAAAGCTTTTCCGCGCCTGCCCTTCACCTGGCCCGAGACGAGCGGCGGGGACGATTGCGTGTTCCTGCTGACTCGCGAACAGCTGCTTCCGTAGGCGCCTCCGGCCGAGGTTGCAGCCATTCCAGCACGCGCTGCGTCTCCTGGGGCGTCAGTTCGATACACTGGCCGCGCTTTAACCGGGCCGGCAGAGCAATGATCCCGAAACGCACCCGCATCAACCGGCTGACGGTCATGCCGAGCGCCTCGAACATGCGGCGCACGATGCGGTTGCGTCCTTCCTTGAGCACGATACGGTACCAGCGGTTCGAGCCTTCGCCGCCTTCATCCGAAATCGATTCGAAGCGCGCCACGCCATCGGCGAGCTTGATCCCGGCTTTGAGCCGGGTAATCTGCTCGGGAGCAAGCTGCCCCATAATGCGCACGGCGTATTCGCGCTCGACCTCGAAACGCGGGTGCATGATGCGGTTTGCGATGTCCCCGGAGGTGGTGAAAATCAGCAGTCCGCAGGTGTTGTAATCGAGCCGGCCGACCGCCAGCCACTTCGCTCCGCGCAGCCGTGGCAGCGCCGTAAACACCGAGGCCCTGCCTTCCGGATCATCGCGGCTGACGATTTCACCCTCGGGCTTGTGGTAGAGCAGCACCCGCGGCAGCTTCTCCGGGGCGGGCCAGCGCACGATGCGCCGGCCGACCTTGACCAGATCATCCGGCCCGATCCGCGTGCCGATGCCGGCAACCTGCCCGTTTACGGTCACGCGCCCCTCTTCTATCCAGCGCTCCATATCCCGGCGCGAGCCCAGCCCAGCCTGGGCAAGCATCTTCTGTAGCTTTTGTGAGACAGGGTCTAAGGGCTTAGGGACTGATTTCATATGGGATTTCTTGTGTTATGCGCGTTTCATAAATATACTCTTGTTGTCGAGGCTTTCATCCAAAAAAAACAATGAAAAACAAGCACAACACCAGGGAGACGGCCATGCCGCTCATACGTGTTCTCATGGCAGGCGCGTTCTTGATGAGCCTGGCTTCAGCGCTGCACGCCGCCCCGGCTGATGATATCAAGATCATGCTCGAACAGGGCAAAGCTGTGGACGCCTATGCCCTCGGCGCAAAAAATCCGGATCTCCTGGGGCAGGCGGATTTCGATTTTTACTTCGGCATCGCCGCAATCGACAGCGGCCATGCCGGCGAAGGCGTGCTCGCACTCGAACGCTATATCATCAACTTCCCGGATAACCAGAACGCGCGCCTGGAACTGGCGCGCGGTTATTTTGCGCTGGGTGAAAACGGGCGGGCCCGCGAGGAATTCGAGCGCGTCCTCAAACTCAATCCGCCGGCGGCAGTCCGCGCCAACATCGAGCGTTTTCTCGACGCCATCCGCTCCCGTGAGTCCCTCTATACGACTACCGCCGGTTTCTTCCTGGAAGCAGGCCTGGGCTATGACAGCAACGTCAGCGGTGGCGTCACCAATGCCAATATCAATCTTCCCGTTTACGGCAACGTCGCAGTCAGCCCATCCGGCGTAAAAGCAGGCTCGGGTTTCAGCTGGCTCGCCGCCGGCGGACAGATCTCCAAACCCATTGCACCCGGCGTGGCCGTGTTTGGAGGCGGCCAGGTCGATGGCAAATTCAACAATGCCAACAACCAGTTCGATCAGCAGAATATCGCGGCTTCCGCCGGGCTGACCTATCTGCAGAATAAAAACTTCTACCGCTTCACCGCATCACATGCCGAAGTCACGGTCGACGACAACCGTTTCCGCAACGTCAACAGCGTTGCCGGGGAATGGCATCATCAGCTCGACGAACTCCAGACCATCAGCCCGTTCGTCCAGTATGCGCAATTGCGATACACCGGCAACAACATACCGAGAGACGCCGACTTCTACGCCTTGGGGGTGGGCTACCGCAAAACCTTCATCGGCGACTGGCAGCCGCTGTTCACCGCCAGCCTCAACGGCGGACAGGAGCACGACATCCGGGCCCGGCCCGACCTCGGACGCGATCTGTATGGCGGCCGCATCGCACTGGCCGTGACGCCTGCGCCGAAATGGGGGGTATCCGTCGGCGGGTCCTATCAGAACAGCCGTTATCAGGGACAGGATGAGCTGCTGCTGACCACCCGCAAGGACGATTACTATGCGCTCGATGCCGTCGCCAGCTACGCCTATACGCGCAACCTGAGCGTCCGCGCCGAACTGCTGCTCTCGAAGAACGACTCCAACCTCGCGCTGTATAAATACCGCCGCGACACGCTCGCGCTGAAACTGCGCTACGACTTCAAGTGAGGCATGACATGAAAAGGCTGATTGCCGCTCTGATATTGGCTCTCGCGTTCGCCGGCATGTCCGCCCGCGCCGAAACCGTCGGCCGCGTATTGCTGGCGGCAGGCGATGTGGTCGCGGTCCGCGCCGGCAAAGCACTGCCGCTCGCGGCGGGCACTCTGATCGAAGACAAAGACACGCTGCGCACCGGAGCGGCCAGCAATCTGCAGGTGCGTTTCACGGACAGCAGCATCATGTCCCTGCGCGAAAACAGCGAACTCGCCATCGAAGAGTATCGCTTTGGCGGCAGCGCCGGCGGGCTGGAGAAGGCGTTTTACAAGCTGTTGAAAGGCGGCCTGCGCACCGTCACCGGCCTTATCGGCCGCACCCGGCATGATAATTACCGCATCGACAGCGTCACCGCGACCATCGGCATCCGCGGCACGCACTTTGCGCTGATGTCGTGCCAGGCCGGAAGCTGCCTCAATGCCGACGGCAGCAAAGCCAAGGATGGACTTTATGGCGGGGTCACCGACGGCATAGTCGCAGCGATCACCAAAACCGGGGAATATCGGTTCGGCGCCGGTGACGCCTTTTTTGCCGCAAGCATTGACAGCCCCGTCGACAAGTTGATCGGGCCGCCGGTCTTCCTCTCCGACCGTCTCGAGGGCCAGAAGCGCGGCAGCAAAAAAGCCGATTCGGAAAGCGGTACCAACGCTGCGACCGGAAACGCCTCGGGCAGCGAAGAAACAAAGAGCGGCGGCATTCAGGCTGACAGCCGGCCCAACACCATCCCTGCCCCCTTGCCGCAACTGCAGGTCGTCACTACGGAAACCCTGAATGTACAGGGAGCAACGGCGACATTGCCCCTGGCAGCAGCCAACGGCTGGGTTTCGATCTACCCTGTGAGCGCTTTGGCCAACAGCGCTGAAGTCGTATTCGATGACAATAAGAAAGTAGGCTTTTTCAACAGCTCGAATCACCTGCTGTCTTACGGCAGCGCAGGCACTTATCCCTACGGCACACTGAACGGCGGAACCGTGGTCGACAGCGGCAGCCACACCTATCCCGCCGGCCAGGTCTTGACCTGGGGCCGCTGGACCGGCCCCACGCAGATCGTCGCCAGCAGCGGCGCGACGCTGAGCGGCGTGCCGGTGTTGTTCGGCACGGCCTCGGGCCTGACTCAAAACACGTCCTTGCCCGCCGGCGGCACCGCAACCTATACCTACGTGGGCGGCCCCAAGCCGGTTGACGCCGGCGGCAATGTCGGCTCGATTACGAGCAATACTCTGGTTCTGAACTTCACTACACAACAAGCCGCCTTTGCCATGGGTGTCAATTTCGCGGGGATCGGCGCGGCATTCACGGTGGGGGGCACCGGTACCAAAACCAGCGGCAGTTATACCGGTGATTTCTCTGGCGCGCTTTCCGGGACCTGCATCGGCGGGGGCTGCGCAAGCACGTTAGTCAATGGCAAGTTTGCCGGCGGCACCGACGGCGCCAACGCCGAGCTGGCCGTCATAGGCGGCGGATTCAGCGGCACCACGGCTGGCCCAGTGATATTCCTCAATGCGTATCAAAGCAGCAGTTTTACCCCCGGCCCGCTGTCGAAAACGCTGGCCGTAGCTTACGGCACCAGCACCTGGAGCAATCACGTGGTCCAATCGCAGTTTAATGGCGACATCATGACGTTTTCAGGTAACAACCTGACCTCGTTCAATTCGCCCGCCGGTCCAACCGCCTTTGCTGCAGGCAATCTCAACAGCGGCACCGTGGTGGAAACCGGCAGCGTGACTGCGGTGGACGGCAGCGTGATGCAATGGGGACGCTGGATGGGCTCCACCGTGACCGTGGTCGGCTCGACCGCATCCGTCACCAATCCGCCCACAGGCGTACCCTATGTCTACGGCGATTACACCAGTGTCTTGCCTACGAGCGGCACCTTCACCTACAGCTATGCCGGAGGGCCCAATCCTGTTGACGGCCTGGGCAACGTGGGCACTTTCAACGGCGGTGCGTTCAGCGTCAGCTTCGGCAGCACTAACGCCATCAGCATCGCCACGCCGCTCTCCCTGACGGTGGCCAGCACCAATTATTCCTTGACCACCTTATGCGGCGGCAGCTGCACCTTCGGCTCGTCGTCCAGTAACAATATCAATGCCAATCTGACTGGCACCTGCAGTGGCGGCATATGCAGCACAGGTAACTCGGTATCCGGCAGTATGTCCGGGCGCTTCACCGGCGTTTCTGCCGGCGGGCTTGCCGTCGCGGGTAATGTCGGCGTCACCAATGTCACCTTCGCCGGCGCGTTCAAAAGATAATACAATAAAAACAGGGAGTTAAGTTACACTTCCCGGCGCTCCAGCACCGCCTGCGACAGCGTGCCGCTGTCGACATGCTCGAGTTCCCCGCCCACCGGCAGGCCGCGCGCGATGCGCGTCACCCTGATGCCGCGGGTGCGCAACAACTCTCCGATGTAATGGGCGGTCGCCTCGCCTTCTACCGTGAAATTGGTGGCGAGTATCACTTCGCGCACCACGCCGTCGGCGGCGCGCTGGATCAGGCGGTCGAGATGGATGTCTTTGGGTCCGATGCCATCGAGCGGCGACAGCGAGCCCATCAGCACAAAATACAGGCCCTGATAGCACTGCGCCTGCTCCATCATCAACAGGTCGCCCGGGGTCTCGACCACGCACAGCAGCGTAGCATCGCGGCGCGGCGAGCGGCACAGCCCGCACACCGCCTCTTCGGCAAAGCTGTTGCACTTCTCGCAATGGCGTATGCGCTCCAGCGCGGCTGTGAGCGCGCCGCCGAGACGCTGCGCGCCGGGATGGTCGCGCTGCAGCAGGTGATAGGCCATGCGCTGCGCCGATTTGGGGCCCACTCCCGGCAGGCAGCGCAGCGCTTCAATCAGTTCTTCGAGCGAGGATGGAGTTTTCATCCGAAAAGGATGAGGGATGAAGGATGAAGGATGAAAGAAAACCACCGGCCCTTTACCCACAAGCCCGCAGGTTCCGCCTTCATCCTTCCGCCTTCATCCTTGCCCTTAGAACGGCATCTTGAAGCCGGGCGGCAGCGGCAGCCCGGCAGTCATGCCCGCCATTTTCTCCTGCGTCGTGGCTTCGACGCGCCGCACGGCGTCGTTGACCGCCGCCGCGATCAGGTCTTCGAGCATTTCCTTGTCATCCTGGAGCAGGCTGTCGTCGATGACCACGCGCTTTACGTCGTGGCGGCAGGTCATCACCACCTTCACCATGCCGGCGCCCGACTGGCCCTCGACTTCCACCGTCGCGAGCTGCTCCTGCATTTTTTTCATGTTGTCCTGCATTTGCTGCGCCTGCTTCATCAGGCCGGAAAGGCCGCCTTTCATCATGGCTTGTTCTCCCGCTCTATGGGTTTGATCGTGGATTCAACCACACGCGCATCAAAATTTTCAACCAGTTCTCGCACGAACGGATCCTGCTCGATCTCGGCAATCGCCACGGCCTGATGCTGCTGAGCGGTGCGATCGCCAATCTCGGCCGGCGAGTTGCCGTTGCCCTTGCCTACGCTGATCGCAAGCCTCAGGGCCTGTCCAAAATGCTGCTGCAGCGCCGCTTTGAGCTTGTCCTGGTACGGTTTGTCGAGCAGATGCTCGTGAGCCTGGGCTATGCTTAATTCAATCCGGGACGCGCTACGGTTCACCAGTTCGCAATGCTGCGCCAGCATGCGCGCCATGCCGGTCAGGCTCAGCTTTTCGACAATCTCGCTCCATTCGGCGGTACCGTTGTCAATTTTGGATACATGCGTTTCTGGCGTTACCGCCGGTGCCCGCGGGGTACTCTCCGCCGGCGCGGGGCGAACCGGCGCCGGTGCTGCCGGGCTACGCTCAGCCTGCGCGGAGCGTACCGGCGCTGACACCGCCGGCGCAGTGGCCGTGCCGGGCGCGAACGCCAGCATGCGCAGCAGCGTCATGGTGAACCCGGCATATTCGTCCGGGGCAAATCCGATGTCCTGCCGCCCCTGCAGCGCGATCTGGTAGTACAGCTGCAAATCCTCGGGGGCGAACAAACCCGACAGCTCGTTCAGAACGTCCAGATCCGGATCGTCGTCCGGCACCGTACCGGGCACCCGCTGCGCCAGCGCCAGGCGATGCAGAAGCGAACCCAGATCCTGCAGCGCGCCTTCGAACGACAGGCTGCGGCTTGCCATGCGCTCGGCTTCCGCGATCAGGCTCCGGCCATCGTGCCCGGCAAGCGATCTGAGGATCGCATACAGGTAGGTCTGGTCGACGGCGCCCAGCATCGCCCGCACCGAAGATTCTTCCACTTTCCCGCCGCCGTGCACGATGGCCTGATCGAGCAGGCTCAGCGAATCGCGCAGGCTGCCCTGGGCTGCGCGCGCCAGCAGCGCCAGCGCCTGCGGTTCGAACGGTATATTCTCGGCCTCCAGGATTTTCTGCAGCTGGCCCCGGATCTGAGGCTGCGGAATCTGCTTCAGGTTGAACTGCAGGCAGCGCGACAGCACGGTCACCGGAATTTTCTGCGGATCGGTGGTCGCCAGTATGAATTTGACGTGCTGCGGCGGCTCTTCCAGCGTTTTGAGCATGGCGTTGAACGCGTTGCGCGACAGCATGTGCACTTCGTCGATGATGTAGACCTTGTAGCGGCCGCTGGTGGGAGAATAGAGCGCGTTTTCCAGCAGCTCGCGCATATTGTCGACCTGGGTGTTGGACGCCGCATCGAGCTCGATCAGATCGACAAACCGCCCGGCATCGATTTCCAGGCAGGCGCCGCACTTTCCGCACGGTTCGTCGGTGACTCCGGTCTCGCAGTTGAGGGCTTTGGCGATGATGCGCGCGATCGTGGTCTTGCCGACGCCGCGCGTGCCGGTGAACAGATAGGCGTGGTGCAAGCGCTGCTGCCTGAGCGCATTGGTCAGCGCCCTGACGACATGCTCCTGCCCTACCATCTGTGAAAAAGCCCTGGGGCGCCACTTGCGGGCAAGTACTTGACTCAAATTGCTGCCTTTTATGCGGCTGCGGGCTCCGGAAAGTTCAACCCACGACCAGGACCCGCAGCAGGTTGCGCTGGACTAAAACCGGTACTGCAAACGCAACTGGTGAAAATTGATACCCTGGTTCGGATCCTTGATCCCGCCATTCGACAGGTGCTGGTACCGGTAGCCGAGATCGTAACGGCCCTTGTCCCCGAAGCGCAGACCCGCGCCCAGATGGTCCCCGAACTGGAAACTGCTCCCAAACTTGCGCTCCGGGCTCACCGAGGTCGCCGACAGGAGATGCAAACCGATTCCCACCTCGGCATACGGCGACAATCCGGACGGGTTGTTCTGCTGAAAACGGAAAACCGGCGTCAGTCCGATGTCGGCAATGCTGCTGTGGGTCTTTGCGGCGCTGTTGTTATCCCATAGCCCAAGGTTCAGGTCCCAGTATCCGCCCAGGTGCCAGTTCCCGGTATCGAGCCACTTTTTTTGCCAGTCCCACTGCAGCCCTACGCGATAAAGCTTGACGTTGGCGTTCGAGGAGTTTGACTTGCCATACTCGAATGACACGCCGTCCACCGCCGAGGCTGCCGCCGGGAAAGCCAGCGCCACCGCGACCATCGCACATTTGAGTTTCTTCACACTCACCTCTTAATTCGCCGTTTTTTGCGGTATCGCGATGATATCGCAAAAGAAAATGGGAGGCGAGCCTTACCCCCGGCACTTGCATTAAATAGCTGTGGCTGCTTCCTTCCGGACCTGACCAGGTTCACTACCGTGCAATGCGGGGAGGCCCGCCATAGACAAGCGTAAGTATGCATGTGATCGGCGATTTGCGCCAGAATTCCGGCGCCGGTGTCTTTACAATGCCGGCGTTTAATGCTTTTATTCGGCAAACAAAATTAAATATAATGCGGCGCAAACCGCAATGGATGCCTGATCTATCCCGTGACGCCTGATTTCGTATTGGATGCCGTAACCGGAGAAGCGCATGTCGAACAAGAAGATTGAGTCAGTGCTGCAGGAGAACCGTGTTTTCCCGCCCAGCGACGCGTTCGTCAAACAAGCCAATATTTCCGGCATGGACGCCTATCGCAAGCTGTGCGCCGAGGCGGAGCGCGATTTCGAGGGTTTCTGGGCGAGACAGGCGCGCGAACATCTGCTGTGGCAAACACCCTTCAGCACGGTACTCGACGAAAGCAATGCCCCGTTCTTCAAGTGGTATTCCGATGGCAAACTGAACGCTTCCTACAATTGCCTGGACCGGCACCTCAAATCCCAGCCCGATAAAACCGCGGTCATTTTTGAAGCGGACGACGGGAAAGTCACCAAAATCACCTACAAGGAACTCTATCGACGCGTGTGCATGATGGCGAACGGCCTCAAGTCGCTCAACATCAAGCAGGGGGACCGGGTCATCATTTACATGCCGATGTCGATAGAGGTCATCGTCGCGATGCAGGCCTGCGCGCGCATCGGCGCGGTGCACTCGGTCGTGTTCGGCGGCTTTTCGGCCAAGAGTCTGCACGAGCGCATCATCGACGCCGGGGCGGTTGCCGTTCTCACCGCCGACGAGCAAATGCGCGGCGGGCGCGCCATTGCGCTGAAACACGCGGTAGACGAAGCGCTGGGCATGGATGGCTGCGATTCCATCAAGGCCGTCGTCGTCTACAGGCGGACCGGCGGCAAGGTCAACTGGAATGCCAGGCACGACGTCTGGCTGCACGATCTGATCAACGGGCAATCCGACGCCTGCGAACCGGCGTGGGTCAACGCCGAACACCCGCTGTTCATACTCTACACCTCCGGCTCCACCGGAAAACCCAAGGGCATCCAGCACTCCACGGGCGGCTATCTGCTGTGGACGATACTCACCATGAAATGGGTATTCGACTACAAGGCGGCCGACGTGTTCTGGTGCACGGCCGACGTCGGCTGGGTCACCGGACATTCCTATGTCACCTACGGCCCGCTCGCGGTGGGCGCCACGCAGGTGGTGTTCGAAGGGGTTCCGGTGTACCCGGACGCCGGCCGGTTCTGGAAAATGATCCAGGATCACAAGGTCACGGTGTTCTATACCGCCCCCACCGCAATCCGTTCACTGATCAAGGCCGGCGGCGACCTGCCGAAAAAATACGACCTGTCCTCGCTGAGAATCCTGGGCACCGTGGGCGAGCCGATCAACCCCGAGGCCTGGATGTGGTATCACGAAGTCGTCGGCGGCGGGCGCTGCCCGATCGTCGACACCTGGTGGCAAACCGAGACCGGCGGCCACATGATCTCGCCGCTGCCGGGCGCCACCCCCACCAAACCGGGTTCGGCGACATTCGCGCTGCCCGGCATCATGGCGGACATCGTCGACGAAACCGGCCATCCGGTGGGCAAGGGACACGGCGGCATCCTGGTCATCAAGCGCCCCTGGCCTGCCATCGTGCGCACCATTTGGGGGGACCCCGAGCGCTTCAAAAAAACCTATTATCCCGAGGACTTCAAAGGCCGGTATTACCTTGCCGGCGATGGCGCCAGCTTTGACGAGGAAGGCTATATCCGGATCATGGGCCGCATCGACGACGTTCTGAACGTTTCCGGCCATCGTCTCGGCACCATGGAAATCGAATCCGCCCTGGTCGCCAATCCCAAGGTCGCCGAGGCTGCGGTGGTCGGGCGCCCCGATGACCTGACGGGCGAGGCGATCGTCGCTTTTGTGGTGCTCAAACAGCACCGCCCATCCGACGGCGATGCGAAAAAAATCGTGCAGGAACTGCGCGACTGGGTGGCCAAGGAAATCGGGCCCATCGCCAAGCCCCAGGACATCCGTTTCGGCGACAATCTGCCGAAAACACGTTCCGGGAAAATCATGCGGCGCCTGCTGCGCTCCATCGCCAGGGGCGAGGAAATCCTGCAGGACGTTTCCACGCTCGAGAACCCGGCTATTCTTGAACAGTTCAGGCAGCCGGCAAGCTAAGCGCTCCCAATATCATGAGGAGTGAGGCGTATCACAAACCTGCCTTGAGCGGAGATTTCACGCCTCCCTCTCGCCTCCCGCTTCTCGCCTCCTGCCTTGCGCCTCCCGGCCCGGAGGGCTCTTGATCAGATCAAGCGTCACAGGACAACGCCTCGCGGCGCTGTTTTTGCTGGGTTGCCTGCTGTTCAATTACCCGCTGCTGTCGCTGTTCACCGGCCGCTCTGAAATCTTCGGCATCCCCTTGCTCTACGCTTATGTGTTCGCGGCGTGGGCGCTGTTCATCGGGCTGATGGCGCTGGCGGTGGAGAAGCGCGGCGATTGACCTCCGCGTTGACGCTTAGTGCGCCTGACATGATCAAACGCGAAAGATGCTGACCGGCAGCACTATCGTCCTGGCATCTTTCGCCTACGTCGGCCTGCTGTTTGCGATCGCCTACTACGGCGACAAGCGCGCCGACGCCGGCCGCAGCATCATCGCCAATCCCTACATCTACGCGCTGTCGCTCGCGGTTTACTGCACGTCGTGGACCTTCTATGGCAGTGTCGGCCGCGCCGCAACCAGCGGCATCGGTTTTCTGCCGATCTACCTCGGGCCGACGCTGATGGCGGCACTGTGGTGGTACGTGATGCTGAAGATCATACGCATCAGCAAGGCCAATCGCATCACCTCCATCGCCGATTTCATCGCCTCCCGCTACGGCAAGAGCCACATGCTGGGCGGCCTTGTCACCATCATCGCGGTGATCGGCGTGGTGCCGTATATCGCGCTTCAGCTGAAAGCGATCTCGACCAGCTTCTCCATCATCCTCAAGTATCCGGAAGTCGTGATGCCCGACAAGGCCGGCGCGCCCTTGTTTCTCGGAGACAACACGTTCTACATTGCGATGCTGCTTGCCGCCTTCACGATTCTGTTCGGCACGCGCCACCTCGATGCCACCGAACGCCATGAAGGATTGGTTGCCGCTATCGCCTTTGAATCCGTGGTCAAGCTGCTCGCCTTCATGGCCGTCGGATTGTTCGTGACCTTCGGCATGTACGGGGGCTTTACCGACATCTTCGACCGCGCCACCGAAATTCCCCATCTCACCGCCCTGCTCATGCTGGGCGGCGAAAGCGGCAATTACACGACCTGGGCCTCGCTCACTTTCCTGTCGATGCTGGCCATCATGTTCCTGCCCCGCCAGTTCCAGGTCGCGGTGGTGGAAAACGTCGACGAACGCCATCTCAACAAGGCGATCTGGCTGTTCCCGCTTTACCTGCTCGCAATCAACGTCTTCGTGCTGCCGATTGCGCTTGGCGGGCTGATGCATTTCCCGAACGGGGGCGTCGATGCCGATACCTTCGTGCTGACGCTGCCGATGGCGCAACAGCAGCCGCTGCTCGCGCTGCTGGCATTCATCGGCGGCTTGTCGGCGGCAACCGGCATGGTGATCGTCGAGACCATCGCGCTGTCCACCATGGCATGTAACGATCTCGTGATGCCGGTGCTGTTGCGCATGAAGTGGCTGCGCCTGAATGAACAACCCGATCTGTCGAGATTGCTGCTCGGCATCCGCCGCGGCGCCATCGTCGTCATCCTGGTGCTCGGCTACATTTATTTTTACCTAGCGGGCGAGGCCTATGCGCTGGTGTCGATCGGGCTGATCTCGTTTTCCGCCGTCGCCCAGTTCGGACCGGCCATCATCGGCGGCATTTTCTGGAAAGGCGGCACGCGCACCGGAGCGGCCTGGGGTCTGTCGGCAGGTTTTCTGGTCTGGCTGTACACGCTGCTGCTGCCGTCTTTCGCCAAATCCGGCTGGCTGCCGATCACCTTCCTGTCGCAAGGCATGTTCGGCATCGACCTGCTCAAGCCGCAGCAGTTGTTCGGCCTCCACGGACTGGATGACATCACGCACTGCCTGTTCTGGAGCATGCTGGCCAACATCGGCTGCTACGCCGGCATTTCCCTGCTCCAGCGGTCCAGCGCAGCCGAACACAGCCAGGCGACCCTGTTTGTCGATGTGCTCAAGCAGTCTTCCGCGGCCGCGGGCTCCCGGTTCTGGCGCGGCAGCGCATCGGTCGACGACCTGCTGGCGCTGCTCAGTCGTTTCCTCGGCCCCGAGCGCGCCCGCGATGCGTTCACCGTCTATGCCGGCAGCCGCGGTGGAAAAACGCTCCAGGCCCTCGCAGCGGATGCCGACCTGGTGCACTACGCCGAATCGCTGCTTGCCGGGACCATCGGCAGCGCCTCCGCACGCGCGATGATCGCATCCGTCGTCCGCGAGGAACCCCTCGGCATCGACGAAGTGATGACCATCATCGACGAAGCCTCGCAGGTGCTCGCCTACAGCCGCCAGCTCGAGCAAAAATCGCACGAGCTTGAATCCGCCACCAATGAGCTGCGCAGCGCCAACCAAAGGCTGCAGGAACTCGACCGCCTCAAGGACGATTTCATTTCCACCGTCACCCATGAACTGCGCACGCCGCTTACGTCGATCCGCGCATTCTCGGAAATTCTCAACGACAATCCGCAGCTTGACCCGGCCCAGCGTTCGAAATTCCTCGGCATCGTCATCAAGGAATCGGAACGGCTGACCCGCCTCATCAACCAGGTGCTCGACCTCGCGAAAATAGAATCGGGCAGCGCCGAGTGGCATTCGGGCGACATCGACATGCGTGAAGTGCTCGAAGACTCCGTCACGGCCGTCAGCCAGATCTTCAGGGACCAGAACGTCATGCTGAACATCAATGTCCCCGAAGCACTCCCGCTGATCGCTGCGGACCGCGACCGGCTGATGCAGGTGATGCTCAACCTCCTGTCAAACGCCGCGAAATTCTGCGAGCGGCCGGACGGCCGCGTCAACGTCACGCTCGCGCAGGAAGACGGCACGCTGCGCGTCGACGTTGCCGACAACGGAATCGGGATCAGCCCGGCCGACCAGGAAATCATTTTCGACAAGTTCCGCCAGGTCGGCGACACGCTTACGCAAAAGCCCAAGGGCAGCGGTCTCGGCCTGGCCATTTCCCGGGAAATCATCAGTCACTTCGGCGGCAGGTTATGGGTCACCAGCGCGGTCGGGACCGGTTCGACGTTTTCGTTCACCCTGCCGATCAAAGCGGGTTCAAAGTTCCAGGTTTCGAATCAGAGCGCAAAGTCAAAACCTGGCCGGATTAGCACTTGAAGCCTGAGACCCGAAACCCGAAACGGGTGTTGATTGCCGAGGACGAACCGAGCATCGTGCTGTCGCTTGAATTCCTGCTCAAGGGCGCCGGCTATGACGTAACCGTCGCCACAGACGGCAACCAGGCGCAGCATCTCGCCGAAAGCCTGATCCCCGACCTGATCGTTCTCGACATCATGCTGCCGCTGCTCGACGGCTTCGAAGTATGCCGCCGCATCCGCAAAAATAAAAAACTCGGGCATGCCAAGATCCTGATGCTCACCGCGCGCGGGCATGAAAGCGCAGTGAAAAAAAGCCTGATGCTGGGTGCCGATGCTTACATGACCAAACCGTTCTCAACGCGGGAACTCGTCGGAACAATCGCGGAGTTGCTGGCGCCCTAACGCCAGAGCCTGTTAACCGTTACCGCATCTCATATGTTAGTGGTTAACAAGTCCTAGGCACGGTCAGTCGCTCATATAGTCGAGCAGATAGCCCCGGCCGTAAAGGGTGCGCACCGTCACGCCGGCCCCCGCGATTTTCTTGCGCAAGCGGTGCACGTAGACCTCGATGGCGTTATGGCTGACCTCCTTGTCATAACTGTAGAGTTGCTCCACCAACTTCTCCTTGCTCACGACCCTGCCGAAGCGGTGCAGCAGGCATTCGAGAACACCGATCTCATGTACCGACAGCGGCAGGGTCCGGCCCTCGACGCTGGCGGTGCGGCCTATGGTGTCGAAACTGAGGCCCCCATAGCTGATCGCCGGGGATACGCTGCCCTGCCCGCGACGCAGCAGCGCCCGCACCCGCGCCTGCAGTTCGCTCAGGCTGAAGGGTTTCACCAGGTAATCATCCGCGCCGAGATCGAGTCCGGTCACTTTTTCCTCGGGCTGCTCGCGCCCCGACAGGATCAGCACCGGCATCGTCAGAGTGCGCCGCCGCAGCCGGCGCAGGACCTCAAAACCGTCGAGCTTGGGCAGGCCCAGATCGAGGATAAGCAAGCCGAACACATCCTGCTTCAGCGCCTCGTCGGCCGCCGCGCCGTTGGCGACCCAGTCCACCGCGTAACCCGCCTGGGTCAGGGAGAACTGCAAGGCTTCAGCCAGCGCAGCGTCGTCTTCGGTAATCAGTATCCTCAAGCCCTCTCCTCGCCGCCATGAGCTGGTGATTCAGAATTCCGGAACCCTCGGCTTTGTGTGTTATAACCCGTTGTTTTATTTAATTTTTTATTAATACTGGTCGTGTTCGACCTCGCCGCTTTTCAGTTACGCTGGCGGCCTATTTTTATCGCGCCGGTTCAGGATTTTGTAAGCATTTATCTTTAGCATTAGACCAGCAAAAAAACCATAAGAAAACCAATTTGTTTGCTGCTTGAGACGTTTGCCGTTTTCAAACTACCAAAGGAGGGGGATATGGAGTTAACCGCCAAGCACCAGGAATACTGGCACAAGAACCTGGTCATCACGGCAATACTGCTGCTGATCTGGTTCGTCGTCACTTTCGTCGAAGGCTGGTACGCGAGGGAACTCAACAGCATCTCCTTCCTTGGCTTCCCGCTCGGCTTCTACATGTCGGCGCAGGGCTCATTGGTCATTTATGTGGTGATCATCTGGGTCTACGCGCGCTACATGAACAATCTCGATAAAGAATACAACGTCGACGAGGGAGAAGACGCATGAGCAACCAGACTGCCTCCGCCAATGCTGCGTTCTTCTCGCAGCTCAAGAAATACTACCTCTGGTACACCGGCGGCTTCATCGTCTTCCTGCTCGCGCTGGCGCTGGCCGAGCAGCTCGGCATGTCGCGGCGATGGATAGGCTACTGGTTCCTGTTCGCGACGATAGGCCTGTATGCCGGGATCGGCATCATGAGCCGCACCGTCGACGCGGCGGAATATTACGTCGCAGGACGCCGCGTGCCGGCATTCTTCAACGGCATGGCGACCGGCGCCGACTGGATGAGCGCGGCCTCCTTCATCGGCATGGCGGGCACGCTGTATCTGTCCGGCTTCGATGGCCTCGCCTTCGTCATGGGCTGGACCGGCGGTTATGTGCTGGTGGCGCTGTTCTTGGCGCCCTACCTGCGCAAGTTCGGCCAGTTCACGATTCCCGACTTCCTCGGCGCGCGCTACGGCGGCCTGGGCTATGTGCTGGGCTGGACCGGCGGATACGTGCTGGTCGGCGTGCTGCTCGCGCCCTACCTGCGCAAGTTCGGGCAGTTCACAGTGCCCGACTTCCTCGGCGTGCGCTACGAAGGCAACACCGCACGCGTG
>Ga0113563_10000469_pt1 | contig 19527 bp, 10 predicted proteins | sample Mud3Dept3metaG_FD_80117 | JGI IMG/M metagenome (GOLD analysis project Ga0113563, IMG submission 80117) | Freshwater wetland microbial communities from Ohio, USA, analyzing the effect of biotic and abiotic controls - Mud 3 Core 4 Depth 3... | ecosystem: Environmental > Aquatic > Freshwater >...
ATGCCATCCATTACGGGCATCATCACATCACTCAGGATGATATCAGGCATGAATTCCAGTGCTTTTTCAACGCCGGCTTTTCCGTTTCCTGTTACCTCAATCCTGTACTCAGCTTTAAGGATGGCATGAAGATATTGTACAACGTCGGAATTATCTTCAACGATCAGCAGTAACGGGGCTTCCGCAGGACCTCCTGTATCAGTATAGTCAGGTTCTTCCGGGGTGTGTTGCAGATGGAAAGTCTCATGTATATCAGTAGTTGGAGCATCTCTTGTAACAGGCAGGTTAACCGTGAATTCTGTACCTTTACCCGGGGTGCTTTCCACATAAATGGAACCTTTCATCAGGTCAGCCATTTCCCTGGTAAAGGCCAGTCCAAGTCCTATGCCTGTTGATAAGGTTCCGCTTTCAGCCTGGTAAAAACGTTCGAATAAATGACCCAAATGTTCTTTTTCAATGCCGATTCCCGTGTCCTTAACACTGATGGAAAACAATTTACCTTTTTCCCGGACACCAGATGTAACTTCTACGCAGCCTCCTTCAGGGGTAAACTTCAGAGCGTTTGAAACCAGGTTGGAAATGATGTGCATCAGTTTGTCAGCATCAAAATCCATTTCGAAGGGAGAGCTGTCTGATTTAAACTTCAGATCTATATTCTTTCTGATTGCTTCCGACTCAAACAGCTCTACAACGTATGACAGGTATTTGTTTATATCTCTGCAGACGAGGTTTACAGTCATGGCGCCTGCACCGATTTTTGCCATGCCGAGCATCTGGTTTACCATCCTCAGAAGGATGTTGCTGTTGGTTTTGATTTTCTGAGTACCCGTCTCTGTCCACTGTTCCGGCTGTGTTCTGATCAGGTCAGCCATCCCCTTTATGACAGTCAGTGGAGTGCGGAATTCATGGGTTATATTGGTGAATAACCTGCCTTTCACTTCATTTATCTCTTTCAGATGTTTGGTTTCCAACTCTTCAAACTTCCGCTGCTGCCTGATGAAGTAAAGCACGATTACGAGCACCGGACCTGATAAAAATATAATATTGCCCATATATCCGATCGAATTCAATGCCGGTGTCATGTAATCGGGAACATGCAACCAGGGTTTCAATACAACCAGAAGAATTACCAGAACAATATACAGAGCAAACAATGTAAGCGAATACCATATCCTTTGTCTTGTCACGGAAGCAAGAACATTGGCAAGTCCGACGAGGATTATCCCTGCTGAAGTCGGTATACCGCCCAGCTTAAGGATATAATAAAATGTGACCAGGTGTTGCATTATACTCATTACAAATCCAACCGGAATAAAAAGCCTGGGAATGGTCAGAAATAATGTGAGCATCAGGGTAAAAATGGACAGCATGGCATACAAACAATGAAATATAAGAGTTGCCTCGGGGGCATATAGCTTAAGGACTACCAGGAAAATCAGCCCATGCAAAAAGGCAAAAGCGTTGTTTTTCCATATTGTTTTATGGACATAAACTTGTTTTTTGCTGTACCCCGGGTAAGATATTTTTTTCTCCAGCCAAAAGTCCAGCATGTGCAGGATATTAGTGCCCATGGATGTTTAGATTGAAATTTGATTGATATTATTTTAATATTATAATGATATTATATCAATATCAGATTTCATTTTGATAAATTCCCGGAACTTTCCTGATAGCATCAATATTTAGCTGATTCACTATGTTTTTCGCTTCAGGAGTGTAAAGGAAGTCTATTTTATCCCTGTACCGCTCAATTATCTTTGTCCGCACCATTTTACCGATACTGCTGATAAGCTTATTATCAGCAGTGAATGGCTCATCAAGAATGACGACGGCAGCGGGCAGCCAATTCGAAGGGAACAGGTCATCATAGACACCCCCCTGTTTATACTGTTTGATCTCAGATTCCAGAAGATTCAGGACAGCCATAACTCCTCCGGGTTCAGCAGGATCTATATTATTATTCTTTACCCAGATTGCCAGGGCTTCTCTGTTTGGTACCAGCAATGCAGAAGTATATTTGCACTGGTTATTGTAGAGCATTATCTGAAAGATAAACCGCGATCTGCTGGTTATGGTCTCTTCGATTGCTTCCGGACTGTATTTTTCCCCGGTGTCCGAGATAAGAAGGCTTTTAAGCCTGCCAAGAACGTAAAGAAATCCGTCTTTATCAACGTACCCGATGTCACCAGTATGAAGCCATCCGTTGCGAATGGTCTCGCTTGTGGCTTTTTCGTTCTTCCAGTAACCCTTCATGACATTTTCGCCATGGATAATGATTTCTCCTTTTTCACCAACCGGCAGTTCTCTTCCATCCTCGTCACAGATTTTCAGATCAAGATTTTTGAATATGGAACCGGAAGATCCCAGTTTATGCCTGTCCATAAAATTACCTGAAATACCGGGAGAAGCCTCAGATAATCCATATCCCTGAAGCATAGGGATCCCGATGGCATAAAAGAATTTCTGAAGTTCAATATCAAGCACTGCACCTGTGTCGATGAAGAACTCCAATCTTCCTCCAAAATTAGCCCTGATCTTCCTAAACAGAATTATGTCATAAAGCCTGACCAGAGGTTTAAGGAATATCCTTAACCCTTTACCCTGGTCCCACCCTATGCCATTGTACCTGTACGCAACCTTTAATGCATGCCGGAAGAGCTTTTCAACGAAGAGGCCTTTCTCCCTGACTCCCTTTTCTATTGACTTTCGAAAGTTCTTTGCGATTGCTGGTACACTTATTAAATACACAGGCCTGATCTCCCTGATATTTTCCGGTATATGTTTAAGACTGTCAAGATAAGATTTGCCCCACTGAACAGCAGCCAGACTTGAACCGATTGCCATACTGAGATAAAGTCCGAGGGTATGAGCCAATGAATGGTCCCATGGGAGGATCAGAAGTGTTGCCCACCGCTCACCGGGTTTGAAAAGGCTTAAGGCTTGTTCAAGGTTGGCAGTATAATTTCTGTGTGATAATATGACTCCTTTGGGATCAGTCGTGGTTCCTGATGTGTAGCAGATACTCGCGAAATCATCAGGACCAACTGATTTTATGACTTCCATGAATTTATCATAGTTTTGACTAATGTATTCCTCCCCAAGACGCTTAACCTTTCCAATAAATATCTCATCCGGAGCATAGCTTTCTTTAGGATCCAGCAAAATGATTTGTTCAAGACTTTTAAGATCATGTTTGATGGAATCTAACTTGCCATACTGGTTAGCCGAAATAATAATCCACCTCGATTCTGTATGATCAAGCCGGAATTTCAGATCGGAACTTTCTTTCAGTAAAACTGACAGCGGGACACTTATTGCCCCTGTATACAATACCCCAAGTTCACTTATTACCCAGTCATTTCGTGATTCGGAGATCAGGGCGACCCTGTCACCTTTCTTCAGTCCCAAAGCCAGAAAACCTGCTGCAACTTTATAAACCTGCTCCTTTGTTTCCTTGTAGGTAAGCGCCTCATACCTGTCACTCTTCTTTTCAAGTATATACGGTATGTCAGCATAAATCTGTGCGCTGTTTTCAAGCAGATCGATTAATGTTTTCATGATCAGGGATTAAACTACTAAAGTTATGAAACAAGTAAATGCAAGTCAAACATTTCTTTAGTATCCGTATAAATCCCGACCATTATTTAATTGTTTATATCGCTCTTAATTGTTATATCTTATAGATTTAATGAATTGTATGATTGTAACTTGAGAATCAGAAATTTACAACCTGATGAAAGGTATTAAAGTTTAGCCTGCTCTGATTTTTTCCGCTTTTGATCTTTCAATGGGATTGCCGAAGGCATTCTGCAAAAGACAAAATTCTTCTGAAAGTGATGATTCTTATTAAATATTATGAGTATCGGGAATCAATAATATTAGGTAAATTAACAAATTAATAAATTTCTTAAAACATTTATATTCAGATATTTTAAGATGTTCCTCAATTGACCCCCTTTCCCGTTTCCTCCAAGGGGGAAAGGCTTAAATTGTGCTCCTTCCCCTGTGGGGGAAGGCTGGGATGGGGGTAAAATAAATAAAAAAATGGCACTTGAGTTATTATTGAAAACCGATACTCATATTAAATATTATGGAACCAAAAATTCAAAAACGCAAACTGGGTAAAAGCGGACTGGCGGTCTCTGCTCTAGGACCTGGCTGCATGGGAATGTTCCGGTTCTCAAGGCTTGTTGCCACTTCTGAACATTCGGGTAACAAAAACAGTAAGTAGATTTTCGCATTACAGAATGTCTTTAAAATATTCTGCCGCTCCTTCCCAGTCTACAGTCTCATCCATCTCCTTTCCTAATTTCTCATACATAAGCTTGCGGCTTTTTTTGTCAGCAATGGCGATCTTCGCAGCAAAGTAAAGAACTTCTTCGGCAACTTCGATCGGAACGACCACGACACCATCCCAGTCACATCCTACAATATCACCCGGGCGAACCATTACGCCTCCGCATGCTACAGGTACATTTACGTCCATGAGTTCCACCCGACCAGGTATTATGGTCCGGCCGATTCCCCTGCAGGCTACCGGGTTCTTCTGAAGGACAATTTCGTCAGTGTCCCGGGCATTGCCGTCTGTAACTATCCCGACGACACCATTTGCCTGCATACCCATTGAATTGTTCGAGCCCCAATACCCGCATTCAATAGCACCTCCTGTCGAAGTGACTATTACACACCCGGGTTGTGTGGTAAGTCTGGCATGCATAGCCCCGGTCTTGTTCCAAAGATCATGCTGTAGCAAAGCATCTTTCCTGTCGATCACCGGCATTCGTCTGTTAGTAGGGATCACACGCATTGTAACAGCTGGTCCCCAGAAACGCATACCCATCCATAAAGGGCGGATCCCAGGATCCATTAGTGTCAGATCGGCACGTCCCACAGCATCGAGACCGTCAGTCACATCAGTAACCCTCAGGTATTTATTAAACCTCCTGGCGAGAGCGTAAGGGTCCTTGTCCTGCGGTAATACCGGTTTAACCTGATCTGAAGTTTGTGGTTTGTCGGCAGCTACAAGGGGTTGTGCTATTCCAAGACCCACAGCAGCGGTAGCCGAAAGTTTCAGGAAATCACGTCTGGACGAGCTCGTCGGAGCACTGGTCCCATTCTGGTTGTCGAAGATACCCCTGATTGGTTCTTCAGAAAAATTCCTTTTTTTCATTTTTAACTGATTCAAAGTTTATTTAAAAAACTATCAAAATATCTCTAAAAATTACTTTTCCATGATGCATTATTCTACTAATTTAAGAAACTTTCAATATACAACTGTTTAAAATCAATAGAGTGGTCATGCATTCGTGTGATCAGGATGCCCTGCGGCAGGATTGTTTGGGAAGGTGAAAATAAGAATTGTATTTTTGATCTGAATAAGGTTAACTGCAATATGAACAGAAGAGAATTTTTGGATATAAGTCTTCCTGCGACAGGGATAGCTTTAATTACACCTGGCATTTTAAATCTCCAGGCATGTTCTGAAATCAATAATCAATTTTCAGGTGGAGTTACTTTCAATGAATATGATGTTGTAATTAATGGCGCCGGACTGGCTGGTTATTTTGCTGCTGTTCATGCGGCAAAAAAGGGAAAGAAAGTCCTTATTGTTGACAAAAGAACCTTTCCCGGATATGAAATCACTGCGAAAAGAAAACTCTGGCTGGGAGAAGATGGAATAAAAGACTTCCGGACTGATCTGATGCAATTATTTCTCCCCGGAGACGAAAGACATGAAATCGGGAATCTGAAAGCAGATGAGCCTGGTATAAGCAGGTTTGGTGATGAAGTTCTACTCTTTGCAGGTAGCGTTAAAAAAGAGATGTTACGCAGCCTGCTTATAAACAAAATACATATTCTGTTAATGACAGATGTTTGCGGTATCTTTTCTGACAATGAAAATGTGAAGGGTGTTTTACTGGCAGGTAAACATGGACTGCATTCAGTTAATTGCAGGAATTTTATTGACACCTCGGATAATGTGATCTTTACCAGAAAATTACTGGGAAACAAATATAAGATAAAAAGAGCTGGTTTTGTATTGGAATTAATGAATGTAAATGAGCCCCAAAAAAGACAGGTTAGGGTCTCTGAGGAATTCGGTTTGTCTGACAATTGTCTTAATTTTCATCAGGGTAAACGATTGGATCACCAACTTTTTATTGAATTCGATTTTCCTGTTAACACACAAATATTCAGTGAAATAGAACATAAATCAAGGCTGATTTCAGCAAGTCTCGGGGAAAAACTGCCCGGCATTGATGAATCATTAAAAGGTGCTAAAATCAATCAGTTTGCTTTTGAATGCTCATTTTATCTTGAAAACGACAAGCTTCCGGTTCCTTTATTAAAAGGACATTACCTGCTTTCAGGCGGGCAATCACAATTAAGCTTTAAAAAAATACTGGAAATTAAGGATGACGCCAAAAAGTTGATCAATAGTTTAAAATACCGGGAGAACAATCAAAAAACCAAAATTTTATTAATGCCCGGAGCGGAAATTCCAATTGCTGACATTTCCTTTGCGTATCTGAATGAGCCGGGTCTTTCCATTCCTTTGAAGAATTGCAGGTTTGATTATAAAGACCGGGTCAGAAATAAAGGAAAATGTCAGGTATTGGTAGCCGGGGGAGGCACTGCCGGAGCAATGGCAGCAATGGGTGCAGGAGAGAAAGGTCCGGGAACAATCGTTGTGGATTACTTTAATGATCTTGGCGGTACAAAAACTATGGCAGGTGTTATGGGGTATTATCTTGGTGCAAGAGATCATATCTTTTTTAAAAAACAGGATGAAGAATCAGCTAAAGTTGCTTTTGGAACCAGGGCTGTAATGACTATTGGCAGGAAACTATATCATTTAAAAGGTGTATTAAATACAGGAGGAAAATTTGTATCGGGAGCAATTATGTGTGATTCTTTGATGAACGGAAGAAAAATGGAAGGAATTCTGTTATGCACTAACGGGGAACTGGAAATTATAGAAAGTGATATAACCGTTGATGCAACAGGTGACGGAGATATAGCCTGTTTTGCCGGTGCTGATTATACTCAGGGCAATTCCCGCACAGGTAAAACACAAAATTACAGCCAATGGGATTACCCGGTCAGCGGAAAATTACCATCCCAGACCACCCGGGATTATGATATTATTGATAATACGAAAATTTCAGAATTACAAAGAGGATTATTTCTGACTCATTATGAGGCACATTTTTATGATTTTTATCCAATGCCGGGAGTAAGAGAATCAAGACAAATAGAGGGATTGTGTACAATAGATTTAACAGATGTTGCTGAAGGTACTCATTTTGAAGACATTATAACACTGGCAAAAAGCGATTTTGATCCCCATTATGTGGAGACTTCAGAGTTTACGCGTTGTGGATTTTTATTGCCGCATTCAAACGAAAAAACGGTTGAAATACCTTATCGGGCAATTGTGCCAAAGAATACAGATGGTTTATTGATTTCGGGCAGAGCCATCAGTCAGACTCATACAGCCATGCAGTTTACACGTATGAGTGCTGATGTTCTGGTTCTTGGTTATTTAACCGGACAGATAGCAGCAGATATTGCCGGCCAAAACCTGGAAGCCCGGAATTATGATATTTCAGGGATCCAAAAAGAATGGGCAAGGATGGGATATTTGCCGGCAAATTATAAAATAAAAAAACCGGGAAATCTCATTAAAGAAAAAGCAGAGATCGAAAGACGTATTAAACACCTTGCAAAAGGAGAAAGAGAATATTTGTTTGAATGCATCCGTATACCCGGGGAATTGATTTTACCGGATCTGAAGGAGCATTTTAATAGTTCAGAAAATGAAGAGGGCAGATTATTATTAGCAAAAGCTTTAGCCTGGTTTGGGGAAAAAGAGGGGAATGATCTGATCGTAAATGAATTAAACCAGTTGTTTAAAGAGGAATTGAAAGAAGGTTATCCGGAGGGATACATTGAGAACTATGACTTGATCAGGGGCAGGGAAAAGAACCAGCTTGAAGGATTGTTCTGGAAAATTAATCAGGACATTGCTCTGCTGGCAATGTCAGGTAACACTGAAAATAATGATCCTGTCAGATATATACTTGAAAATACATCCTCGGGTGGTGCGATAATAAAATGGACAGGCGACCGTGCTGATTACTTTAATGAAAGAATTGATTTAAGAATAATTCCTTATCATAACCGGATCTTAAATTTGTGTTATTATGTTGAACGGTTAGCAGATCCTTCGTTTATTACTTCACTTGAAAGACTACTGGCCGATGAAAATATTAAAGGATTTACAACTAAAGAATATAATCTTGCAAGATGGAGAGTTTATGGAGGCGATCTGGAACTTTTTATCGGGGCTGCATTGGCACGATGTGGGTCGAAAACCGGGTATGATCTTTTAATGAAATACTTACATGATATCCATTATGATTTTAAAAAATTCACAGTTTCAGAACTGAAGGCCCTGACTGATATGGATTATGGATTTAATACAGAAGCCTGGGCAAATCACTTAGGTAAGTTAACATTTCCTCAACCATCCAGGAAACTGGTAAAAGTCATTGAAGTGTAAAACAAAAAACGGAAGTATGCATCATTGCCTCATTCCACCTCATTCATGGATTAAACTCTGTTTTTTCATATGATTTCGGTTATCTTTAAATTAAAAATGTCAATCATAAAAACCATAGCCGGAATCAATATTCGTTTGCTGATCCTAGGCCTGGTTACTCTTTTATTATTAAATTGTATAGCATGCCATGGCGATCGCCCTGCCTTGAAGAGAGGTCTGGTTTCTTCAGGAATATCGGATTCAGCCAAAATGAGTGGAACTCCTGATGAATACCTGCCGGTCAATACCATGATGGTTTTACCCAAAAATCCGGTTCAGGGGGAAAAATTCCGCATTTTGGTGACCGGAGATGAAAATATCCGGAAAGCACAGATCATTGTCAGCGGTCCGTCGGGTAATTTAGAATCCCTGAAAAGCAAAACCGGGGAGGAATTGCCGTATTGGCGGATTGATGATTTTGCAGAAAATTCTGCCGGAAAATATAATGTCACTTTAATTGTGAATAAAAAAGTGGTCAGTAATCTGGAGTTTATGATTTCTCCAGGGGAGGTGATTCCTCCAACTGGTGTAGTATGGAAGACCCTGCGTGGGTGGAACAGCAGTACAGAGGCAATTTATTCTGCCTGGATAAATGCTTTGTTTTATGGCTGCGACGAGCACTCTTCCTGGTCTGCGCTCCACGAGGTGACCCGGAATCAAAATCAGAATTTCCTGTACAACTACCTCTCCCTTGGGGAAGATGACCCTGACGGAAAAAACAGGTTGATCATGCAGCCTGATTGTGCCGATAATCCATTTTTCCTGAGGGCATATTTTGCATGGAAACTAGGTCTCCCATTTGGTTACCATGTGTGCGACAGGGGCAGCCTCGGGCATAATCCCAATGCCGGCCAATGGATCACAAATGAAACTTCCAGCTTAAAAACCCATCCGGCAATTGCATTCAATGCCTTTCTCAGAAGGATGAAGGATGGCGTCCATTCAGGCACAGCCCGAACTGCACTGGATGATGAAGAATCAGATTATTACCCCGTTCCACTTGAACCCGGAGCCTTACGCCCCGGTATTGTTTTTGCTGATCCTTACGGACATACTCTGATCATCGCAGGCCAGATACCACAAACCAATTACCATCCGGGATTACTTCTTTCAGTAGATGCCCAACCCGACGGGACGATAGGAATCAAGAGGTTTTGGAAAGGGAATTTTCTGTTTAACACGTCCGGGGTGATCGGGGAACCTGGATTTAAGGCTTTTCGTCCAATTCCGGTGAATGAGGGTGTGCCATACCTGATGCAGAACAAAGATCTGACAGCAGCAGCGGGATTCGTTCCCTTTTCGCTTCAGCAGAGAAAGATGGAGACCGATGTTTTCTATCACACTATTGAGCGTTTAATCAACCCGAAACCGCTTGACCCTGAAACTGCATTACTCGATCTGATCCAGGCACTTCACGAACAGCTATTGGTGCGTATCACTTCTGTGGCTAACGGTGAAGCTTATTTCAAATCACATCCGGGTGCTGTGATTCCTATGCCTTCCAGTGCCGCCGGAATTTTTCAGGCCGGTGGTCAATGGGAGAACTTTTCAACTCCTAATCGTGATTTAAGGCTCTTAATTGCAATGGATGCAGTGCTCGGGTTCCCGGATATGGTCGCCAGGTCACCGGAGGATTTTAATATCTCAGGACGAGCCTCTACAGAACAGGCTAAGAAAAAGCTTCAGTTGATCCTCTATCAGAAGATTTCCGGACTTTCGATCAAATATACCCGTACAGATGGCTCTCTTCAAAAACTGACTGTCGGTGAAATACTTAAACGCAGGGATGCCTTTGAGATGGCCTATAATCCTAATGATGGAATCGAAATCCGCTGGGGGGCACCGGAAAACAGTGATGAACGGGCTACATGCCATCGTCAGGCCCCTTCAGACCAACTTGAAAAGATGCGCTCGGTACGCACGTGGTTCAGCAGGCGGCTGCATCCACCAACATAAAGAGTTATAACACTCTCCCGCTAACCGAAAGCTGATTACAGAGGAATCCGGTTTTCGTTTATTTAATCTCCCTCAATTTTTGAATATCTTCTTCTCAGGAAAAAATAAACCGGTATACCTGAGAAAATGAGGATCAGGCCTATAGCTGCTTCACGAGGCCGGGTTATAAAGGTGTTGATAATAAGGCCAACACAAAACAGAATATAAATAGCCGGTACGACAGGATATCCCCATACTTTATATGGCCGGTAAACATCTGGCATTCTGTGGCGTAAAATAATAACCCCCAGGGAAGTCGCGCCGTAGAAGATAAAAACAGCAAAAATAACCATATCTGTCAGCTGATCGAATGTCCCTGATAAAACCAGCACAGAAGCCCAGATCCCCTGCCACAGGAGTGAATTGGAGGGTACATTGCTTTTATTGAGTTTTCCAATGCCTGAAAAGAAAAGGCGTTCGCGGGCCATGGCATAATAGGGTCGGGCACCTGTCAGGATACTGGCGTTTGTACAACCCAGGGTTGTGACCAGTATCAGCATCGAAATAAACAAGACTCCTCCCTTTCCCCAGAAAGTCCTTACTGCCTCAACTGCAGCTATCTGGTTAACTGAATTATGAATTTGAACTAATTGCGGTATTGACAGGAGGGAGAGGTATGTGATATTTACCAGAAGATATATTATGATCACTAAAAAGACTCCGATTACTATTCCTTTGGGGATGTTTCTGTTAGGATTTTTAACCTCTCCTCCGATGAATCCGACAGAAACCCATCCCTGGTATGCCCAGAATGCAGCAAGCATAGCTGTAAAAAAAGAAGAGATAGTAACAGTACCTGCAGCGAGAGCTTTTTCATTAATTTGATCGAAAGGCCTGGCAGAAGGACTGCTCAAACCAAAGACAATAATCAAAAGGAGACCTATACAAACCAGGAAGAACAAGACTTTACTTACTCCGGCTCCGCTTTTTAAGCCCGATATGTTGATCATGGTTAAAAGTAAGATCAGCATTATGGCTACCATCTTGATCCCGAAATCCTGAAAAGGATAGAAAATGCCACCCAGTGAATAATTCTGAAGCGAAGGAAAGATTTCAGGTATTGCAATGACGCTGTTCAGTGACTGGGCAAATACATAGGACAGGGATGAGATTGTGGCGGTCTGGATTACCATAAACAGTGACCATCCGTAGAGGAATGCGAAAAATCGATTGTAAATCTTTTTGAGATAAACAAAATCACCGCCTGTATCGGCAAGCAATCCTGCAACTTCAGCATTGCTTAAAGCGCCGAAAAGGGTTATTATCCCCCCTACTATCCATGCAATTATAATCCAGCCGGGAGACTGAAGCTCGACGGCCATTGGAGCAATTTTTTTATATACTCCTGATCCAATGATGTTTGTAACCACAAAAATGATCACATAACCCATGCCGAGCAACCTTACAAGATTCCTTTGATTAACCATAGTTAAGCTTGAGAGAATAAATCAGGATCACAAATTAAAAAAAAATTAAATCAGAGCCGCCAGGATCAGGATCCAGAATTCATTCTGTCCTGATAATTAAAGAGTAAAAGTATAAGTGTATTTCAGCAAAATTGACCGGCTGTTGAATAAAGGGAGCCTGGGATTCTCAATATCGCGATAGGTACTTCGCCCCTCGTTTACAACGATGTAAAAGTCATTCCCTTCGCGGGGATTATACCTCAGCCTGATGTTGGTGATGAAATCGTTTTCTGCACCGTTATACTGGATGAAAGCGCTGGCTGATAATTTAGTTGTAGCCATGATATGAGCCTTGAATCCCAATACGCCACCGGAAAATGACTGGTTGCGATCCTTAAATTTCAGGAAGTCATGATTATATTCCAGGGCTAACTGAACAGAAGATCCAATGTTCCATGAGGGTTCAAATCCGAAAGAATAACGGTTCCCGTCATAGAAGGATCCTCCCCAAAAATCAAGTCCCAGTATGAGATGATTTGTCTCCGGCGAGTTGATATGTGTCTCTAACTGGATGAATCTGTATATCCCGGTTGGAACATAAGTATTTCTGGAAAAATTGAAGGTGTCCGCAACATTTTCGTACATCCGCGTTAACGAGAAATTTCCATTATAATTCGATTTGAACCTGAATTCATATTCCAGTGCAATATCAGATGACTGAATTGAATTATCCCGGTTATCCGTGAATGTCTGAGTTCTTATACCAGCCTTGTGATTCTGGAGAGAGAATGTTTCGCCAGGGATCCAGCCATATCCCAATCCTCCATGGTAATGTGTATAGTCGGAACGCATCTGAAATCCTATCTGAGGATTAAAATCCCTTCCGCTTCTCGACCAGGTGAAATCATAGCTCAATCCCTTATCGTTAAACCTGCTCCAGTTTACGTATAACCGGGTTGGATCAAGTGAAAACATATTGTTCCTTAATGAATTATCAATCAACTGGACCAGTTTAACATTAAGATAGTCATTTTCAAATACTTTGAAGATACCATCCAGACCATATGCAGTATTATAGGAACCATCGGTCCCTATTCGTGAAGTCAGAATCCCGCCAATATAGGTATTCTCATTTATTACCTGTCGCCTTAAGCGGAGTATCCCAAAATTTTGTGATGCCAGATCATTGCCTGAAGTATCTGAAAGGTTGACTGCCTGTGTCTGCATATCAAGAAATCCCATATCCCATTTCCCTGCCATACCAGTAATGCGGGCACCTCCCAGAATTGGAACCTGTTCCCCATTTTGAAGTCCTATTCTTCTGCTGTAAAAAAGACTTGCATTTGGTTCAAAATCGAAAGCAAACACACTTGAGCGCTCCTGGAAAAAAGTTCTTTTCTCCGGAAAGAACAAGGAAAAACGGGTAAGATTTATCTGTTCATTATCGGCTTCAACCTGTGCAAAATCTGTATTTACAGTAAGGTCCATTGTCAGGTTGTTTGTAAGGCCATACTTTACATCAAGCCCGGCATTGAACTTTGGACTGTTAACAATATTATATCCTGTTGCAGTTTCATTCAGTACATTATCTTGCTGATAACCTCCGATAGCATAGGGAGCGATATAGAATGGCTTCCTTGATACCAGACCTTCAAGGGAAATCTCCTGTGCCTTTGAAGGGCGATAGCAACTTGATTCTCCCCAGTTTGGCGGGATCGACGGGAACACATCTACCTCATTCTTATGGGCAATCCTGCGAACACATATAAGTCCCATTGTAATTTTACCATCCTTATTTTTAAACCGTATACTTGAAAACGGTATCCTGATCTCTGCAAACCAACCCTGGTCATTTTTTGTTGTTTTCACATCCCAGAAGGTATTCCAGCTATAATTGAAAGGACCATCATGGGAAAAATTCATTGCATCTTTTGAAATTGTGAAATCATTTCTCAAACCTGCCGGGGTGGTTGAAAATCCCACACCATTTTCTTTATCATTAAATGAATCGAGTATCAGTATTAATTCTTCACTGACCACTTCAGCTTCGTCACGCTTCTTTGACGAGATCAGCATCTCCGATGGATTTGAATCGAATAATCTTGCTCCTATATACAAATATGTATTATTATAACATATCATTATTTCGCTCTTTTCTGTAGGGCTGTTCCCGAATACAGGTGTATGCATGACCATGGGCAGAGGAGTTATCATCTGCCAGGATTGATCATCAACAATACCATCAAATTTTATTTCGCTCTGAATAATTGGAATGGCAACCTTTTCCTGAGAAAATACCGGTGAAAAAGGAATTGCAAGTACTATTATTTTAATGATTTTCTTAAATAGTATTTTCATAAAATTAACTTTACACTTTGAATTTAAACAGTCTCAAAAATAGGTGATATTTATTTTGAGAAAAGAAATTTTGTGGTGAGGTGGAAAAAATCATCAGAACTTATGATAATGTAGTCTAAAAGTTAAATACCCGTCAAATTTACGGATTCCTTTATCTTTTGGGTTATTATACTATCAGATTTGCTGATTGGCGGGTGAAATTCGTTAGTTAATTTTAAAACTAAATTGTCACACCTGAAAATGATAACCTGTTCAGGAAAAAGATACTTTAGAACAAAATTCCGAAAGTGACAGATGAAAATCACCGCGTTTATTGAAAAATATTTCTGGGCTTTCCTGATAGCAGGGATTATAATTGGATTGTGGCAACCGGTGCCATTTGAAATACCCGGATTCCTGCCTGAAGTATTGCTGGGTATGATGTTGTTTCTTGTCTTCCTGAAAATTGATGCTCTTGAGGTGCTTGAAAAAATAAGGAACTTTAAATTAATGATCTTTATAGCCTCTGTTTATATGATCATTATCCCTTTGCTGTTTTTTTTCCCTGTTAAACTTTTTGATAATGAACTTGCAATCGGTATACTTCTTCTTACAGCCATGCCGGCCGGTGTATCGTCTCCTGCTCTGACTGATATTCTGAAAGGAAATATCTCCCTTGCCATGAGCATCGCAATTGTTACCCAACTGGTAGCTCCTTTTACAGTTCCGCTTTTATTCTGGCTGGTTGATTCAAATGGTCTTGAAATCAATAAACTATTGGTATTCAAAGATATAGCAATCCTGATTTTCCTGCCTATGATCCTTTCCCAGGTTCTCAAAAAATATTCTCCCGGGGTTATCAACAAAAGTCAGCATATAATTACATCTGCAAATATCGTATTGCTTTTCACATTCGTTTATATTGCACTTTCGTCGCAAAGGGATGTCATACTCGAGAATCCTGTCAGTCTTATATGGAAAACAGCAGTTTTATACCTTGTATTCATTTTACTTCATGCAATAGGATATCTTATTTGCTATAAAGAGAGTAAAGACAATAAAATTGCCCTGGCTGTTACTGCTGCCTATATGAATAACGGATTGGCAATAGTTCTGGCATCAACCTATTTTGGCCCGGAGATACTCGTGTTGATGGTGCTTTCGGAAATACCATGGAATACGCTCCTCGGACCTTTTAAAAGAATTGTCAGGCAACGGTAATTGCCGGTGCATCTGCAAACCAGGCGGGCACAATCATTCTTTTTATTTTTATATCCAAAATGCGCACCCTGGTTATTGAACTGAACTTATATATTAAAGAAATAGGAAATTTTTAAAATTATTGTGCGATCATTAAATTCGAATAATCTTGAAATAGTAGGATTAGACTCATCGAAGCGACCTTCATTATAGGCTAAATATAAAAAACTTCCCGGTTTATATTCCCAACTGACAAGACAGCTAAGCAGATAATTGTTATAGATCTGTTTAGTTTCATAGTAAGTAGTTCCAAATATTCCCTGGATATGCAGCCGGATAAAAAAATCCTTTGTAAACATTAACGTTGAATTGGACGATAACTTGAAATACTGACCATCCTGTTTATTCATGGTGTCGTAGGTTTTCATATAGCCACCCTGTATTCTGGTTATCAAATTTTGACTCAACTGACCATCACCATCAATTGTGAGTCCTATTTGACTGCCCGGATACTTCCGGTCAAAATTGTAATACGATCCGCCAGTCATTGATAGAATCCCTGCAAATCGTGTCCCCATTTTAAGAGGTCTGGTCGAATAACTCATTTTAAAATAGTTCCCAGAGTAATTCCCGGTTAACTCGGTTTCTGAAAAGCGTTTATATTCTGTTCCAAACGACATTTCATTTATGAGATTGACCGTCAGGTCCACCCCTACTTTGAAATTATTTGCGTTTCTGGCCCCTCCTGCTATATATCGTTCTCCACCTTCAGTTTGATTTACTGTGCCAAACCGCAGATCGGGGATAAAGACCGGATACTTTTCCAGCCAGTTGTCAATGTATCGTGTTGTAAAAATATCATTAGCATGTTCAAATTCGAGGTTACCTGTTATCCTGCGGATATGGTATTTGTTAATCCGGGGGCTTACACGGAAAATGCCATTTGTTTTATTCCAGCCCCGGTCAGGTTCCTTCTGAATATACCCTATCCGGTTGATCTCGAAAGCAGGTTCAACACGGTTAAAATTGATCTGTGCTCCTATTAAATCACCGGTACGGAGATACGACAGGTTATACGCCATATTCTGATCAAAACCCAGTTCATTTTGTCCTGTGGCAATCTGAAAATCAAGGATATTATTATAATTAAAAACAAAACTTCCATCCAGACCGATTACTCTGTTAAATTTTCCCTGTTCTTCTTTTGTTGCAGCCAGAATCCCTAAATTACTGGAACCCAGAATATCTTTTTTAATGCGAAATACACCAAATACTGCACTTTCCGGGTTTTGCATGGAACTTGAAAAAAAAGATTCCCCGGTCAGGTTTCCGAGTACGCCAAATTCAATGCCGTGCTGTAACTTTCCCGTTAACTTCCCACCACCAATAATATCCCCTCTGGCTCCAATCCTCCTGCTGTAAAACAATTCCAGCGGGGTATTGAAAATACTTGTCCGCTCGGTAAAAAATGGACGAAGCTCTCTGAAACGGGTTGGGTACCGGGTCAGATTAATTTCAAAAACATCAGCGTCTACCTGTGCAAAATCAGGATTTATAGTAAAATCACCTGTAAGATTTGGCGAAGGACTGTACCGGATATCTCCTCCGATATTATATGTCATAGATGGTTTCAGTTCAATCGTTTCTGCTTTACCCACTACCCCATATGGCCTTATCTCAAAAGTTCTGCCTGATTTAATAGAGTCAATATTTTCAATATGCCCCAGCTGAGACATGCGGGTAGGATTATCCCACTCAGGCAAATGAGGTTTCCATTGTCCACGGGAAGCATCTTTCGAAATATTCCTCATAATGTTAAATCCCCATGTCTGATCTGCTTTTTTAGAGAATCTCATATTGAAAAAGGGGATCCTGACTTCCGCATACCAGCCGTTCTCATCCACTGATCCTGCTGAGTACCATATTCCATCCCAATTCAGATCACGTTTTACATCGTCATAACGAAGTTCGTCAACCTGCACACCCGTGGGAGATACTGTAAATTTATACCCGGTACGGTGGTCATGATAACTATCTATGAATAAGTCCACATTATCCGGAGCAGTAGTGCCTCTTGGTGCCAAGCGATGTATGATCTTTTCTGGTTCAGAGTCCCGGCACCATGCCCCGATATAAAGATTTTCCTCGTCATATAAAATGGCAAATTCTGTCTCTTCACTCATAGGTATCAGGGGAAATGGTTCCTTTTCAAGTAGTCCCCCGCAATGATCAGCATTCTTCCAGGCTTCCTCGCTTAAATGGCCATCAATAATAATTTCATCTGATTCAGACAGTCGATATGCATGTATAGTATAATTTTCCTTGGCGGTGTCATTTACCAATGCTCTGACAGAATCAAGATATGCGGCTGAAAATTGGTCATTCTGTACAATCCGTTGACTGTACAGGTTTGAATAAAAGAGAAACAGATTTATGAAAACAGTGAGAATAGAGCTTAAATATTTGTTTTGCTTCAGTTTCTTATGAGCAGTCATAAATCCAAAATATGTGTCTGGTAAATTAAGTGAAAAATCAGATTCAATATTCCCTTTTTTTCACATCTAAAGGTTTTCTGCCGCTGTAACTTTGATAATCGCGGTACATTCAGAAGCCCCGACATCAGCCGATCATCAGGAAAAGAATAATTGTTAAACAGGTATTTTCATTTAATCTTCATCTTGTTATCGTATCTTTGGCTAAGGCCTATATTGAGCCTTATAATTATTTGAATGAAACTCTACATCAAAAATATGGTTTGCTACCGGTGCCAGATGGTAGTCAAATACGAGCTGGAAAAACTCGGATTGCATCACACCAGAATTGAATTGGGTGAAACTGAAATCATGGAGGAATTATCAACAGAGCAATGGGAAAATCTGAGCATTTCCCTGAAGAATATCGGACTCGAATTAATGGCTGATAAGAAAACCATTATGGCTGAGAGAATAAAAACCATTATCATAGAACTGGTACACTATAATGACGATCAAATCAAAACAAACCTTTCCGATTACCTGAGCGAAAAGCTCAATTACAATTACTCATACCTTTCCAATCTTTATTCCGAAGTCAAAGGGACCACCATTGAGAAGTTTTACCTGTCCAGTAAAATAGAGAGGGTAAAAGAACTGCTGGTATATGATGAGCTCAACCTTAGCGAAATTGCCTTTAAACTACATTACAGCAGTGTGGCTCATCTGTCAAACCAGTTTAAGAAAATGACAGGGCTTGCTCCATCGGACTTTAAAAATCTTAAGAATAAAAATCGCAGTGCCTTGGGAAATGCGTGAATGATGTAACTTTTTTTAAAAGTTATGTAACACTATCCGGTTAGAGTTGACGACCTTTATAATGTGAAAATTCATTCACGGTATAATACCAAAAAAATGAGAAAATTGATTTTTTTCGCCACTTTAACAATCCCTCTTATGGCAGGAATAATTTTCACCGGCTATTGGTCATCAACTCAAAAGCTAAAAGCTACCCAGACTAAAGTGCAGGATACCCGTAAAGATTTGAAAGCACCGCAGCAAAAGGATGCAAATGCGGCAGTCAGGGTTGTGTCAACAGCTGAAGAGTGGAAAACAATTAGGAATGAGTCTGAACTTAAAATCAAGGAAAACGAAATCCGGATTACTGAACTAAATGCAAAAATGAAAAAAACCGGAGAATTATTTGATGCACTTTACCAGAAAAAGATTGATAATCTGGAAAAAGAAAACAGGTACCTGAAGGCAAGGTTGGAAGGTTTTTATAATAGCCAGGGCAATTAGGAAACATTCAGGAAAAATTATTGACGTGACGGATCTTATGGATCCGGTATGCCTTTATCAATGTAGCTGCTGTGTCCGGGTAATGACCATAGTTATCCGGATCATTTGATCACCAAAAAAACGTAAAAATAACTATTGACCTTTGTGCAAACGTTGTACCAATAACGGCAGTGCATCATATCGGCTGAGCCGAACTCCCAATGCGCCTCCA
>Ga0113563_10000470_pt1 | contig 19504 bp, 19 predicted proteins | sample Mud3Dept3metaG_FD_80117 | JGI IMG/M metagenome (GOLD analysis project Ga0113563, IMG submission 80117) | Freshwater wetland microbial communities from Ohio, USA, analyzing the effect of biotic and abiotic controls - Mud 3 Core 4 Depth 3... | ecosystem: Environmental > Aquatic > Freshwater >...
GCAGGGCGGCCGATCAGGATCGGGCGGGCGAGGCGCTCGTCGATGATCACCCGCGCCGCGCGCAGCACGCGCTCGTCCTCGCCCTCGGCGTACAGCACGCGGCGTCCCGAGCCGCGCGCCGCGGCGAACACCGGGCGCATGATCGTGCCGGAGTGGTAGACGAAGTTCGTGAGCTCGCGGACGTAGGCGTCGAAGTCGGCGATGGGGCGCGTCGCCACGCCCGACTCCATTGCGGCGCGCGCGACCGCCGGGGCGACCTTGACGATCAGGCGCGGGTCGAACGGCTTCGGGATGATGTTCTCCGGGCCGAAGGCGAGGTTGGCGCTGCCATAGGCGCTCGCGAGCAGCTCCGACGGCTCGGCGCGCGCGAGGTCGGCGAGCGCATACACGCAGGCGAGCTTCATCTCGTCGGTGATGCGGGTGGCGCCGACGTCGAGCGCGCCGCGGAACAGGAACGGGAAGCAGAGGACGTTGTTGACCTGGTTCGGGAAGTCCGATCGCCCGGTCGCCACCACGCAGTCGGGCCGCGCCGCCTTCGCGACGTCGGGCATGATCTCGGGCACCGGGTTGGCGAGCGCGAGGATCAGCGGGGCGGGCGCCATCGTGCGCACCATCCCGGCGGTGAGCACGCCGGCGGTCGAGCAGCCGAGGAATACGTCGGCGCCCGTGATCACGTCGGCCAGCGTGCGCGCGGCGGTCTGCTGTGCGTAGCGCGCCTTGTTGGGCTCCGGGTGGGCGTCGCGGCCGACGAAGATGACGCCCTTGCTGTCGCAGACGTAGACGTTCTCGCGGCGCACGCCCAGGCGCACCATCAGGTCGAGGCAGGCGATCGCCGCGGCGCCGGCGCCGGAGCACACGACCTTGATCTGCCCGATGTCCTTGGCGACGACCTGCAGCCCGTTCAGCAGGGCTGCCGCCGAGATGATCGCCGTGCCGTGCTGGTCGTCGTGGAAGACGGGGATGTTCATGCGCTCGCGCAGCTTCTGCTCGACGTAGAAGCACTCGGGCGCCTTGATGTCCTCGAGGTTCACGCCGCCGAGCGTCGGCTCGAGCGCGGCGATGATGTCGACCAGCTTGTCCGGGTCGTGCTCGGCGAGCTCGATGTCGAAGACGTCGATGCCGGCGAACTTCTTGAACAGGCAGCCCTTGCCTTCCATGACCGGCTTGGCGGCCAGCGGGCCGATGTTGCCGAGGCCGAGGACGGCCGTGCCGTTGGTCACGACACCGACCAGGTTGCCGCGCGAGGTCAGCGTCGCGGCTTCGGCCGGCTCGGCGGCGATGGCCTCGCAGGCCGCCGCGACGCCGGGCGAATAAGCCAGGGCGAGGTCGCGCTGGTTGGTCAGCGCCTTGGTCGGAACGACGGAGATCTTGCCCGGCGTCGGCTGGCGGTGATAGTCGAGCGCCGCCGACACCAGGTCCTTGTCCAACGAGGGAGGGCTCACGACGACTCCTGGCTGCACGCCACGGCCACGATTGTAGTCCAGACCAGGCGCCGCGACCCGCGGCCCGCCGGTCACATCCAGACGACCGGCCGTTCGCTCGCGTACCAGGTGTCGAGGTGCGGCGCCACCCGCGCCTCGATGGCCGCACGCCGGACCTTCATGGTCGGCGTCAGGCAACCGTTTTCGATCGACCACGCCTCGTTCACGACCACCAGCATGCGCAGCCGCTCGTACTCGGCGAGCCCGGCATTGACCTCGCGCAGCAGCGCCGTGAGCTGCGACTCGACCTGGCGCCGCAGCTCGGCGTCGGCCAGCCGCGGCCGCAGGTCCTCCGCCAGTACCACGAGCGCGCAGGCGGAGGGCCGTCCGACGCCCGTCACCACCGACAGCTCTACGAGCGGGTGCAGGTTGATGCGGTTTTCGATGGGCACCGGCGCGACGTACTTGCCCTTGGCGGTCTTGAACAGCTCCTTGGCGCGCCCGGTGATCTTGAGCAGCCCGTCGGGGCGGCGTTCGCCGAGGTCGCCGGTGCGGAAGAAACCGTCCTCGGTGAACGCGGCGGCGGTCAGTTCCGGTTGCTTGTAGTAGCCGCTGAACTGGCCGGGGGACTTGATCAGGATCTCGCCCTCCGGACTGAGGCGCACCTCGACCCCCGGCAGCGGGGCGCCGACGTAGCCCGGCGCGTGCAGGTCTTCCGACGACGTGTGCGAGTAGGCAGTGTCCTCGGTCATCGCGTAGCCCTCGTAGAGCCGCAGGCCGAGGCGCCGGTACCACTCGATGACGTCCGCCGGGATGGGCGCGGAGCCGCTGCCGGCCAGCGTCACCTGGTCGAGGCCCAGCCCGGCGAGCACCTTGCGCGCGACGAACCCGCCGAGCAGCGGCACGCGCAACAGCCGGTCGAGTCGTTCGGGCGGGAGGCGTGCGAACACGCCCTGCTGGAACTTGATCCACAGCCGCGGCACCGACATGAACAGCGTCGGCCGCGCGCGACGCAGGTCGTCCACGAAGGTCTCGAGCGACTCGGCGAAGTACACGCGCGTGTTGCCGTCGACGAGCGCGGAGCCGGCGACCCACGCCCGCTCCAGCGCGTGCGCGAGCGGCAGGTACGAGAGCAGGCGGCCCTCGACGTCGCGGCCGAGATGCCGGCGCACCTCGCCGCGGATGCCCTCGGCCGCCCGGGTGAAGGCGCCGAAACTGGTCATCACTCCCTTGGGCGTCCCGGTCGAGCCCGAGGTGTAGAGCAGCATCGCCAGGTCTTCGGCCAGGCGCGGCGCCGGCTCCTCGAGTGGCGCCGTGCGCTCCACGATCGCTTCCCAGCGCTCGAGGTCCCCGGGCGGAGCGAGGGGCAGGGCGATGCAGGGCAGCCCCGGCGGCACGCCGGGCCGCTGCTGCGCCCAGTCATCGAGCTTGCCGACGAACAGCAGGCTCGCCTCGCTGTGCTCCAGCACGAAATTCACCGTGCCCGCCGTCTCGGTGGGGAAGATCGCGACCGTGGTGTACCCCGCGAGCCAGATCGCCAGCTCCGCCACGATGAAGTGCGCGCAGTTCTTCGACAGGATGCCGATGCGCGCGCCGGGCGGGAAGCCGCGCGAGCGCAGGTGCGCGGCCATGCGCTGCGCCTGCTCCAGGGTCTCTCCCCAGGTCAGGTCCACCACCCGGCCGCCGCCCACCGGCTGGGTCAGGAACACGCGCCCGGGCTGGCGCGAGGCATGCTCCAGCGCGTAATCGAGGATCAGTCGCGGCTCGTGCATCTCGCCCTCCACGCCGGCCCGTGCGGCCCGCTACCAACGTCCGTGATCGTCGCGCCCCGCCCCGGTGGATTCGGTGCCGTGATCCGGCGGCGCCCCGAGCGGCTGTGCGCCGGGCGGCCGGACGACGAGGCGCCGCACGGAAAAGTGCTCTCCGGCGATCAGCCGCAGCAGCCGCTCGCGGACCCCCTGGTCCGACTCGGTCGGGCGCGTGCGCCAGCGCAGGTAGTCGAGCCACGTCGGGCACTCGAAGCGCTCGACCCACAGGTCCACCGTGTCGATGTCCTGGCAGATCGACCAGGCCCGCGCCCCGTCGCGGCGGCGGATGCGGCCGACGTCGTTGATCACCGCCGCGAACTCCACGGCGTTCTCGGGTGGCACCCTGTACTCGATGACCACGACGATCGGCCCGGAGGCCGCGTGGATCTCGACGCTCGGGGGGCTCAGTTCGACGCGCGCGCGGGGATCGAGCGAGCCGAGCTGCTCGACGGCGATCGGCAGCCAGCGCGCCACCGCGAGCGACACCAGCGCCGTGACGCCCGCCACCGTGAGCGCCTCGCGAACGCCGGCCACGCTGGCGAACTCGCCCCACCACCAGCTGCCGAGCGCCATGCTGGCGAACGCGACGGTCTGGTAGGTCGCCAGCATCCGGCCCATCACCCAGCGCGGCGACGACAGCTGCACGGCGATGTTGAAGTTGGCGAAGCCCGTGGTCCACACCGCACCCGCCAGCACGTGCGCGAGCAGTGTCACCGCGTGCCAGCGGCTCTGGCCGATGCCGATCATGGCGAGGCAGGCGAGTGCCGACAGGATGCGCAGCAGGGTGTCGCTCGTGAAGCGATGGCGCAGCACGGCGCTCGACAGCGCCCCGAGCATGGCGCCGACGCCGAACCCGCCCATGAGCAGGCCGTAGGTCGCCGCGCCGCCGCCCAGCAGGTCACGCGCCACGATCGGCATGAGCGCCGGCACCGAGACGATCGGGATCGCGTGCAATGCGCAGCGCGTCAGGATCGCCACCAGGTGCGGCGACAGGCTCACGTAGCGCAGGCCGGCCCCGAGCGCCGTGCCCAGGGGCTCGGGCGGGAGCTCGGCTCGCACGCGCTTCGGTCGCCACCAGACCAGCGTGGCGATGATGCCCAGGTAGGACACGGCATTGACGACGAAGGCCGTCGCTGCGCCGACGGCGGCCACGATGACGCCGCCGATTGCCGGGCCGACGCTGCGCGCCAGGTTGAAGCCGGCGGCATTGGCCATCACGGCCTGCGCGATCTGCGCGCGCGGCACCTGGTCGCCGATCGACGCCTGCCACGCGGGGGCGAACGTCGCGGCCCCGCAGCCGATCAGGAAGGTGAGGCCGAGCAGCAGGGCCGGCGTGATGCGGTCGGCGAGCATCACCACGGCGAGTGCCGCGGAGGCGAGCAGCGCCAGCACCTGCGAGACCAGCATGATGGTGCGCCGGTCGCGCGTGTCGGCGAGTGCGCCGGCCAGCAGCGACAGGAAGAAGAACGGCAGCGTGTTGGCCGTCTGCACCAGGGCGACCTGGTCGGGCGAGGGTGCGATCGTCGCCATCAGCCAGGAGGCGCCGACCGTCTGGATCATGCTGCCGAACGAGGAGGCGAGCGAGGCCCACCAGAACAACGCGAACGCGCGGTGCTCGAACGGCGCGAGCGTGGCCTTGCGCCAGCGGGTGAACCGCGACGTGATGTCTCCGCCATCGACGGGCATGCATCAATCTAGCACGCTGCGTTACCCCCTTGCTGGAGGCGCCCGATGCGGCGTACGGTTCAACGCTGGTCGGGCAGGCCACTGGGGAGTCAGTGATGAGCATGACCGCGGGTGATTCCCTCGGGACGGTGGCAGTCGCGGCGCCCGGTTGGGCGCGCCGGCTGCGGGCCTTCAACGACGAAATGATGTTCGACCTGCTCGGCGGACCGCGCCCCTGGAAGCTGAGCTGGGTGATCAACGCCCAGAAGGCAGGCACCTTCCCGCTGCTGGCGCTGCTCATGTGGTACTACAGCGGGCACACGCCGGCGGCCACGGCGCCCGCGGCCTGGATCTACCTCGCCATGCACGGCTCGTACGGCCTGGTGTGGCTGCTCAAGGACACGGCTTTCCCCGACCCGGGCTGGCAGCGCCGCACGACGATCGCCGGCGGGCTCTACACGTTCACCGGGTTGGTGCTGTACTGGTCGTTCGGCTGGCTGCTGATCTCGGGTACCGCCCAGCCGCACTATCCGCTGCCGGAGCCGGCGTGGTTCGCGCTCTGCGTCTCGCTCTGCATCCTCGGCTGCGCGCTGATGATCGCCGCGGACGCGCAGAAGTACTTCACGCTGCGGGTGCAGCGCGGTCTCATCACGGACGGCGTGCACCGTTACGTGCGTCATCCCAACTACCTCGGCGAGATGCTGGTGTACGGCTCGTTCGCGCTGATGGTGGGGCACTGGTGGCCCTGGGCCGTGCTCGCCTGGATCTGGGGCACGCTGTTCGCGACCAACATGGTCATGAAGGAGGCGAGCCTGTCGCGCTACCCGGGCTGGGCCGAGTACAAGCGCCGCAGCTGGTGGCTGGTGCCGTACGTGATCTAGGCGGGAGGGACGAGGATGGCCACCGGTTGGGCCGGCGACGGCGCCGTGCAGCAGCAGATCGACGACAGCATCGCTGATGCGATCGAGCGTGCCCGTGCGCAGCTGCCGAGCGGGCCGAGCCTCACCCATTGCGAGGAGTGCGGTGAGGCCATCCCGGAGGCGCGGCGGCAGGCCGTTCCCGGGGTGAAGCTCTGCATCGCGTGCCAGGCCGAAGTCGACCGCTACGCGCAGGCGGCAAGCCCCTACAACCGCCGCGGCAGCAAGGACAGTCAGCTGCGTTGAGCCGCGGCGCACGGCGCGCCGAGCCTACCGATAATCCCCGATTCGCGCGCGCCAGCAGCAGCCTAGACTGAACGAGGCTGGTGGCTGGGCTCGCCTGCCCATCGTGGTCGGGTGAAGCGCGCCGCGCATCGCGGCGGCCACCGCTGGACGCATGTCGGAGCTGCACGGACTGCTGTCGCGCTTGTGGGCGGACCTGATTGCTCGGCCCGGCGGCCCCCTTGAGTTCCGCTTCCTCCTCCAGCCACTGGTCGCAGCTTTGCTCGCCGTGCGCGATGGCATGTCCGATGCGCGCACCGGGCGCCCACCGTACTTCTGGACGCTGGTTCACGACCCCGCGCTCCGGCGCGAGCGGTTCCGCGAGGGCGTCAAGGCGACCGTGAGGGTCGTGCTGCTCGGCGTCGCGATCGACGCCGTCTACCAGTTCAAGGTGCACGGCACCGTTTACCCCGGCGAGGCGCTCGGCATCGCGCTCCTGCTGGGATTCGTTCCCTATCTGTTGATCCGAGGGCCGACCGACCGCATCACGCGGCGGCGACAAGGAGATGTCCATGGCGAAGCCGACCAAACCCAACATCCTCGTCATCTGGGGCGATGACATCGGTATCTGGAATCTCTCCTGCTACCACCGCGGCCTGATGGGTGGGCGGACCCCGAACATCGACCGCATTGCGGCCGAGGGCGCGCTGTTCACCGACTGCTACGGGCAGCAGAGCTGCACCGCCGGCCGGGCCGCGTTCATCACGGGGCAGCACCCGTTCCGCACCGGGTTGCTGAAGGTAGGGCTGCCGGGCGCCGAGCTCGGGCTGCGGCCGGAGGACCCGACCATCGCGGATCTGCTCAAGAACCACGGCTACGCCACCGGCCAGTTCGGCAAGAACCACCTCGGGGACCGCAACGAGTACCTGCCGACAGTGCACGGCTTCGACGAGTTCTTCGGCAACCTCTACCACCTCAACGCCGAAGAGGAGCCGGAGGACCCGCAGTATCCCAAGGACCCACGGTTCAAGCAGCGCTTTGGCCCGCGCGGTGCGCTGCGCTGCAAGGCCACTGACGTGGACGACCCGACGGTGGACCCGCGCTTTGGCCGGGTTGGCAAGCAGACGATCGAGGACACGGGCCCTGTCACCCGCAAGCGCATGGAGACCGTGGATGAGGAGTTCCTCGCCGGCTCCCTCGACTTCATGGAGCGCGCGGTCAAGGCGGGCAAGCCGTTCTTCATCTGGCACAACGCGACACGCATGCACGTCTGGACCCGGCTGAGCCCGAAGTACGAGAACAGCACCGGCTACGGGCTGTACGCCGACGGCATGAAGCAGCTGGACGACATCGTCGGTCAACTGCTCGCGAAGCTCGAGGAGCTCGGAGTCGCCGACGATACCATCGTGGTGTTCTCGAGCGACAACGGTGCAGAGAAGTTCACGTGGCCGGACGGCGGCGAGTCGCCGTTCCGCGGCGAGAAGGGCGGCACCTGGGAAGGCGGCATGCGGGTACCGTGCGTCGTCCGCTGGCCGGACGTCGTCCAGCCCGGTACGGTCGTCAACGGCATCTTCGCGCATGAGGACTGGGCAGTGACGCTGCTGGCGGCCGCCGGCGAGCCCGACGTCAAGGAGAAGTTGCAGAAGGGGCACGTTGCCAACGGCAAGACCTTCAAGGTGCACCTCGACGGCTACGACCAGCGCGACCTGCTCGCCGGCAAGGAGCCCGGCAAGCGGCAGGAGATCTTCTACTTCGACGACAACGGCAACCTGAACGCCGTGCGCGTGCGCGACTGGAAGGCCACCTTCGCGCTCCCGGGCGACTGGCTCTACGGCGGTCCGCCTCTGCCTCAGACCTTTCCCAAGATCACCAACCTGCGCATGGATCCGTTCGAGGCCCACGTGAGTTTCTCCGAGTCGCCGATGGCCATGCGCTGGATGGGCGACAAGTTCTGGGCCTTCGTGCCGATGCAGGCGCTGGTCGGCTACTTCCTGCAGTCATTCAGGGAGTTTCCGCAGCGGCAGAAGTCCGCCAGCTTCAACATCGACCAGGTGATGAAGCAGCTGGAGGAAGGCGCCGGCGCCGGCAAGTGATCCGGCGGCCGTGGCGCGCCGCGCAGAGCCCGCAGGAGCGCAACAGTCCGCGGGCTGAGGAAGGGAAGTAGCGGGAGGCAGGCCATGGAACACCAAGCGACTGCAGCCGTAACGTCGAAATCGAATCCCGACCTGATCTCGACGGAGCTGTCGTCACGCCGCACCGGCATGTCGTTCCAGCGCACGCGCCTGAGCGCGGACCGTACGCTCATGTCGGTGATACGCACGTCGCTGTCGCTGATCAGCTTCGGGTTCACCATTTATCAGGGGTTCACGAAGGCGCACCAGTCCGGAATCCTCGAGAGCAGCGCGGCAGCGGGCCACTTCGGCCGGGCGCTGGTGCTGCTCGGCACGCTCATGCTCGGTCTCGGCATCGTCTATCACGTGCGATTCATGGTCGAGCTGCGGCGCCAGAGGGCCGAGATGAAGTCGGGGGGGCTCGTCCACGGCGAGGGGCGATTCCCGGTCTCGCTCACGCTGATCACCGCGACGGCGCTGCTGGTGATCGGGCTGTTTGCGCTGGCGAGTACCGTGTTCAAGGCTGGTCCGTTCGGTTGAAGGCGGAGGTCGTCATGATCCGCAGCAACATGTTCACCGCTCTCGTCGCGCTCGCAGCCCTGTCGGCGTCGAGCGTGCCACAGGTCGCTGCAGCGGAACCCGAGTTCGCATTGGACGGACGCGTTACGCTCGATGCGTTTCGCGCCACCATCGACGGCCGCCTGCAGGGGGTCGTGACGGCAACGCGGCTGCTGGCCGCCACCGACGAGGCTCGCTCGGGCGACTGGGCGCGCATCCGCGACCCGTTGGGCGTGCTGGCAACGAGCCTGCCCGAGCAGGCGGCGGTCTGGTACGCCAAGGTGGACGGCGGCCTGTTCACGGTCGCAAAGGGCGCGACCGGCGAGACGCTGCGCGAACGCGCCTACTTTCCGTCCCTGCTGGCGGGCCGCGACGTCGTGGGCGCGCTCGTCATCAGCACGTCGTCGGGCAAGCGCGCCGTGATCGTGGCTTCGCCGGTGGTGACGGACGGCAAGGTGACCGGTGCCGTGGGCGTCTCCCTCGATGCGGCAATGCTGGCGGCCTCGGTCGACCGCGCGATTCGCTTCCCGCCGGACGTCGTGTTCTACACGCTCGATGATCGCGGGCAAACAGCCCTCCACCGGGCCGGCGAGTTGATCTTCGCCTTCCCGTCCGACGTCGGCAGCGCGACGCTCAGCGATGCGGTCAAGACCATGCTGTCGCAGCCGGGGGGCGTGGTGCACTACCAGTATGCGGGCAGCGCCAGGACAGCGGTCTTCGTGCACTCGCCGCTGACGGGCTGGACGTACGTGATCGGCAAGTCGCATCCGAAGGAGTGACCACTCGTGGCTGTGCACGATCCCTGCCTGGACGCCGCGATCGAGGAGGCCCGCCGAGGGCTGGGGGAGGGTGGCATTCCCATCGGTTCGGTCATCGTGCATCGGGGTGCGATCATCGGCCGCGGGCACAACCGCAGGGTGCAGAAGGGCAGTCCGGTGCTGCACGGCGAGATGGATGCGCTCGAGAACGCCGGGCGGCAACCGGCGCAGGTCTATCGCGAGTCGGTGCTGTACACGACGCTTTCGCCGTGCGTGATGTGCAGCGGCGCGATCCTGCTGTACGGCATCCCCAAGGTCGTGGTCGGCGAGAACCGGACGTTCATGGGGGAGGAGGCCCTGCTCCGGGCGCGGGGGGTCGACGTGCAGGTTCTGCAGGACGAAGCCTGCATCCGGCTGATGCGGGACTTCATCGCCAGCCGGCCGGAGCTCTGGAACGAGGACATCGGCGAGCCCTGTCAGAACGTGAAGATCACGCCCATGGCCGGGCCGGACGTCGCCACGTCGTACTTGAAGTAGTCGTCGCCATTGCCGTCCTCGTAGTCGATGTCGAGGTAGCGGTAGGCGACGCCCAGCGCCGTGCGCGGCGAGAACTGCCAGCGCAGCGTCGCCATGGCCTGCCACGCGAAGTCGGAGCCGATGCCGAAGCCGCCGACGTCGCCCCGCAGGTTCAGCGTCCACTCGTCGGCGAGCGGCCACGTGTAGATCGCGCCGACGACGGGGTCCACCCAATCCTGGCCTTCGCTCGCCGATAGCTCGTTGCCGAGCGGGCCGGTCACCTTCACGTCGGCGTCGAGGCTGACGTAGCGCAGTCCGGCCAGCAGCGCGAACCTCTCGCTCAATGCGTAGCCGAAGTCGGCCTCGAGCCCGACCTGGTCCAGGTCGATGTCCGCCTTCAGCAGGCCGCCCGGTCCTTTCTCCGTGGCGCCGAGACCCATGTAGATGGCGTCCACCGTGACCGAGTAACGGTCGCGCGACGCCCGATAGGTACCCATGAACCCGAACTCGAGGTCGTCGAGGATGTCGGAGAAGCTCATCTCCGCCTCGGCGGTGATGTCGCCGATGCCGACCGTGCCCTCCATGGCCGAGCCCCAGAGGTAAGGGGCGAGTTCGTGCTTCCACTCGGCCGCGGCAGCGGTCGTCGAGACGAAGACGAGGGCGAAAAGGGTGATGGCAGTGCGCGGACGGGGTGACATTCGAAACTCTCCCTGCAGAGCGAATGGCCAGCCTCGGAGCAGTCTCCGCGCGTGCCGAGCCAGGTGGCAATAGGGGGAAGTGGAAGTCAGCGCAGGGCGCGCCAAGAGCCGGCGTTCAGCACCTTCTCGAACCCGAGGGACTTCAGCTTGCGGCGTGCCATGGCACTGCGCGTGCCCGACGCGCAGAACACCACCACCCAGCGCTGCGGGTCCAGTTCCTTCGCCCGCTGCGGGATCTCGTCCAGGGGGATGTTCACGCTTCCCGGCACGTTGCCGGCCGCGAACTCGGCCAGGCTGCGCACGTCCACCAGCTGCGCGCCTTCCGCGAGCAGGGCAGGGAGGCGGCGCCGCACCAGCAGCGACGAGCCGATGCGCCAGGCGAAGAAGGCGATCAGGAGACCGGGAACGAGATAGTCGGCGAGCACGTTCTTTCCCCGTGTCAGCGTTTGACGGCGACGATGTCGACGACGGCGCTCTGGCCGAAATGACCCTGGCCCTCGTGCACCTCGCGCTCGCGTTCCACGGCGTGCACGAGGTCGAGACCGGCGAGCTCGGCGCGCAGCTCGGCCAGGGTCGGCAGCAGGTCGGCGGTCTTGGGGCCGCCGGTGCCGTAGCCGAGCTGTGCCGGCGTGTAGGCTTCGAGCAGGAATGCGCCGCCGACCCTCAGGCCGGCAGCGACCTGCCCGTGCACGGCAGCCCGCAACGGCCGTGGCAGGTGACACCAGATCGACACGATGCCGTCCCAATGGTCGGGCGCGATCCGGTAGTCGGCGAGGTCCGCGACGACGGTCTCGATTCTCACGCCGCGTTCGGCGGCGAGGCCCTCCGCCTTGCGCAGGCCCACCGGCGACTGGTCGACTGCGACGACACGGAATCCCTGCTGCGCCAGGAACACGGCGTTTCGGCCTTCACCCTCGGCGAGGCACAGCACCGTGCCGCCGGCCGGGATCGCCGCGCAGCGTTCGCGCAGGAAATCGTTCGGCTCCGTGCCGTAATAGTGGCCGGGCGCGCCGTACTTTTCGTCCCAGGAGTTCATTCGTACCTCCGCGAGGCACATCTTAACGTGCGCTGCGACCTAGGACTCGGGCGCGCCTTTGGGCCTGGGGGCGGGTTTCGCCTGGATGCCGCGCTCCGCGAGCGCCTGCCGCAGCAGGAACTCGACCTGCGCGTTGGCGCTGCGCAGCTCTGCGGCCGCAAGTCGCTCGATCTCGGCCCAAAGGGCGGGATCCACCCGCAGCAGGAATGCCTTCTTGTCGGGGCTCGCCACGATGCGACTCAGCGCCGCGCCTGCGCGCGCTCGATGGCGGCCTTCAGGCGCCGTGGTTCATCGGTGCCGACCATCATCGACTGTCCGCTCGCGAGCTGCAGCAGCACGGCATCGAAGCCGGACACGTTGTAAAGCCAGCCGCGGCGCGTGCGGTGCAGGCCCCAGCCCTCGAGGAACGTCGTGCGCGTCACCTCGACCGCGGCGATCTCGGCCAGCGGGATCGTCTTGCGGGGCCAGCCGATGCCGAAGCGCACGTGCAGCTCGCCGCCCTGGATGCGTACCGTCAGCGCGCCCCACGTCCAGCCGACGATCGCACAGACCGCTGCAGCCACAACGAGTACCAGCGGTGGCGCGGGCTTCTGGCCCAGTTCCGGCATCGCTGCCAGCACCATGAGCATCACCGCCGTGGCGAGGAACGCAATGCGCATCGGCCAGCCCGCCTGCGTGTGCGCGTACAGGGGGCGGCTCATCGCGGCTCGCTCACTGGTAGAGGGTGCCGGTGTTGATCACGGGCTGCGCTTCCCCCTCCGAGCACAGCACCACCAGCAGGTTGCTCACCATGGCAGCGCGCCGCTCGTCGTCGAGGTGGACGATGTCGCGCTCGCTCAGGCCCTTGAGCGCCATCTCCACCATGCTGACCGCGCCGTGCACGATCTTGCTGCGCGCAGCGATGATCGCCTCGGCCTGCTGGCGGCGCAGCATCACCTGCGCGATCTCGGGCGCGTAGGCGAGGTGCGTGAGCTTGGCGTCCTCGACGACGATGCCGGCCTGGTCGAAGCGATCGGTGAGCTCGCGCACCAGCGACTGGGCGACGCGATCCTGACCGGCACGCAGCGTGATCTCGCCGGTGTGGACGTCCTCGCCCTCATCGTAGGCATAGTTCGAGGCCAGGTGACGCACCGCAGCCTCGGCCTGGATGCGCACGTACTCCGCGTAGTCCTCCACGTCGAAGCTGGCCTGGGCGGTGTCGCGTACGCGCCAGACGATCGCCGCGGCGATCTCGATCGGGTTGCCGCGCTTGTCGTTGACCTTCAGGCGGTCGCTCGCGAGGTTGTGCGCGCGCAGGCTGATCTTCTGCTTCTTGAAGAAGGGGTTCGCCCAGCGCAGGCCCTCCGAGCGATCGGTGCCCTTGTACTCGCCGAACAGCAGCAGGATCGCCGCCTCGTTCGGTTGCAGCATGTACAGGCCGGCCATCACGAAGATGCCGACGATGACCAGCGGCAAGCCGATCAGCAGGGCAGACGGTCCGGCGATCCCCACGTTCAGGACAAAAAAGGCGCCTGCGGCGATCAGCAGCAGCCCGACCGCCAGCATCACGTAGCCGCTGGCAGTACGACGCTCGATCTCTTCGGTGCGCGGCATCGTGCTCGAGGTCATGGACCGTCTCCGTGCGTTCAGGGTACAGTTGATGTCAATATGATATCACTCTGATATGGGCCCGGGAAGTCGTCGCGGTCGTCCAGTCGCCTTGCGCTGCTGACGATCCGGTCGTCATCATCGGCCATGATCATTCCGACGCTCCTGGCCGTTGCCGGCCTGCAGGGTTCCGTCATCTCCGCGGACCGCATCCGCGACGACGTACGGGTGCTCGCCTCGGACGAGTTCGCCGGACGCGGGCCCGGCGAAGTCGGGGAACAGAAGACCGTCGAGTTCCTGGCGCGGGCCTTCGCGGCCGCCGGACTGGAACCGGGCGGTATCGACGGGCTCTGGACGCAACCGGTGCACCTCGTGCGGCTCGATCGATTGCCGGGTGCGCGCCTGTCGTTGACGCTGCCCGGCGGGGGGATGCCTCTCGACGTCGGCGCACAGGCGACGCTCGCGCTGCGTAACGTGGGACGCACCGAGGTTGCGAATGCTCCGCTGGTCTTCGGTGGCTACGGCGTGGTGGACACGGCGCGCGGCTGGGACGCTTATGCCGGCGTCGACCTCCGCGGCAAGGTGGTCGTGGTGCTGGCCAACGACCCGGACTTCGAGGCCGGCGAAGACCTCGGCTTCGAAGGGCGGCGCATGGTCCTCGCGGGCCGGGTCGGCAGCAAGTTCGAGGCGGCGGCCCGCGCCGGGGCGCTGGGCGTGCTCGTCATCCACGAAGATGCCGCCGCTAGCTACCCGTTTTCGCAGGTCGCCAGCGGCGATGCGCTGCCGGCGTTCGTGCTCGCGCCGCTCAAGCCTTCGTCGCTGCAATTGAGCGGCTGGCTGCGGCATGACGTCGCCTCGCGCGTGCTCGAGCGCGCCGGCCTGCAGATCGATGCCCTCAAGCGCCAGGCCCGCAGCGCCGGCTTCAGGGCTTTGCCGATTGAAGGCGCGACCCTGAGTGCCTCGGGTGAGGTCGCGGCGAAGGACGTGGTGAGTCACAACGTGTTCGCGCGCATCCGCGGTGCGACGCGGCCCGACGAGTACGTGCTGTACGGCGCGCACTGGGACGCGAACGGGCTCAATGGGCCGGACACCCGCGGCGACGGTATCCGCAATGGCGCCGTCGACAACGCCACCGGCACGGCCGAGGTGCTCGAGATCGCCCGCGCGTTCGCCAAGGGGCCGCGCCCCGCGCGTACCGTCGTGTTCGCGCTGTGGACCGCGGAAGAGAAGGGACTGCTCGGCGCCGAGGCCTATGCCGCGAATCCGATCTATCCGCTGGCGAAGACGGCTGCGGTCATCAACCTCGACCCGCACGTGGTGCTGCCCGCGGCGCGGGACATCGAGCTCGTCGGCGGTGGCCGCACCGACCTCGAGGCCCGCCTCGCGGAGGCGGCGTCACGACTCGGGCTGCGCGTGACGCCCGAGCCGAACCCGGAGGCGGGCTGGTACTTCCGCTCGGATCACTACCCGTTCGCGAAGAGGGGCGTGCCCGCGCTCGCGTTCCGTGCGGGGCGCGACCTCGTCGATGGCGGCGTCGCGGCCGGCAACGCGTGGGTCGAGGCCTACAACGCTCGTCATTATCACCAGACGACGGACGAGTTCGATCCGACCTGGACCTTCGCCGGCACCGCGCAGGAGGCAGCCGTCGCCTACGAACTCGGGCGCGCGCTCGCGAATGACGACGCCTGGCCCGGGTGGCATCCGGGCGTCGAGTACGGCGCCGTGGCGCGATGACGGAGAATCACGCTTGAAACGAAGATCCGTGCTCAAGGCGCTCGTCGCCGGAAGCGGCGCGGCGATTGCCGCGCCCGCCATCTCGAGAGGCCTGCTCGAATGGCGCATGGTCACGAGCTGGCCCAAGGGCCTGCCGGGGCTCGGCACCGGCGCCGAGCGCCTGGCCGCCAACATCACCGCGATGAGCGGCGGCCGGCTCACGATCAAGGTGTACGCCGCGGGCGAGCTGGTGCCGGCGTTCGAGTGTTTCGGCGCCGTCGCCAACGGCACTGCGCAGCTCGGTCACGACGCAGCCTACTACCACACGGGCAAGTCCGAGGGATTCCCGTTCTTCACCGCGTTCCCGTTCGGCTTCACGGCCAACGAGATGGACGCGTGGGTGAAGTTCGGCAACGGGCAGAAGCTGTGGGACGAGCTGTGCGCACCGTTCGGCCTGCGCGCGTTCCACGCCGGCAGCACCGGCACGCAGATGCTCGGCTGGTTCAGGAAGGAGATCCGCACGCTCGCCGACCTGAAGGGCCTCAAGTTCCGCGCACCCGGCAACCAGGGCCGGGTGCTGCAGAAGCTGGGCGTCACGCCGGTCACGCTGCCGGGCGGCGAGATCTTCCCGGCGCTGCAGTCGGGCGCGATCGACGCGGCCGAGTGGATCGGCCCTTATAACGACCTCGCGCTGGGCTTCTACCAGGTCTGCAGGTACTACTACTCGCCCGGATACCACGAGGCCGGTCCCAACCTGCAGCTGATGATCAACGAGCGCGCATGGCAGTCCCTCACGCCTGACCTGCAGGCGATCGTACAGGCCGCGTGCGCGGCGGCGACGCGCGACATGCTCGCCGAGTACAACGCCCGGTCCGGCCCGGCGCTGCGCACGCTGGTGAAGGACCACGGCGTGATCGTCCGGCCGTTGCCGGAAGAAGTGCTGATGGCCTGCGGCGAGAAGTCGAACGAGGTGCTGAATGAGATCCATGCGGCCGACACTTCGCCGAAGCGGATCGTGCGCCGGATCATCGAGGACTTCCTCGCCTTCCGCGAGGAGATCATTCCGTGGACGCGAGTCGGCGAGCAGGCCTACCTGAACGCACGTCGACTGCCGTTCGAATTCAAGCTGCGCTGAAGAAGCCTACTGTTCGATGAGGTCGCGGAAATCGTCGCGGTAGGGCGGATTGCGACCGGGCGTCGGTTCCTCGAACAGGTCGCTGAAGTCGTCGGAGACGGGGGATCCGGCCGTCGCTGCCGGCCCGGCCTCGGATGCCGCCCCGGCGGCGGCCGGGGCCTCCGCAGCGAACAGGCGCTCCGGCAGGCGGGTCGCCAGCCCCGGCGCGAGCCAGAGCACCAGCATGCCCACGACCTGCAGTGCGACAAACGGCACGATGCCCCTGTAGATCTCGACGGTCCTGAGCATCCTGCCCGCGACGCCGCGCAGGTAGAAAAGGGCGAAGCCGAACGGCGGCGTGAGGAAGCTGGTCTGCAGGTTCACCCCGATCATCACGCCGAGCCAGATCGGGTCGACGCCGAGCTTGATCAGCGCCGGGGCGGCGATCGGCACGACGATGAAGATGATCTCGAAGGTGTCGAGGAAGAACCCCAGCACGAAGATCACGGCCATCACGGCCAGCACCGCGCCGACCGTGCCGCCGGGCATGGAGGCGAGCGCGTCGTGCACCAGGTTCTCGCCGCCGAGCCCGCGGAACACCAGGCTGAACACGCTCGCGCCGAGCAGGATCACGAACACCATGGAGGTGATGTTGAGCGTCGTGCGCATCACCTCGTGCAACGTCTTCCGGTCGAAGCGCAGCTTCACGCCGGCCAGCAGCATGGCGCCCACGGCGCCGACCGAGGCGGACTCGGTCGGTGTTGCGATGCCGGCGAGGATCGAGCCCAGCACCGCGAGCATGAGGGCCAGCGGCGGCGCGAGTGCGCCGAGCACGCGGCCTGCGAGGCCCGCGCGTCGTTCGGCGTTCATCGTGAGCGGCGGGCACGAGCGCGGATCGAAGATCGACTTGAACAGGATCCAGGCGAGGTACAAGCCCACGAGTGCGAGGCCCGGCAGCATCGCGCCCGCAAACAGCTGGCCCACCGAGATCGGGTCCGGGGCCATGTTGCCGAGTTCGAGCTGCGCCTGCTGATTGGCGCCCTGCAGGATGTCACCGACGAAGATCAGCACCGTGGACGGCGGGATGATCTGCCCCAGTGTGCCTGCGGCACAGATGGTGCCGGCCGCGAGCTTCGGGTCGTAGCCCGCGCGCATCATCGCGGGCAGGGACAGCAGGCCCATCGTGACCACGGTGGCACCGACGATGCCGGTGGATGCCGCGAGCAGCGCGCCGACGATCACGACCGAGTAGCCGAGCCCGCCGCGCAGCGCGCCAAAGAGCTCGCCCATGGTGGTGAGCAGCGCCTCGGCGATCTTCGAGCGCTCCAGCATCACGCCCATGAAGACGAACAGCGGCACCGCCACCAGTGCCTCGTTGGTCATCGTGCCGAAGTAGCGGCCGGCCAGCGCCGAGAGGATTGCAGCGTCGAACACGCCCAGCGTCATCCCGAGTCCGGCGAATACCAGCGCGACTCCGGCCAGCGTGAAGGCCACCGGGTAGCCCGCGAGCACCGCGCCGATGGTGCCGAGGAACATCGCCACCGACAGGAGTTCGCCGATCAGGACGGTGCTCACCGCGCACTGCCCCCGCGGCCTTGTTCAGAGTCGCTCATCGGTGATCCGGTCTTCGTCATGGTCGACGATCCCGTGCCCGGCGAGGAACAGAGCGCGGCGCGCGATCAGTGCGAGGCCCTGCACGAACAGCAGCACGCAGAAGACCAGCAGCAGGGACTTCAGCAGGTAGACCGCGGGCATGCCGTCGGCGGTGCTGGAGGCCTCACGGATGCCCCACGACGACGTCACGAACGGCGCGGAGGTGATCGCGACGACCGCGAGCCACGGGAACAGGAAGACCAGGGTGCCGAAGATGTCGATCCAGGCCTTGCCGCGGTCGTTCATCTGCCCGTAGAGCACGTCGACGTTGACGTGGCCGCGGTGCAGCATCGTGTACCCGGCCCCGGCCATGAATACCGCGGCGTGCTGCCAGACGTACAGCTCCTGCAGCCACGGGAAGCCAACGTTGAAGGCGTAACGCAGCACCACCACGGCGAAGCAGGTGAGCACGCAACCCAGGGTCAGCCACGCTACGGTGCGGCCGATCCAGTCGTTGATCGCGTCGATACCCCTGACGAAGCCCCGGAGCGCGTTCATGGTCCGTGCGTGAGTTCCGCCATCGAGGACATGGCCAGAGCATCGCATAAAAGGCGCCCGGTTCAATGGCCGGAGTGCTGCTGCAGTCGTCGGCCCGGCTCCGGATCCGGTGGTCGGACGATGGACGGCCCAAATGGCCTAAAATCCCCGCGAGTCACTTCAGGTGCACCATGAGCGACAACGGACGCGAAGAATCCGCTGGACCATCGCGGCAGGCGCCGATCGACAGTCTCGAGCAGCTGGCCCGGCGCGCGCTTGGCCACTGGCGCGTGGATGCGGCGCAGCTCTCGTTGCTCAAGTACCGGGAGAACGCGGTCTTCAAGGTGACCGATTCCGGAACCGGTGATCGATTCGTGCTGCGGCTGCATCGCCCCGGCTATCACAGCGATGCGGAGCTGCGCTCGGAGCTGCAATGGATGGCGGCGCTGCACGATGCGGGGGTTGAGACGCCGTCTGCCGTTCCCACGGCGTCCGGGGACACCATCGTCACGGTACGCCATGACGCGGTGCCGGAGCCGCGCCAGTGCGATCTCCTGCGCTGGATCGACGGCACCGTCGTCGGTGACATCGAGGGCGGCCGCGTCGGCAGTGCCGAGGAGGTGCGCAGCGGGTACCGCTTGGCCGGACGCCTCGCTGCGCTCATTCACAATCACGGCGCACAGTGGCGACGGCCGCCGGGATTCACGCGACCGCATCTGGACTTCGATGGACTGATCGGGTCGCGGGCGTACTGGGGACCGTATGGCGCCTGCACTGCGCTGTCGGCCGAGCAGGTCGCCCTGCTCGATCGCGCCAAGGAAGGAATTGCGGCAGCGCTCGCGACCTTCGGCCAGGCGCCGGACCGCTACGGGCTCACACACGGCGACTTCCTGCCGGAGAACCTGCTGCGCGACGGCGACTCGTTGCGCATCATCGATTTTGATGACTGCGGATTCGGCTGGCACGTCATGGACCTTGCGACGTCGCTGCTGTGGCTGCTCGGCCAGCCGCAGTACGACCATGCGCTGGCCGGCTTCGTCGCAGGCTACCGCTCGGCGCGTCCGCTGCCGGATGAGCACCTGGAGATGCTGCCGGTCTTCCTGCTGGCACGCGCGATGACCTACGTCGGCTGGTGCGGCAGCCGGCCGGAGACCCCGATGGCGCAGGAGAAGGGGCCCATGGTCGTCGCCGCGACACTGTTCCTGGCGCATCAGTTCGTTGGCGGGGCGTGATGAGCACGGTCACGACGA
>Ga0113563_10000472_pt1 | contig 19450 bp, 18 predicted proteins | sample Mud3Dept3metaG_FD_80117 | JGI IMG/M metagenome (GOLD analysis project Ga0113563, IMG submission 80117) | Freshwater wetland microbial communities from Ohio, USA, analyzing the effect of biotic and abiotic controls - Mud 3 Core 4 Depth 3... | ecosystem: Environmental > Aquatic > Freshwater >...
GACCTTTGATGAGTTGGTCAAGATCATGGTCGATTATGATCTTAAGATGGTTCATGTGGAGCCGCCGGGAGAAGGGATGCGGATGTCGGAGCAGAAAGGCTTCGAATATACGAATCATGACTTCTCCTTCTATGAAAAGATTAGAGAAAGATCTTGATCCGGCGTAACTGGAACGAACGAGGCATGAAATCCCAATATCCAAATCTCAAATTCCAAAACGAATCCGTTTCGGTCATTGGAAATTGGAATTTGGATATTGTTTGGGATTTGGTGTTTGGAAATTGGTGCTTCTACCTGTAGCTAGGTTCTTGTCTCCGATGTGAACAGCATTTGAGTCCAAGACATCTCAAGAAGGAGATCGGATGGATGTGACATCCAGGATCTATGTGGCCGGGCATCGCGGCCTCGTCGGTTCGGCCCTTCTGAGAAAGCTCAGGGAGAGGGGCTACGAAAGGATCTCCTTCAGGTCTCGCCAGGAGCTCGACCTCCGGAAGCAGGCCGACACCGAAGCCTTCTTTGAAAAGGAAAGACCCGAGTACGTCTTTCTTGCCGCGGCCAAGGTGGGAGGGATTCTGGCGAACGCCACGTACAAGGCGGAGTTTATCTACGATAATATCGCTGTTGCAGCCAACATCGTTCATGCCGCTCACAAAACGGGCGTCAAGAAACTGCTGAACCTTGGATCCTCCTGCATCTACCCGAAGTTTTCGCCTCAGCCCATGAAGGAGGAGTATCTCCTGACGGGCGCCTTGGAGCCCACCAACGAACCTTATGCGATCGCGAAGATCGCCGCCATCAAACTGTGCCGCTATTACAACGAGCAGTATGGAACGAATTGTCTCTCAGTGATGCCGACGAACCTGTATGGACCTCAAGACAACTTTAATCTTGAGACGGCTCATGTCCTTCCGGCGTTAATCCGGAAGTTTCACCTCGCCAAGCTCCTGAGACAGAGACAATCTGAGCTGATCCGGTTGGATCTGAAGAGTTTTCCCCTGGGCTTCGGGTTGGGACACCCCGGGACTGCGGAGAGTGAAACGTCGATCAGGGATGCTCTGGAGAAGCTTGGAATCAGCGGGGAGGCGGTCGTTCTCTGGGGCAGTGGAGGGTCCTACCGGGAGTTCCTGTACGTCGACGATCTGGCAGAAGCCTGTCTGTTCCTGGTGGAGCGATACGACGCCCGAGAGGTCGGGGAGTTCATCAATATTGGTCTGGGCGTGGATATTCAGGTCAAAGACCTGGCAGGATTGATCCGTGAGATGGTAGGTTTTGGGGGGGCCATTCGGTTCGATCCGACGAAGCCGGATGGGACCCCAAGGAAGCTCCTGGATGTTTCGAAAGTCCGAGCGCTCGGATGGGAGCCCAGAACGACCCTCGAAGAAGGGATCCGCTTGACGTATGAATGGTACCTCCAGGCCATGAAACCCTGCGAGTGACATCACACCCCCTCCCTGACCCTCCTTCCGGAATCGTCTAAACCTCCAATAATTGATAGGTTAAGTTGAACTTCGCCCATGGGTATGTTATTAAATCTGTAATTTATTTCAAAGAGTTAAGAGCTTTTTTTATAGCATCTTCAGAGATCAAGGTAAACCAGAAGCGAACTGTCCAAGAAAAGGGCACCTCCGTGAGTTCACAGAATGAACACGTCTTTTTGATCCAGCCGAGCAAGGGCTGGAGATTTCTGAACCTCAAAGAGCTCTGGCAATTTCGAGAACTCGTTTACTTTTTGACCTGGCGGGATATTAAGGTGCGTTACAAACAAACTGTGATCGGGGCTGCGTGGTCCCTGCTGAAGCCTGTGATGACCATGGTTGTTTTCACCATCATTTTCAATAAGTTCGCTAAAATAGATTCGGAGGGCCTTCCGTATCCTCTTTTTGCATTTGCAGGCCTTCTGCCCTGGAATTATTTCTCAGAGTCTATAAGTCGTGGCGGCTTGGGTCTCGTTGGCAATGCGAATCTGGTAAGTAAGGTGTATTTCCCAAGACTTATTATCCCCTTGGCCTCCGTTACAACACCCGTGGTTGATTTCTTATTGTCCTTCGTGGTTTTCCTCGGCCTGATGATGTGGTTCGGAATCAGACCTGGATTCGGTATCTTATATCTGCCTCTCCTCCTCTTGTTCACACTCATTACGGCATTTGGTGTGAGCCTCTGGCTTTCGGCGGTCAATGTCCGTTATCGCGACGTGGGTTATGCCATCCCGGTTATGATCCAATTCTGGCTTTATGCTTCTCCTGTCGCATATCCTGTAAGCCTCGTCCCGGAGAAATGGAGATTCTTCTATGGCCTCAATCCTATGGTGGGTGTCATCGAGGGGTTCCGCTGGGCCCTTCTTGGCAAAGAAGTTCCGGATTCTTTTGTGATGATCATGAGCGGCGTCATTGTTTTCGTACTCCTGGGTAGCGGGATTCTCTATTTCAAGCATACGGAACGCACATTCGCGGATGTGATCTGATGAGTGACCTCGCAATCCGAGTGCAGAGCCTTTCAAAGAAGTACAGAATCGGCATGTTGCAACAGCGCTATGACACGTTGGGGGATCACTTCGTGCACGTCGCGAAGAAATGGGTTCGATGTTTTTCGCGATCAAATCCGCCCGACGAAACGATCTGGGCGTTAAAAGATGTTTCCTTCGAGGTGAACAAAGGGGAGGTCATCGGCGTGGTGGGTCGGAATGGGGCAGGAAAGACGACCCTGCTTAAGATCCTTTCCCGGATCACCGAACCGACCGAAGGGTATGCGGAGGTACACGGCCGGATGGGATCCCTGCTCGAGGTGGGAACTGGCTTTCACCCGGAACTAACAGGCCGTGAGAACATCTACCTGAATGGCGCCATCCTTGGAATGCAAAAGGAAGAGATTAAGCGGAGGTTTGACGAGATCGTCGCTTTTGCCGAAGTGGAAAAATTCCTTGAGACCCCGGTCAAACGTTACTCAAGCGGGATGTACGTGAGGCTTGCGTTTTCCGTGGCTGCTCACCTTGAACCGGAGATCCTGCTGGTGGATGAGGTCCTGGCTGTGGGGGACGTCTCGTTTCAGAAGAAATGCCTCGGCAAGATGGGAGAGGTTGCGGGGGAGGGCCGGACGGTCCTGTTCGTGAGCCACAATATGGGTGCGGTACGGCAGTTATGTGACCGGGCGCTCTTGATCAAAGAAGGGCGAGTGGCTTGTGACGATGACACATCTTCCGTCATCAATACTTATCTCTCCTTGGATTCACTCCGGGAAGCGGAAGGGGAAGTTTCGTGGCCCGAAAGCGAGGGGCCCGGGGGGGAAGAAATAAAGCTTCGAGGCATAAGGCTTGTGGGCTTCGATGGTCGGGTTCGCTCGACCTTCGATGTGGAGAGGCCGATCCGAGTGGAGATCCAATACCAGGTGTTGCGCAAGCTACGAGGTTTGCGATTGAGGCTGGCGCTCCTGACCTGGCAGGGTGAAATGGCTTTTCAGACGACCGATCAGAACTTCCGGGAAGACGAGATCGAGCCAGGGACCTATCTCAGTACCTGTGTGATTAACGGTGGCCTGTTGAACCGCGGCCGTTACGTCATTCGGGTGGGCGGGGGTATCCCCGGGGTACAACGACTCCTGCCCGTTCAGGAATACCTCAGTTTTGATACGGTCGGCGCAGGAAACCAGGGATCTTACTATCCTGAGAATTGGCCCGGTGTGGTATGCCCCAGGCTCGAATGGATCATAGAAAGAGTAGATGCCTAACTCGAGGCCGTGGGATACTTCTCATAACGATCAACTTCTCTGAGAGTCCTTATCATGATTGTTATCCTCTACATTATGGATTCCCTGCGTGCGGATTTCCTGTCCTGCTACGGATGCCCTCAGGAAACGTCACCGAACATTGATTCACTGGCAAGAGAGAGCGTCCTGTTCTTGGATGCTTTTTCTCAGTCCACGTGGACCAGGGCATCCGGCGCGTCCATCCTTACCTCCACGTACCCTTCAGCCCATGGTATTCTGAATACGGGAGACTATTTCCCTCTTTCCATCGATTCACTCCCGGCCGTTCTGCAGCGAAGGGGGTTCAGGACATTCGCGATTACAACGATGCGAAATATATCTCCCCATTTTGGATTTGGGGACGGCTTTGACCAGTTCATTGAGGTTTATAGGAATGAGAAGCTGGCAGGCAAGCGGATCTTGCGGAGTGAGGAAAACGGACTTCCGGTGTGCACGTCCGAAGATATAAACACTGTTCTTTTTCCCATCTTGGAAGAATGTGGAAAAAGGGATACGTTTGTTTTTATCTGGTCTCTCGATACCCACGATCCTTATTTTCACCGTGATGAAAGGCTCGCCCACTTCAGTCCCCCTTCAACGGAGCTTGTATGGGCCCGGCAGATCGTTAACCTGAACGATCCGAGGGATGTCGAACGCCTCAAGTTGCTCTACAAGGACATGATCTTCCATAATGATCATCATCTTGGGAACCTTATCCAGAAGCTCAAGGAGGTGGATCTTTTCGAACAAACTTTTCTTATCTTAACGAGCGACCATGGAGAAGCTTTTGGTGAGCATGGAGCGAACAGCCATGGTGGACTTCCTTATGAAGAACTGATCAGGATTCCTCTCATCTTTAAATTTCCTCGGGGTGATTTCCGGGGAAGGGTCCCGGGGATGGTGCAACATATTGATCTTGCCCCCACGATCCTCGACTCTATCAGCAGTTCACCTTATGGAAGTTTCGCACAAGGGAAGAGCGCCCTCCCCCTGCTCCGGACAGGAACGAAGATCAATGATTTTGCCGTGATTGAGACGCAGGTATTTGCAGGACTTGCCAAATCTTCCGCTCTCAGAACGGATGAGTTCAAATACATCGAAATAAGAAGGGCTGAGTCTCCATCGCGAAAGTGGTTTCGGGGTGGAAAGGGCCTCTGGCCCTTCCACTGGTTCGAGCGCACTCCCCGGCTGTTATTCTCCTTGAAGGATGATCCTGGAGAGAAGCAGAGTTTGGTCGGATCTCACCCCCGTGTGGCGAAGGGACTCTCGTCTACGCTTTCAAGAGTCTTGAAAGAGAACGAAGTCTTTAGAAAAGGCCACGTCAGGAGTCGAGAGAAACCATGCGGGGTGGACCCGGAGGTAGCAGAGCAGCTTAAGGCCTTGGGATATTTCGAGTAACCGCCCATTTCCGGCGTAAGGTTTCCAGTATGATTGTTATTCTGTATATCGTGGATTCCCTCCGTGCGGATTTCCTGTCCTGCTACGGTTCTTCACAGGAAACCTCACCGAACATCGACGCGCTGGCACGGGAGAGTGTCCTGTTCTCGAATGCCTTTGCTCAGTCCACATGGACCAGGGCGGTCGGAGCATCCTTGTTGTCATCTCTCTACCCCTCCGTCAATGGCGTGCGGACTCACGAGGATTTTGTTCCACCGTACGTGCCGACCTTGCCCGAGGTCCTAAAGAAGAAGGGCTTCTACACAGTTGCGTTGTCGGCGATGGGCAATATATCTCACCACTTTGGGTTTGGGCGGGGCTTTGATCGCTTTGTGGAGCTGTACAAAGAGCCCCGGGTGAGAGAAAAGAGGAGAAGGGTCCCTGTGAAGGGCACCGGTTGGGAGACGCACTTCCATGTGGATACAGACGACGTACCCATAGCAACATCGGAAGACATCAATGACTATATTTTTGGCTTGTCGAATCAAATGAGACAGGAAGATGTGTTCATTTTTGTTTGGTCCATCGACACGCATGCCCCCTATTTTCACAGGGACCCTGAACTCAGGCGTTTTGCTCCTCCTGACCATTATGTATCCTGCGAAGATGTGGCGACCATGGCTGACGAGGAAGAGCTAGATCTTTCAAGGGCCATCTATCGAGACATGATTTATTATAATGACCACCACATAGGCGTTCTCGTAAAGAACCTGAAAGAAATGGGACTCTTTGAGGAAGCCTTCTGGATTGTAACAGGAGACCATGGAGAAGCCTTTGGTGAACATGGGGTGACGAGTCACGGGAAAGTCCCCCATGATGAACAAATCAGGGTACCTCTTATTATGAAATTCCCCTTTTCCCGGTTCACCGGGGAGGTCTCCTCCATTGTTCAGCACATCGACATCGTGCCCACGGTGCTCGATTGGCTCAAGATACCCAAGGACACGATGCTGATACAGGGAAGGAGCATCTTGCCCACGGTCCGCGATCACCTGAAGGTCAATGAATATGCGTTTACGGAGTACCAGTTGAAAAACCACTTTACGAGCTATATTTCCGTTAGGACAGAGGATTACAAGTATATCGCAGCAAAACAGCCAGGATCCTCGCTGGCTCGAAGGATCAGGGAGAAGATGAAACTGGGGTCATCGCCGTCGTTTCGTCATAAGCCAGCCTATCTGTACAATCTGAAAAGCGACCCGAAGGAGAAGGTAAACCTTGTTTATTCAGAGAAGAAGAAAACGCGTCGCTTCCATGCCATCGTCAAGACCTTTTTCGACGATAACCGAAAGATGATGGAGCGCCTAGAAAGGCAAGAGCCCCGCCTGAAGGATCAGAGGAACGAGCAAAAGTCTGATGAAGAAGTGACGAAGCAGCTGAAGGCGCTCGGTTATTTTGAGTGATGTTCGTGTCGAGAACCAGATCTTTTCGAAAGAAATTGAAGTGAGATGAGAACATGGATCACGCCATGAGGATTAAGGTTGAAAAGGAACACGTCCGGGGAAAAACATGAGTCTCATAGATAGATTATTCCTGAAAAGTGGTCAACTGGAATTGTTGATCAGCAAGCTGAACCTGTTACAGGCCAATCTCGGAAGAGTTCAAGAGGCTCTCGGAAGAGTCGAAACAAGGCAATTGAGAGTCGAGGACGAACCGCGGCTCCAAGGAAATGAGTTCAGGGTCTTCTCCCAGTGGGGAGAGGACGGGATCATCCAGTTCCTTATCGCTCGCCTCAACATCCGTCACCGGATTTTTGTTGAGTTCGGTGTGGAAAACTATCTTGAATCCAACACCCGGTTTTTGTTGACCCACAACGGATGGTCAGGCTTGGTGATGGATGGAAGTGAGGAGAATATCCGCTATATCAGAAACGATCCCCTCTACTGGCAGTACAATCTCAAGGCGGTGCACGCCTTTGTCACGGCCGAGAATGTCAACAGTCTGCTGGTTGAGAACGGAGTCCGGGGAGAGATTGGTCTCCTGTCCATCGACATCGATGGAAACGACTATTGGGTGTGGAAGGCTCTCGAGGTTGTTCAGCCCGCTCTGGTTGCGATAGAATACAATTTCAGGTTTGGGAAAGACCGAGCGGTCACCATCCCTTACGCGAAACATTTCATTCGACAGAAGGCCCATTTCTCGGGGATTTACTACGGCGCTTCCTTGAAAGCACTTTGCCTCCTCGCTCAGAGGAAAGGATATGCCTTCGTCGGCTGCAACAGTGCTGGAAACAATGCTTTCTTTGTCCGTCGGGATTTGAAGCGAGAGGAGATCCTGGAAGTCACCGTTGAAGAAGGGTACGTGGCCGGCCAGTTCCGTGAGTCCCGTGATCAGCAGGGAAAGTTGGCTTACCTGTCTCCGGAGGAGGAAAAAGAAATCCTTGTTTCACTCCCCTTGGTGGATGTGGAGCGGGAAGAGGGTTTGAACCCAGGTTTGTGAATTTTCCTCATCCGTGGGGGCATAGAAGCGAGAGAAAAAGGTGGTTCTTCATTCATGATAATCTTACTCTACGTCATGGATTCCCTCCGTCATGACTTTCTTTCTTGCTACGGGTATCCGAAGCGAACATCTCCCAACATTGACAGGCTGGCGGAGGAAGGGGTTATGTTCACTCATGTCTTTGCCCAGTCCACATGGACAAGACCGTCGGCAGCCTCCATCCTCTCTTCGACCTATCCCTCGATTCATGGCGTTTTTACGGTGGAGGATTATCCTCGGCCCGGCGTCCAGATGTTGCCGGAACCGTTGAGGCGGGCAGGGTTCAGGACGGTCGCCGTCTCTTCTCTTGGAAATGTCTCTCCTGACTTCGGATTTGGCCAGGGGTTCGATCACTTCGTAGAACTGTACAAGGACCAGACTCTTCTGGAGACACGACAACGACTCAGAATTGGAGGCAGCGAGAACGATTACGGGGTCCATTTTAAGGTCGACAGCGAATACGTACCGATTGCGACTTCGGAGGATATCAATCAATCCCTTAAGCCCTTCCTGCAAGAGTGCAGGGATTCCAATCTTTTCATCTTTACCTGGTCGATGGATACCCATAACCCCTATTTTCAGAGAGACCCTCGCACGCCACGGTTCCATCCTTCATCAACAGAGATCTTATGGTCCAAAGACATACAAGCCATGAGGTCGCCTGAAGAGATAGACCGTCTCAAGGCGTGCTATGAAGAGATGATTTATTATAATGACTACCACCTAGGCCTTTTGGTGGAAAGGCTGAAGGATCTTAACCTTTATGACGACGCTTTCTTGATTCTTACAGGAGACCATGGGGAAGCATTTGGTGAACGCGGGTACAACAGTCACGGTGGACCGCCCTTTGACGAGCAGATACGGGTACCGCTCATTATGAAATTTCCGCACGCTGAGTTCAGGGGGAAAGTGGATGGACTCGTACAGCATATCGATCTTACCCCGACGATCCTTGAATACGCAGGGATCCGGCCGGACGGCATGCACCTCCAGGGAAAGAGCCTTCTGCCACTGCTGCACGGAGAGGCTGAGCCAAACGATTTCGTATTTGTGGAATATGAGCTTAACAAGACGTTTCCAAGTTATATCGCATTAAGAAACAGGCAATATAAATATATGGAGACCCGGCGTCCACGGGTGACGTTAAGACAATGGCTAAGAGCGAAAGGTCGGTTGTGGCCTTCTCCATGGTTTATTTATAAGCCCACCTACCTTTTCCAGTTGGGTGAAGACCCGGGCGAAGAGGTGAACAGGGTCGACAAGGAGACGAAGGTTGTAAGATTTTTTCATGGCCATATGAAGAAGATGAGGGAAGAGAACAGCAGGACGGCAAGGAGGTTCAGGGAGCGTAAGCGACAGAAGAAACCGGTGGATGAGGAAATCGCAAAGCAATTACATGCGCTGGGGTATTTTGATTGATTCCGAGTGGGGATGAACGAAGCCCTCATAAGGGATGGAAGAAGATTTGATTTGGCACGGGCTGGGAGAGAATGAGCCGAAATGTCTTGATCACAGGGGTTGCTGGTTTCATAGGACGGTACGCCGCTCGCCATTTTTCTGAGCAGGGCTGGTCTGTTATTGGTGTTGACCAAGCCCCGCCGGAGAAGGGTCTCCTGCAGAACCTGTCGGCCTATCACTGCCTCCAGCTCCCGGGCAAAGAATTGACCGGCCTGCTCCAGCGCCACCTGCCCCACGTCTGCATCCATTGTGCCGGTCCGGCTTCTGTAGGAATGTCGATGGCGGATCCTTCCACAGATTTTTACGGCAGCACCGTATTGACCTTTGAAATTCTGAACACGCTTCGGCTCCATGGCCCGAGCTGTCGTTTCATTCTGATCTCCAGTGCTGCAGTCTACGGGAATCCACATTCCCTTCCTGTCCGTGAAGACCAGCCTCTAGCGCCTCTCTCTCCTTACGGCTTCCACAAATGGCAATGTGAACGGCTTTGTCAGGAGTTCACTCAGGTTTATGGTCTACCCACGGCAAGCGTGAGAATTTTCTCTGCCTATGGTCCGGGTCTAAGGCGACAGGTTCTTTGGGATATCTGTAGGAAGACCCTCACCGATGACGTCGTCACGTTGCAGGGAACGGGAAAGGAGAGCAGGGACTTCATACACATCTTGGATATCGTAAAAGCCTTAAGCGTCGTATCGATGAAAGCCTCCATGAAAGGAGAGGCTTACAATCTCGGGAGTGGTTGGGAGGTCACCATCGGCAGATTGGCCGACATGGTGGTCAAGATTCTGAACCCTGCCAAAATCCCACAGTTTGATGGAATCGTTCCTCCAGGGACCCCACGGAATTGGCGCGCGGATATCTCAAAATTAAGAGATCTTGGATTTACACCCACCGTCCCGCTGGAGCAGGGCGTTGGACAGGTTGTTGCCTGGTGCCAGTCTGAAGGAGTCGGGGCAGAATGAATCCCTTACACATAGGCCTCGTCATGCAGGGAAGTCAAGGTTGGATGGGAGGGATTGAATATATCAGGAATATTGTCCTTGCCCTGGCTCACCTCCCTGAAGAGGTTCGGATCTCCTTCACACTATCTTTGATTTGCAGCCAATCGTTGAATGCAGATCTCTACCGTCAAATTGTTCCTCACCTATCGCAGGTTTATTACGAAGAGTCAGTGTGGGGGGAAGCGACCTATATCACCCGTCTTCGATGGAGATTCCGAGACGCCGTGCTTCACAAGGATAATTACCCGCTCGATCGTTTTCTGGAGAAGGAGCATTTCGACTACGTCTATCCTTACTTCAGCCCTGGCAGCAAGACCTTCCGCTCTGCAGCCTGGCTTTATGATTTCCAGCATAAATACTTTCCGGATTATTTCCCGACGAAGGAGATTGGCGACCGGGATCGGTATTTCGACCTGATGGCTCGCCATGCACAAACCGTCGTCTTGAGCAGCAAAACGGCGAGAATCGACTTTGAAAAGTTTTTCCCCGAAGCGACCGCTAAGGCAAGGATACTCTCCTTCCGGGCGTTTCCTGACACGTCGTGGTATGGGGAAGATCCGGGGAAAGTTCAACATCAGTACGCTCTGCCCGATCGATTCTTTTTAGTGAGCAATCAGTTCTGGCGGCACAAGAACCATCTTGTCATCTTTGAAGCGCTCAAGCGATTGAGCGGGAAGTCGATTCATCCTGTGGTTGTTTGTACGGGTCATTTTTACGATTCCCGCCAACCGGAATATTCCGACCTGATCTTGCAGAGCCTCCATAAGTTCGATCTGTTTCGGCAGGTCCATTTGCTCGGCATGATTCCCAGGGAAGATCAAATTCAGCTTCTCAGGCGGTCCCTGGCGGTGATTCAGCCATCCCTTTTTGAAGGATGGAGCACGGTCGTGGAGGAAGCCCGCTGTCTTTCGAAACCTGTGATCCTCTCGGATATCCCAGTCCATCGGGAGCAAAATCCTCCGAAGAGTGTTTTCTTTGATCCTCAGTCTTCCGAGACATTGGCCGATCTTCTAGAGCAGGGTTGGAGAAAGCTTTCCCCAGGACCTTTCCCCGAAGAAGAGGCGAGAGCGCGAGCCGCAGCGTTGGGCGATGTTCAAGACTTCGGTTACAATTTTCTCAAACTCGCGAGGGGAGAATGATCTCTCCCGTCTCAAACTCTATGAAGAAAGCCACAGGAGCTATGACGCATGGTCAGGCCCCGACCTGTTCTCGGAATCAAACAGGGCCGCAGAGAAACGCTCGATCCCGTCGTGGCCTACTCCCAGGATCAGGAGCATCATGGAAAACCGCGAACACTTCGGGATGGTGGTAAACATGCTCCGGATAGACGTCCCAGAATGATTCGTTCCCCGGAGACACATATGATGCTGATCAAAAGAATCATTGTATGCTTTTTTCGAAAGCTGGGTTATGAAATTGTCAAAACAAAAAAGCCAGAAAAGGATGATACACATGAAGCTCAAGACATGGAGCTTCCTTGTGGAGAAATCAAGAAGATCCACTATGGATGTGGTCCGAAGTACCTCGAAGGGTGGGTTAATGTAGATCTCAACGCTCAGGATCGACCCACCTATTTTTCTGTGAGCGCCGACTTAACCAAGAGACATCCTTTTTCGAAGGATCAATTTGAATTTGGGTTTGCCGAGGATTTTATTGAACATCTGGGGCAGGCCGAGCAGATTCTTTTTCTCTATGAAGTTTATCGAACACTGAAGAAGGGTGGGGTTTTGAGGTTATCGTTTCCAGGATTGGAGGGAGTGCTCCGAAAACACTTTCCGGATTCGACGTATAAAACGGCAACGCTGGCAAAAAAGGAGGCTTATGAAATGTGGGGCCACACCCATTTCCCCAGCTTCTGTGAGCTGGAGATGATCTGCAAGACGATCGGTTTTCGCGAGGTCAACCGGGTTGGATACGGGACGTCAGCCTACAAAGAGCTGAAGAACATCGATACCCGAGAAGATCAAATTGGCCTGAACACATACGTCGAGATCATCAAGTGAAGCAAGATGACTTCCCGCCCAGAGAGAAGAAATGAGATGAAAAGCCCCGTCGCCCTGATCGTGTTTAACAGGCCGGAGCAGACGGCCCGCGTCTTCGAAGAAATTCGAAAGGCAAGGCCGCCTCTCCTCCTCGTGGTCGCAGACGGCCCGCGGAAGGGCCGGCCTGACGACATGGCACAGTGTGAGAAGGTGCGGGCCATTATCGACTCTGTCGATTGGCCGTGCGATGTCCGAAAGAACTATGCCGAGGTTAACCTGGGGTGCGGGAGAAGGGTATCGAGCGGGATCAGCTGGGTTTTTAACGAAGTCGAAGAAGCAATCTTTGTGGAAGACGACTGTTTGCCCCATCCGACCTTTTTCAGGTTTTGTGAGGACCTTCTGGAAAAATACCGCCATGATGAGAAAGTCGGATTCATCGGCGGGGTCAATTTCAGTTTCCACGGGCCTGTGTTGAATCACAGTTATTACTTTTCGCGAGGTCATTATATCTGGGGATGGGCATCCTGGCGCAGGGCCTGGAAAGGCTATGATTACGACATGAAGCAGTGGCCGGAACTTCGCGCAACCCATTGGCTCCGAGATCTCTTCAGCGACCCTCAGGTGGTTCGCTATTACACCCTCAATTTTGATTTAACCCATCGCCACGAGCTCGATACCTGGGATTTTCAATGGGTCTTCCATTGCTGGAGGAAGAATCGATGGGAGATCATGCCGAGCGTTAATCTTGTGGCCAACATAGGCCATGATCGTGGTGATGCGACCCACACAACATTCAGGAGCAGGGTCGGGAACGTGCCGCTTGAAGCCATGAGCTTCCCGCTCTCCCACCCTGCGGAAGTCATGCTTGATGTAGAGGCGGATCGATGCAATGAGGATTTCCGACGGTTTAGCCTAGCGTATGTCTTGAGATTCCGACTGGAATACGGGATGAAGAAGGTGGCATACCGGTCTGTGCGCAAAGTTCTGGGTGACCGGATTGTGGATCATGTGAAAGCTCTCATGATAAAAGGCCACGGGGTATGAAAAGGACCGATCAACAGATGGGCAGCGAAGAGATGCCACGGGAAGCAGGCCCGGACAGAAAGGTCTACATCCTCCTGCCGGTTCACAACCGGAAGAGCATAACGGGGGAGTTCGTCAGATGTCTCAAGGCTCAGCGATACGGCAACTATCACCTCGTGCTCATCGATGACGGTTCCACCGACGGGACCGACGCGATGGTCCGTGAACAGATTGCAAATCTTACAGTTATTAAGGGTGTGGGTCGCTGGTGGTGGGGAGGCTCTCTTCAGCAGGGATATCTCTGGCTCCGGGATCAAGAAACCCATGACCATGATGTCGTCCTGATCATGAACGATGACACCGAGTTCGAGGCGGATTTTCTGGAGAGGGGACTTGAAATTTTGCGCAATCACCCCCGCTCTTTTCTTCTTGCCCAATGCTACAGCAGATCGACTGGCGCATTGCTCGACAGTGGCGTGCATGCGGACTGGAGAAGACTGACCTTTCTCCAAGCGGAAAAACCGGAGGATATCAACTGTCTATCCACCATGGGACTCTTCATACAGGCTCCCGACTTCTTCAGCGTAGGCGGCTTTCACCCGAAACTGCTTCCTCACTTTACGTCTGATTATGAATTTACCATCAGGGCCCATGGGAAGGGGTTCAGCCTTATCACAGACCCATCCCTGAGACTCTGGTTGAAAGAGGAAACGACGTGGAACCGTGATATAGGCCAGGAGCCGTTCTTTGCTTTCTTGCGGTTATTTTTCTCAAAAAGGTCCGCCTACAACCCAGTCATGTGGACCTTTTTTGTGGCCCTTGCCTGTCCGCCGCGCTGGAAACTCCAAAACTGGCTTAAGATTTGGGCAAACAGCCTGGATATCATATGCCGTCGGATCGGTGGTCCCATCCATCTCCCCGGAAGCACTCATGTTGCCAAGAAAGAGACTTCCTGAGATCGTGAGAACCTTCGGAACCTGATGATGAAAATAGCGAAGCTGTGGATTACATGGAGAGGAAGATGCTCAACCGTATAAGGAACCTGGTAAACGCTTCGTTAGGAATGTTCGGCCTTGAAGTGAGGATGAAGGGGGATTTGGAGAGGGCAAGCATGCGCGGGTGCATCAAAGAAGCAGTCAGGAACGGGCTGGCCCCCGTCACAGTCATTGATGTCGGTGCTGCGAGCGGGACGGGCGAGCTCTATGAGGCCTTTCCGGATGCTCACCTCATCCTGGTAGAACCCTTGGAGGAATTTGCGCCTGCCCTCAGGAAGGTTGCCACGGTCCTGAAAAGGGTTGATCTTTTCATGGGCGTCGCCGCGAGCAAACCGGGATCCCTGACCATCAACGTTCATCCTGATCTCGTGGGTTCGTCGATCTACAGAGAGGAAGAGGACTCGGACGTCAACGGCATACCGAGGACCGTATCCGCCATCACCCTGGACCAGCTCTGCAAAGAAAAGAAGGCGGATGGGCCATACCTCCTCAAAGTCGACACCCAGGGCGCCGAACTGGAGGCGCTCAAAGGGGCGGAAGCGATCCTGCCGGAGACGGTGTTCCTTATTCTCGAAACATCTCTTTTTGACGTATTCAAAGGGGGGCCACAGTTCTTTGACTGCGTAACCTACATGAAGGAAAGGGGGTTCGTGGTCTACGATCTTTTTGACATGCGGTACCGTCCACTGGACGGGGCGCTGGTGCAGGTGGACCTGGCCTTTGTGCCGGAGAAGAGCCCCTTGAGGAGATTCCATTTTTACGCAACAAGGGAACAGCGGGCCCGCCAGAACAGGCTCTTCGGTGTCAGGGCCATGTCCGAAGACACCGAACGTCCTTTGTCTTCAGGGAATCCAGGCCCACGGGAAGGGATTCGGTGAAAACGGCGATCGCCTTTTTGGTTTTTAATCGTCCGGAGTTGACGGAGAGGGTCTTTGAGGAGATTCGCAAGGCCCGTCCTCCGAAACTTCTGGTGGTCGCCGATGGCCCGCGGGCACACTTCCCGGGTGACATCGAGCAGTGCGTGAAGGTAAGGGCAATGATCGACCGTGTAGACTGGGATTGTGAGGTTTACAGGAATTTCTCGACCACCAACATGGGTTGCGGGATGAGGGTATCGAGCGGACTCGAATGGATCTTCGAGCAGGTGGAGGAGGCAATCATTGTCGAAGACGACTGCCTCCCTGATCAATCTTTCTTTTTATTCTGCGAAGAGTTGCTCGAAAGGTACCGCCATGATGAACGGGTGGGCTTCATTGGCGGCGTGAGTTTTCAACGCGGCAAGGGTTCAGTGCCCAGTAGTTACTATTTTTCTCGGGGCCATTACATATGGGGGTGGGCCTCATGGCGGCGGGCCTGGAGAGGCTACGATTTCAAGATCAGCATGTGGCCCCGGTTGCGGGAGGAGGGTTGGCTCAACGAGCTCTTCATCGACAGGGGAGTGGTGCGTTATTACACGTATAGCTTTGACCAAACCTATAAGCATGTGATCGACACCTGGGATTTCCAGTGGTTTCTTCATTGCTGGGTCAGGAACATGTGGGAGATCATGCCGACGGTTAATCTCGTTACGAACATCGGTCATCACGAGACTTCTGCAACCCACACAACATCTCGGAGCAAAACACAAGACGTTCCTGTTCAGCCGATGGGATTCCCGCTGATCCATCCATCACGGATCGCGCTCGACAGACTCACGGATAGAGAGAATGAAGCAGATCGTCGATTCTCCTACTTGACCGATCTCTTGATCAGAAGAGGGAAAGTCCTGTCCCAGGCCAAGGAGAAAGTGCTCCACCTCATGGCGAGAACCTCAAAGAAAATGGGCCATATTTCTCTATGACGACCGTATCCATCGTTACCCCGTGTTACAATGCAGGGCGGCACATCGAGGAGACCATCCGGAGTGTCATCTCCCAGGAGGGCGACTTCACGATCGACTATATCCTTGTCGATGGCGGTTCCACCGATGAAACATTGGCCGTCATCCGGAAGTACAAAGATTTGATTGAATCAGGGGGATGCTCCATCCGGTGCAACGGCGTGCGCCTGGATGTTATCTCCGAGAAGGATGAAGGCATGTATGATGCCCTCGGAAAGGGATTCAAAAGGACGGCCGGCGATATTATCGCCTATATCAATGCCGACGACTATTATTTGCCCCATGCCTTCTCCACCGTCGCAGAGGTATTCGCCACGTTTCCGGAAGTCGATTGGATCACGGGGATGAACATGGGTTACAACGAAAAAGGGCAGATCACGAGTTGCTGGCTGCCCTTGAACTATGCCGGGCCGAAGATCAGGCGCGGCGTCTATGGCACGATGCTTCCCCACATTCATCAGGAGTCTACCTTCTGGAGAAAGAGACTGCTTCACACCCTGGACCTCGACCACCTTCGACGCTATCGGTTTGCCGGCGATTTCTACCTGTGGCACACCTTCTCCCAGCATGCGAAGCTTTACATCGTCCAGAGTTGTTTTGCAGGGTTCAGGCTCTGGGGCGGGCAACTTTCGGAACAGAGGGATGAATATAACAGGGAGTTGCGGGCGATCGCCGATCGAAGGAAGCTGCTGGACCGGCCCCTGGGGTATCTGGAAAAAATCGTCACCTTCATGCTGCCGGCTGAAATCAAGGGCATGCTGAATGGTCAAATCATACGGCACCGGAAGACTGGATGGTGGAAATCCCGTTCGGCCGCGGACAGGTGAATCCATAGAATGCTGACCATTTTTTCTTGTCCCAAGTCTTTTCACGGCGACGTCGGCGCTGCCCAGAGAAACGCCGTCCAGAGCTGGGTACGGATCGCTTCCGGAGCGGAGATCATTCTCCAGGGAGATGAGGAAGGGACCGCTGAGGCAGCAAAGGAGTTTGGCGTCAAGCATCTTCCCTTCTTAAAGAAGAATGAATTCGGGACGCCTCTCGTCAGTTCCATCCTCGAGGAAGCGGAAAAGAACGCCACCTATGAAATCATGTGCTATCTCAATGCCGACATCCTGCTCCTGGACGATTTTGCAAAGGCGGTTAAGACGGTGTATGGCGTCCTGCCTCGATCCCTCATGGTGGGCCGGAGATGGAATTTGGATCTTTCCGGATCCATCGAATTCGAAGAGGGCTGGGAAGAAGCGCTCAAAAAACAGGTGACCCGGCGGGGGAAACTGGTGCCGCATTTTTTCATCGACTACTTTGTATTCCCCAAAGGAGCCCTGGGGCCGATCCCGCCTTTCGCCATCGGCCGTCCGGCCTGGGACAACTGGATCATTTACCGGGCACGGTCGCTCGATTTACCCGTCGTCGATCTCACCCGTGCGGTGACCGTCGTCCATCAGAACCACGATTACTCTCACCACCCGGAGGGGTGGAAAGGGGCGATGAAAGGCGAGGAATCGAGGCGAAACATTGAACTCGCGGGAGAAGTCGCCCACGTCCACAGTCTCTTGGATGCAAACTACCGGCTGACGACCGGGGGCCTGAGGCACAAGAAACCTCCTTATCATGTGCCTTTTTATCTCTATCGCACCCTGGTCATGCAATCCGCCTCTCACCCTTCCTTGAAGCCTATCGTCCGTTTCATCAAGAGGATGGGGGACCGCCTTTCTCATCCTTGAGAGATCGACGATCCTGATCCGCTCCTCTTTCTTTCGCCTCGACCGTCTCGCCGCTGGACAGGGGGGCGGAGGGAGCCTCCTCCGGTTCGCTCCATCTTCTTCTCATCTGATCGATCACGTCCCGGCTGTAAAAATGGGTGAAGTATCTCGATTCGCACAGCTTCGTGACATAGTCCCGTGGGAGCTTTACCTTTTCTTTGAATTGTCGATAGGTTTCGGCATACAGCTTGTCTTCACCCACATTCCTATTGAAGATCTCAAACTCCGGAAGACCTAGGAACTCTTTGATCACCTCTGTTTTCTGACGGTCGTTGACTTCGGACCGCAGCACCAGGAGTCTCACCTTTCCCTGAGCGTAGGTCGCATAACCGCATTCAGGGAAAGGGGTCGCGTAGACGTCGATGCCGAAGTTCCTTCGTATGTGTTTGTCAAACCAGTCGAGGGGAATCTCATGTCGATAGTTTGCCAGGAAGATGCGTCTTAGCTCGTCGAGGGAAAAGTTCGCCTGTTCATAGGGGATGCCCGTATCTCTCAAAAAGTTCTCAAAAAATGCGGAGACATTCCTCCCGATCGGTTCTCGGATAAGAGAAATGAGGTTGAGCGATCTTTCCCCCGCACGGGCCCAACGATACAAGCGCCGGACCCTCCAGTCTTCATGTTGAGAAGAGAAATCGTGAGCATGGAGGACGACCCCCGGATAGAGCTTTGACAGGGAATGATAAATGGATGTGGAACCCACTTTTCCCATCTGGTAGATAATGATAGGCGTAGCACGACTCAAGCGACGTTCCAAACGGGCTCTCTCCCGGGTCTTCAGAAACAGCCCGAGAAACCTGTTTCCTGCGTTTCTGAGGGCAGAAGGCAGAAGGGGCCTCAACGTCTTGAACATTGCCTCGCGCTTTGGATGGGGTTGGATGGCCATGATCTCAGCGTCAGCCCGAAAGGTGATCGGGTGACGAATCACTCTTTACCGGGCTTCCATTTCTTAACACGTTGTAGCACGAGCGGGCCCGTTTGTCTAACGCTTTTTCTTGTATCTTTGCAGGATCAAAAAGCAGGGCCGGTTGACAAGCATGAAGAAAACGATTTAGACTTTTACAGCTTTCCGGATAGCGGTGGAAGGATGAAGATCATGAACATTTACCTCGTTTCCTCACCGGGCGGCCATCTGACCGAAACGTTGAGCCTCATGGAGGCCTTTCGGGGATGCGACGTGCACGTCATCACGCTCGATTTCCCCAACATGAGGGGTGTGGTCCTGGAGGGAGTGAAGAAGCTCTATCGGATCAAGCTGCTCTTCGGGTATTCCATCAAATTCGGCCTCCCTCTTACACTCCTGAAGAGTTTCTTTGAGATCTTCTGGGTCTTTCTGAAGAAGCGACCCCATCTCATCGTTTCTACGGGGTCAGAGATTGCCCTTCCTGCCTTCTTGATCGGCAAATTCCTTTTTCGTTCCAAGGTGATCTATATGGAGTGTTTTACCAGGATTGAAACGCTCTCGGGAACAGGGAAGGTGGTGTATCGCTTTTCCGATCTCTTCCTGGTCCAGTGGCCGGAGCTTGCGGCCAAGCATGAGAAAGCCTCCTACGAGGGACGCCTGATATGATTTTTGTGACGGTGGGCAATTCCATCAAGGGTGTGGAGTTTCACCGCCTGATCCGGGAGATGGATGATATTGCCCGTGATCTCCAGGAGGAGGTGGTCGCACAAATTGGTTTCATTGAAGACCCGCCCC
>Ga0113563_10000473_pt1 | contig 19445 bp, 20 predicted proteins | sample Mud3Dept3metaG_FD_80117 | JGI IMG/M metagenome (GOLD analysis project Ga0113563, IMG submission 80117) | Freshwater wetland microbial communities from Ohio, USA, analyzing the effect of biotic and abiotic controls - Mud 3 Core 4 Depth 3... | ecosystem: Environmental > Aquatic > Freshwater >...
AACGACATGCTGTTCTGTGGCTTGATACGACTAAAAACTTCATTTCTGTAGGAAAGAGTTACATGATTTCTATCCGCAAGAAGCAAGGCCGATTCCACGGCAGCGTCTCCGCCTCCTACAATAATTATATGCTTCCCTGATATCTCCTCTGGCTCCAGAAGACGGTATGCAACCTTTTCACTCATCTCTCCGGGAACATTCAGCTTTCGCGGGGAGCCTCTCCTGCCAATCGAAAGCAATATCCGCCGGGAGGTAAACTGATCTCCTTTAACTGTTGTTACTTTAAATATATAATCCTCAGAAACAATGGATTCCACTTTGGAATTTTCGGTAATCGCAATATTGTGCTTTTTAAGGGTAGTCTGCCAAAGACTTAGCAGTTCTGATTTGGTTGTCTCATATAATTTGATTTTCCCGTAAAGAGGAAGATCCATAGGTGTTGTCATAATGATTTTCTTCCTCGGAAAGGTAAATACTGTACCACCAAGAGTATCCTGTTCAAGTATGAGGAATTTCAATCCGTGCTTTTTTGCTGTGAGGGCGCCTGAAATTCCTGCAGGACCTGCCCCGATGATAATAAGATCCCATTCTGCCTGATGCTGTCTGTTTATAGTTTTCACAATATTCTCAACAGCCTGCCTTCCCTGTTCAACAGCATTTTTTATCAGTCCCATTCCACCCAGTTCACCGGCAATAAAGATCCCCGGAACGTTCGTTTCAAAATTCTGATTGATATGAGGGAGCTCCATGCCCCGCTTTTCAGTGCCGATCCGTAAGCTTATTGCTTCTGTCGGGCAGGCGTGAAAACATGCTCCATGGCCTATGCACCTGGATGCATTGATCACTGTTACCTTGCCTTTCCGCATCCCGAGAATATCTTTCTCAGGGCAGGCTGCCACACAGGCTCCTGTTCCGATACATTTATTCAAATCTACATAAGGATGAAGTGAGACAGGTTCATGAAGGCCCTCCTCCTTTGCTTTCCTGATCTTTTCATCCACCATCCTGGATTCTTTCTGTTTTTTACGGAGATAAAAGACCACAACTCCAATGCAAAGGAAGGCTGCAAGTGAATAAATCAAAATACTCTCGATCAGTGGTTCCATCTTCAGAAGATCCATCTGTAACCAAACACGATAGCAACACTTACATGAATAATCATTATTACCAGCATTACCAATGCAAAGGGAAGGTGAACCACATGCCAGTACCTGAACATATTCTGCATGGTACCCAACCATTCAATCCTGCGGTTCAGTCTGATATCGTCTTTAAAGAGAGCTATCAGCTTTCTGCACTCCTCAGCCGGCAGATTATTCCTCTTCAGAACATTTTTCATGGAGCGGACCGAATTGCGGTCATCAATATATTTTCTGATATAACGGACAGGCAGATTCTTAATGTATGTTTCAGACCTATTTTGTATTGAATCGATTAAAACCTTAAAACTTTCCTCATCAAGATTAAAGTTGTCCCGTATAAATCCTGCAACATTGGTTTTCAGCTCTCGTACCTCGTTCAGGCTGAGCTCCCTCCCTTCAATTGATCTCGGTATCTGAAGATAGATGAATCTTCCTATTATCCCGCTGAGAAAAACTGCCACCATACTCCAGAAGCTGATGGCAACCAATCCTCCGAATTTATAGGCTGTGTGAAAAAGTACAAGTATCGGGCCCAGAGTGCAAAGGAAAATATGAAACTCCAGCCAATGTTTCAATAAACCCACCCGTGATAGAAAGCGGTATCGTTTTCTTGCCATGTAGGAGGCCACTCCGATGATCAGTGATAATGAACCGAGAATTCCATACCCATGTCCAAGAAAACCGCTGGGTTTAAGCAGTTTGTGCCCGGGATGATAAATCCGTTCATCAATGGTCAGGCTATAATAGGATATCCCTCTGTATATCAGGAATATCAGGACAAATAAAACAATTAAAACCAGCACGGTGAGAAATATTTTATGTCCGGCTTTAGACATATTCATTCCTTTTTCAAACAGTTATCTGGCATATATATCACAAGCAGTAACACCAAAAGTTTATGCTCCTTATGTTGAGGTCAGGCATCAAATCAGATTCCGAGTTTTCTTTAAAAATAAACATTCTTCCGGAAAATATGCAATTTTGCATTTTTTTATTGCAACGGCCTGATTGTTGCAGATATATTTCTGAAATTATCCTAATGATATTTTGTCATAAGTATATTTATTCAGGGTGGATTGATGGATATTAAAAAAACCATACAGCAGCACAAACAGGTTTGTACCTTTGTATCAGAGAAGAAGATCAAGCAAAGTCTTGACATACTTGCTGATATGATATCAGGTGCCTCTTCCGGCGATCTGCGGGACGAGTATGAAAATTTGGTCATGACATACAGGAACATGCTCACATATACAATCGAGGGCATCAATGATCCCGAACGGAATAAGATCTACCTTAAACTAATCCAGTCGATCCTGCAACTCTCTGACCAGATAAGACAGGACATATTGTCACATAATTCAGGATGGAACACTTACTGGGTCAAACAACAGGCTGAAAAAGAACAGAGGCTGACCGGCAAGACAATAGTGGAAACAGTTGATGACCTGATGTTCAAATCGGAGCTTGATGAGTGGCTGAAGCTGAGCAATGAGTTCAATCCAGACCCCGAGTCGGAGATCTCAAAAAAACACAAACAGCTCATTAAGAACATTTTCAACCACCTCTGGCTCACTGATTATTATGGTGAAGCCGAAGAGAGCCTAATAAATATCATCCTCAACTCGGGGAAGTTCAGGTGGTTCGAGTCGAGTATCTTCACAACAGCAATAACCCTGAGTTCCCTGCGTACATGGCAGACAGAGAAGCTTCTTAACCTTGTCAGGATTTACAAATCGGAGCAGGAACAGGTAATGGAAAGAGCTCTTTCCGGACTTATACTCAACCTGCACTATTATAATGGCAGGATCGTGCATTACCCGGAGATTACCGCAATGATAACCGGAATGGCAAAAAAACCGGGCTTCAGGGAGCATTGCAGGTTAATTATATTGCAGACAATAAGATCGCGTGAGACTGAAAACCTCAGCAGGAAGCTCCATGATGAAATATTGCCGCAGGTTGCCAGACTCAGGCCAAGGATTGAAGAAAAGCTGGATCTCGACAATATCCTTCCCAAAGATAAAAATGAGGAAAAGAATCCCGACTGGGAAGGCATGTTCACCGACTCGGAAGAGATATTCAAGACCATGGAGGAACTGACAAAGCTTCAGATGGAAGGGGCCGATGTATATATGTCTGCCTTTGCCAACCTTAAACACTTTGATTTTTTCAAGGACTTCCAGAACTGGTTCATCCCTTTCTATCCCGATCATGAAGTGGTTGATGAGATTTTCAGGGACGAGATTCTCGGACCCGGCACGAATGAGCTGGCTGAAGCAATGTATAAAACGCCATTTATCTGCAACTCCGACAAGTATTCACTTATTCTGAATCTCAAGTATCTGCCTTCAAATCAGAAAAGTATGATGCTCAAGGTATTCCGCATGGAGCTTGAGGGTCTGCAGCAGATGAATGATGACGAAGTGGTCACAGATCCCAACCGGAATTTCCGGGTCAATGTAACCCAGTACCTGCAGGATTTCTACAGGTTTTTCAAGCTTTCACCGTACAAAAAGGAATTTGAGGATATTTTTACAGGCAAGCTCGATATATATAATTCACAATTCTTTCGTATGACCTGCAACGCACCGGAAGCAGAAGCTGGTCTGGCTGATTATTTCTTCAGCAAGGATTTTTACGATGATGCCCTTGCTCTCTACCTGAGGCATGTTGATGAGAAACCTGATGACGTTCATCTGTATGAAAAAATCGGATACTGCTACCAGGAGAACTCAAACTATGAAGAGGCACTGAAGTACTACAGGAGAGCAGAGCTTGTTGACAGGAAAGCCTGGACAATAAAGAAAATCGCTCTCTGCCTGCGCCGGCTCGGCAGAAATGAGGAAGCTCTTGAATATTACCTCCAGGCCGGGAATATGGAGCCTGAAAATATCCACACCACCATCATGACCGCTCATTGTTACCTTGACCTGAAAGAGTATGAGGAAGCTTTAAAGCATTATTTCAGGATCGAGTACCGGGAACCAGGCAACCTTAAGATATTGAGGCCTATAGCTTATTGTTATTTTGCATTGGGGAGGTTTGATGATTCCACTAAATATTATGAAAGGTTATCTGCCGGCAAGCTGAATGCGCATGACCTGATCAATATGGGGCATCTGGCTCTCTGCAAGGGAAGGAAGAAAGAGGCTATTGACCTTTACAGGCAAAGCATCATCAGCGGAGAGATTACAAAGGAAAAATTCATGACCATTTATGGAGAGGACCGGAATCTGCTTGTATCACTCGGGGTGAACTCCGACGATCTTCCGATCCTACTTGACTATTTGCTGTTTATTATCGGTTGATCCTGTTGTATCAGGTGAAGGAAACTGAGGTCTATCTCCCGGGCTAAACTGCCTGTCTCCTCCCGGCATCCGTCTTTCATCATAAAATCTTCCATCACGGTCCCCGCGCCTTAAGTCCCTGTTGCCGGTCGAATCACTGTGATTTCGTCTGTGCTCCCGTATCATTTCCTGACGGCGTTCATCCATCTCTTTAAGCCTGGCAAGCTGTTCGCGGGTCAGTTTTGAATCCAGCTCCTTCCTCATCTCTTTCATATTTGAATCTGTCCCCTTCCTGAAAATGTTCACCAGTTCACTGTTCAGCTCAAAATACTTATCGAGTATTTTTTCAATTTCAGCTTTTTGCTTTTCATCAGGCTGGATGGTCTTAAAGAGCCCCTCCCTGAATCTCTCCTCTGAGAAATAGAATCTTACAGGCTTAAGCCTTTGAAACCTGATCTGTGCAGATGTCAGCATTCCGAGAACAAATCCGATCACCAGGGTTATAATAACAAGTATTATTGGTTTCGCTTTCATCTTTGTGTATATTAATTCCCGGTTAAAAGGCATATGATGCTTTCGTCCGAGATATCACCCAATCCGAGAAACGAATCCAAGGAAATTGAGCCCTCCATCAGGTATATTGAAATGATCAATATTACAATTGCTGCCACTCCGGTAAGTGCAATGCGATAGAAAGCCGAGCTCAGATTCCTGACAAATTCCAGTTCGCGGCTGACTGTCGGTGCCAAAGCAAGTATTCTTTCAATTACCCTGCCGCTGAATCCTTCGCTGAAATCATAGGAGATACCCTCATCCTCCAGTCGCCTGGTGATTTCATCTGAAGCTGAATTGGCATCAAGTGAGCTGATAATCAGGTTTTTAATTTCAGAACGTTTCATATTTATTATAACTTTCCCAATATTTCCTTTAACTGTTCCTGTGCCCGGGAGAGCCTTGAGAGAACTGTTCCCAGCGGAAGTTCAAGCATCTCTGCAGTCTCCTTAGTTGAATATCCCTGCAGCATTCTCATTATCACTACTATCCGGAATTTAGGATCAAGATTCATCAAAGCTTTGTTCACCATCTCTTTTGCATCACGTCTTTTTTCATCCTCATGGTCCGCAACCTCATATTCATAAATTTCATCATCTCCTTTGTGCGAAAACATTGAAAGTGATCGTTTTCGCCTTTTTATCTCATTCAGAGTGAGGTTTACTGCAATTTTCTGAATATATGTTGCCAGCTTTGACTCACCCCTAAATTCGGACAGTGAATTATAAAGCTTAATGAATACTTCCTGTCCGATATCCTCTGCAAAAACTGAATCACCGAGCATTCCTTTAACAGTACGCGCCACCATCTTCCGGTATCTGTTCACTATCTCTCCGAATGCAAGCTTGTCGCCGGCCAGAGATGCCCTGATCAGATCATTTTCCTCGGCTTTACTGTACGATTCCTTCATCTTCGTACGTCTTATAGACAACAAATACCGGGCTGTTATTCCCGATTGTTAATTTTTATTAACATTAATATTTCCCGGAACCAGTCCGTGCAACAGGAATAATCACTGTTGTACAGGAATTTCGTCAGGTACCAGCCTGACTTCATATTCCCTGGCATATTTAACCGGATAAAGTTTCTGATTTTCAAAACCGTTGGAATAGCTGTTTCTTCTGAAGTCAAATTCAGTATGCAGTAGGTCGGGATTATGGATTTCAGGATGTGAAAGAAAGTCCTTTCCGTGGATAGCCAGGCCACTCAAAAAATAATATGCGATATCGTAACCCAGCCAGGCGAAACTTGTCTCAGAAGGTTCGGTAAGAAATTTTTGCCTGAAATCTGAATTAAAACTGACTATATCCCTCCGGGAATAATCTATCCAGTATGGAGAAAAAACAAGGATATCGAGTTCGAAGATGAACTTGGGCTCAAGATTATCCAATCCCCGCAAGGTGGGATAACAAAAAACCGTTACAGGATATTTCTTTGAAAGTGAATGAACTTCCTGCAAGGTTTCACTGATAACAGGGTCCTCTTCGGAAGCAATGATTATTACATTTCCAGTCTTATTTGAAAGAGTATGCTCCAGCCTGTTGATCGAATCATTGTCAAAGGCCGATCTATTGTAGAAAACGAATTCCTTGAATCTGATCTCTTCAAAAGGGAGCCTGTTGCTGAGCTCTGCCATTATCTTCTCCCTGAATTTCATCACCTCAGTATCAATACCTGCAGTATCATTATGAATGAACACAATGTTATTGTCATAATATTCACTGACTTTCTTTGCTATTGCATTCTGGGCGACTTCTAGCGACGCATTCGCTACGAAGAGAAGCGGATTACCGACAAGAGCCGAATCATTCATAAGCCTGACCGGCGACACAACCGGTATACCTAATTTCCCGGCATAATCCGTGACAATTGCCAGGTTGTTTGAATATACTGGTCCGACAATCAGGTCCATTCCTTCCAGTTCACCCCGCCTGATGATCCGGGTCAGTTCAAAAGTATCACTTTTAATATCAAATGCATACAGGTTAATATCCATGCCAAGTGAGCGCAATGTATCTGCCGCCAGCAGGATCCCCTGGTACAATTCAATAAAGTTCACGCTCCGGGAATAGATCCATTCATCAGGTCGTTTAACCGGTTTATATATTCTTTTACCTTTGGCAAACCTTGAGGAATCAATATCAATTCTGTCAGCATTTTCTCTCAGGTAAAAAGGAAGAAGAATTGCGACGTCATAGGTACCTTTAAGATTCGTAACTTTTGTATAGCCGGCTGGTTTTGGCAATATGATAACGGAATCTGCGGCTGCAACGACCACAGTGTCGGTTTTGATTATTTCAACAGGCTGAGGTTCAGCAAGTTTAGCAACAGGTATCCTGATATAATCACCCACCTGAGGAAACCTTGTATCCCTGTTTTCCCTTCTCAGGTCCCTTACAGTGAGTCCGTACTTCTCTGCAATTGAGGCCATAGACTCTCCTCTTTCCACTTTATGAAAAATATATTTTGTATCCTGAACTTCAAATGCCTGTTTTTCCGTCATAAATTCCCTCCGCGGGATCGCAATCTCAGCATTCACAGGAAGCCTTTTAATGTCAATCCCGGGATTGGCAGATACAATATCATTCTCTGAAACACCGTAAAGTTTAGACATTGAATAGACAGTCTGACCCGGCTGAAGCTTATGGTAGATATACCTGGTTTCATCACGGCGAGCCTTCGGGGGGATTGATTGTGAGGGAAGATTATCGGTAACCTCCCTTACTGGTATCCTGAGGGCCTGTCCCTCATTTATTCCATAAACCGCCGGAGGATTTTCCTTCGTAAGCTCCTCAACGGTTACACCATAAGCCTTCGATATCGAATAGGCGGTCTCTCCCTTCCTCACCAGATGAATATAGTATGGTGTGCCCGAAATAATGACTTTATCCGTTGATTTCTCCACAGCGACCTGAGCACCGGTCCGGAAAGCAGCCGCCAATAAAAAAATCATTGCCGTCAGAAGACCCTTTAAACCAAAATTGAGATTCATTAATATATTGTTTACAATGTTGCAAGGAACTTCCTGCAGTTCGTTTCTATTCTTTTTGCTACGTGAGTAAGATCTGTTTTTTCAAATTTATCACCTGTGATTTTCTCATAAAGCTCAATATATCTCTCCGATATCTCATTAACGAATTCATCCGTCATTTCCGGAACCTTCTGTCCTGTTCTGCCCTGGAATCCGTTTTCCATGAGCCATTCTCTTACAAATTCCTTGGACAGCTGCTTCTGGGGAAGTCCATTATCAAATCTTTTCTGGTAGCCTTCTGCATAAAAATAACGGGATGAATCAGGTGTATTGATCTCATCTATCAGGTAAATCTTACCATCTCTTTTTCCATATTCGTATTTGGTATCGACAAGGATCAGGCCATGCTCAGCAGCTATTTCGGAGCCCCGCAGGAAGATCTCCATAGTATACTTTTCAATCTGTTCATATTCATCCGCAGGGATCAGTCCGCTTTTAATGATCTCTTCCCGGCAAATATCCTCATCATGATGTCCCGGTCCGGCTTTGGTGGTCGGCGTTATGATCGGTGCGGGGAAACGCTGGTGTTCCTTCATCCCGTCAGGAAGGCGAATACCGCATATCTCTTTTGCACCGGACTTGTAAGTCCTCCATAAGCTGCCTGAAAGGAAAGCCCTGACAATCATTTCCACAGGGTATGGTTCACACTTATAACCGAAGGTAACTGTCGGATCCGGTGTGGCAATTTTCCAGTTTGGAACGATATCACTGGTTGCGTCGAGGAATTTGGCAGCGATCTGATTCAGAACCTGCCCCTTGAATGGTATGCCCTTTGGTAGTACCACATCGAATGCGGAGATCCGGTCTGACACAACCATCAGTAGATATTTGTCATCTATATTATATACATCCCTGACTTTCCCCTTGTAGACACTCTTCTGTCCGGGAAAATTGAAATTCGAACTTATAATTGTCGTTGGCATAAAATTTCCTGTTTTAACCTCTGTGAATCTGTGAAACTATGTTTAAGTTTTTCATTTTTCTGTTTCTCTGCCTTCCTGACAACCCCCGTCCCCGCCTGCCGGCGGGGCCTGCCCCCTAAAGGGCTTCCTCCCGTATTTTTACCCCCCTGCCCCCCTAAAGGGGGGTTAAAATCCATCTGATATAGTGTTTTCAGCCCCCCTTCAGTGGGGTTGGGGGGTTGATGTTATAGTTTTCTTCCTGTTCATATGCTTTAACTATCATTTTAACCAGTTTGTGGCGTACAATATCCCGTTCATCGAATTTTATTATTGAAACTCCTTCAATTCCTTTCAGAATACGCATCGCCTGAAGAAGTCCTGACTCATTCCTCCTGGGAAGGTCTATTTGCGTCGTATCACCTGTCATGATGAACTTGGAGCTGACACCCATGCGTGTAAGGAACATTTTCAGCTGGCTTATTGTAGCATTCTGTGCTTCATCAAGGATCACAAATGCGCTCTCGAGAGTTCTTCCTCTCATAAAAGCGAGCGGAGCGATCTGAATAGTCCCGTCCTCAAGCCAGGTCTCAAGTTTCTTATATGGCAGCATATCATGCAGTGCATCATATAATGGCTGGAGGTAAGGGTCAAGCTTTTCTTTCATATCACCAGGCAGGAATCCGAGGCGTTCACCCGCCTCAACGGCAGGCCTTGTCAAGACGATCTTTTTTACCTCTCTTTCTTTCAGGGCCCTGACAGCCAGTGCGATGGATGTATAAGTTTTACCGGTACCAGCCGGCCCTTCAGCAATGATCAGATCATTGTCTTTATAATCGTTTACCAGGAGCACCTGGTTCACAGTGCGTGCCCTGACCGGCTTTCCGCTGGTCCCGAAAACCAGTACCTGTTCAAAATCGCCGTTGGAGGCCGACCTCATATGATCGGGATCAGTCAAATACTTTTCTATGTCCTGTTCATCGAGACGATGGTATTTCCGGTAATATTCTATTAGATCGTTGAATTTCTCCGCAAAAACGGTGATCTCTGACTCCTCCCCCAGACATTTAATTTCATTTCCCCTGGAAAGAATTTTTATTTTAGGAAAGAAACTGCGGATTTTATCAAGCAATGCGTTGTTTGTGCCGAAGAAGACGACCGGATCTATATCCTCAAGAAAAATTACTATCTCTGTCATTAAATATCAACCTTTCTGACCCAGCAGATTTTTTATTATAATAAACCAGTAACCGGCTGGAGTTCATAAAAAATTGTGCCGGCAAGGATACAAAGTAAGCTTATTTTTCCATAGAAGATTATCTTTGTTTTAAGTTTTTTAGTTATGCCTGTAGTTACCTTGACAACTGAATGGAGACCTGATGATATATATCACGGGATCATAAAAGGGAAGCTTTTCAGCAAGTGCCCCGAAGCAACAATAGTTGATAACGCAGTTAATATTCCGGCTTTTGATATTTTGCATGCTTCATTTATCATAAGAAATACTTTTAATAATTATCCTAAAGGCACCATTCACATCATATGTGTTCATTCAGAGGCAGTTAAGGAACAGAACTACCTGGTCGTAAAGGCAAGGGATCATTTCTTCATTGGAACCGATAACGGCATATTCAGCCTTATTCTTAACAGTGATCCGGATGAGGTGGTAAAGATTGATCACAAGGGCAGTTCAGATGAGCTTGAAATATTTGCAAAGGCAGCTTCTGACCTGATAGCCGGAAAAAAGCTTTCGGAGATCGGGAAATCCGTCAGAAATATCAGCGAACGTATTCCTCTCAGGGCAACAATCGATAAGGATACCATTACAGGAAGCATCATTTTCATTGACTCATACGGAAATGCCATTTCAAATATCACGAGGGAGGTATTCTCAAGGGTTTTTGACCAGAAGGAGTATCGCATCTATATACAAAGCAACAAGAATCACACCAGCCAGATTGTCCGGAAGTACAGCGATGCTCCTGTTGGTGAACTGCTGACAAGGTTCAACTCACTCGACCTGCTTGAGATAGCAATAAACGGAGCAAATGTCTCAGAACTATTGAACCTCAGCGTTGGTTCCGTGGTACGAATTGACCTTACAAAGTGGTCGGCCCCGGCTGACCGGCTGTTTTAAATCAGTAACTTATGAATGATAAAAAAAGAAGCGCGGAAGAGTTTGAAAAACTCCTGAATTTTATTGATAAGCTCCGGACAACCTGCCCATGGGATATGAAGCAGACAAATGAAAGTCTCCGCAAGCTGACAATCGAGGAAACCTATGAACTGGCCGATGCAATATTTTCAAAGAGTGATGAAGGTATCAGGGATGAGCTTGGCGACCTGATGCTCCACATTGTCTTTTATGCAAAAATCGGCTCTGAGAAGGGAGCCTTTACAATGGCGGATGTCCTTAAAGGAATTAATGACAAGCTTGTTTACAGGCATCCTCATGTATTTGGCGATGTCAGGGTTTCAGGAGCGAGAGAGGTTGAGAAAAACTGGGAACATCTCAAGATTAAGGAAAAAAATGGCAATAAGCCGGTATTGTCAGGTGTTCCGTCCTCTTTACCTGCAATGGTTAAAGCCAACCGGATACAGGAGAAAGTAAGGGGCGTCGGATTTGACTGGGAAAAGCCTGAGCAGATCTGGGACAAGGTTCTTGAGGAGATTACCGAGCTTAAGAACGAAATCAATGATCATAATGCCGAAGAAATTGAATCAGAGCTTGGCGATGTTCTCTTCTCTGTGATAAATGCTTCCCGCCTGTACGGTATTGATCCGGAAGCCGCGCTTGAGAAAACGAACAGGAAATTCATCAGAAGGTTCAATTACCTCGAGAGGGAAACTATTTCAAAAGGCATTTCTCTTCACGACATGGGTCTTGATGAGATGAATGAGATCTGGGAGAAAGCGAAGGAGGAAGACCCCCCAGCCCCATAGGGGAAGGAGCGCAAAGCCTTTCCCCCTTGGGGGAAACGGGAAAGGGGGTTTTAAGTAAAATAGATGCGTTATAAAACATAACAGAGCCATTATAATACGTATTAAAAACCGTATTATAATACGTAGATAACATATCATTGCAGAGAAATGAGGCTATTTTCAACTGAATTAGCCCCCCTTCAGGGGGGATGGGGGGTCAGCAAATATGTAACTCAACAGCTGATATATTACCTTCGCTGCAACGAAATCAGGAGCTTTATTCACCGGCGAAGGGCATAATTCGACTACATCAAAGCCCACAACATTTTTCTTTTTTGCAACATCCCTCAGGAAGTGAAGCAGTTCAAAATATTCCGGTCCGCCGGGTTCTGGTGTGCCTGTTGATGGCATTAATGAAGGGTCGAAAACATCGAGGTCAATAGTGATGTAGACATTTTCAGTGAGCTTATTCAACGCATTGGAGTACAGCGTTTTATTATAGAACAGCTCATGGGCCGGGAAGATCCTTTTCATGTCTGCGTAAGGAAGTTCCCCGGCAGACATGCTCCGGATACCCACCTGAACAATCGGGGCAAACTCGCGTATCCTTGCCATGGTGCATGCATGGCTGAACGGTGATCCCTCATATTCCTGTCTCAGATCCGTATGGGCGTCGAGCTGGAGTACCGACAGGTCCCGGAAATATCCGGAGAATGCCCGGGCTGCACCAATGCTTACTGTATGGTTGCCTCCGATAAAAACCGGGAACCTGGACTCTGTCAGCAGGTGTAAAGCTTTATCGTATACAGCACTGATAAGTGCTTCCGGGGATTTCTTCTCAAGCAGGGGAGCTACAGTATAAATGCCTTTCTTATGAACCTCTGTTCCTGTTTCAATATCATAAAATTCCAGGTTGACCGATGCTTCCAGTATTGCATCGGGCCCCCTGTCGGATCCTTTTACCCATGTGCTTGTCTCATCATAAGGAACAGGAACAATTATTATTTCTGATCCCGTATAATCATAGGTAATCTCAGCACCGCCGAAATTCATAGATGCACAAATGATTTATTTAGCCGCCGGCTTTGACGGCTTCTTTCTCGATGAAGGTTTGCTCTTTTCAGCAGTTCCCGCTTTCTTTCCCGGTTCTGTTTTTTTCCCTGGTTCTGTCTCCTTCTTTGCCGGGGATTTCTTCTTACCGGATTTCTTTGTTCCTGATGCCTCTTTTGTTTCGGGTTCAGCAGGTTCGGCAGGCTTTTCAGGCTCCTCTTTAACCAGGAGGTTAAGCTGGTGCAGGATATTATACCAGTGAGCGACTTTTTTAATATCGCTGACATAAACCTTTTCCTTGTTATACCGGGGTAAGATCTCTGCAAACCAGGCTTTTAGCTTCTCGGGGTCACTTTTATAGTCAATAGCAGGACCTCCGTTCCCTTTCTCATGGATTATATCAAAAACCTTACTGATAGGCAAATCCTCTTCTTCGGTAAATATTGAAATCTCATCGAGCGAGCTGACCTTTGCCGAGCTGAATGCACTGCTTCGCTTCTTCGTCTCGAGATGTTCAACAATAATTGCATTCTTGCCCTGGGCAATGAATTTGAAAAGCCCCGGCTGGCCCGAAATCGCCATAATATCTTTTAGAACCATCTTGTGTCTTTTATGCAAATTTAATTTTTGTACCGGAATGTCTCAATTAATAAAGTATTTTTTTTAATGAAAATCAGGCCATATTTCTCTCTTTCCTGATCCTTTCATATGCTTCATTCACTTTTCTGAACTTTTCATCGGCTGTTTTCCTGAAATCCTCTCCGAGATGACTCACCTTGTCGGGGTGATATTTCATTGCCATTCGTCTGTATGCTTTTTTGACCTCGTCATCTGTAGCTGAAGGTTCGATCTCGAGGATCTTGTAGGAAGAATCCGTTTCGGGAATAAACATATTCCTTATCGAAGTGAAATCGGCAGATGAAATGCCTATATTGACTGAGATCCTGTTTATGATCTCCTGTTCAGACTGATGGACAGTTCCGTCGGCGAGTGATACATTAAATAGGAGCTGGAGCAGCTGCAGCCGCGAGGAGTAGTCCATATTCCGGGCAATCTGCCTGCAGACATCCATCAGGGGGATCTCCTGTTTAAGCAGGTCCTTCAGCATCATGGTAGCTTCACTGGCACTATCTCTGCCGAATTGTCTGACAAAGAACTGTTTCACAAAATCAAGTTCCGATTTAAGTACTTTCCCGTCTGCTTTCATCACTGCGGCGATCAGGACAATAAGTGTAACCCCGAAACCACCGGGTGTAGTCCTGACATCTTCGGATGTATCTGTCGAAACGCGGAATGTTGCACTATCCACCATTGATCCTACCAGGAATCCCAGCAGTCCGCCGATGGGGCCTCCCATGACCCATCCCAGGCCTCCTCCGATCCATTTGCCAAATTGTCCCATATTCAGGTTCAGGAATTTATGTGAGTCAGGATATCTTCGTGTATCCCAAGGATAACAGGTATGATCATTTCATTCTCGGAATTATTGATAACATAATCAGACATTTTTATTCTGGAACCATCATCCATCTGGTTTCTGATTCTTTCCATCACCTGTTCCCTCGAGAGCTTGTTCCTTTTTATCACGCGGGAAATTCTTTCTTCAACCGGTGCTATGACGGTGGCAACCCTGTCAACAAGGTTCGATGCACCGCTTTCAAAAAGTATTGCTGCTTCCATGATAACGTATGGAGTGGTTTGTTGTTCTGCCCAATCGCTGAAATATTGAAAAACAACAGGGTGAACGAGAGAATTGACCTTGCTCAGCATATCGGGATCATTGAAGATAAGGGAAGCAAGCTTCTCCCTGTCAAGACTGCCGCCGGGATACAGGTCTCTGCCGGCGATCTTGTTGATTTCGCTCATAATGGATCTATCATGGTTCATGATTGTCTGTGCCTCAGGATCTGCTGAAAAAACAGGGATTCCGAGAACACCAAACACCCTGCAGACAGATGTTTTACCGCTGCCGATCCCTCCGGTGATCCCAAGCTTCATTCTCTGTGCCCCAGCATTTTTCATCGGTACATATAGTTATAAATAACAAAATGCCAATAACCTGAAAATTACCGGCATGAGCAAGGTATTAATATACAATCTCATTTAATGAGAAAAACAGGGTATCCGGCTTAACTGAGGTGATCCTGCATTCAGGATTAAGCTGATAGTTGAAACTCTGGATCAGTCCTGACGTAACAAGATAAAAGTCAGTTGGTTTACCGCTCCGGGCGCTTTTATAAGGAACCTTTGCGAGATCAATTATGGCAGGTGTTCTGTTTCCCGAGATTTTAAGCTTCAGCATTGAAAATCCGGTTCCCTGGAGATACAGGTTCAGCTTTGAGGGTGTATCCTGAGCCAGTTCCCTGTCAACCGGGATATTTATAAAGCGGAACGGATACCTGATATCGGACTGGATGGCTTTCCCCAGGGAATTAAGATACCAGAAGACAAAGGAAAGAAAAAGGAAGAATGTAAATACCACAATATTCGTCCTGAGCGAACTCACTCCCTTTTTGGAAGGTTTTCCTGACCGTGCCCAGTTGTCTTTTTCCACAAAGTATAAAAATATGGAGGATTATTCGTCGGCAGAAGGATCCTTGAGCAAAGCGCTTTTATCAACTTTCAGCTTAATATCACTGCCTGCATCCATCATAATATAGTTATCCTTCACCTCGTTTACCCTTCCGTAAATTCCGCCGGTTGTAATAACTTTATCGCCTCTTTTCAGTGAACTTCTGTAGTTATTCATCTCTTTCTGTTTTCTCATCTGTGGTCTGATCATAAAGAAATAGAATACAACAAAAACAAGTATCAATGGCAGGAATGTAACCAGTGCGTTACTCTGTCCGCCGGTCGATCCGGCCGGCTGACCCATCAGGTATAAAAATGCAAAAGTGTTCATCGTTTTAATTATTAATTATAGTTATTATTATTTATTGCTTCCGGGATCATTTAAGGGATTCACCAACCAGCCCTCTTCCATATTTCCTGACAAGCCCCTTGCCCCTGATCTCCTTTACGATATTATCCAGAATCCCATTGACAAATGTACTGCTTTTTGAGGTACAATAGTACTTGGCAATTTCAATGTATTCATTGAGGGTCACCTTGACTGGTATTTCAGGGAATTCAAGGACTTCAGTAATTGCTAGCTTCATGACAAGGATATCCATAAGGGCTATGCGTTCAACTTCCCAGTTGGTTGTATTGCTGTCAATCAGTTCAGAGCACTCCTTTGAACGAAGCACCGCTTTTCTGAACAGTAATTTAACGAATTCTTCATCCTCCTTGTTCTTGAACAGAGGCATAAGTGCCGTCTTTTCACCCGCCTCAGCCTTGAATTTCCTAAGGGTTTTTTCAATCATAACCAGAACGTATTCCATATCATCATTCCAGTATATGCTCTGTTCCTCAAGAGAGTTCAGCAGATCCTCCGACGTTGAGAAAAGTTCGGTTATCAGCCTGATAATAAACTTTTTATCTGCCAGATAGCTTCTGTCATCCGAAATCATATATTCTCCATAAGGTTCCCATGATATCATTTTATTATACAGGAGCCGGGGAACGTGCCGAAAGTTTACCCATGAGAGCTTCGAACCGGAAATATATTTCCTGAATGCAGGATTATTCCTGATCTGGTAAACTACGGGATTATCCATGAAACGACGGTTAGGATTCAGATCCTCGGGTGTTGGGATCTTTTTTTGAAGTGCCTGTTCGATCTTTCCTTCGGCAATATCGGCAACTTCGAGGACAAGCAGCAGCAGGTAATGGTAAAGATCATATGTCTTTCCTATGCTGAACATAAGTTCCGATTCAGCTTTGGCAAGATCGTCGTCCTCCCTGCGGTTAAAAGCATAAAGTGCCATCAGAGCTTTTATACGCAATAATCTTCTGCTAATCATCTGTAAAGAACCTCAGTTTTTACCGCTGCAAAAATACGCTTTTTCCATTACCATCAAAACAACATAACAATTTTTCGGGACAATTATTTAGCCTTGTTTTGATTTGATAAAATAATTGTTACATTTGACGATACAATTTTAAAACCCTAACTTTAACTGACTTAGACATGGAAGAAGAAACCGGAATAAAAGAGGATTTAACCGGGAGTGAGGAAAAGAACCAGAAGGAGGAGATCTTCACCAGGGTTGTACGTGCCGGAAAAAGAACCTATTTTTTCGACGTGAAAGCTACCAGGAAGGATGATTATTATCTTACCATTACTGAAAGCAAAAAACGTTTAGGCAAGGAAGGAAAGGTATTTTATGAAAAGCACAAGATCTTTCTTTATAAGGAAGATTTCGAGAAATTTACGGAAGGATTAAAGGATGCCGTTACATTTATCGATAACGGCAATAATGAGATCAAAGCTTCCGGGCCAATATCAGAAACAAAAACCTCTGTCGAAAATGAAACCCTTACGACAGAAGAATTCACAAACATCGATTTTGATGATTTGGGGAAAAAATAGCCGGCCCGGATAAACAAGCTTTGAATAACACCTCTGAATGTCTGATTATATTTTGCTCATATTGGGTATTTTTCTGATGATAATCGGAATAATCGGCTGTCTGGTTCCGGTTTTGCCAGGGCCTCCGATCAGTTTCCTCGGATTGATATTATTGCACGTCACAAACCGTTTCGGACAGTTTTCAACAACAACCCTTATTGTTCTTGCCGCCATGACTTTTGTTGTTACTATCCTTGATTATGTTGTACCGATCTGGGGTACGAAGAAGTTCGGCGGATCAAAATATGGAACCCGGGGCGCAACTGTCGGATTGATAATCGGGCTGTTCCTCGGACCTGTAGGAATAGTAATAGGGCCTCTCATAGGGGCGATTGTCGGAGAATTGATCTTTAAGGATGATATGCGTTATGCGCTCAAGGCAGGTTTCGGAAGCCTGCTGGGTTTTCTGACAGGGATCGGACTGAAGCTTGCAGCTTCGCTGATTATGACATTCTATTTTGTTAAAGAGTGGATAGCATAACCTCACCCCCTCCCATCCCCCGCTCCCGTAGAGAGCGGGGGAGGCTTAATCACATATTGTATTAAGCCCCTCTCCCCTGGGAGAGGGGTTGGGGTGAGGTCAATCTCCCAGTGTTGCAACCATCACTGCCTTAATCGTGTGCAGCCTGTTCTCGGCTTCATCAAAGACAACCGAATGCTTTGATTCAAACACATTTTCTGTAACCTCCAGACCGTTGAGTCCGTATTTCGTATATATCGCCTCCCCTGCTTTTGTATCCCTGTTGTGAAATGCAGGCAGGCAATGCAGGAATTTAACATCAGGATTCCCTGTCTTTCTTATGACCTGCATATTTACCTGGTAAGACTTCATCAGATTAATTCTTTCTTCCCAGGCTGACTCGGGTTCGCCCATTGATACCCAGACATCCGTATAAAGGAAATCCGCTCCCGTGACAGCTTCATCAACATTTTCAGTGATGGTTATTTTAGCACCTGTTTCTCCTGCAACAGCCCTGCATTTCGCGATCAGCTCCTTATCCGGCTGGAAAGCTTCCGGAGCAGCGATCCTGAAATCAATGCCCATTTTTGCCGAACCAGCCATCAGCGAATTTCCCATGTTGTACCTTGCATCGCCAAGATAGCACAAAACCATCTTGTCCAGAGGTTTGTCCGAATGTTCCTTCATGGTCATAAAATCGGCCAGAACCTGGGTCGGGTGAAACTCATTTGTAAGTCCGTTCCAGACCGGCACGCCGGCATACTCAGCCAGCTCCTCGACGATTTGCTGTCCGAATCCCCTGTATTCTATACCGTCATACATCCTGCCGAGCACCCTTGCTGTGTCTTTCATCGATTCCTTGTGCCCGATCTGTGAACCTCCCGGACCGAGGTAAGTAACCCTGGCACCCTGATCAAATGCCGCAACCTCGAAGGCGCACCTTGTACGGGTGGAAGTTTTTTCAAATATCAATGCAATATTTTTGCCTTTCAGATATTGAATTTCTTTCCCTGATCTTTTTGCCTTCTTTAATTCTGCCGAAAGATCAAGAAGGTAATTTATTTCTTCGGGAGTGAAGTCAAGGAGCTTAAGAAAGTGCCTGTTTTTAAGATTGATGCTCATGGTGAAGAAGTTTGGAGTGCCTAGAGTATTTAGAATTATAAGATTTAAATTGATCTCCAAATGTATGAATTAATTTGTTTTCTGCTGAAGATTTTTTGTTACACAGAGGCAGAGACCCCCGGCCACACTGAAGTGTGGCCTGCCCCCTAAAGGGGGCCTAACACACAGATATTTAGCAAGATATCCTAATTAGAGATTTACCCCCCTTTAGGGGGGATGGGGGGTTAATCTCTGTGTCAATCTGTGTCGCTCTGTGTAAGTTCTTTAAATGCTTATTCAATGTCAGTTGAGCAAATAACGGGGTGGTTAATTGGAATTAAAAAAAAATACTATTTTTACATTTTTTAATAAATCGAGCTTAGTGAGATTCAGATCCGGATTGTTAATTGCAGTAATAGTTGCAGTTACAGGGTACTCCTGTAAGCATAAGGGGGGAAAACACATTGATCAGGGCCAAATTCATT
>Ga0113563_10000474_pt1 | contig 19441 bp, 13 predicted proteins | sample Mud3Dept3metaG_FD_80117 | JGI IMG/M metagenome (GOLD analysis project Ga0113563, IMG submission 80117) | Freshwater wetland microbial communities from Ohio, USA, analyzing the effect of biotic and abiotic controls - Mud 3 Core 4 Depth 3... | ecosystem: Environmental > Aquatic > Freshwater >...
ATCTGCGCAAAGGTAGAGACGCAAAATTTTGCGTCTCTACTACACCGCCCAACACCCTTGACAACGACATTATCGAGACGGCGGGGCAGTCGTGCCGCGCACGATCAATTCCACCGGCAGCTCGCGCAGCGTATCCACGTTTTTGCCTGCCAGCCGCGACAGCAGGTGATGGGCGGCATAAGTGCCGAGCTCGGCGGTCGGGAAATGCATGGTGGTCAGCCCCGGCGTCATCAGCGATGCGATTTCCATGTCGTCGAAGCCGGTGATCGAGATCTGCTGCGGCACGGCGATGCCCTGCGCATGGCATTCCGCCATGGCGCCTATCGCCAGCACGTCGTTGCCGCAGATCACCGCGGTCGGCCACGCGCCGCCGGCAATCATTTCGAGCAGGCCTTCGCGCCCCGCGCTATGCGTGAACGGCTTTTCTATCAGGCGCGCCGGCGGCAGGCTTACGCCGCGCGCAGCGAGCGCGGAACGCACGCCATCGAGGCGCTCGCGCGCGCGCTCGTTGTTAATGGTGAGGCCCGAAATCATCGCGAATTCGCGGTGCCCGAGGTCGAGCAGATAGTTGGCGAGGCGGGTTGCAGCGGCGCGGTTGTCGAAGCCGACACACGGATGGGTGCCGCTGTCGTCCAGCGCCCAGGTCAGGACATAGGGCAGCTGGTGAGATTCGATCAGGCGGAACAGCGCCGGATCGTGGGTGGTGCCCAGCAGCACCAGGCCATCCACGCCGCGTTCGATCAGCGCGCGGGTGACGCGCACTTCGACTGCGGCGTCGAACCCATGAGATGCAAGCAGCAGCGTGTAGCCGGCCGCATCCAGCGTAGTCTGCAGCGCGTGTATGGTGTTGGCGAAAATCGCGTTGTCGAGCGTCGGGATCACCGCGCCTATGGTGCGGGTGCGGCGCGATGCGAGCGCGCGCGCCGCGCCGTGCGCGACGTAGCCGAGCGTCCGCGCCGCCTGCTGCACCCGGCTCAAGGTCAGGGCCTTCACCTTGTGCGGCAGGGTCAGCGCGCGCGACACCGTCGCGGTCGATACTTTGGCAAGCCGCGCCACATCGCTGAGCTTTGCGGCTTTGATGGGCTTTGCGGGCTTCACCGTGTCGATGCGATAAAAAAACCGGCCTTGCGACCGGCTTTTCGGTTTATGGCCAACCCGTCACACCCCTTTGGCGCTGAACTTCTTGTATTTCGGCAGCAGGCGCTTGGGCTGCCTGAAGGCATCCCGGCGGAACGGGTCGCCCAGTTCCTGCGTCAGCATCATGTTGATGACCGTCGGCTTGTTCGACTTCACCGCGCCGCGCAGCGCATCGCCGATTTCATCGACGTGATCGACGGTAATGCCGTTCGCGCCCATGGACTCCGCAACGTCCGCGAAGTTCGGGTTCTTCAGGTTGGTGCCGAGGAAACGGTTGCTGAAATAATCGACCTGATTCTTCTTTTCCGCGCCCCACTGTCCATTGTTGAACACCACCGCGACTGCCGGAATGTTCTCGCGCACGCAGGTCATCACTTCGTTGAGACTCATGCCCCATGCGCCGTCGCCGACATAGGCGATGGCCGGACGGTCGGGCCGGCCCACCTTGGCGCCGATCGCCGCCGGGTAGGCATAGCCGCAGTTGCCGAAACTCATCGCCGCCAGGAACGAAGGCGCGGTCTCGAAATTCAGGTAACTGTTCGCCACCGAGCATACGTTGCCGATGTCGGTCGATACCATCGCGTTTTTAGGCATGGCCCGGGCGAGCGCCGCCAGCGCCTGGCGCGGGCCGATGCGGCCTTTGAGGTTGGGCGAAGGCCAGTTGGCGAGTTCTTCTTTCCACGCCGCTTTTTCTTTCTGGATTTCGGCGATCCGCGCCTTGTTCGGCGCCATCTTGGCCAGCGCCTTCAGCCGCTGCAGCAGATCGATGGCAGCCAGCCGCGCGTCGCCGCAAATGCCGACCGAAACTTTCTTGACCAGCCCGAGCATGCGCGTATCGGCATCGACCTGGATGATCTTGGCATGCTTGGGCCAGTAGTCGAGCCCGTGCTGCGGCAGCGTGCCGAACGGCCCCAGCCGGCTGCCCAGCGCCAGCACCACATCGGCGCGCGCGATCAGCTTCATGGCCGCCTTCGAGCCCTGGTAACCGAGGGGACCGCACGCCAGCGGATGGCTGGCGGGGAAAGAGTCGTTATGCAGATACGAATTGACCACCGGCGCCGTCAGATATTCGGCCAGCGCGATGCACTCCTTGACGCCATTGCCCATGATCACGCCGCCGCCCGACAGGATCACCGGGAACTTGGCTTTGGCGAGCATGCGGGCCGCCGCGTCCAGCGATTCGGGGCCGCCGGCAGAACGCTCGAGGCGCTGCGGTTGCGGAATCTCGAAGTCGCCCTCGCCGTAGAAATAATCGCGCGGGATGTTGACCTGCACCGGACCGCGCTCGGCCATCGCGATATCGAACGCGCGCGAAGTGAGTTCCGCCATGCGCATGGGCGAATTGACATGCACCTGCCATTTGGTGATCTTGGAGAAAATCGGCATTTGCTCGGTTTCCTGGAAGCCCCCCAGGCCCATGCTCAGGCTGCCGGACTCGGGCGTGACACACACCACCGGCGAATGCGCCCAGTAGGCGGCCGCGATGCCCGTCACGAAATTGGTAATGCCGGGGCCATTCTGCGCAATGCACACCCCGTGTTTGCCGGTGACGCGCGAATAGCCGTCCGCCATGTGCGCGGCGTTCTGTTCGTGAGCCACGGAAATGAACCGGATGCCGGCCAGCGGAAACAGGTCGTGCGCATCCATGTACGCGGAACCGACGATGCCGAACGTGTCCTTCACCCCTTGTGCCACCAGCGTTTCGACGAACGCCTCGCTCGGCGTCATGCGGATCTTGCCGCCCGCAGCAGCGATTTTCGCGAGATTCTTCGTGTCTGCCATCGTATTCATGCGACCTCCCCTTCACTCTGGAAATGATTTGTGGCGCGCGCAACAGCCATTCTACCCGCACTCCGCCGCGTGACCGTTCTGAACCCACCCCGTCTGCCGGTATCCGCAGACCCGGCCCACGCTCATTATACGCGTGCACGCCACGCCTGCAAGCGCTTGCACAATGAGTTCTTACCCCATGATTTACAATTGATAATAGATATTCATGGGCAGCGCGGCGGTTTTCAGCAAACCGCGCTCGATCGATGCGCATCAACGCCTGTGCGCCGCGCTGGCCCGACTCCATCGCCCGCGTGCCGCGGCGCTGAAAAAAATAACGCTAGAATACGGGGGGCCGCACGCGCGCCTGTCGCAGCGCGCAATTCATGGAGATGCGTTGAACACCCCCTCGGACAGCACGGCATACACGGCAAACGACGCGGCCGAGCCGCCCGGCCCATTGAACACCGCATCGCTGATGGCCGCGCTCAAGGCCCGCGTCGCGGGCGAAGTTCGTTTTGACGCCGGCAGCCGCGCCGTCTATTCCGCGGATGCGTCCAATTACCGCCAGGTGCCCATCGGGGTCGTCGTGCCCAGGACCGTCGACGACATCCTGGCCGCCGTTGCCGTGTGCCACAGCTTCGGCGCGCCGCTGCTGGCGCGCGGCGGCGGCACTTCGCAATGCGGCCAATGCGTCAACGTCGCCGTCGTCATCGACACTTCGAAGTATCTGAACCGGGTGCTTGAGATCGACCCGCAAGCGATGACCGCGCGCGTCGAGCCGGGCGCCGTATGCGATGCGCTGCGCGACGCCGCAGAACAGCATGCGCTCACGTTCGGGCCCGACCCGGCCACCCACAGCCGCTGCACCCTGGGCGGCATGATAGGCAACAATTCGTGCGGTGCGCACTCGGTGATGGCCGGCAAGACCGCGGAAAACATCGAGGCGCTCGAAATCCTGACCTATGACGGCACCCGCATGTGGGTCGGACCCACATCGGAACCGGAGTTGGAACAGATCATCCGCGAAGGCGGCCGGCGCGGCGAAATCTACGGCCGGCTCAAAGCGCTGCGCGATACATACGCCGGCCTGATCCGTGCGCGCTATCCCAGGATCAAGCGCCGCGTTTCCGGCTATAACCTGGATCAGCTGCTGCCCGAAAATGGCTTCAACGTGGCGCGCGCGCTGGTCGGCACCGAGGGCACGTGCGCGCTCACGCTGCAGGCCGTGACCAGGCTGGTGCGCAGCCCGCGCCAGCGCGTGCTGCTGGTGCTCGGTTTTCCCGACATCTACCTTGCCGGGGATGCAGTGCCCCGCATTCTGCCTTTCGGCCCCATCGCCACCGAAGGCCTCGACGAGCGCATCATCGGCGGCCTGCGCGAGCGCGGACTGCGTCTTGACGACATCAGCCTGCTGCCGGCGGGCCGGGCCTGGATCATGATCGAATTCGGTGCCGATACGGTCGCAGCCGCGGCGGAGCAAGCGCAGGCGCTGGTCCGTTCTTACGAAGGCAGCCCCGAAGCGCCGTCATCGTGGCTCATCACCGACACCGCGATGCGCACACGCATCTGGACCCTGCGCGAGACCGGCGCTTCTGAAACGACGCTCTCCATAGCGCCTGGTCAACCCGATGCCGTGGTGGGCTGGGAAGACGCCGCGGTCGATCCGCTGCGCCTGGGTGATTATCTTCGCGAATTCCAGGCGCTGGTCGACAGTCACGGCTATCAGACCTCGCTCTATGGCCATTTCGGCGACGGCTGCATCCACGCCCGAATCACCTTCGATCTGCGCTCGCAACAAGGCGTGGCGACATGGCGGGACTTCCTGCGCGATGCCGCAACGCTCGTCGTCAAATACGGCGGCTCGCTCTCCGGCGAGCACGGCGACGGCCAGGCCAAGGCCGAGTTCCTGCCCATCATGTATGGCGAAGAACTGATGCAGGCATTCCGCGAATTCAAGGCGATCTGGGATCCGCTCGGAAAAATGAATCCCGGCAAGCTGATCGATGCCTACCGCGCCGACGAGAACCTGAGCCTGGGGCCCGACTACAAGCCATGGCGCCCGGCAACCAAGCTGACGTTCGCCAGCCGCGAAGGCACGGGCTTTACGCGGGCGATCGAGCGCTGCGTCGGCATGGGCAAATGCCGCTCGCAGCACGGCGGCGTGATGTGCCCGAGCTATCGCGTCACAGGCGAAGAACGCTATTCGACGCGCGGCCGAGCGCGGCTGTTTTCCGAAATGCTGCGCGGCGAAACCATCGTCACCGGCTGGCAAAGCGGGGAAGTGCGCGAAGCGCTCGATCTGTGCCTGGCGTGCAAAGGCTGCAAGAGCGACTGCCCGACGCACACCGACATGGCGAGCTACAAAGCCGAATTCCTGTCGCATTACTACGAGGGACGGCTGCGGCCTCGCCAGGCGTACAGCATGGGGCTGATCCAGCGCTGGGCCCGCGTTGCGGCGCACGCGCCCAGGCTGGTCAATTTCCTGACGCAAACGCCCGGGCTGAGCGCGGTGGCGAAGTTTCTGGCCGGTATTGCGCAGCAGCGTGACGTCCCGCGGTTCGCCAGGCGCACGTTCCGGCAATGGTTTTTCCGGCGCGCAGCGCGCCCGCATGCGCAGGCAGCACAAGCCCGGCGCGTCATCCTCTGGGCCGACACGTTCAACAACCATTTCCATCCGGCGTCGGCCGCGGCGGCGGTCGAAGTGCTGGAAGCTGCAGGATATGAAGTCGTGGTGCCACGCCAGGCGTTGTGCTGCGGCCGGCCGCTCTACGATTTCGGCATGCTCGATCTGGCGCAGCGGCAATTGCGCCAGATCATGGACACCCTCGAATCGGATATACGCAGCGGCACGCCGATCGTGGGTCTCGAGCCGGGATGCGTGTCCGTATTCCGGGACGAACTGCTGAATCTGTTTCCGGATGACGAACTCGCCCGCCGGCTCAGCGCGCAGACCTTCATGTTCAGCGAATTCCTGGTGAGCCAGGCGAAGTGGCAGCCGCCCCGGCTCAACGGGAAGGCGCTCGTGCATGGCCACTGCCACCAGAAAGCGCTGTTCGGCATGGACAGCGACATGCAATTGCTGAAAAAACTCGGCGTCGAGGCCACGCTGCTCGACGCCGGATGCTGCGGCATGTCGGGTGCCTTCGGCTTCAACCCCAAGCATTACGCGCTTTCGATCCAGGCCGGCGAAATGGGCGTGCTGCCGGCGGTACGCGAGGCGGCTGCGGAGACCATGATCGTCGCCAGCGGCTACAGTTGCCGCGAGCAGATCGCCCAGGCGACGCCGCGGCAGGCGCTGCATATCGCGGAAGTCGCTGCGCTGGCGCTGCACCGCAGCCGCAACGCCGAAGCCGCACACCGCTAAGCCGCACACATGCCGGGTTTCGAATCGTTTTCAGCCGGGGTGGTGTTGTGGATCGTCGTCGTGATCGCGTTCTCCGCCCTGGTGCAGGGCACGCTGGGCCTGGGCTTTCCGATGGTGGCCACCCCGCTCATCGCGTTGGTCACGGACATGAAGAGCGCGGTGATCCTCGTGTTGCTGCCCTGCGTGGCCACCGTCATCGCCAACATCGTCAAAGGCGGCCCGTTGCGGCCCGTGCTCGCCGATTTCTGGATGATGCCGTTTTATGCGCTGGCGGGCGCCGTGCTCGGCACCCGGTTTTTCATTGCGTTCCCGGCATTCCCGTATACGGTGCTGCTGGCCACCGTGATCCTGGTCTACCTCAATCTTGACCGGCTGGGCAGGACCGACTGGCCCTTGATACGGCAGCACCGGGCGCTGTTCGGGATGCTGTTCGGCGTGGTCGCGGGATTTACGGAAGGAACCGCCAATGCCGCCGCACCGCCGCTGATAGTCTATTATCTGGCGCTGGGTCTCTCGCCGGTCTCCTTGGTGCAGGCGCTCAATATCTGTTTTATTACCGGGAAAGCAACGCAGTTTGTAACACTCGCCTCAGGCGGCGGCGTGAGCCTCGTGCAATGGCTCATCACGCTGCCATTTGCCGCCGTGGCCACGGGCGGCGTGTTGTACGGCATACGCATACGCAGCCGGGTCAGCGTGGCAACCTACCGGCACTGGCTCAGGTTAACGCTGTTTGCCGTCGCGCTGCTGCTGCTCGCGCAATACGCTTACGGCAAGTGGGTCGTTTAAAGCTACAAACAGCACGGCCGGCGATTCCGCCGGCCGTGCCGCCCTGCATGGAAGCCGTTATCAGCTCTGCAGCAATTTCTTCAATTCACCGCTTTTGTGCATCTCGGTCAAAATATCCGAGCCGCCGACGAACTCGCCGTTGACATAAAGCTGCGGGATGGTCGGCCAGTTGGCAAATTCCTTGATGCCCTGGCGGATTTCCGGTTCCTCGAGCACGTTGACCGAGAACAAATCGTTGACGCCACAGCCGCGCAGTATGCTCACGACGTTGGCCGAAAATCCGCACTGCGGAAAATCAGGCGAACCTTTCATATACAGCACAACCCGGTGCTTGGTGACCTGGTCTTTTATAACGTCTTGAATACTCATGTTTTCTCCGATATACCTGACTATGCTAGTCGGGAATTATTTTAGCGGTTAACGGCGGCGCTCGTCAAGCATTGTTCACGCGCCCGGCGCCGGCCGGGTCGCGGTGCGTTGCCGGACGGTTGCAGAACAAGTACCCTGCAATCCAAGGCACTTGACCCAAAAATTTTCGCGATGCGCATGTATTGCCAAGATCAACGCCCGCAATGAATACATACGCCGCCCTCACCGTCGTTCCCGCGCTCGCCGCACTCCTGCTCGGCGCCTGCTCCAAGCCGGAAGCCCCGCCGGAAGCGCTGCGTCCGGTACGCGTGCTGCGGATGGCCCCGACGCAAGTCGCCTCAACCCTGCAGCTTCCGGGTGAAGTGCGGGCCCGTTATGAATCGCAGCTCGGCTTCCGGGTCGGCGGCAAGGTGGTGAGCCGCGAGGTAGAGGTGGGCCAGACGGTGAAGACGGGCCAGGTGCTCGCACGCCTCGACCCTCAGGACCTGCAACTCGCGCAGCAGGCCCAGAACGCAGCCCTCGCCGCCGCCCGTACCGACCTGCAGGTCACCCAGGCCGATCTGAAGCGCTTTCGCGAACTGCGCGAGAAAAATTTCATCAGCCAGGCGGATATGGAGCGGCGCGAGGCCGCTTTTGAAGCGACCCGAGCCCGCTTCGAAGCGGCGCAATCTCAGCTACAGCAATTGCGCAATCAAGTCGGCTATAGCACGCTCGTCGCCGACACCGCCGGGGTGATCACGAGCGTCGAGGTGGAGGCGGGGCAGGTCGTGGCTGCGGGGCAAACGGTCCTGCGCATAGCGCGGCCGGGGGGAAAGGAAATCGCCGTCGCAGTGCCCGAAGGCAGCATAGACCTGCTGCGCCGGGCCGGCAGTCTGGAAATTCGTCTCAGCGCACTTCCCGACCGCGTATGGCGGGGAACGCTGCGCGAACTCTCTCCACGCGCCGATCCTGCAACGCGCACTTTCGCCGCGCGCGTGAGCCTGCCCGATGCGGGCGATACGGTCGAACTCGGGATGAGCGCCACGCTCGCGGTGCGCGGCGCAGCCGCGCCGGACGCACTCCAAGTACCGCTTACGGCGCTCTACACCCGCAATGACCAGGCCCATGTCTGGGTCGTGGATGAAAAATCCGGCGCAGTCTCCCTCACGCCGGTGAAAACCGCAGGCGTTGCCGGCAACCAGGTCGTCATCGCCTCCGGCCTCAAGCCCGGCGATCTGGTCGTCACGGCGGGCGCACAACTGCTCACCCCGGGCCAGCGGGTGCGCCTGCCGACGGACCCGCCGTGACGCCAGACAGGACGGGCAGGTTCAACCTTTCGGCGCAGGTGCTGCGCTACCGCGAGATCACGCTCTTCTTCATCCTGGCGGTGGCCATCGGCGGGACACTCGCCTTCGTCAACCTCGGCCAGCGCGAAGACCCGGACTTCGCTTTCCGCGCCATGGTGATCCGCACGCTGTGGCCGGGGGCCAGCAGCGAGCAGGTCAGCCGCCAGGTGACCGACCGTATCGAGAAAAAGCTGCAGGAGATGCCTTATTACCGGCACACCATCAGTTATTCCAGGCCGGGGGAGTCGCTGGTCATCCTGGAACTGCTGGACAGCTCGCCGCCGAAGGAGGTGCCTCACCTCTGGTACCAGGCGCGCAAGAAATTGGGCGACATCCGCTCGGAGCTGCCGCCGGAAGTGGCGGGCCCGTTCTTCAACGACGAATTCGGCGACGTGTTCGGTTCCATCTTCGCCTTCACCGCCGACGGTTACACCCCTACCGAACTCAAGGACTACGTCGAGAAGGTGCGTCAGGAGCTGTTGCGGCTGCCCAACATCGCCAAGATCGAGTTGGTGGGCGTGCAGGAGGACCGGATATTCGTGGAGATGTCGCACCGCAGGCTGGCCAGCCTGGGACTGCTGCCGGAGCACATCGCCCAGGCGCTCTCCAGCCAGAACGCGGTCACACCGGCCGGCAGCGTCGAGACGCCGGACAACTCGGTGCGACTCCAGGTGACGGGCGAACTGGAAACGGTCGAAGCCGTGAGCGCGCTGCCGCTGCGGGTGGGTAGCCAGACCTTGCGCCTCGGCGACATCGCCCGCGTCTACCGGGGCTACGCCGACCCGCCGGTCTACAGCATGCGCTTCAAGGGCAAGCCGGCCGTCGGGCTCGCAATAGCCATGAAAACCGACGGCGACGTGCTGGAACTCGGCAAGGATCTGCAGCGCGAAACGGCCCGGCTGCGGCAGGATCTGCCGCTGGGCATCGAGTTCGAGCAGGTATCCAACCAGCCGGTGGTGGTGAAGCTGGCCGTCGGCGAATTTCTGCGCTCGCTGGCGGAAGCGGTGGCCATCGTGCTGCTGGTGAGTTTCCTGGCGCTGGGACTGCGCACCGGCCTGGTGGTGGCGCTCACCATTCCTCTGGTGCTGGCCGGCACCTTTTTGCTCATGCGCTACTTCGGCATCGACCTGCACCGGGTGTCCACCGGGGCGCTCATCATTGCGCTGGGCCTGCTGGTGGATGACGCCATCATCGCGGTCGAAATGATGGCGCGCAAAATCGAGGAAGGCTGGGACAAGGCGCAAGCGGCGACCTACGCCTATTCCTCCACCGCATTCCCGATGCTTACCGGGACGCTCGTGACCGCGGCCGGGTTCCTGCCCATAGGCACCGCGCGTTCGGCTACCGGCGAGTACACCTTCGCCATTTTCGCCGTGGTCACCATCGCGCTGGTGGTGTCGTGGTTCGCTGCCGTGATCGTCACGCCGTTTTTCGGATCGCTCATACTCAAGACGCGCGCGGATCACGACCCGGTTCCGGCACACGGCGTGTACGAGACCCCGTTCTACCGGCGGCTGCGCGCACTCATCGAATGGTGCATTACGCACCGCAAGACCGTGCTCGTCATGACGGCCGGCGTGTTCGCGCTCGGGGTCGCCGGCATGGGTCTGACCGAGAAGCAGTTCTTCCCCTCCTCCAACCGGCTGGAGATCAACGTCGAGTTGTGGCTCCCCGAGGGGGCGAGCTACCAGGCCTCGGAAGCCCAGGCGAAGAAACTGGAAGCCGTGCTCGCTCAGGATCCGGATATCGATCAGTTCGTGACCTACGTGGGCAACGGCTCGCCGCGCTTTTTCCTCTCCTTCGACCAGCAATTGTTCCGCCCCAATTTCGCCCAGGTGATCGTGCTGACGCGGGATTTGCCGGCGCGGGAACGGGTGGTGGCGCGATTGCGCACGCTGTTCCAGGACGACTTCGCCGGGATACGCGCGCGGGTGATCCGGGTGCCCCTCGGGCCGCCGGTCAGCTGGCCGCTGCAGTTCAGGGTAATGGGCGAGGACAGCGCCCAGCTCAAGGCCATCGCCAACGACGTACTGCAGGTGGTGCAGGCTACGCCCGATGCCCTCAACGCCAATATCGACTGGGGCAACCGGGCGCCGGCGCTGCGGGTAAACGTGGACCAGGACAAGGTCCGGGCTTTAGGGGTGTCCACGGCCAGCGTGTCGCGGGCGCTGCAAGCTACGGTCTCGGGCCTGCCGCTGGCCCAATACCGGGAAAACGACCGTCTGATCCAGATCGTGCTGCGCGCACCGGAAGCCGAGCGCAACCTGCTCTCGGCGGTGAAGGAGATCAACGTTCCCACCGCCTCCGGCCGTTACGTGCCCCTTTCCCAGATCGCCACAGTCGAGGAAACCTTCGAGGAACCCATCATCTGGCGGCGCGCCCGGCTGCCCACCCTGACCGTGCGGGCGGACATCGTGGACGGCGTGCAGGCCCCTGATGTGGCGAGCGCCATCGAGCGGCAACTCGGGGGCATCCGCGGCAAGCTGCCGTTCGGCTACCGCATCGAGGTCGGCGGCGCGCAGGAAGAAAACACCAAGGCCCAGAACTCCATTGCCGCCGGCATGCCCATGATGCTGGCGATCGTGCTGGGGTTGCTGATCCTGCAATTGCAGAGCTTTTCGCTCATGGCCATGGTGCTCGCCACCGCACCTCTCGGGATCGTGGGCGTGGCCCTGGCGCTACTGGTATTCAACAAGCCCTTTGGTTTCGTCGCCATGCTTGGCACCATCGCGCTGGGCGGCATGATCATGCGCAACACCGTGATCCTGGTGGACCAGATCCAGCAGGACATCCGCAGCGGACACCCGACCTGGATCGCCATCCGCGAGGCCACGGTGCGCCGCTTCCGCCCGATCTCGCTCACCGCCGCCGCCGCCATCCTCGCCATGATCCCGCTCACCCGCAGCGTGCTGTGGGGACCCATGGCGTTCGCCATCATGGGCGGACTGATCGTGGCGACCGCGTTGACCGTCCTCGCCGTGCCGGCGCTCTACGCGGCCTGGTTCAGGGTCGGCAAACCCCCGACCGGGTTATGACAGGGCCGGTGGCGCGGCCTTGAGCCGCAGGAACTGAACCCCATTGCGCAGAGTCTGCCCCACTCACCTTACCCCGCCGCTTACCCGCTCTATCCCCGCCAAATCCTGCCATGAACGGATCGCAGAGAATCCGGCCGCCTGCAACAACGCGCGGCATTTTTCTGCCTGATCCCAACCGTGTTCAAACAAGAGCCAGCCGCCGGCAGTCAGATGCGCGCCAGATGCGCCCACGATGTCGCGCAGGCATGCGAGCCCGTCGGCGCCGGCGGTGAGTGCGGCAACCGGCTCGAAGCGCACGTCCCCCTTGACCAGATGCGGGTCGCCTTCGGCGATATAAGGCGGATTGGACACGATGACATCGAAGCGCTCGCCCCCGATCGCCGCAAACCAGCCGCCCTGCGCGAACTCGATGTTATGCACACCGAGGGCGCGCGCATTCTCCGCCGCAATTTCAAGCGCGTGCCGCGAGCGGTCGGTCGCCGTCACCCGGGCGCGCGGACGGTGCTTTGCAATGCTGATCGCGACACAACCGCTTCCGGTGCCGAGATCGAGCACGCGGCACGATGCGTCTTGCGGAATGCGCTCAAGCGCCAGTTCGACCAGCAGTTCGGTTTCCGGGCGCGGGATCAGCACCGCCGGCGTCACCTTGAATTCGAGACTGAAAAACTCGCGCTCGCCGGTCAGGTAGGCGACCGGCTCTCCGGCCGCGCGGCGCGCAGCCAGCGCAAGATAGCGCGCCAGCCGCTCGCCGGCGACGACATCCCCGGGATGCGCCGCGAGATACGCGTGACTCACCCCCAAAGCCGCCTGCAGCAGCACACGCGCATCGAGAGGATCGATGCGTGCCGCGCGCAGAATCTCGGCTATGGTTGCGGCCGGCATTGAGGGCGCTAACGCCATGCGCCAGGAACCCGGCTCATGCCGGCTGCGTTTCCTCGGAAAGCTGGGCCAGCAGCTCGGTCTGATGCTCGGTGGTCAGCGCGTCAACCAGCGGATCGATGTCCCCGTCCATGATCTGCGCGATCTTGTAGAGCGTGAGATTGATGCGATGATCGGTCACCCGGCCTTGCGGGAAATTATAGGTGCGGATCCGTTCGGAGCGATCGCCGCTGCCGATCAACGATTTACGGGTGGCCGCCGTTTTCGCCTGCTGTTCGCGGACCTGCTTATCCTTGATGCGCGCCGCGAGCACGCCCAAAGCGCGCGCCTTGTTCTTGTGCTGCGAGCGGTCGTCCTGGCACTCGACGACGATGCCGGTCGGCAAGTGCGTCACGCGGATCGCGGAATCGGTCTTGTTGATATGCTGGCCGCCGGCACCGGACGCCCGGAAAGTATCGATCCTCAGTTCGGCGGGATTCAGCACCACGTCGGCGATTGCGTCCACCTCCGGCATGACCGCCACCGTGCACGCGGAAGTGTGGATACGCCCCTGCGTCTCGGTCACCGGCACGCGCTGCACGCGGTGCCCGCCGGATTCGAACTTGAGCTTTGAGTACGCGCCGCGGCCGACGATCTTGGCAATGATCTCCTTGTAGCCCCCCATTTCGCTGGAACTTTGCGAAATCACCTCAACCTGCCAGCCGCTGCGTTCGGCGTAACGCGAGTACATGCGGAACAGCTCGCCTGCGAACAACGCCGATTCGTCGCCGCCGGTGCCGGCACGCACTTCCAGGAAAATGTTGCGCTCGTCGTTGGGGTCTTTGGGCATGAGCTGCTTTTGCAGCTCGGACTCGAGCCGGCCCAGTTGTTCGTGCGCCTCGCGGATTTCGGTTTCCGCGAACTCCCGCATTGCCGGATCGGCCGCCATCTCCTGGGCCGCCTGTATGTCCTGCTCGTAACTGCGGTACGCCTTGAACAGCCCGACCACGGGCACGATTTCAGCATGCTCGCGCGTAATCTTGCGGTATTGCTCCATGTCGGCGGTGGCCGCCTCGGTGTTGAGAAAGCGGTTGATTTCCTCCAGCCGGCCCTCGAGCTGGGCCAGCTTGGCGAAGATGCTCTGATTCATGTAAGGCCGGTAAATGGTGGGTGGTGAGTGGCACCCCTCAAGGGGGTATTAAAAAGAATGAATGGGAAACAGCGAACCCGCGTCGCGGGTTTCTTCCTTACCGCCTGTTGTTGCCTGTTTCCTGTTTCATTCCGGCGGCTGGATCTGGTAGAGGCGTCTCAGCATCGCCCCCAGCTGCTCGCGATCGTCCTCGCTCGCATAGTTGAGCGCATGGGTCGGCGGATGAAGAAATTTATTGGTGAGCGCGCGCGACAGCTGCTCGATCACGATCTGCGGATCGTCGCCGTGGCCGAGCCGGCGCAGCGCGCGCTCCAGCTCATGACGGCGCGAACGCTCTGCCGCATCGCGCAGCGCGCGTATGGTCGGCACCAGCTCCCGGTTGCCCAGCCAGTGCATGAAATCCGTGACCTGGTTTTCGATGATCACTTCGGCCTGGGACACCGCATTCTGGCGCACGCCCATGCCCTCGCGCGCGATATTGCCGAGGTCGTCGACGGTATACAGAAATACGTCGTCGAGCGCCCCGACTTCGCCTTCGATGTCGCGCGGCACGGCAAGATCGAACATCAGGATCGGGCGGTGCTTGCGCGCCTTCAACGCGCTTTCGATGACGCCTTTGCCGATAATCGGCAGCGGGCTTGCCGTGCAACAGATGATGATGTCGTGCAGCGGCAATTGCCCCTGCATGTCGTTGAGCGCGATGGTCCGGCCCAGAAAGCGGTCGGCGAGATGCTGCGCGCGCTCCGCGGTGCGGTTGGCAAACGTCATGCGGCGCGGATGATGCGCGGCAAAGTGCGTGGCGCAGAGTTCTATCATCTCCCCGGCGCCGATGAACATGATGTTTTGTTCGGAAATGCTGGGATAGATGCGTTCCGCCAGCTGAACCGCTGCGGAAGCCATCGATACCGTGCTGGCGCCGATGTCCGTCTGGCTGCGCACCGCCTTGGCGACCGAGAACGTGCGCTGAAACAATTTGTTGAGCAGCAGGCCCAGGGTACCGGCGGCTTCCGCGGCACGAACCGCGTCCTTGAACTGTCCCAGTATCTGCGGTTCGCCCAGCACCATGGAATCGAGGCCGCTGGCGACGCGGAAAGCGTGTTTCACCGCTTTTTCCTGCGGCAGCCGGTAAAGATACGGCTCGAGTTGCTGGGGCTTCATACGGTGATAGCCGGCCAGCCAGTCGATCGCGAGGCCGGGGTCATCCGTATTGCAGTAAATCTCGGTGCGATTGCAGGTCGAGATGATCGCCGCCTCCTTCACCGGCCTGCGATCGACCAGATCGCGCAGCGCCTGCACCAGATTTTCAGCGTGAAACACCACCTGCTCGCGCACGGAAAGCGGAGCGGTCTGGTGATTGACGCCGAAGGTGAAAATCTGCATGGGCCGAATAACCGTAAAGGGTTGCTTATTATAAGCTTTCTTCACGGAACAATGCGGGGGCAGGCCGCAGGCAGGCAAAACCCGGGGTCGACCGCCCCAGAGGGGCTATCTTGGGCTGGGACGCCGCCCCCTAGGCGGCGCGCTCGTTCAACAGCGTTTCACCACGCGCCCATTTGACGAGGTTGGCAGCAAAAACATCGGCGGCGCGCCCTTCGTTTCCGGCCGAGGCCGTGGCATTGTGAGGGGTGACGAGCACGTTGGGTAAATCCCACAGCGGCGAATCCGGAGGCAGCGGCTCTTTTTCGAACACGTCGAGATAAGCGCCGCCCAGGCGCCCGCTTTGCAGTGCGGCGATCAGTGCCTGTTGCTCGACCACGCCGCCACGCGCAACGTTGACGATATGCGCGCCATCGGGCAGCGAGGCGATCGTCCTGGCGTTAATGAGGCCCCGTGTCTCGTCGGTGAGCGGACAGGCGAGCACCACCCAATCGCAACGCGGCAGCACTTCCGGGAATTCGGCGGGCGTATGCATTTCGTCCACCGGGTCGCCGGGCTGCAGCGGGCTCCTGCGCACGCCGATGACATGCATGCCCAGCGCCTGGCTAAAGCGCGCGACCGTGGCGCCTATGGTCCCCAGTCCGACGATGGCTATGGTCTGGCCGCGCAGATCTCTCGGCACGGCGGAACCGCGGACCGGCTCCCACGCGTGGCGACGTTGCGCGGCTATCCAGCGCGGAAAACCGCGCGCCAGCATCAACAGGCCGCAAATCGCAGTCTGTCCGACCGGCTCGCCGTTGGTGCCGGCCGACGTGGTCAGCCTGACGCCACGCCCGATCAACGCCGGCAGGAACGGATGCTGGTCGATACCGGTGCTGACGAAGTGCACCCATTTGAGATTGCGGGCGGCCGTCACGGCGTCGCCAAATGCCTGGTAATGCTCCGAGTACCGGATATCGCGCGTGAGAAAGGCGATCTCGACCCGCTCGCAGTCCGCGGCAGACAGCCGCGCTTTGGCGTCGTCCGGAAGATGTATGGCATCGAGAGCTATCCCGGCCTCCCTGACAGCGGGAGCAAGGCGGGCGCCAAACTCCGCAACGAACCCCCTGGACAGCAGCATGCCCGTCATTACAATCACTCCGGATTGAGTGAAGGGTGATGAGTGAAGAGTGACCCCCCCACCCCGCCCCCCTCGCTCGCTGCGCTGGCTCTCCCTCGAGCGTGGGAGAGGCGCATTTCGCGTTTCATGCTTTTACTTACGCGGCTTCTTGTCGCGCGCGAACAGCTCGTCGAGATTTTTCTCGTAGGCATGATAATCGAGATAATCGTAGAGCTCGTTGCGCGTCTGCATGGTGTCGAGCACGTTTTTCTGCGTGCCCTCCTTGCGCAGCGTCTGGTACACCCTCAGCGCCGCCGCGTTCATCGCGCGGAACGCCGACAGCGGATACAGCGCCATTGCGACGTTGGCTGCGGCCAGTTCCTGCGTCGTGAACAACGGCGTCGCGCCAAACTCGGTGATGTTGGCCAGGATCGGCACCTTCACCGCGTCAGCGAACGTCTTGTACATCGTCAACTCGGTGATCGCTTCCGGGAAGATCATGTCGGCACCCGCCTCGACGCAGGCGCACGCGCGGTCTACCGCTGCCTGCAGTCCTTCGACCGCCAGCGCATCGGTGCGCGCCATCACCACGAAATCGGGATCGGTCTTGGCGTCGACCGCCGCCTTGATGCGGTCGACCATCTCCTGCTGCGTGACCAGTTCCTTGTTGGGGCGGTGGCCGCAGCGCTTGGCGCCGACCTGGTCCTCGATATGCATCGCCGCGGCGCCGAACTTGATCAGCGACTTCACCGTGCGCGCGATATTGAATGCACTCGAGCCAAAACCGGTATCGACATCGACCAGCAGCGGCAGATCGCACACATCGGTGATGCGGCGCACGTCGGTCAGCACGTCATCGAGATTGCTGATGCCCAGGTCCGGCAGACCCAGCGAGCCCGCGGCCACGCCGCCGCCCGAAAGATAGATGGCCCGGAACCCCGACCGCTGCGCGAGGCGCGCGTGGTAGGCGTTGATGGCGCCCACGATCTGCAGCGGCCGTTCCACCGCCACTGCAGCGCGAAAGCGCGCGCCTGCGGACGCCGTACGGACCGTTACCCTGGTGGACAGATCAGTCATGTGCTGCACTCCTTCCTGATATAACCGCGATGGCGGCCCGCATTCCGGCGTCGCCCCACGCACCGGGCCCATGTTAACGCGCTGGCTGACTATGCGCCCGCACTGTACGCCGGAGCGCGGCACCCGGGCGCGCCGGACCTGGCCTGGCGCGCGATCCGTAATATGGACTGGCCATGCCAATGGCGCCTCGATAATTCCGGAAAAAAAGATAGCATAGCGGAAGATATTCCGCTAGTTCGTCGATAATGGCATAATTGCCGCTCGATCTCACTATCCGGACTTATATGGCCAAAAAATCATCTGCCGCGCCCGGCGCGCTCTCCGGCACCCAAAGCATAGAACGCGCGCTGCTGCTGTTGCGCGAGATCGCGGCGCATAACCGTGGCGGGTCGCGTCTGCTCGATCTGGCCACCCGCACCAGCCTGCAACGCCCCACGGTGCATCGCATGCTGAAATGCCTCGCCGCCGAAAACATGGTGCAGCAGGATGCCGAGACGCACCGCTACTTCCTCGGTTCCATGGTCTTTGAACTGGGCCTCACCGCCGCCCCGCGCTACAATCTGCGGGAAATCTGTCATCCGGCATTGACGCGCCTCGCGGAGGCCACCGGTGACACGGTGTTCCTGACCCAGCGCAGCGGACTGGACGCGGTATGCATAGACCGGCGTGAAGGCGCATTTCCGATAAAAACCTTCACGCTTGAAATCGGCATGCGCCGGCCGCTCGGCGTGGGCACGGGCAGCCTGGCCATACTCGGCGCCTTGTCGGAGGAGGAAATCCGTCAGACCATAGAGGCCAACGCCCTCCGCCTGCCCGAATACGGGCTCACGCCAAGCAGCCTGGCTGCGCAGATCAAACGCGCGCAAAAGCTCGCTTACGCGGTGCGCGAAGCCCCTACGCTCGCCGGCGTGCGCTCCATTGGCATGGCGTTGCGCAACCAAAGCGGCATGCCCTTTGCCGCGCTGTCAGTGTCAACCATATCGAGCCGCATGAATGACAAGCGCGTCGTCGAACTCGCCACCATGCTCAAAAACGAAATCCGGCTGATCGAGAAACAAATCGCGACCGGCGCCGAAACGCGCTGAGCACATGCCGGCACGGCGCACGGATAACCTGCCCAGGAGAAATCGCATGATATTCACCCGCATATACGCTCTGATGTCGCACGCAAGCCGTCTTCTTCACGGGCGCAACCTGCCGTGGGCTCCGGTGCTGTGTGCCGCTGCGCTGGTGCTTGCCGCGCCGCACGCCGTGGCGCAGCCGGCTTTTCCGTCCAAGGCGATCCGCTTCCTGGTGGGCGCCCCGCCCGGCGGGAGCAATGACCTGTTCGCGCGCGCGGTCGGCCAGCGTCTGACCGAAACGTTGGGCCAGTCGGTGGTGGTGGACAACCGCCCGGGGGCGAATCAGATGATCGCCGCCGACATCATGGCCAAGTCGCCGCCCGACGGCCACACGATTTATATTACGTCGACCTCGTTCACGACCGGCGCGGCGCTGCAGCCCAAACTGCCGTTCGATCCCGTCAACGACATCGCGGGCATCACCATGCTGGGCAAAGGCCCGCTGGTTTATGTGGTGCATCCCGCGCTCCCCGCAAAAACCATGAAGGAGCTGATCGCGCTTGCCCGAGCCAAACCCGGACAGCTCAACTTCACCTCGTCCGGCATCGGCGGCATCAATCACCTGGGCACCGAGGTGCTGATGGCGGCCGCCAAAATCAACATGGTCCACATCCCCCACAAGGGAATGGCGCCCGCCCTCACCGACCTCATCAGCGGCGAGGTTCAGGTGCTGCTGGTCAGCCTGCCCTCGGTGTCGGCCCAGATGAAAGCGGGCCGGTTGCGCGCGCTTGCGGTGAGCACGGCCAGGCGCTCGTCTTTCATGCCCGAGCTGGTTACGGTTGCGGAATCCGGTGTGCCCGGTTATGACGTGTCGCTGTGGTGGGGTGTATTCGCCCCGGTCAAGACGCCGAAACCCGTCATCGACAGGCTCAACGCGGAAATCCGCAAGGCGCTGGCCACCGACGCGATGAAAAAGCAGTTCGCCGATTTTGGCGCCGAGCCGTCGCCGATGACACCGGAGGCCTTCAGC
>Ga0113563_10000476_pt1 | contig 19430 bp, 18 predicted proteins | sample Mud3Dept3metaG_FD_80117 | JGI IMG/M metagenome (GOLD analysis project Ga0113563, IMG submission 80117) | Freshwater wetland microbial communities from Ohio, USA, analyzing the effect of biotic and abiotic controls - Mud 3 Core 4 Depth 3... | ecosystem: Environmental > Aquatic > Freshwater >...
AAAATGAACATAATCGTTTTGTGCCAGAGGAGGTTTTCTTTCCGACCATTTAACAATAGATGAATTCCCGCCCATTGCGTTGAACGAATCCCAGAAAGCTGCACCAGCATCAAAAGCTGCTTCTTTCTGGGCTTTGACTATTGCAGGAATATTTTTATATGAAAATATTTTATCTCCCTCATTAGTAGCCATATCTGTAACACTGATGATCATCATCGAAGTCGTGGGAGCTACATCTTTAAGAAGTGATAGCTGACGCAAAAGACCTTGTTTATAATATGAATAATTATTCCTTACATTTTTCACAATGTTCAATCCATAGTGAAGAATAATAAGGTCAGGCAAAAGTTTCTGGTAACCCTCAGCAAGATTATTTCGGTCAACTAAAGTAAATTCAAGCCCTGCACTGCCTCGCCGTGGGATATTATCGACAATTATCCCTTTTTCACTTTCAATGCTGATGCCGTAAATATCGGGGCTTGTTTTTCCTTCAAACTCAATGAGTATGTCCTTCGCTCCGTTAAGGCTGCAGGTAACTTCCTGAATATTTTCACCGTTTTTCAGGAAATCAGAAAATACCTCATTGTCATCAGCCTTAACACTAATATTTGTTTTGGCAATTGAATTGGCATAAAATATTCTTAGAGTTTCAAAATCTGCAACAGCACTGTCAGCGGAAACTGATGCATGTATTCTGACAAAAGCTTTTTCCGGAGCAGCAGAAATTACCCCTTCAGGCAAATACCTGCAAATAGTCATGAAGGGACCCAGCCTGTTATGAGTTATCTCGCCTTTTTTATAGGAAAGATAGTTATACCTTTTCCAGTTATTCGACGATTGAAGCCAGATTGATTTTGTATACATTACAGGCATAACAGGCATGAATAATCCCGGACCTGTTCCGCTCCTGCCGGCTCTTAATAATTTACGGAGATAGAAAGTAATACGATCTCCTTCAATCTGGGAATCACCATAATATAATATTCTTATCTGCCCGTCTGAATACCGCAGTGAATCAAGAAATGATCCCAGAGGATCCGATGCTTTACCGGCTGAATTTAAGGCTGCAGTGTTAGAAAAAAGAACAGTATCAGCTATATTTAAAGTATCCTGAACCTGTTTGTTATTATCGTTCTGATCAGATATATCATCCTTCAGAAACTTATTAAAGTGAAGTGAAGGGAAAAGGTCATTTAATGACAGGAATAAGTTGCTGTCCGGGAAAATATATGAAAGTCCGGCAAGAGAAACCAGAAAGATCAGCAAAAGCAAAAACGACCTTGAAGGACGCATATGTCAGTCAGGAATCAGCTCTTTTTCTTTATCTTAAGCCTTTGACCCACCTGTATTTTTTGAGGATCGGAAATATTATTCAATGTCAGGACTTCGGTTGCTGTTACATTTTCATATAGTCTTACAATATCCCATATTGTATCCCCATAGCGAACTGTGTACGTTATATATTCTCCATCTGTCTGCATATTCATATCTGCCTGAACAGCTGCCTGTGAATTTACGGGTACGTTTTTTCCTATGGATGCCTGTTTTTCGGCAAACGACATTGAATTGATATTCGATAAAAACTCTGATTTGGAAGGATCTACATAAACAACAAGTCTCTGTCCGATACGAATAGTATTACGGTATAAGTTGTTCCAGTATCTCAGTTCAGAAAGTCCGACATGATACCATTCTGATATAAATCCAAGATTATCTCCCTCCTTTACGGTATAAATAAGTTTAGCTTTTCCTTTAATATCCGGTGGCAGGTATGCTGTTCTTGATGGATCGGCGATTTGCGTCGTTCTGTTAAGATAAACATCAGGTTTATAGCTTCGTATTGTATCATTAAGATCGATAAAATTCCCTAGATGGCTTATTGGTAATGTCAGTGCAAGCGGTTTTGTTGAACCCGGAACGAGACCTGTCCGATATTGCGGATTAAGCGCACGAAGCTCACCCAGCGGAATTTTCATTACTTCAGATATCTGAAAGATATGAATATCCTTATTTACCATTATAGTATCTGTGGCAACCGGGAAATTTATCGGCAATGGTCTGATATTGTGTTCAGCATAATAGTTAATTGCGTAAGCTGCTGCAACATATTGTGGTATATAACCTCTTGTTTCTCTTGGAAGCCGATAATATATTTCCCAGTAATCTTTTTTGTTACCCGATCTTCTGATCGCTTTATTGACATTACCCGGACCGCAATTATAGGCGGCAATTACCAGAATCCAGTCATTATAGATATTGTACAGATCTCTTATATATCTTGCAGCCGCATGAGTTGCTTTAACAGGATCTCTTCTCTCATCAACAATTGAATTGATTGTCAGTCCATATGATCTGCCAGTGCTGTACATGAACTGCCACAGACCGGTAGCACCAGCTCGCGAAACGGCATTTGGATTCAGCGCCGACTCAATAACGGCCATATATTTAAGTTCTACAGGAAGACCATAAGAATCGAAGATATCTTCAATGATCGGGAAATAATAGTCTTTCAAACCGAGCATTACACTGAACTTATCCCTCTTTTTTATTGTGTAGACATGGATATGATTCCTGATAATGCTGTTATATGAAAGCTTGATTATTGAATTAATCCTGCTTAGCCGCTTAATATACACAGAATCAGGATATTGTATCCAAACAGTGTCATCAGAAAAAATATCCGGATTATTTTGAAATGCTTTTTTCACGTACCAGTCGTTGACCAGACTGTCAAGGTCAGTGCTTATATTCTCTGAATCAATATCCGATCTGATGACAATAGTATCAGATTCTGATACTGCTCGGGCGTTAATGTTTAAAAGCAAAAATATTACAAACAGAACTCTGATTTTCATTATTAAAATAATTCGTTAAAAATTTATTCTCATACTCACATTCAATCCCAGTAATGAATATCCTGAAAGAGGTACCCGAACAGGAACGACAGCAACTCCCAGGTTATCGCTGATATCATAATTAAACAAGCTGGCATCGACATTTGCATCAAGCACTGTTATGAGATACCAGGCTGCGATGCCAATATACGAAAGATCACGGTATTTTTTAAAATAATCGACCTGCCTGAGCATCCTTTCCTCATACCATGATGCATTGGCAGGTACGTAAGTATCAGGATGAAGGACAGGATCATAAGTTGATGGGTCGGCGTTTTTAATAAGATCCAGATAAGAATCTGTTTCCCGGATATCATCGGTAAAATCCTGGTAAGCTTTGAGGAATGTGTTATATTGAGTTGAATTATAGTTTATTGCATATATTATTCCTCCGAAGCCGGCATATACGAAGGGTATTTTCCAGTATTTTCTGTTATATATCTGTCCGAGTCCGGGGAATGCAAGTGCAAGCATAGTGGCCTTTAATGGTTCAGCTTTAAAGATATGCTTCCCTGTGTCGGCAACAGACAAAGTATCCTGTGCCATGATGTTTTTCTGAAAACAACAAAGTAATACAATAAATAATACCGATATTTTACAATGCAACTTCAAAATAAATATTGACCGGAACCGGCTTCCGGCATCAGTAAAACGGAGCGATAAAGATAATTATTTTCAGGAGTTAAGGCGATCAAATACGCCCAAAATGCGTTCCATTTCTTCAGGATTTTCAAATGGAATCACTATTTTACCCTTACCCTGCTCATTTATTCTGAAGTTAACTTTAGCTGAAAAGATTCTGTTAAGATGTTCAGAAAGCTGGGCAAAATCCTGGTTAAGTTTATTTTTCCTCTCCAATTTAGCAGGATCTTTGATTTTTTCGGATTGAAGCTCTCTGACAAGTTCTTCAGCCTGTCGCACGGAGAGATCGCTGTCGATTATTTTATAATAAACTTTAATCTGTTTTCTCGGATCTTCAATATTTACAAGAGTGCGGGCATGGCCCATCATCAGCTGCTTGTTCCTGATACCCAGCTGGATTTCGGCAGGAAGCTTAAGAAGCCGAAGATAGTTTGCTACTGTAGATCTTTGTTTTCCTACTCTTTCGCTGAGTTGTTCCTGTGTCAGCTTGCACTCTTCTATCAGGCGCTGAAAGCTGATTGCTACTTCAACAGCATCGAGATCTTCACGTTGTATATTTTCAACAAGGGCAAGTTCCAGCATAGCCTGATCATCAGCAGTCCTGATATATGCAGGAACATGGGTCAGTCCGGCTATTCTTGCCGCCCTCAGACGTCTTTCTCCTGCAATAAGCTGATATCTCCCGCCTGCCGTTTCCCGGACCGTAAGGGGTTGGACTATACCCAGCTTTTTAATTGACAAAGCCAGCTCCTCTAGCGATTGTTCATCGAAGGTTGTTCTTGGCTGAAAAGGATTACCATCAATGGAGTCGATTGAAATATCCTGATTTGCTTGAACAATTTTTTCAAGAATTTCCTTTTCCACACCCCCGATTAAAGCACCAAGGCCTCTTCCCAATGCATTTTTCTTTGTCATGTCCATTACTTTTTCCGTTAAATGCCAATCGTCCTAAATCCGTCAAACTCTTGCTTCTTCTTTCTCTATCAACTCCCTGGCAAGACTGAGGTAGTTGACTGTTCCTCTTGAATCAGCATCGTAAAGTATTGCAGGCTGCCCGAAGCTTGGTGCTTCCGAAAGTTTCACATTTCGTTGTATGATAGTTTTAAATACCATCTGCTGGAAGTGTTTGTTGACTTCATCTGCAACCTGGTTAGATAACCTGAGTCTTGAATCATACATTGTCAGAAGAAATCCTTCAATTTCAAGCTCCGTGTTCAGATTATTCTGAATGATTTTTATTGTATTAAGAAGTTTACCGAGACCTTCCAATGCAAAATATTCACATTGTACCGGAATGATTACTGAATTTGCAGCAGAAAGTGCATTTACTGTCAGCAGACCAAGTGAAGGTGAGCAGTCAACCAGGATATAATCGTAATCATCTCTGATTTTATAAAGCACGTTCTTCAGGATTTTTTCTCTCTCCGGCCTGTCAAGCATTTCTATTTCAGCACCAACAAGATCTATATTAGATGGTATCAATGACAGGTTTTCCACATCACAACCAATTACTGCTTCTTTGGGTTCTTTCCCGTCAATCAGGCAATCGTAAATAGTACATTTTATCTGCCGGGTATCAACTCCGATTCCTGATGTCGCATTTGCCTGAGGATCAGCATCAACAATCAAAACCTTCTTCTCAAGAGCTGCCAGACTTGCCGCTAAATTTATCGCAGTTGTTGTCTTTCCCACACCACCTTTCTGATTCGCTATTGCAATTATTCTTCCCATCTGGTTTTATATGATCTTTATGGATTTGTTTTGAGCTTCAAATTTACTATTAATGCACCACTGCCTCAGGAAGAGAAAGATGTAATTGTAAACATTTCCTTCAGGGTTTTCAACATTTTATTAACAGCCATTTGTCAGGATTATTACTATATTATATTGATATTGAACTGGTTATAGCCAATGTATATTAACGGTTAATAATTTTTTTTCCTGCCTGATTGGATTGAAAAACAGTGTTTCGTTTTCCGGATTTATTTACATCTTTACAAAATACAAAATCCTATTCAAAATGGCGCTTAACCCTGCTTATCAAGAATGGTTTACTATCATAAATCCCAACGCCGGTAACGGGAAGGGAAAGAAGGACTGGGAAAGGATTTCCGGTATTTTTGATAAGGAAAATATCCTTGTCAGTAAAAAGTTCACTGAAAGAAAAGGAGAGGCGACGGAATTCACCCGTGAAGCAATCAAAAATGGTTATCGAAAAATCATTTCTGTCGGAGGCGATGGAACCCTGAATGAAGTTATTAACGGGATTTTCACTCAGGATATTTGCTCTCCGAAAGAGATTGCGGTTGGATTGATTCCTGTAGGAACCGGAAACGACTGGGGACGGATGTTTGGAATTCCATTAGTCTATGAAGGGGCTGTGAAGGTAATTAAAGATAATAAACTAATGCTTCACGATATAGGGGTAATATGCTATTACAATGGTACTGAACCATGTAAAAGATATTTTATAAATATTGCCGGACTTGGCTTTGAGGCGCTTGTGGTTAAAAAGACTAATAAACAGAAAGATAAGGGTAAAAGCAATAAGGCAATCTACTTTTACAATCTTCTCTCAAGTCTTGTTTCATATAAAAATACACCTGTTGAATTCACTATTGACGGGAAAACAAGTACCTGCAAAGTCTTTTCAATAAATGTCGGTAACGGACGTTACTGCGGCGGTGGAATGAGACAAACTCCTGATGCCCTTCCTGATGATGGCCTCCTTGATATTACTGTGATCAAAGAAATTGGGAAAATTGAAATAGTCAGGAGTCTCAAGATACTGTTTGACGGAACAATTCTAAGTCATCCAAAGGTTGACGGGTACAGGAGCAATAACCTCAGGGTTAGGTCAGAATCGGTTTTGTACGCAGAAGCTGATGGTGAATCGTTGGGTCACACACCTGTCGAATTCAGTATAATCCCGGCTGCTGTTAATGTAGTTTACGGTAAAAAAATCATTCAATAAGCTTTATTTCGAAAAGTTCGGGCCAGTTTTTCCCTGTTACAAAAATCCTGTTACCTTCCTTATCGAAAGCTATCCCATTCAATACTTTAATACTTGTATCGGTGTCAGGATCCCTGAGTATACCTTTAAGGTCTATATAAGCAATAACTTTACCGGAAGCAGGATCAATTCTGGCAATAAGATCGGTCATCCATATGTTAGCCCATATTTCACCATTTATATACTCAAGTTCGTTAAGCTGATCAACTTTCTTTTCATTATCATATACTTCAATCCTTGAAACCACAGTAAATAGTTCAGGTTCAATGAAATACAGGATATTAGTACCGTCGCTCAAAACGATCCTGTCCCCGATTGTTGTCAATCCCCATCCCTGGGTCTGGTAATATATTTTATTGATCTGCTTAAAAGTAGATTTTTCATAAACAAATCCCACTTTAGATGTCCATGTAACCTGGTAGATCTGGTCTTTATACAAGGTTATACCCTCACCAAAAAGAGATGAATTAAGACTCAGTTGTCTTTGAACTTTTCCCGTTTTCAGGTCAACTTCTCTCAAACTTGAATTTGTTTCGCCAGTACCTTCATACAAAAAACCTTTATCATAAAATAGACCCTGGGTAAAAGCCTCCCTGTCGTGAGGATAGGTATGAATAACTTTAAAACCATTTCTTTTCGGAATTATATCTGAAAGAAGAACAGTGAACCGTGTTATAGAGGTTTTAATCTTCCCGTTCCTGTAAGCTGTCACCTTTATTGATTTTCTGCCTGTGGTTATAGTCAATGAAGATGGTATTGAAAATTCCCATGGAGAAGATCTGAGTGCGGCCACTGCTCTTCCGTCAAAAGAAATCAGAACCGAATCAGGTACCTGATCTCTCTTTTCAGATACAAGAACCACTTTTATCGTTTCTCCCAGCTTAAATTCAGAATTCTCAACAGGATCAGTCATCTTTATGAGACTGACGACACTTTCCTCTACTAAACTGTTATTTGTCTCTGCCGTTGAGACACTATTTTTCCCTGATCGTCCGGAGCATGAAATAGTCCAGATTATAAGGAGCAAAACAAAAAGAGTTAGAATATATTTGAAATAGTTATTTTTCATCAGGATTTGTTATCCGGGATAATAAGCGTTTGAATATATTTTTTCTTAAAGATGCAATCCGTTTTTCGTTTTCTATCTGCAGAAGCTCATAGGGGAAAATCATTTGCCAGACCTCGCTCCATCCGGGGAATCCACCAATATTTTTATCATCAATATATATGTCGGCATCTATTTTCCGGCTGACGGATTCATCGAGAATTTCTTCCGGATAATTCTTATTAACTGCATAAAATTCAATGCCATTTTTCCTGCAATACTCGACTGCCTCTTCAAGCTCCTTTCCTGTACGGAATGTCCATAGTATAAGCCTGGCACCCTTCTTCTCCAGCTCTTTAAGTGTCTGAAAAGCAAACAGTTTCTCTTTTCCGATTTCAGGATACATATGCTCAACGATAGTACCGTCAAAATCAACAGCAATTTTTATGTTTGTAATATCTATCATTAACAGATTCTATGTTGGGCCAAATTTAACCAAATTGGCATTATTACTGAAATTTATCTTAATTTTGCTTTCCTCCTGAACAATTTTCAAGATGAAGCATATTCCTAATTTCATTACTTCCCTTAATCTGGCAGCAGGTTTTATTTCAATTATATTTGCTTTTAACGGAGCTCTTGTAACTGCCTCATGGCTGATTCTGGCAGCAATGATTTTCGATTTCCTTGATGGTTTTTCTGCAAGGTTGCTGAAATCTTACTCAGCTATCGGTAAAGAACTGGATTCACTGGCAGACATAGTCAGTTTCGGAGTTGCTCCTGCAATTCTGATCTATCAGCTTCTTGTTTCTTCAATGGCTTTGACTTATCCGATGATATTCAATGCCGGTAGTTTTGAAACAAATTTAGTACTTCTCCTTCCCGTACTGATGCCTGTCTGCGCCGCTTTACGTCTTGCAATATTCAATACTGATGAGACCCAGACAACATCATTTAAAGGATTACCGACACCAGCAAATGCCCTTGCTGTTATATCAGTTATTATTGCCGACCATTATACAAACAGTGATATTATTTCTTCATTCACCGGTTCCAAAACCGCATTATTAATCTTCACTGTGATTCTATCGCTGCTTATGGTAATCAGGATCCCGATGCTTTCTCTTAAAATTACCCATTTGAAGTTCAAGGGGAATGAAGGCAGGTATATCCTTGTTGTAATGGTTGCAGTTACACTTTTTATTTTTGGTCTGGGTGCAACTCCGCTGATAATACCTCTTTATATATTTGTATCTATTATCTCTCTGTTATTCAAATAAATACATAATTTGAAAGCAGGTATCTCTACTGCTGATCATTCTGACTGCTTCTCTTTTCTGGAAAATTTTCTTTCGTAATAAGATAGAGCAAAATTAATTGCGAACCAGGTGATAATTATCAGTGCTGGCCAAAGAAGGTACTGAAGAATTTGTGAAATATACATGGTTATTGTCTTAATGTCTTAATGTCCTGCCGCTGCGCCGTTGCGCCGTTATACCATTGCGCCGTGATACCGTCATACCGTTGCACCATTGCGCCATTGCGCCACTGTGCCGTTGCACCTTTGCGCCTAATATACATGCCCATCCTCTCTCATTTCCTCCTCTGTAATTTTCTTCCTGTTTATTACTTTCCATGCATACCAGATATAGGCAATGACAAATGGAATAATAAATGAAACGTACATCATTGTCTTTAAAGTAAATAAGCTCGATGATGCTTTGTATATTGAAATGGAGCTGTTAAGATCGTAGACTGACGGATAAAATGCTGTGCCATTAAATCCTGCAATTAGGAATAAAGCAAAAACTGCAAGTATTGTCCCTGAACCTGAAAACCAGATACCTTTCCGAGATCTCCTAAAGATTGCCAATCCGATGCCATACAAAACTGCAATTACTCCTGTCAAGAATATGAAAAGTACAGCAGGCATCTGTACAAGATTATGCATGTATTTAAACTTCTCCATTACGACAATTCCTGTCTCGCTGATGACAGCAAAACCTTCAGATAATAAAAGTGTTATCAGAAAAAAGAGAAAGAAAACGAGAAATGACACAGAGTTGATTATCAGTTTATTAAATGATTTATTTATAAGATCATCGTTATCGATTGAATTAATCAGATATAATAATCCGTTTGTCTTTGCCAGGAAAAGAACTGCAAGGCCGAGAGCGACGTTTCTGGCATCAAGTAAAGCTTCCAGTCCATGCCATGGATTTGCCCATGTTACATGATTCATGTCGTTCAGACTGAATTGCGATCCGGTAAAGAATGTTCCGACAGCAATGCCGATCAGGAAAGGTCCGAGAGACCCGTTAATAAAAAGAAACAGATCAAAAGTTTTTTTACCCAGTACATTTGATGGTTTTGAACGATATTCATAGGCTATTGCCTGGATTATAAAACTAAACAGGATTGTTATCCATAACCAGTAAGCACCTCCGAAGCTGGATGCATAAAAAAGCGGGAAAGATGCAAAAAAAGCGCCACCAAAGGTCACCAGTGTGGTAAATGTAAATTCCCATTTTCTGCCAAGTGCATTTAATATCATCGTTTTTTTTGCATCATCTTGTGGCAGGGAATAGATCATTGACTGGCCTCCCTGAACAAACATCAGGAACACCAGAAGGCTGGCAAGAAGTGATACTATTATCCACCAGTATTGTTGCAAAAAAAGATATGAAACCATTTCTGTCATTGTACTTCCTCCTTATGATTTGGTCCGGTTTTAATTTGTCTTACCATAATTGATACCTCTGCAAAAAGGAGAGCAGTGAATAGCACTGCAAACAGAATGAATGTAATTATTACAGAGCCTGCGCTGATTTGCGAGACTGCTGCTGATACAGGCATAAGATCCTGAATTATCCAGGGCTGCCGGCCCATTTCAGTAAGAACCCATCCTGATTCACTGGCAATGTAAGCAAGCGGGACTGAAAAGATAGTGACCCACAGGAACCATTTGTTTTTTAAAAGTGTCCCTTTCAGCAGGAGAAAAACCGAAATAGCACAAACCAGGATAAAGAAGAATCCAAGCATCACCATCAGATGAAAAGTATAGAATGATACCGATACATTAGGTATCGCCTCTTCCGGTGTCTTAAGAAAAGAATACCCGAAATACCTGAAATAGTTATCAATAAAGTTTCTGTCTTTGAAAATATTTTTTATTTTTTCTATTTGCTCCTTATCATTAATTCTTTTTGCTTCTTTATAATTATTCAGGATATCCCTTGCATACCGGCCTTTTTCCATCTTTTGCGCAACTGATAAAATCTGCCTTTCGTCTGAACTACCGCTGACCAAATCCCTGATCCCCGGTACAAACCCATTTTTATCACCTTTGCTTAAAATTGACAGCAAGCCGGGTATTTCAATTTTCACAACAAAGTTCTTGATATTTTTTTCTCCGATCTTTTGGTCAGAATCCTTCAGAATTCCGAAAGCTATAAGCCCGGCGTTATCTTTCCCCTCATAAAGAGCTTCAAATGCAGCAAATTTTACAGGTTGTACTTTAGCCAGGGTCCTTGCTGAGGAATCCCCGGTAAATGCGACTGCCAATGATGAAATCAAACCAAATATACCTGCGATCAGAATGCTTCTTTTAGCCAGCCATTCTTCTCTGCCTTTTAACAGGTACCATGAGCTTATACCCAGAACAAAAACCGAAGCAAGCAGGAATCCTGAAGTAATAGTATGTAAAAATTTATCAACTGCTACCGGATTAAAAAGAACCGCCCAGAAGTTGATCATCTCATTGCGTGCCGTATCGGGATTAAATGTCATCCCTACCGGATTCTGCATCCAGGCATTTGCAACAAGAATCCATAATGCAGACAGATTTGCTCCTATTGCAACAAGCCAGGTTGAAGTGAGATGAAATTTTTTGCTCACTTTATTCCAGCCAAAAAACATAACAGCAATAAAGGTCGATTCAAGAAAAAAAGCCAAAATTCCTTCTATGGCAAGAGGTGCTCCGAATATATCCCCGACAAACCAGGAATAATTTGACCAGTTTGTGCCGAATTCAAATTCCAGAATAAGACCGGTTGCAATACCAATTGCAAAGTTTATTCCGAAAAGGGTCATCCAGAATTTAGTTAGTTTTTTCCATTTTTCATTGCCCGTCTTCACATAAATTGTCTCCATGAAAGCTACAATAAATGAAAGTCCAAGAGTAAGAGGGACAAAAAACCAGTGATAAATTGCAGTAAGGGCAAATTGAGCCCTCGACCAGTCTACAAGAGACATATCAACATTTTCAATCATTTATGACGGTTGAACAGGTTATTTGATCAAGTACGTATTCACTTCTTTGTTTGTCGCTTTTAAAATTTTTCCGGAGGAAATCGGGGAAAAAGAAAATCTTTAAAACTGCAAATATTATTATGACCTTTATAATTATAATTATCCACACTTTCCTTCCCCACAACGACATATTCCTGAATCCGTCGTAATAAAAATTGAAGACGCTCTTAAATTTTTGGAATATGTAATTCATTTCCCAGTAAGAATTAATTTGACTTTAATTAGCTATCTGATGAATTTAATGCCCATGCACCGTTTACTTTTTAAGCTTTGCCGATTTCTTTCTTTTGTCCGGGTAAGATTCCGTGATTTCTTCCTCCTCATTAGAATCGGTGACTGTAGTTCCTATATCTGCGGGAGATAAGCCGGAAGTAATCTTCTGGACAGCTTTGAAGTTATAAAAGAACTCTCTGGCAAAAACTCTGATAACAGTATATGCAGGAATCCCAAGTATCATCCCCGGGATACCTGCGGCAAACCCTGCTGCAAGTATTACTATAAAAATCTCAAGCGGATGAGCTCTCACACTATTGGAAAATATAACTGGCTGGAATACAACATTATCGATCGTATGTGTTATTGCTTCTACAATAATCATATAATATATGAGGGGTACAACCACAGTCTTAAAATCCATATTAATATGTGATGCGACCCCCATTATTAATGCAATAAATAAACCGAGCCATGGACCAACATAGGGAATGACATTCAGAATTCCAAGTATAAGTCCCATAACAAGCGCCTGCTGAAAATCAATTCCGGCAATTGTCATACCTATATCAACAAGGATCATAATGCAGGTACTTTGTATCAATATTCCAATGAAATATCTGGTAAGCAGGTTTTTGACCGAATAAAGAGCCCTGGTAAAATTGTCAGTGTATTTATCAGGAACCCACATAAGGATGGATTCGAAAAACAGGTGCTGGTCTTTGAGAAAAAAGAATGTTATGAATGAGATTGAAAAGATTGCTATAAGGATATTCCCCAGAATCCCAAATGCAGAACTCAGAAAATTCTGGATCATGTTAATATTAAGCACTTCTGAAACCTTCTGTGCAAAATAGTCCTTTATTGATATTTCTGTGGTAAGGTCCTTATTGAAAGACCTGAACAGATTTTCAATCTTATTTATCGGACCCTCGACCAGTTGGACAATTTTTTCGCTTTCAATAGTTGAAAAATAATTAATCTGTCTGGTTATCAGCGGAATAAAGATGACAAAGAACAAAATTATAAATCCCCAGATAATCATGAGAGTGATCAGTGCACCTAATGGGCGCGGGAATGACCATTTTTTTACCCTGATTTTGCATAAGAGATCCACAAGCGGGCGACCCATAATTGATAAAACTCCCGAAACCAGAATATAAACGACAATGCTCCGGAAATACCATGCGCATGCAAGCAACAGGAGAACACCTAAAAATATAAGGACATTTCTGAAGGTAGTTTTCATTGTATGATCATTCCTATTACAAACTTAACCTAATTTTTCTATTTAAAATAACATGCCATATTGTCTGTTGTTTCTTTAATTATACGCCATATTGGCATGTTTTTTGGTTTGGAACGGAAGTTGAAAATATGAGAATGAAGTAATTAATAAATATATGTATAACTTAAAATAATGGAGGACAAAGCTATGTTACCAACAATTTCCAAAAGAACCTACAGTCCGTTTCTGTCGAATCTTTTTGACGATGATTTCTTTCCCGTTCTGTCCAGCAGAACCAGTTCAATGCCGGCAGTAAACATTAAGGAGAATGAAAAGAATTACACTCTTGAACTTGCTGTTCCAGGAATTGATAAGAAAAATCTGAAAATTGATATCAATGAGGATGTTCTTACAATTTCATCGGAGACCAAAAATGAAACCGAAGAAGATAAAGACGGATACAAGAGAAAAGAGTTCAGCTATTCATCCTTCTGCAGAAGCTTCTATATTCCTGAAAATGTAAACCGGGATAAAATAGTTGCTTCATATAAAGACGGAATACTGAACGTTGAACTTCCCAAGCAGGAAGAAGAAAAGAACAAAATCACCAGACAGATCAAGATTTCGTAATTCGACTAGAGGATTGTCTTAATCATCAGAGGGTGTCAAAAAGGGCACCCTTTTTTTCGCTCAATCACATTAAATTGTTAATAGCTAATAAAAACCGTCTCTTTATATTTTGAGACGGTCCCCTTTTTTATTATACTTTTCAGAAAATTTCTGTGCAAATTTTTTCCCGAATTCTTTCAGATCTGATTCTTTATATCCTGATGGAAAAAATTTGAAAGCTGCACAATCTTCAAAAATCTCCAGTTTTAAGTTTCTCATTACTTCAAGAATAATTTTTGATGCCTCTCCGCTCCAGCCATACGATCCAAATGATCCTGCCAGTTTACCTCTGTCACGTATAGGATTTATAAGTGCAAACATTTTATAAACCGGAAGCAGTGTATTCTGATTTATGGTCGGAGAACCGATAAGCAAAGCATCTGATGAAATTATTAATGCTTCGAGCCTTGAAAGATCAATATGCTCAATATCAACAATTTCAACATTAATATTGTCTGTTTCACGAATTCCTGAAGCAATCTTTTCAGCTGCTGCTTTGGTATATCCATATGCCGATACATATGTTACAAGAATCGTTCTGTTTGCCTCAACACCTGTAACGTGCAGATAATCATTAGCAAATTTTTCTGTAAGTTCAATAATTTTATTCCTGTTCTTACTTAGAATGGGGCCATGGCCCGGACATATATATCTGATATCCAGAGGTTTGATCTTCTCAATTGCTTTTATCATAAACCTGCTGAAAGGTTTAAGGATTACATCAAAATAGTATTTCAGAGCTTCCATATATTCATCTGTCAGATCATCATTCATTTCGTATCTGCAGTAATGTGCTCCGAATGAGTCACATGTGAATAATATGTGTTCCTCTTCCAACAATGTATAAATAGTGTCGGGCCAGTGAAGATTAGGTGCTGAAATAAATTTTAATGTCTTATTGCCAAGATCCAGAGTATCACCGTCTTTGATTACTATTGACTTAAATGGAATATTTAACATATCCTCAAGATACCTGATAGCATTACCGCTTCCGACAACAGTTGCAGAAGGTGCTATTTCAAGAAGATTCATCAGGCTCCCTGAATGATCAGGTTCAGTATGATCAAGAATAATATAGCTGATCTCTGCCGGATCTGTGACAGACTGTAATTTATTAAGATAAGTTGTGTAGAATTTCTCCTTGACTACTTCAATGAGAGTCTTTTTATCTGCATTGATAAAATAGGAATTATAGGTAGTCCCGTACGTGGTAGTCATCACAATATCAAATGTTTTGATATCATAATCAAGGATACCGATCCATTTAACATCGTCAGTTATATCAATTATTCTGTCATCTTTTTTAACCATATCGGATCTGTGTCAGATTTTTGCAATGATGCTTTTATTTGCCTTTACCTGTTGAAGGATCGGTATTTCAATTTCAGTCCCCAATGGTAAAAAAATATCGACTCTTGAACCAAATTTGATAAAGCCAAGTTCATCGCCCTGTTTAACTTCCTGGTTAACTTTGGCATAAGTTACTATCCTTCTGGCAAGAGCACCGGCTATCTGTCTTATAAGAATCTCTTTCCCCTCTTTTGTCTGGATAACTATAGTGCTCCTCTCATTGAGCTCTGAAGATTTGGGATGCCAGGCTACCATATAATGTCCCGGATGATAACCCACATATTTTATGATCCCGGAAACAGGATACCGGTTACTATGCATATTGAAAGGAGACATAAAAATGGAAACCTGCAATCTGATGTTTTTAAAGTATTCCCTTTCCTCAGCTTCTTCAATAACCACCACTTTCCCGTCGGCTGGTGCATAAACAAGTCCCGGATCCGGCTCAAGATGTCTGACCGGAAAACGGAAAAAGAAAAGAAGAAAAATATAAAGAACTATCGAAATGAAACCCAGAATCCATTTTATCAATATATAATCAGCAAGAAAAATGCTAATAAAGACGTTTATCAGCAGCAGGACAAAAAAACCGAAAAATAAAATTTTATATCCCTCTTTATGAATGCCCATCCCTCATCAAATTTGCACAAAACTAATCAAGTCCAGTTAATCATCCAAAAAGTAAAATAAAAAGAAATACAAGCGGGAAAGAAAAGATAGCACTGTCGAACCGGTCAAGGAATCCTCCATGACCCGGCATAATGGTTCCGGAATCCTTTATTCCTATGCTTCTTTTCAGCATGGATTCAATCAGGTCCCCGTATGTACCTGAGATTGAAATTATTATAGAAATGATAATCCATTGGTACCTGCCAACAACACCCAGCCACCCTGAAAGAAACCAGGCTACAATTGCAGCTAAGAATGCACCTCCAAAAAAACCTTCCCATGATTTTTTGGGTGAGATTCTCTCCATCAGTCTGTGTCTCCCGAATGATATTCCCGTTAGATATGCCCCGGAATCATTTACCCAGAGCAGAATTAAAAATCCGACAATTATCCCGGGGGAAAAAGTTATCTGTCCATGTGGCAGAAGTGAATTGAGTCCTTCGTGGAAAAATGCCGAAAAAGGGAGCATCGATAATGGAACCGCACAATATAACAACGGGAAAAAAGTATGAGCAAGTGAATCAAATGGTTTATTCTGCTTTCTGTATAGTTCAATTATCATAATTATGAGAATTACAGGTACAAGCGCCAGGAAGAATTCTATCTTCAGTACTTCCGAAGCAATAAGGGTTGCAATAATATAAGTTGCAGCACCTGCTATTATTCCTGAAATCATCTGAGGTTTTATATCCGTATTTCTTATAATCAGGTAATACTCATACTGCATTCCGGCCAGAATTATAAGACCTGTAAGAAAAAATGTGACAGGATGGAGCCAGAATCCTCCCAGTATGAATATAACTATCCATGCCCCGGTTAAAGTCCGTCTGAAGAAATTATTCAAGCTTAAAATTTTTATTCCTTATTCTTAGATTTCTTTGAAGATTGTCCTGAATCTCCGGCATCGGGGAATAATTCTTTTATTTCAGATTTATTTTTATTTTTTGACTTCTTTTCTTTTTTATCTTCCTTCTGAGCATCGTTCTCTGCAGCTGTTTTAGCCTCAGATTCTTTTTGTTCTTTGACCAGATCAGCTTTTCTCTTGCCGAAAATCCTTTCAAGATCTTCACTGAAGATGACCTCTTTTTCCAGAAGCAATTCTGCAAGTTCAGTCAATCCTTTCATATTATTTTTAAGTACCTCTTTAGCTCGCAGATATGATTCCTCGATTATTTGTTTAACCTCATTGTCAATTATCTCGGCAGTTTTCTCGCTATAAGGTTTTGTAAATCCAAAATCTGATTGTCCCGATGAATCATAAAAACTGACATTCCCGACCTTATCACTCATTCCGAAGAATGACACCATTGCATAAGCCTGTTTGGTGATTTTCTCAAGGTCGCTCAGAGCACCGGTTGATATCTTTCCGAATACAAGTTCTTCCGAGGCTCGTCCTCCCAGAGCATAAGCCATTTCATCGAGCAATTGTTCGCGGGTCGTAATCTGTCTTTCTTCGGGAAGGTACCAGGCTGCCCCAAGAGCTCTCCCGCGTGGGATAATTGTAACTTTAACGAGAGGGCTTGCGTGTTCAAGGAGCCAGCTTACTGTAGCATGTCCTGCTTCGTGATAAGCAATTGTCTTTTTTTCCTCAAAAGAAATAATCTTGTTTTTTCTTTCCAGTCCACCGACAATACGGTCAATAGCATCGAGAAAATCCTGTTTTTCAACCACGTTTTTATTTTTTCTTGCTGCTATCAGGGCAGATTCGTTACAAACATTGGCAATGTCTGCTCCGGAAAAGCCGGGAGTCTGCTTGGACAGGAAGACTATATCAATATCCTTGGCAAGTTTGATCGGGCGCAGATGTACCTTAAAAATTGCCTCCCTTTCAGTAAGATCCGGCAATTCAACATGTATCTGCCGGTCGAAACGGCCTGCCCGTAGCAATGCCCTGTCAAGGATATCAGCTCTGTTTGTTGCCGCGAGAATGATGACTCCCATATTTGTTCCAAATCCGTCCATCTCAGTAAGAAGCTGATTAAGTGTATTTTCACGTTCGTCATTAGAACCGAAATTTACATTTCGTCCTCTTGCACGACCGACTGCATCGATTTCATCAATAAAAACTATACAGGGAGCCTTCTCCTTTGCCTGTTTGAAGAGATCTCTGACTCTTGAAGCGCCCACACCGACGAACATCTCCACAAAATCGGATCCTGAGATAGAAAAGAACGGTACATTGGCTTCTCCTGCAACAGCTTTTGCAAGAAGTGTTTTCCCTGTTCCAGGAGGACCTATGAGGAGAGCTCCTTTTGGTATTTTTCCCCCGAGTTGTGTATATTTCTTGGGATTCTTCAGGAAATCAACAATTTCCATGACCTCAGTCTTAGCCTCCTCAAGACCGGCAACATCGTTGAAGTTTATCTTTACATTGGTATCCTTGTCAAAAATCTGTGCCCGTGATTTTCCAACGCTGAATATTCCACCTGCACCTCCTGCTCCTCCTCCTGCCATCCGGCGCATCATGAATAACCATACTGCAATCAGTAAAACCGGAAGGATCAGCCAGCCCAGAATATCAGCAAAATAGTTTTTACGGGTAACATATTCCGGATAAATAAGCTCTTTCTCATTATAACCTGCAGTTTTCTGAGCTTCAATAAGAAACGGTTCAAAACTACTTATGTCTCCTATGTTATAAGTATAATTCGGTTTAGGTACCTGAAGACCCATCCCTCCTCCGGGTTTGGGCAGATTCTCATATCTGCCGGATTCAATAGCCTTTGCAGTAAGATAAATCTCAGCCTGATCCTTATTAACCACAATAAGTTTTTCAATATCATGGTTCGCGATCATGTCTTTTATCATGCTGGTGGTAGCTTTCTGAACTGCCTTGCCACTGAAAATGACTTCAAACAGAATTATAGAAATAGCCAGAATGGCAAAAATCCAGTTGCTGTTAAACCGCGGTTTGGCATTTTTATCATTCGTTTTATTGGGTATGCGATTATTATTATTTTCTGCCATATCTTTAACTTACTTTATATTATCTTTCATCGCTTCAATTGCTGCATCGGCCCAAAGCGACTCGAGACTGTAAAAATTTCTGTATTCTTCAAGGAAGATATGGACTACCACATTCCCGTAATCAAGGAGAACCCAGAAACAATTTTCAAGCCCTTCAAGATGCAATGGTTTCTCCCCTGCATCTTTTCTTACAGTATCTTCCACCGAATCACAGATCGAATCAACCTGGGTCACTGAAGTACCATGACATATAACAAAATAATCTGTAATTCTGTTTTCCAGTTTTCGTAAATCAATTTTAAGGACATCGTGTCCTTTTTTATTATAAATACCTTTTACAACACTCTTTAAAAGAACTTCAGCTTCATCAGGTCTTTTCTTCATCAATAATTGTCCGTTAGATATCAACTCGCAAAAGTACAAACTTTA
>Ga0113563_10000477_pt1 | contig 19419 bp, 9 predicted proteins | sample Mud3Dept3metaG_FD_80117 | JGI IMG/M metagenome (GOLD analysis project Ga0113563, IMG submission 80117) | Freshwater wetland microbial communities from Ohio, USA, analyzing the effect of biotic and abiotic controls - Mud 3 Core 4 Depth 3... | ecosystem: Environmental > Aquatic > Freshwater >...
CGGCCTCGAGGTCGAGCCCGGCGGGGTTGGCGATCGAGCCCTCGCGCTCGGCCAGGCCGACCAGCTTGACCCCAGCGTCGGCGAGGAAGCGGGCGGCGTAGTAACCGACGTTGCCGAGGCCCTGGACCACCGCGGTCTTGCCGGCGAGCCCGGCCGCGAGGCCGAGCTTCTTCATGTCCGCGGCGCTCGCGCACGCCTCGCGGATGCCGAAGTAGACGCCGCGGCCGGTCGCCTCCTTGCGCCCGCGCACGCCGCCCTGCGCCACCGGCTTGCCGGTCACGCAGCCGAGCGCGTTGACGTCGGTCTGCGCCAGCGCGAGGTAGGTGTCGGCGATCCACGACATCTCCTTCGGCCCGGTGCCGTAGTCGGGCGCCGGCACGTCCACCGCCGGTCCGATGAAGCCCTTGCGGAACAGCTCGTAGGTGTAGCGGCGGGTGATGCGCTCGAGCTCGGCCTCGGAGAAGTTGCGGCGGTCGATCCGGATGCCGCCCTTGGCGCCTCCGAACGGCACCTCGACCATCGCGCACTTGTAGGTCATGAGGGCGGAGAGCGCCATGACCTCGTCCTCGTTGACCCGGTGGTCGTAGCGGATGCCGCCCTTGGTCGGCAGCTTGTGCTGGGAGTGCTCCGCGCGCCAGGCGTGGATGACCTCGATCGTGCCGTCGTCTTTCTCGATCGGGAAGGCCATGTGGTAGACGCTGTTGCAGGTCTTGATCTGCTCGAGCAGGCCCTTCGGATGGTCGAGAAACGCGGCCGCGCGGTCGAAGTGCGCGTTGACCTGATCGAAGAACTTGATCTCTGCGCTCATGGCTGTCGGGGTCCGGGGCGTGGGTCCGGTGGGAGGGGGCGGGCGGCGCGCGCGGCCGCCGATCGGGGGCGCCGAGCTTTCCACCTCTGCCCGGCACCGGGCAAGGGGGCGGCGCCGCCGGGGCGCCGCGGGGCGGGGCCCCACCCGGCGGCGTGTGGTCGCCTCGCGCGGCGCGCACGTAGAGTGATCGTCCGGCGGGGACGACCCGCCGGGGATCGGCGCGCGGCCCGCGCGCCGCCCGCACCGAGCCGCACGCCGGGGCCTCCGGGGCCCTCATCCGGCGGCGGAATCAGAGGAGAGACGAGCGTGAGCCGAAACGTGAACCCCTTCGAGGTCGCGCAGGCACAGTTCGACAAGGTCGCGGCGATCCTCGAGCTCGATACCCCGACCCGCGAGCTCCTGCGCACCCCGCAGCGGGAGTACAGCTTCGCCATTCCGGTCCGCATGGACGACGGCAAGGTCCGCATCTTCCGCGGCTTCCGCGTCCAGCACAACGACGCGCGCGGACCCGCGAAGGGCGGCATCCGCTTCCACCCCCACGAGACCCTCGACACGGTCCGTGCGCTGGCGATGTGGATGACCTGGAAGACCGCGGTGGTCGACATTCCGCTCGGCGGCGGCAAGGGCGGCGTGATCTGCGATCCGCACCACCTCTCGCAGCGCGAGCAGGAGGCGATCTGCCGCGGCTGGGTGCGACAGCTGGCGCGCAACGTCGGTCCCGTCCAGGACGTGCCCGCGCCCGACGTGATGACCTCGGGCCAGCACATGCTCTGGATGCTCGACGAGTACGAGGCGATCCACGGCGGCCACTACCCGGGCTTCATCACCGGCAAGCCGGTCGGGCTCGGCGGTTCCCAGGGGCGGACGGAGGCGACCGGTTACGGCGTCGTGTTCACCATCCGGGAGGCCTTGAAGCTCCTCGACCTGCGGCCGGAGAGCACGCGCGCCTCGGTGCGGGGTTTCGGCAACGTGGCTCAGTACGCGATCCGCCTCTACCGCCAGATCGGCGGCACGGTGGTCTGCGTCTCGTCGTGGGATCAGGGCGACCAGACCTCGTATTCGTTCCGCAAGTCGACCGGCGTCGATCCGGACGAGCTGGTGGCGATCACCGATCGCTTCGGCGGCATCGACAAGACCAAGGCGCGCGACCTGGGCTACGAAGTCCTGCCCGGCGACGCCTGGCTCGAGCAGCCGGTCGAGATCCTGATGCCCTCGGCGATCGAGAACCAGGTGCGCGAGGACAACGTCGGCAAGATCCACTCCGCGGTGCGGCTGATCGCCGAGGGCGCCAACGGCCCGACCACGCCGGCCGCCGACGCCGAGATCGACAAGCGCGGGATCTTCCTGGTTCCCGACTTCCTGGCCAACGCCGGCGGCGTCACCTGCAGCTACTTCGAGCAGGTGCAGAGCAACATGAACATGTACTGGGTCAAGGACGAGGTGCTCGGCCGGCTCGACGCGACGATGACCGCGGCCTTCCACGCGGTGGCCGACGTGGCCAAGCGCCGCCGCCTGCCGATGCGCGATGCCGCCTACGTGATCTCGATCAGCCGCGTCGCCCAGGCCTGCCACGAGCGCGGCTGGGTGTAGTCTCCAGGCATGAGCGAGGTCCCGCGCTACGCGCGGCGCTTCTTCGACCCCGCCCAGCGCTTGTTCCGGATCGGCGAAGGGGCCCTGGGCGGCAAGGCTCAGGGCCTCCTTCGCGCCCAACGGGTGCTCGCCGCCCGCGCCCCGACGCCGGGCGGCGAGACGCTCCCGGTCGACGTGCCCTCGCTGGTCGTCCTCGCCTCCGGCTTCTTCGAGACCTTCGTCGCGCGCAACGGCCTGGCCGCGCTCGCCACCGCCGGCGAGAGCGACCAGGCGATCGCGGCCGCCTTCCACCGGGCGCCGGTGCCGGCGGAGATGGTCGGCGACCTGCGCGCGCTGGCCGAGGAGGTGCGCGGGCCGCTCGCGGTGCGCTCGTCGTCCGTGCTCGAGGACGCCCTCGGGCAGCCGTTCGCGGGCGTCTACGGCACGAAGATGGTGCCCGGCGATCAGCCGGACGGGGAGGCGCGCTTCCGCAGCCTCCTCGACGCGGTCAAGTTCGTGTGGGCGTCGACCTATTTCGCGCGCGCGCGCGCCTACCTGGAGGCGAGCGCGGGCGGCGAGCGCGAGAGCATGGCCGTGCTCGTCCAGGAGGTGGTCGGGCGCCGCCTCGACGAGCGCTTCTATCCGGAGATCTCGGGCGTGGCGCGCTCCTTCAACTTCTATCCCGTGGGCACGGCGCGCCCGGAAGAGGGCGTGCTCGATCTCGCGCTCGGCCTGGGCAAGACGATCGTCGACGGGGGCCTGTGCTGGACCGTGTCGCCGGCGCAGCCGCGGGTCGCTCCGCCCTACGGCTCGGTGCGCGAGCTGGTGGAGGGCACCCAGACCGGGTTCTGGGCGATCCGGGTCGGGACGCCGCCACCCTACGATCCGATGTCCGAGGTCGAGTTCCTGGTGCGAGCCGGACTCGCCGAGGCCGAGCGCGACGGGTCCCTGCGGCTCACCGCGTCGACCTTCGATCCCGCCTCCGAGCGACTCTGGCCGGGCACCGGGCGCCAGGGTCCGCGCGTGCTCGACTTCGCTCCCATCCTCGTGCACGAGGAGCTGCCCCTGGTGGCGACGGTGCGCAGCCTGCTCGCGGCCTGTGCCGAGGAATCGGGGGCGCCGGTCGAGATCGAGTTCGCGCTCTCGCTGCCGCCCCGCGCCCCGGCGCGCTTCGGCCTGCTCCAGGTCAGGCCGCTGTTCGTCTCGTCGGACGTGATCGAGGTCGCGGACGGCGCGCTCGCGGATGCGCGCGCCCTGGTCGTCTCGCGCGCCGCGATGGGCAATGGCCGGCGCCGGATCGAGGACGTCGTCTATGTCGATCCCGAGCGCTTCGAGGCGCGCGCCACGCCCGAGATCGCGCTCGAGCTCGAACGCATCAATCGCGGCCTGCTCGGGGCCCGCCGGCCCTACCTGCTGATCGGGTTCGGGCGCTGGGGCAGCTCCGACCCGTGGCTCGGCATCCCGGTGCGTTGGGACCAGATCTCCGGGGCGCGCGCGATCGTCGAGGCGACGTTGCCGGGGATGAGCCCCGAGCCCTCCCAGGGGTCGCACTTCTTCCACAATCTGTCGAGCTTCGACGCGCTCTACCTGACCGTCCCGCCGGGCGGCGAGCGCGGGATCGACTGGCGGTATCTCGCCGCGCAGCCGCGCATCGACGAGACCGAGCACGTGCGCCACGTGCGCTGCGCGAGGCCGCTGCGGGTCGAGGTGGACGGACGCAGCCGGCGCGGTGGGGTGTGGAGCGCGGAGGAGCCATGAGCCGCCCGACGGAGCCTTCGATGGACCGGGTCCTGCACGACCTCCAGGAGCGCGCCAAGGAGCTCGCCTGTCTCTACCGCGTGGACGCGATCCTGGCGCGGCCGGGCCTCTCGGTCGAAGACCTCGTGCGCGCCGTGCTGGCGGTGGTCCCCTCCGGGTGGCAGTTCCCGGACGTCTGCCTGGCGCGTGCCCAGGTCGGTCCGCACCTCTACGAGCCCGAGGGCTTCCGGGCCACCGACTGGGTCCAGGCGGCGCCGATCACGGTGCGCGGCCAGCCGATGGGCCGCGTCGAGGTCTACTACACCGAGCCGCGGCCGCACGGCGACGAGGGGCCCTTCCTCGCCGAGGAGCGCCGCCTGCTCGAGACCATCGCGGAGCGCCTGGGGCGCGTGCTCGCCGGGCGCGAGACCGCGGCCACCTCTCCGGCCCAGGAGGCCGAGCAGAGCCCGGGCTGGCGCGTCGTGCTCGAGTTCCTGCGCCAGACCGATCGCGTGCTGCTCGGACGGCTCGGGCGCAAGATGATCAATCACCTGTGCTGGAGCGGCATCGACGAAGCCGAGGAGCTGCTGCGCCAGATCTCGCCCGGCGGCGGCGCGCTGGAGCCGATCGACGAGAACCGGCCGCTGCCGCGCGCGAGCCTGGTCGCCGACGCCGAGACCACCGAAGCCGCTTTCCGCATCGCCCCCGAGCACCTGCCGGACGAGGAGATCCTCGCGCTCATCCAGGGCTGGATCCGGGAGGACAAGACCACGTTCCTCAAGCACGCCGTGGAGCGGCTGGACACGCCGCTGCCCGAGCTGGTCGAGGCGCTCGAACGCTTCCGACAGGGCGGCATCGAGGAGCGGGATCTCTCGGTGGCGACGCAGCTCGGCTTGCGCGCATCGCTGGTGCGGCGCTTCCTCACCGACCAGCTCGGCTTCGTCAACATCTCCAAGCAGGTGCTCGAGGTCAACGATTTCCGGGAGCTCGCCCTGCGCATCGTGGCGCCGGCGAGGAGCCACGGCCGCATCGGCGGCAAGTCGGCGGGCCTCTTCCTGGCCGGCAAGATCCTCGAGCGGGCGACCGGCTACGAGGATCTGCTCGGGCGCATCAGGATCCCGCGCAGCTGGTACATCCCGGCCGACGGCATCCTCGACTTCATCGCCCACAACGACCTGACCGAGGTCCACAACCGCAAGTACCTCGACCCGGACCGCATCCGGCTCGAGTACCCGCACCTGGTGCAGCTGTTCAAGAACTCGTACTTCTCGTCGGAGATCCTGCGCGGCCTCGCGGTGGTGCTCGACGACCTCGATGGACGCCCGATCATCGTGCGCAGCTCCTCGCTGCTCGAGGATCGCCTGGGATCCGCCTTCTCGGGCAAGTACAAGAGTCTCTTCCTGTCGAACACCGGCTCGAAGAGCGAGCGGATGAGCGCGCTGACCGACGCCATCGCCGAGGTCTACGCGTCGGTGTTCTCGCCCGACCCGATCGAGTACCGCGCCCGGCACGGCTTCCTGGACATGCACGAGGAGATGGGCATCCTCATCCAGGAGGTGGTCGGGCGCCGGATCGGCTCCTACTTCCTGCCCGTGTTCGCAGGCGTCGGTTTCTCCAACAACGAGTTCCGCTGGTCCGCGCGCATCCAGCGCGAGGACGGGCTGCTGCGCATGGTGGTGGGCCTCGGCACCCGCGCCGTCGACCGGCTCGCCGACGACTACCCGATCCTGGTCGCGCCCGGCCAGCCCGGGCTGCGCGTCAACCAGACCGCCGACGAGGCCACCCGCTACTCGCCCAAGTACATGGACGTCATCAATCTCGAAACGGGCTCGTTCGAGAGCATCGACCTGCGCACCTTCCTGGCCGAGCACGGCGAAGTGATTCCGCTCGCCCGCCAGCTGGTGTCGATCGTCGACCACGACCAGCTGCGCCGTCCCACCGGCCTGCTCGACTTCCGGCGCGACGAGCTGGTGGTGACTTTCGAGGGCCTGATCTCCGAGACGCCCTTCATGCCGCGCATGCGCGCGCTGCTGCGCGTGCTGCGCGAGCAGCTCGAGACGCCGGTGGACATCGAGTTCGCCTGCGACGGCGAGGACATCTACCTGCTCCAGTGCCGGCCGCAGGGCGCGACGCACGGCGACGCGCCGGTGCCGATCCCGCGCGACCTGCCGCGCGAGCGCGTCCTGTTCACCGCCAACCGCTATGTCTCGAACGGCCGCGTCGGCGACATCACGCACGTGGTCTACGTCGACCCCGAGGCCTATGGCAGGCTCGAGCTCGCCCGGCTGCGCGACGTCGGGCGCGCGGTGGGCCGGCTCAACCGCACCCTGCCCAAGCGCCGTTTCCTGCTCATGGGTCCCGGGCGCTGGGGCAGCCGCGGCGACGTGCGGCTGGGCGTGCCCGTGACCTACGCCGACATCAGCAACGCCGCCGTGCTGATCGAGATCGCGCGCCTGAGCGGGGGCTACGTCCCCGACCTGTCCTTCGGCACCCACTTCTTCCAGGACCTGGTCGAGTCCTCGATCCGCTACCTGCCGCTCTACCCGGACGACCCGGACGTGATCTTCGCCGAGCCGTTCTTCTCCCACTCGCCCAACGCGCTCGCCGACCTGCTGCCGGAGTTCGCGGACCTGGCCGACGTCGTACACGTGATCGACGTGCGCTCGGTGGCGGAGGGATTCGTGCTCAAGGTGCTGATGAACGGCGACCTGGACCAGGCGGTGGGGGTGCTCGGCTCGCCCGCCACGGTGGCCGAGGAGGAGACCGGTGCGCTGCTCGCGCCGCAGCGCGAGGCGCCCGACGACCACTGGCGCTGGCGGCTGCGCATGGCGCAGCGCCTCGCCGAGCAGCTCGACCCGATACGCTTCGGGGTGCGCGCTCTCTACCTGGTGGGCAGCGCCAAGAACGCCAACGCCGGCCCCGACAGCGACATCGACCTGCTCGTCCACCTGGTGCCCACCGAGGACGGCCGGGGCGAGCTCGAGGCCTGGCTGGAGGGTTGGAGCCGGGCCCTCGCCGAGGCCAACTACCTGCGCACCGGGGTACGGCGGGAGGGCCTGCTCGACGTCCATTTCGTGACCGACGAGGACGTCGCGCGCGGGCGCGGGGTGGCGGCCAAGATCGGCGCGATCACCGACGCCGCGCGGCCGCTGCCGACCGGCGGCGCCGGGACGCGCTGAGGCCCGGAAGCAAAGAACGCCACCCCGGGGCGGCCCGCCCACCCCGCGGGGGTGTTCGTCCGGGGCGCCCCGGGGGTCAACATAGAAGCCCGGTCGCAGGTTTCCAACCACCTTCACGTACCCTCCCAGGAGGAGATTCATGAACGAGTACGTCGCCTCTCTGATGGCCGGCGTCAAGGCCAAGAATCCTTCCGAGCCCGAGTTCCACCAGGCGGTCCAGGAGGTCGCCGAGAGTCTTGCGCTCGTGCTCGAGCGCCACGCCGAGTACCGTCACTCGCGGATCCTCGAGCGCATCATCGAGCCCGAGCGCGTGATCCTGTTCCGGGTGCCGTGGGTCGACGACCAGGGGCGGGTGCAGGTGAACCGGGGCTACCGCATCGAGATGAACAGCGCCATCGGTCCCTACAAGGGCGGCCTGCGCTTCCATCCCTCGGTGAACCTCGGCATCCTCAAGTTCCTCGCCTTCGAGCAGGTCTTCAAGAACTCGCTCACCACGCTCCCCATGGGCGGCGGCAAGGGCGGTTCGGACTTCGACCCCAAGGGCAAGAGCGACGGCGAGGTGATGCGCTTCTGCCAGGCATTCATGGCCGAGCTGTTCCGCCACATCGGATCGAACACGGACGTGCCGGCCGGGGACATCGGGGTGGGCGGCCGTGAGATCGGCTACCTGTTCGGCTTCTACAAGAAGCTGCGCAACGAATTCACCGGCGTGCTCACCGGCAAGGGCCTGAACTGGGGCGGTTCGCTGATCCGCCCGGAGGCGACCGGCTACGGCTGCGTCTACTTCGCGGCCGAGATGCTGGGCAGCCGCAAGCAGACGCTCGCCGGCAAGACCTGCCTGGTGTCGGGCAGCGGCAACGTCGCCCAGTACACGATCGAGAAGCTCCTCGACCTGGGCGCCAAGCCGGTGACCGCGTCCGACTCGAACGGCTACGTCTACGACGACGCCGGCATCGATCGCGAGAAGCTCGCCTGGCTGATGGAGCTCAAGAACGTGCGCCGCGGCCGCATCCAGGAGTATGTGGAACGCTTCAAGGGCGCGGTCTACACGCCGATCGACCCCAAGGACGACCACAATCCGCTCTGGGACCACAAGGCGGACTGCGCGTTTCCCTCCGCCACCCAGAACGAGATCAACGGCAAGGACGCCGCCAACCTCCTGCGCAACGGCATCTACGTGATCGGGGAGGGGGCCAACATGCCGTCGACCATCGAGGCGGTCAATCAGTTCGTCGACGCGCGCATCCTCTACGGTCCCGGCAAGGCCGCCAACGCGGGCGGCGTCGCCACCTCGGGACTCGAGATGGCCCAGAACTCGATGCGCTTCAACTGGACGCGGGAGGAGGTCGACAACCGCCTCCACCTGATCATGAAGAGCATCCATCGCGCCTGCGTCGAGACCGCCGAGCGCTTCGGCACTCCCGGCAACTACGTCAACGGCGCCAACATCGCCGGCTTCCTCAAGGTCGCCGACGCGATGATGGACCAGGGCGTCGTCTAGGCACGATTCGACGGACGCGCGCGGGGCGGCTCCGCGCGGAGCCGCCCCGCGCGCGCCCGGTTCTGCCGTATCCTGTCCCCCCATGGCCGCGCCGGCCCCGGTCCGCCGCAGGTTCCAGAACTTCCAGGACCTGATGCGGCACCGCGTCACCGAGATCCTGCTCGTCGCCAGCGCCTACGACGCCTTCGTGCTCGAGGAGGCGGGAGAGCTCGGCGAGCGCCTGCTCGGCGAGTTCCGCAACCTGGACCTGCACTATGCGCCGGGCCTCACCTCGGTGGCGACCGGCGCCGAGGCGCTCGCCCTCGCGCGCGAGCAGCGGCGGTTCAACCTGATCATCACCACGCCCCGGCTGGCCGACATGAACGGCGCCGAGCTGGCGCTGCGCGCGCGCGCCGAGGGGATCGAGGCGCCGGTGGTGCTGCTCGCCTGGGACAGCGGCGAGATCAAGGACCTGGCGGCGCGCTTCGACCTCTCCGCCCTGGAGCGGACCTTCGTCTGGCTGGGCGACGCGCGCATCCTGGTCGCGATCCTCAAGCTGGTCGAGGACCGCCGCAACGCCCGTCACGACGTCGGCACCGTGGGCGTACAGGTCATCCTCCTGGTCGAGGACAGCGTCCGCAACTACTCCTCGTTCCTGCCGGTCATCTACTCGGAGCTGTTCCACCATTCGCGCCGGCTGATCGCGGAGGGCGTCAACCTGTCGCAGAAGATCCTGCGCATGAGGGCGCGCCCGAAGATCCTGCTCGCCACCAGCTACGAGGAGGCCGAGCAGGCGTTCGCCGAGTTCCACGAGGACGTGCTCGGCATCATCTCGGACGTCGAGTTCCCGGAGGGTGGCCACAAGCGCGCCGACGCGGGCGCCCGCTTCGCGCGCCGCGTGCGCGCGGCCCATCCGGACATTCCGATCATCCTGCACTCCTCCCACGCCCGCAACGCGGCGCTCGCCGAGAGCGTGGGCGCGGCGTTCCTGCTCAAGGGTTCGGCGGTCGTGCTCCAGCAGCTCCGGCGCGTCATGCTCGAGGACTTCGCCTTCGGGGACTTCGTCTTCCGGAGCGCCGACGGCACGGAGGTGGCGCGCGCCACCGACCTGCGCTCGCTCGAGACCGTCCTGGCGCAGGTGCCGGACGCGGCGCTCGTCGAGCATGCCTCCCGGAACCACTTCTCGCGCTGGCTCAAGGCGCGCACCGAGTTCGCGCTCGCCCACGAGCTGCGGCCCCGCCGCCCGGAGGACTATCCCGACGTCGCCGCGCTGCGCCGGGGCCTGATCGAAGCCATCGCCGGCTACCGCCGCGGGCAGGGCCAGGCGGTGGTCGCGGACTTCGACCGCGAGAGCTTCGAGCTCACGGGCGACTTCCATCGCATCGGCGGGGGCTCGATCGGCGGCAAGGCGCGCGGCCTGGCATTCGTCCGTCGGCTGCTCACGGAAGTCGGCCTGCGCGGGCGCTTCCCGGGAGTCGAGATCGCGGTGCCACCGACGGTGGCGCTGGCCACCGACGTATTCGACCGTTTCCTCGACGACAACGACCTGCGCTCCTTCGCCATCGAGTGCGAGGACGACGCGGAGATCGAGCGCCGGTTCGTCGAGGCGCGTTTCCCCGAGCAGCCGGAGCGCGAGCTCGCGGCCCTGTTCGAGCGCGTCCGCGAGCCGCTCGCGGTGCGCTCCTCGTCGTTGCTCGAGGACTCCCACCACCAGCCGTTCACCGGGGTCTACGACACGCGCATGCTGGCCAACGACGGCGACAGCGCCGGGGCGCGGCTGGGCGAGGCGCTGATCGGGATCAAGCGCGTCTACGCGTCCGTGTTCCGCGCCGCGACGAAGAGCTACCTGCGCGCCACCTCCTACCGGCTCGAGGAGGAGAGGATGGCGGTCCTGCTCCAGCGCGTGGTGGGCTCCCGGCACGGCCAGCGCTTCTACCCGGACCTCGCGGGCGTGGTGCGCTCGCACAACTTCTACCCGGAACCGGGCACCGCGGCGGGAGACGGCGTAGCGGCGGTGGCGCTGGGCCTCGGCCGGCTCGTGGCCGAGGGCGGCGCGTGCCGGCGCTTCTGCCCGCGCCACCCGTGGCGCAGCCCGCTCGACGCCTCGGCGCGCGCGCTGCTCGAGTCGACCCAGCGCGGCTTCTGGGCGCTGCCGCTCGGCGCCGCGGGGCACGACGGCAGCATGTCGGAGGCCTGGTACGGGCTCGAGGTCGCGGAGGAGGACGGCACCCTGGCGCGCGTGGCTTCGACCTGGTCGCCGGAGGACGACACCCTTTCCGAGGGGCTGGCGCGGCGCGGCGTGCGCGTGGTCACGCTCGCGCCGCTCCTGAAGCACGCCACCTTCCCGCTCGCCGAGGTCCTGGCGGCGCTCGCCGACGAGGGGAGCCGCGCGGTCGGCGCCCCGGTCGAGATCGAGTTCGCGGTCCGACTCCCCGGCCGGGACGGGGAGCGGGGCGAGTTCGGTTTCCTGCAGCTGCGCCCGCTCGCGCTGCGGCGCGAGTCCGAGGCGATCGAACTGGGCGACTTCGATCCGGCGTCGGCGCTGTGCGAGAGCCGGCAGGTGCTCGGCAACGGGGTGATCACCGGAGTGCGCGACCTCGTGGTGGTGGACTTCCAGCGCTTCGAGCGCGCGCACAGCGCGGAGGCGGCGGCCGAGATCGGGCGGCTCAACGCCACGCTGCTCGCCGAAGGCGCGCCCTACGTGCTCATCGGCGTCGGCCGCTGGGGATCGCGCGACCCCTGGCTGGGCATCCCGGTGACCTGGGACCAGGTCTGCGGCGCGGCGGTGATCGTCGAGACGGGCCTGCGCGACGTGGCGGTCACGCCCTCGCAGGGCAGCCACTTCTTCCACAACCTGACCTCGTTCAACGTCGGCTACTTCACGGTCAATCCCTCGGAGGGGGTGGGCGTGATCGACTGGGACTGGCTCGATCGCCAGCCGGCGAGCTCGGCGCGGGCCCACGTGCGCCACCTCCGCCTGGAGGGGGCCGTCAGGATCAAGATCGACGGCCGGCGCGGGCGCGGAGTCGTGCTCAAGCCTTAGAATCGGGCCGTGGACCCGCCCGACGCCGGCGCCGGACCGTTGCGCAGCCTGCGCGACCCGGCCACGCTGCTCGCCTTCGTCGAGAAGCTCAACGAGGGCATCTACATCTCCAATGCCGCCGGGGAGGTGCTCGACGCCAACCCGGCGCTGCTCGAGATCGCGGGCGTCGCCTCGCTCGAGGAGCTGCGCGCGCTCGGCAGCCGGGGTCTGTTCGCGCGCCTCGAGGACCGCGAACGGGAGCTCGAGCTGCTCGCGGCGCACGGCGCGGTGCGCGAGTTCGAGATCGAGATCCGGCGGCCCGACGGCGAGGTCCGGACTCTGCTCGATTCCTGCTACCGGGTGCTCGATCCCGCCACCGGCGAGACGCTGTTCCACGGCATCCTGGTCGACATCACGCCGCGCAAGCACCTGGAGCGCCGCCTGCGCGAGCTCGCCGGGCGCGACGCCCTGACCGGCTGCAACAACCGTCACTTCCTCCTCGAGCTGGCGCCCCGCCTCGAGCAGCGCAGCGAGCCCTGGGCGGTGCTGGTGCTCGACGTCGACCGCTTCAAGGAGTACAACGACCGCTGGGGTCACGCGGTGGGCGACGCGGTGCTGCGCTGGGTGGCGCGCTTCCTGCTCCAGCAGGTGCGGGTGGAGGACTTCGTGGTACGGCTCGGGGGCGACGAGTTCGCGGTGCTCCTGACCGGCCAGTCCTCGGCCAGCGCGGAGGCGCTCGCCGAGCGCCTCCGCCTGTCCGCCGAGGAGGCCGGCCTGCCGGTCTCCCTGAGCGTCGGCTGGAGCTCGCGCGAGGGCGCCGAGGTGCTCGAGGAGACGATCCGCCGGGCGGACCTGCGGCTGATCGAGCGCCGCGGCCGCGAACGCGGCATCGACAGCCCCAAGGAAGAGGGCGGCGCGGTGCTGGAGCGCCTGTTGCTGGGTTGAGGGGGGCCGGTCAGGACAGCTCGCCGATCGGCGCCGGGCGGTGCAGGGCGAAGCCCTGGCCGTAGTCGATGCCCAGGCCGCGCACGACCTCGAGCGTGTCCTCGTCCTCGATCCCCTCGGCGATGGTCTTCATGCCGAGCACCCTCCCGATCTGCTGGATCGCCTCGACCAGGGCGCGCTGGATCGGATCGGCGGCGAGCTGGTGCGCGAAGCTGGCGTCGATCTTGAGGAAGTCGACGGGCAGGTTCTTCAGGTACGAGAAGGACGAGAAACCGCTGCCGAAATCGTCGAGCACGAACCGGCAGCCGAGCGCGCGCAGCGACGAGATGAAGCGCAGGGCCGAGGCGAGGTTGGCGATCGCCGCCGTCTCGGTGATCTCGAAGCAGAGGCGGCGCGGATCGATGCCGGAGCCGTCGAGTTCTGCGAGCACGTGCTCGAGGAAGGTCTCGTCGCCGAGCGACTGGCCCGAGAGATTGACCGAGAACGTCGGCTGCACGAGGTGGCTGCCCGAGCCCAGCTCGGTGAGGCTCTGGTGCACGACCCAGCGGTCGATGGTGACGATCGTGCGGTAGCGCTCGGCGGCGGCGATGAAGGCCGCGGTCGGCACCGGTTCGCCCTTCTCCGAGAGCATGCGCAGGAAGACCTCGGCCATCGGCTCGCCTTCGGCGCGGTCGGAGAGCGGAACGATCCGTTGCGCGAAGAGCCGGAAGCGCTGGCTGTCGAAGGCGCGCTGGATCTCCTGGATCCACTGCAGCTCGCCCAGGCGCTGCGCGATGGCGTCGTCGCCGGGCCGGTACTCGTGGACGCGGTTGCCGCCCCGTTGCCGGGCCGCGAAGCGGGCCGCGTCGGCCGCGGCGAGCGCGGTCGCTCCGTCGGGGGTCGTCTCGTGGATGCCGGCGACGCCGACCGAAGCGGTGATCTCGAAGCTGCGCCCCTCCCACACGAAGCGCGTCTCCTCGAGGGCGTGGCGCACCTCCTGCGCCGATTCGAGCGCCTGGGCGGGAGCGACGCCGGGCAGCAGGGCCGCGAACTCGTCCCCACCCAGGCGCGCCAGGGGCGTGCCCGAGGGCAGGTGGCGCTGGACGAGGTCGCCCGCGAACTTGAGGACCTGGTCGCCGGCGAAGTGGCCGCACGAGTCGTTGATGAGCTGGAACTGGTCGATGTCGACGAGCAGCAGCGACTGGGGCAGGTGCTCGGCGCGGATGTCGAGCACGGCCCGCTCGACCCGCTCCTCGAACGAGGCACGGTTGAGCAGGCCGGTGAGCGGGTCGTGCGTGCTGAGGAAGCTGCGCTCGCGCTCCATGTGGCGGAGGTCGGTGATGTCCTTGAAGGCGAGCACCGCGCCCACGGTCCGGCCCTGCCGGTTGACGATCGGCGAGGCCGAGTCGCGCACCGCGACGGGGTGCCCCGCGCGCGGCAGGAGCAGACGCTCGCCGGGGAACTCGACGAAGCGGCCCTCGGCGAGGCAGCGTGTCACCGGATCGAGCAGGGCGGTGTGGGTCTCGGGGTCGACGACCTGGAACACGTCGCGCAGGTGGCGCCCGTAGGCCTCGTTGATCGACCAGCCGGTGAGCCGTTCGGCGGCGGGGTTCATGAAGTCGATCATGCCGCGCGCGTCGGTGCGCACCACGCCGTCGCCGATCGAGGAGAGCGTGACCTGCGCCCGTTCCTTCTCCTGGAACAGAGCCTCCTCGGCGAGCTTGCGGTGGGTGATGTCGATCGAGACGCCGATCAGCCGCACCGCCCGGCCGCCGCTGTCGCGCACGGCGCGGCCACGCTCGGCGAGCCAGCGCGTCTGCCCGTTGGGCAACACCAGCCGGTGCTCGACGAAGTAGTCGCGGTCCTCCTCGAGCGTGGCCGAGAGCGCAGCCTGCAGGCGGGGCAGGTCCTGGGGATGGACGAGCGCGAACAGCTCGCGGCTCGTGACGCTGTCGCCGGGGCCGAGGTGGAGCAGCTCGCGCGCGTGGGCCGAATAGGTCAGGCGGTCGGCGACCACGTCCCAGTCCCAGACGATGATGTCGCCCGCCTGCTGCGCGAGCAGCAGGCGCTCCTCGCTGGCGCGCAGGGCGTGCTCGGTCCGCTTGCGCTCGGTGACGTCGAGGATCGTGCCCAGCCCCGCCAGCCGCCCGCGGTAGAGGATGGTCGAGAGCGAGACTTCGATCCAGCACTCGCGGCCGTCCTTGCACGCGAGCCGGGTCTCGTAGCGGCGCGGGGTGGTGTCGCCGCGCCGGCGCCGGTCCTCGGCGCGCGCCGCGAGATCGGCGCGCGCGGCGGGGTCGACGAGGTCGAGCGGCGAGAGCGCCAGCAGCTCCTCGCGCGTGAACCCGGTCAGCCACTCGACCGCCCGGTTGACCCACAGCACGCGCTCGAAGTCGTGCACGAACACGCCGAGCGAGCTCGAGGCGGTGAGCGTGCGCAGCCACTCGTAGGAGGAGTCCAGGTCGTCGATGGTAAGCCGCTCGATCGGCGCGTCGTCGCCGCCGAAGGGAGTCGGCAGCTCGCGCAGCGGGCCGGTGGGAGGCGGGGCGCCGGGGCTCAAGGTCGAGAGTCTAGCGCCGGCTCCGGTGCCGCGGATACCGCGGCGTGCAGCGTACCCGCGGGGGCGCTCGCCCCGGGGCGCGGCGGGAAGACCAGGCCGAGCCACCAGCGCGTCGCCGTGCGCGCACCGCCGCCATCGGCGTGGCCGACGCCCGCGGCGAGCTCGAGGGCGGGCAGCCCGAGCAGGGGCAGCGGCGCGAAGCGGTAGCGCAGCTCGAGGCCGGTCAGACGGAGCCAGTCGCCGCGGTCGACGCGATGGCGCTCGGCCACGAGGCCGAGCGGCAGGCGATCGAGCCCGAGCCACAGGCGCGCGGATTCGAGACGCTCGCCGACGAGCTCGGACTCGGCGAACGCGGCGTGCGCGACGCGGCCGGCGCGCGCCGAGGGGGGTGCGATCGAGGACGCGAAGCCGCCCAGGCGCAACGGCTGGTCACCCCCGGCGCGCGCGTCGTGCCGCTCCCACCCGAGCGCGGCGGAGACGCCGCCGGCGGCCGCCTCGAGCCCGAGCGCGCCGCCCAGGTGGCGGAAGTCGGCCTCGTCGAAGCCGGACGCCGCGTCGACGCCCAGACGCGTCGAGAGGCGCAACGGTCCGCGCCGCAGCGCGTGCGCGAGGCCGCCGCGGGCGAAGACGACGCCGCGCCGCGCGTCGCCGCCGCTCTCGTCGGGGACGGAATCGAGCCCGGCGCCGGCCTCGAGCTCGAGCCGCGTGGCGTCGAGCGCGAGGCCCCGCCGCGCGGCGAGCTCGAAGGCGAGGTGACGGCCGGTCGCGTCCTCGAAGCGCGCGAGATGGAGAGAGAGCGTGGCGGGCCCGGGGCGGGCGGTCAGGCGCAGGGCGGCGCCGCGCGTCGTCGTTTCGCCGCCCGCGGCGCCCAGCGCCAGCAGCTCCCAGCGCCCGAGCAGGTCGCCGGCGCGCGCGCCGGCCTCGAGCGGTCCCGGCTCGCTGCCCGCCCAGCCCCCCAGCAGCGGCGTCCACTCCGCGCGCCCCAGGCCGTAGCGGCGCGCTGGGGCGGAGGCTCCGCCGGGCTGCGGATCCGGGAGCCGCGAGGCGGGTGGGGTCGGCGCCGGCGGGGGCTCGTCGAGCTGGAGCGTGGCGGCGTCGAGCGCCAGGCGCCGGATCTCGAGGCCGTCGGCGTCGAGCGCGAGATGGAAGAGCCGGGTGCCGTCGGGAGTCGGGGCCGGAGCGAGCGCGGCGCCGGCGCTGCGTGTCACCTGGTGGGCGCGGGCGCCGGGGGCGACCGCGAGCGCTTCGATCTCGAGCTCGCTGCCGCGCGCCACCGCGGCGTAGAGCAGCGAGCCGTCGCCGCGCCAGGCGAGCTGGACCGGTTCGCCGCCGGACGCGGCCTCGAGCTCGCGCGCGGGCCCGAGCGTGCCGTCGGAGCCGAGGCGCGCCACGCGCGCGCGCCAGCGGCCGGAACGATGCTCGAGCCAGGCGAGCGCGCCGCCGTCGGGAGCGACACGCGGAGCGTCGTGGACGACCTCGAGGTCGGACGCGGCGAGCTCCGAGACGGCGCCCGAGGCGAGCGACACGGCGACCAGCGCGGATCGCCCGTGGCGCCAGCGGACGCCGTAGGCGACGCGGCCCGCCGGGTCGGGGTCGGCGTCACGCACGTCGGCGTCACGCGTCAGCCGCACGAGGCGCGCGGAGGCGGGCTCCCAGCGCGCGAGATCGGCGCGCAGGAAGCCGCGCCGGTCGGGCGCCAGCAGCCCGACCAGCAGCGCGTCGCCGCCGGGCAGGAAGCGCGCTCCCTCGAGGTGCGTGCCGGGCCGCTCTTCGAGCGCGGCCTCCTCGCGACGGCGTCGCGGGGGCGCGGGCGCCGCCGGAGGATCCTGCGCATCGGACGGCGCGGCACTCTCGCCCGTCTCCGCTCCCGTCGCCTCGAGCGACCAGACCACGAGCCGGGACGGACGGCGCCGGTCCGTGACGAGCGCCGCCAGGCGTCGGCCGTCGGGCGAGAGCGCGAGCCCCGAGGTCGCCCCGGCGCGATCGAGCCAGATCTCGCCCTCGCGCGCACGCGGAGCGAGCCGTCGCTCGGACTCGAGCGCGGCCGCCGTCGTCTCGGCCACGAAGCGGGCCCAGAGGGTCGCGGGGGGTGCGCCGAAGACGCGCGCGAAGGCGGTCTCGAAGTCGCGCGGCGTGCGCGCCGTGGCGGCCGCCCAGAGCCGGGCGAGGGACCCCGGACCGGCCTGGTCCCGCTCCAGCCACTCGAGGAAGGCCGAGCCCGCGAGGTAGGCCATCGACATGCCGAGGAAGCCCTCGCGATCGGCGCCGAGACGGCGGTAGTCGGGAAGGCGCCCCTGCCGCGCCCACTGGCGCAGGACCACCGCGCGCCAGGCCGAGGCGGGCCGGCCGCTGCCGGTCAGGCGGCCCTCGAGCAGGGTCGCGTAGCCCTCGTTCGCCCAGCGCGGCGCGCCGAGCGCGAGGGGGCCGAACGGCCAGAGCGTGCGCTCGAGGGCGGCGCGCCCGGGATGGCGCGAGGGGCGCGCCAGGTGGGCGAGGTGGGCGTATTCGTGCACCGCGACGAGCTCGCCCCAGTCCGCGTGGTGGCCGAGCGCGGACGCCGCCGAGGGCGGTGTCGTCCACAGCACCATGCGCGGGCGGTTGAGCAGCGGCCAGGCCGAGCCGTTGGCCTCCGCCGTGGGATCCGCCACGACCACCTCCACCGTCCTGGCTGGCGCATAGCCGACCTCGGCCACGACCGCGGCGCGGACGGCTTCGAGCCGGGAGGCGAGCCGCGTGCTCCAGGCCTCGGCCGCGGCGGGAAAGTGGACGCGGAAGTGGGCGCTCTCCAGGGTCCGCCACGCCTGGTCGGGACCCTGCGCGCGGACGGCCCCCGCTCCGAGCGCGGCCAGGAGCGCCACGAGCGGCGCCGCGCGGTGAACGGGTGCGCTCACTCGAACTGGCGGTCGCCGATCTGGACCGACTCGGTCCACAGGATCTCGCAACCGCGGTCGCCGTGGTCGTCGCGCACGAGCGAGGTGTTCCAGGTCAGGCCGCGCGGTCCGCGCACGTCGACGAGCAGGCCGCGCAGGCGCACGAGGTCGCCACGGTCGATCGCCGCGAGCGCCCGCCGGACGTTGACGCCGGCGGGGATGACGTGGGTGTTGGCCGAGTGCCGGATGACGTAGCCGACGTCCACTTCCGGGTCGTTCGTGCGCCAGAAGAAGAAGCGCCAGCTCTGGCCGACGTCGAGCCGCCGGCGCAGCTCGGGGGTCGCGACCTCGCCCCAGGCGAGCGCGAGGTCGAAGGGCGACAGGAAGGCGGTGGCGTCGAGCCAGTAGGGCTCCTTGCTCTCCACTCGCGCGGCGACGTCGTAGCCGGCGCGCGGCGTGATCCGGACCTGGCCGCGCGCGGTGTCGAGGTCGAACGGCGCTCGGTCGGTGGGCGACTGGACCGGGTCGCGGCGCCAGTCGACCGGCGCCTCGGCGGCGACGCCGCGCGGCCGGCCGGTGGCGAACCAGGCGACGGCGGCGAGCGCGAGAACGGCGCGCACCAGGAGACGCATGGGCTGCGAGTCTAGCTCCGGCGCCGCGAAATGAACGGGGCCGGTCGCGCGACCGGCCCCGGGGAGAATCGGCGACCTGCCCGGCCGAGGGTCAGCCCCCGCTCTTGAGCTCCGCCACTTGCTTCTCCGCCGCCTCGGCGGCGGCCGTGTCGCCCATCGCCTTGAGCACCTCGATCTTGCGGTCCCAGGCCTTGAAGTTGCGCGGCGCGACGGCGAGCGCCCGGTCGAGGTCGGCGACCGCCTCGGACAGGAGGCGCTTCTTGGCGTCGTCGCCTTCGATGGCCTGGGCCTCGGCGATGTGGATCTCGGCGAGCGCCGAGTGCGCCTGGTGGAGGGAGGGGTCGAGCGCCAGCGCCTTGTCGAAGCGCTTGCGCGCGAGATCGCCGTTCTTCGCGTTCCAGGCCGTGTCGCCGGAGTTGAACAGCAGGCGCGCGGTCTCGGGTGAGCGATCCTGGGCGGCGAGGGTTTCGAGCGAGGCCTCGGCCTCCTCGGCACGCCCGAGGCCAATCAGGGCGTCGTAGCGGTCGCGCAGCGCGGTCGCGTCGTTGGCGACCAGCTGCAGGGTCTTGTCGGCGGCGGCCAGGGCGTCGGCGGGTCGGTCCGCGGCGAGATAGACCTGGGCGAGCGCGCGCCAGGCC
>Ga0113563_10000478_pt1 | contig 19413 bp, 16 predicted proteins | sample Mud3Dept3metaG_FD_80117 | JGI IMG/M metagenome (GOLD analysis project Ga0113563, IMG submission 80117) | Freshwater wetland microbial communities from Ohio, USA, analyzing the effect of biotic and abiotic controls - Mud 3 Core 4 Depth 3... | ecosystem: Environmental > Aquatic > Freshwater >...
CGGGCCACGAGAAATTCGTCCGTCACATGGTGGCCGGGGCGACCGGAATCGACCTGGTCGTCCTGATCATCGCCGCCGACGAAGGGATCATGCCCCAGACGCGCGAACACCTGGACATCTGCAAACTGCTCCGGGTGAAGAAGGGACTCATCGCCCTGACCAAGACCGACCTGGTGGAGAAGGACTGGCTCGACCTGGTGCAGGAGGAAATCCGGGAGTTTGTCAAGGGAACCTTTTTGGAAGGAGCGGCCATCGTTCCCGTCTCTTCCACCACCGGAGAAGGGATCCCCAACCTGGTGACGGAGATCGACCGGCTGGCCCAGGCCGTGGAAGAGCGGTCTTCCGAAGGGGTTTTCCGCCTGCCCGTCGACCGGGTCTTCACCATGAAGGGATTCGGGACGGTGATCACCGGGACGATCATCGCCGGGAAAATCTCCGTCGGGGATTCGGCCGAAATCATGCCCAAAGGCCCGGAGGCCAAGGTGCGGGGCATCCAGGCCCACGGCGAGTCGGTGGAGTCGGCCACCGCCGGTCTCCGGGTGGGAATCAATCTCCAGGGCCTGGAAAAGGCGGTGATCGACCGGGGAAATGTTGTTGTTCTGGCCCAGACCCTGAAGCCCACTTCGACCCTGGATGTGATCTTTCAACTCCTCCCCGGAGCGGCTAAGCCTTTCAAGAACCGGACCCAGGTCCGCGTTCACTTGGGTACGGTGGAAGTCCTGGGCCGGGCCATCCTCCTGAACCAGGAGGAGATCAAAGCGGGCGAAGAAGCCTACCTGCAGCTGCGGCTGGAAGAACCGGTGGCCGCCCTTCCCGGGGACCGGTTTGTGATCCGGAGTTATTCGCCCGTTTTCACCATCGGCGGGGGAGAGATTCTGGACGCATTCCCTTCCCGGCACAAGCGTCTCTCCCCCCAGGTCCGGGAGGAGATGGCGGTCCTGGAAAAGGGTTCGGAAGAAGAGAAGATCAAGCTTCGCCTCCTCCAGGCAGGGGCCGGCGGGCTGTCCTGGGCGGACCTGGTCATGCGCTCCAACCAGCTGCCCTCCAGGCTGAAATCCCTGGTGGACGGCCTCGTCCCCAAGGGAGGAATCCTCCGCTTCAACGGAGACCGCCTGCGCTATCTTCACCCCCGGGTCATGGCCGATCTGAAGCAGTTCTCCCTGGACTAACTGAAAGAATTCCATCAGAAGAACCCCCTCCAGACGGGAGCCATGAAAGAAGAGCTGAAATCCAAGCTCCCGCCCCAGGTAGACGCCCGGCTCTTCAATCACCTTCTGTCCATCCTGACCGAGGAGAAGAAGATTGCCCTGGACAAGGAGACCGTCCGCCTCTCCTCCCATGCGATCTCCCTGAAAGAGGAAGAAAAGGACCTGCGCAAGAAGATCGTGGTCCTCTTCTCCCGGACCAAGCTCCAGCCGCCCACGGTGAAAGAAACCCTGGCCGAGCTCGGGGTCTCGGAAAGTGAGCTCAAACCGGTCCTCCAGCTTCTGACCAAGGAAAACGTGCTGGTGAAGGTGAAAGAAGACCTCTACTTCCACCGACAGGCTCTGGAGGAGCTGGAGGGGAAAGTGATCCAATTCCTGCAGCAGAACAAGGAGATGACCCCTCCCCAGTTCAAGGATATCTCCCAGGTGTCGCGCAAATTCGCCATCCCCCTGCTGGAGCATTTTGACGGTAAGAAGCTGACCATGCGGATCGGGGACAAGAGGGTGTTGAGGAAATAAGCCGAATGCGGAATTCGGGTTGTGGATTGCGGAATAAAAAAGACAAATGATTGGGACGCAGATGAACGCGGATTTTCAGGATTCGACCGAGACAAAAATGGTTTGCGGCATTTATCCGTGCAAATCAGCGGCCCTTGAGATAAATAGGATTTTTATAATTTAATGATAGTGAACGGCAGAAATAAGTGAATATGGAACGGGGGTCATTGCGAACGGAGTGAAGCAATCTCATGAGATTGCCGCGCCGTCCCGCGCTTCGCGGGACTCCTCGCAATGACTATTTTCTTAAGCCGTTTCCTATCGCAAACAAGGGGAATCTTTTGGAGCGGGAAATACGGGTCCTGGTGGCGGAAGCGGACCCTTCCTTCGTGAAGATCATCGCGGATTCGATGGAGGAATCGGGCAGTCTCTATGACCTGGAGTCTGTATCTTCCGGCCGGGATTGCTTGGAAAAACTCCGGGAACAAAAATTCGACATTCTCCTCCTGGACCATGACCTCCCCGACGGAAAGGGCCTGGACTGGCTCCGGCGTTTCAACGAGCTGGGCGTGGGCATTCCCACCATCTTCGTTACCGCCAAGGGAGATTCCCGCCTGGCCATTGAAGCCATGAAGGAAGGGGTGTTCGATTACGTCAATCGCTCGGCCGAATGCGCCAAGGCTTTTCCCTTCCTCGTCCACCGGGTCATCGACGGGTATTCTCTCATGGTGGAAAAGGTCCGGCTGCAGAAGGAATTGATCGCCACCAAGAATTTCCTGGAGTCGGTGATCGAAAAAGCCGGGGACGCCATCTCCGTGGTAGACCTGGAGGGCAAAGTCCTCTACTGGAACGAAGGAGCGGAACGGGTGTACGGGTATTCCCGGGACGAGGTCATGGGAAAAGAATTGAGCAAGCTCATCACCTTCCGGAGTGAGAAATCGAAAGACCAGGAGGAATGCTTCCTGGATTCCCTGATGGGCCGGGTGAAGCAGGGAGAGGTCATCTCCAATGCCGAGTGCAGAAGAAGAACAAAGGATGGGAGAGAAATCATCGTCCACATGACCGCCTCCCCCCTGCGCAGCGCGGAAGGAGAGATCGCGGGAGTTACCCGGATCTGCCGCGACATCACCCATCTCAAGAAAGCGGAAGAACGCCTGATGCTGACCGAAAGGCTGTCTTCGCTGGGGGAGCTCACCGCCGGGGTGGCCCATGAGCTGCGCAACCCGCTCGCCGGGATCAAGATCAACACCCAGGTCCTCGCCCGGAAGAAAGACCTCTCGGAAACCGACCGGCGGGTCATCGAGAGCACCCAGGAAGGGGTGGAGAAGATCCAGAAAATCGTCGACGATATGCTCCATTTCGCCCGCCCCAAGGCCGCTCACTTTCAGGAGGAGGATATCAACGAGGTGATCGGCAAGAGCCTGGCCATTCTGCAGGCCAAAATGAAAAAGGGCAACATAGCCCTGGTCTTCGAAAAAGGGAAGAACCTTCCCCCTCTGCGTATCGATCTCCACCAAATTCAGCAGGTCCTGATCAACCTCATGCTCAATGCCATCCAGGCCATGGAGAAGGGCGGAACCCTGACCCTCCGCGCCTTCCGGGAAACGGATGAGGGAGTAGGGGTAGAAATTCGCGACACGGGGATCGGGATTCCGGCGGCCAATCTGAAGAAGATTTTCGATCCCTTCTTTACCACCAAGTCCGAAGGAACGGGCCTGGGTCTCTCCATCACCATGAAAATCCTGGATAACCACCGCGCATCCCTGGACGTGGAAAGCGAGGAGGGAAAGGGATCGGTCTTCACCCTCCATTTCCCCGGGGAGGGGGCCCGTGGGATTTAGCATCCTGATCATCGACGACGAGCCTACCCTGCGCGATTCCCTCCAGATCGCCCTCAGCGCTTCCGGGTATGAAGTGCAGACCGCCCGGACCGGCGAGGAAGGGCTCGCCATTTTCGAAAAGCAGAGGCCGGACCTGGTTCTTCTGGACCACTGGCTTCCCGGGATCAACGGAGACCAGGTCCTCCAGAGAATCAAGGAAGCCGACCCGGAGATCCCGGTCATCGTCATGACCGCCCAGGGCTCGGTGGACCTGGCGGTCCAGTCCATGAAGATGGGGGCCTTCGATTTCCTGGTGAAACCCTTCGAGCTGGAGCAGGTGGAGGCCCTGGTTCAGAAAGGGCTGGAACAGAACCGCATGAAGAAGGAGCTGGAATGGCTCCGGGCCCAGTACCGCGAAAAGTTCCGGTCCGGGGGAATCATCGGAGCCAGCCCCAAGATGAGGGAAGTGGTACGGCTGGCCGAGAAGCTCGCCCCCAGTTCCGAAACCACTGTCCTCATCGAGGGAGAAACGGGAACGGGCAAGGAACTTTTAGCCGAATATATTCACTCTTTGAGCCCCCGATCTTCCTTCCCCTTCGTCCCCATCAACTGCGGCGCCTTCCCCCAGGAACTCCTGGAGAGCGAGCTCTTCGGGTATGAAAAGGGAGCTTTCACCGGCGCCTCGGAAAAGGGGAAAATGGGAAAGATCGAGTCCGCCGAAAAAGGGACTCTCTTTCTCGATGAAGTGGGGGAGCTTGCGCAGCCTTCCCAGGTAAAAGTTTTAAGGGTATTGGAAGAGAAGGAGTATTTCAAGCTGGGAAGCGTGGAGAAGAAGAAAGCCGGCGTCCGTTTTGTGGCTGCCACGAATAAGGACCTTGAAGAGGAAGTGAAAAAGGGGAAATTCCGGGATGACCTCTTCTTCCGCCTCAACGTGGTGCGAATCCGGATTCCCCCGCTGCGGGAGAGAAAAGAGGACGTGCTGGCCCTCTTCCGCTTTTTCATGGCCCGCTTCAATGAGCAGTTCCGGAAGGGGTTCCTCCGCATCTCGCCGGAGGCGGAAGGGCGCATCCTGGCCTATCCCTGGCCGGGAAATGTTCGGGAGCTGCGCAATACGGTGGAGCGGATCGTCCTCCTGGAAAGGGGGGACACGATCCTGGAGAAACACCTCGCTTTTCTGGGCGGCAAAGACGAAGACCGGCCGAAGCCCTCCCTCCGGCCAACGCTACCCCCCGGGGGGGTCGTCCTGGATGAGGTGATGAAGGAGTATATCCTCGAAGCCTTGCGGATGAAGAAGGGAAACCAGATTCAGGCGGCCAAGCTCCTCGGCATCTCCCGCTCGGCCCTTCTGTACCGGATGGATAAATTCGGGATAAGAGACAGTTCGGGTGATTCAGTTCGGAGGAATTTAGTTCGGAGTTCGGAGTAAAGACAGGGCTAATAATTTCCCGCTTATAAATTTTTCTCTTGACAAAGAAATTTGGCCGTGTTTTAATGCTTGAAAATCCAATGGAATCGGAATCGATGGACAGACCCTTGATCACAAAGAATTTTGGCTGGTGGTTTTATTATTATTACGGAGGGGTCTGCCCATCGGCCAGGATGACCTAGACCAAAGGTCTTAATCAAAAAAACGAGCCATGGGTAGATGAAAAGACGCTACCCATGGCTTTTTTATTTTCTTTCTTACCGAAAAGGCCATGGTGGCAAAAACCCCATGGCCTTTTTCGTTGGAGGGGAACAGCCATGATCATCGTCATGAAGAACAACGCCGCCGAAGAACAGATTCGCAAGGTCGTGGAATGGATCGAATCCATCGGCTATAACGCCCATCTCTCCCAGGGGGTGGAAAGGACCCTCATCGGGGCCATCGGGGACGGCCGGGGGAAGGAGCAGCTCCAAGCCATCGTATCCCTCCCGGGGGTGGAAAAGGTGGTCCCCATACTGAAACCCTACAAGCTCGCCAGCCGTGAATTCAAGGCATCGGATACGGTGGTCCGGGTGGGCGACCTGGAGATCGGCGGACCCCGTTTTATCATCATGGCCGGACCCTGCACCGTGGAGAGCGAAGAGCAGCTCATGGAAAGCGCCTACGTGGTGAAAAAGGGCGGAGGCCATATCCTGCGGGGCGGGGCGTTCAAACCGCGGACCTCCCCCTACAGCTTTCAAGGGATGGAGGAAGAGGGCCTGAGGCTCCTGAAGAAAGCCGGGGAGAAAACCGGGATGCCGGTGGTGACCGAGGTCATGAATACGACCGAGGTGGACCTGGTGGAAGAGTATTCCGATATCCTTCAGATCGGGGCCCGCAACGTCCAGAACTTCGCCCTCCTGAAGAAGGCCGGTCAGGCCCGGAAACCCGTCCTTTTGAAGCGGGGAATGATGACCACCCTCGAGGAGCTTCTCATGTCTGCGGAATACATTCTGTCGGCGGGCAACAGCCAGGTCATCCTCTGCGAAAGGGGAATCCGCACCTTCGAGACCGCCACCCGCAACACCCTGGATCTAAGCGCCGTGGTCGTTCTCAAGGAATGTTCCCACCTCCCGGTGATCGTCGATCCCAGCCACGCCACGGGCCATTGGAAATACGTCACCCCCCTGGCCAGGGCCGCCGTGGCCGTGGGGGCCGACGGGCTCCTCATCGAGGTTCACCCGGAGCCCGAAAAAGCGGTCTGCGACGGTCTCCAGTCGTTGAAGCCGGAAAAGTTCTACCAGCTCATGGAAGAGGTATCTCTTCTCGAGCAAATCATGAGAAAGGAGGTCAGAAAGCTTCCATGAATAGCATCCAGGTAAACTTGGACAGAGTCTCTTCTTCTTCCTACGAAGTCTACATCGGCCACCAGATCATGGACCGCATGGCTCTCCTTCTTTCCCGTCACCGCTGGGCGCGGCGGTACTTCGCGGTCATGGATTCCAATGTATCCGCCCTTCACGGGGAAAGGGTCCTTGCTGTCCTCGGGAACCTGGGGCTCCAGGTCGAAAAACTGGAGTTCCCCGGAGGGGAGGCCTGTAAGAGCATCCACACCTGCATGGATCTGGCCGAACGCCTGATGGAGCGGGGGGCCGACCGGACCTCCGCCCTTATCGCCCTGGGAGGCGGCGTGGTGGGCGACCTGACCGCATTCCTCGCCTCCATCTACATGAGGGGAATTCCCTACGTGCAGGTTCCCACCACCATTCTCGCCCAAGTGGACAGCAGCATCGGCGGAAAAACGGGCGTCGATCTTCCCGCTGCCAAGAACCTGCTGGGCACCTTCACCCAGCCCAAGGCGGTCTTCATCGACCTGGCCTTTTTGGAAACCCTTCCCGATCGGGAGTTCACCAACGGGCTGGCTGAAATCGTCAAGTACGGGATCATCGACGATCCGGAGCTCCTGGAGGAGCTGGATGCAGGCGCGGAAGCCCTGCGGCGGCGGGACCCAGCTTTTCTGGAGGGGGTTATATCCAAATCCTGCCGGATCAAAAAAGGGATCGTGGAGAGTGACGAAAGGGACCGGGGGCTGCGCCGCATCCTCAACTTCGGCCACACCGTGGGGCATGCCGTCGAGGCCGAGTCCGGTTTCGCCGTATCCCACGGGGAGGCGGTGGCCATGGGGATGTGTGCGGCGGTCCTTCTTTCCGAGCGGTTGAAATACCTCTCCCCCGGGGACCGGGAGCGAATCCTGTCGGTCATCGAAGGGCTCGGACTTCCGGTCCGAATCCCCGCCTCCCTGGACACCGAGGGCATTTTGCAGGGGTTGAAGAAGGACAAAAAGAAGGAGGGCGGAAAGATTCATTTCATTCTCCTGAAGAAGCCGGGGCAGCCTTTTGTGAACGGAGGGATCCCTCTGCCCCTGGTGCAGGAAACCATCGAGGCTCTGAAGGCATGAAGAGAAAAACGGTGGAAAACATCCGGGAGGAACTCGGGAAAAAGGACCGGGAAATTCTCCGACTCCTCAACCAGCGAAGCTCCCTGGCGCAGGAGATGGGCCGGACCAAGAAACAATTGGGCCGGGAGGTGTATGATCCCTCCCGGGAGGCCCGCGTTCTCGCCTCCCTGGCCGGAGCCAACGAGGGGCCCCTGCCGGATGAGGCCCTGAGCAACATCTACCGGGAGATCTTCTCTTCCTCCCGGCAGCTCCAGTCGCCCCTTACCGTGGCCTGCCTGGGTCCGGAGGCTTCTTTTTCACATCTGGCCGCCCTGGCCCAATTCGGAAAAAGTACCCAAATCGTGCTGGAGAAAACCATCGGGCAAGTTTTTGATGGGGTGGAAAAAGGAAAGGCCTCCTTCGGCATCGTTCCCTTCGAAAATTCCATCGAGGGATCGGTCAAGATGACCCTCGACCGGATGATCTCCACACCCTTGAAGGTCCGGGCCGAAACCTTCCTGAAGGTCTCCCACTGCCTGATGTCCCTGGGAAAGGGAAGGAAAATCAAAAGGGTCTATTCCCACCCCCAAGCCCTGGCCCAATGCCGGGAATGGCTGGCCCGGAATCTTCCCCATGCCGGGGCGATGGCCACCGACAGCACGGCCACGGCCGCCTTGCGGGTCCGGAAGGACAGAGAAGGGGCCGCCATCGCCAGTTCCCTCGCCTCCAAGGTCTACGGACTCACTCTCTTGGCCGAGGGCATTGAGGACCATCCCATCAATATCACCCGCTTCCTGATCCTGGGGAACGGGGAAAGCACCCCCACGGGACGGGACAAGACTTCGATTCTATTCGGCACCCCCCATGTCCCGGGAGCCCTTCACGGGACCCTGGGCCCCTTTGCCAGGGCGGGCATTAACCTGCTCAGGATTGAATCCTACCCCATCCGGGACCGGGTGTGGGAGTACCTCTTCTTCGCCGATTTCGGCGGCCATCTCCGGGAAAGAAAGGTGCATGACTGCCTCCGAAAGGTGGAAGGGAAAACGGTTTTTCTCAAAGTCCTGGGGTCCTATCCAAGGGGGGACGACAGCCGATGATTTGCGTCTCGGTCATGGCCAAAACTAACCGCGAAGCGGTGCGAATGATGAAGCGGGGGTTCGCCACGGCGGATATAGTGGAGCTCCGTCTCGACAGGATTTGCCGCCCCAGCCTTCCTGCGTTATTGAATGGCCGGGAAGGGAAAATTCTGGTCACCAACCGGAGCAGGGAGGAAGGGGGATTCTTCCAGGGCTCCGAGCGGGATCGAGTGAACCTGCTGGCCCAAGCCGCGAACCTGGGAGCGGATTACCTGGATGTGGAAGCGAGCATGGGAAAGCACTGGATCGGCCGGCTGAAGGCCGAAATCGGGGGCCAGAGGGCAGTCACCCGGATGATCATCTCCCACCATGATCTTCGGAAAACCCCTTCCTGGAACGCCCTGGTGAGAAGGCTCGACGCATGCCGGGCTTACGGGGCCCACGCGGTGAAGATCGTCACTTTTGCCAACTCGGCCGAGGACAATCTTCGGGTGCTCCGGCTCATCCCCAGGTCCTTGGCTCAGGGGCAGCCCATCATCGCCTTCTGCATGGGGCCCCGGGGCAGGGTCAGCCGGGTTCTCGCTCCTCTCCTCGGTTCCTTCCTCACTTACGCCAGCCTCCGGAAAGGGGCCGAAGCGGCCCCCGGCCAATTCACCGTGGCCGAGATGCGGAAAATCATGGACCTGCTCGGGGCGCAAGAATCCCGGTCCGTCCTGGCCGGCAAATCCGTCATCCGCCGGAGGGCAGCATGACCAGCTGCGGATCGCTTCTTGCTGAAGGAAGGCTGGGGAGAACTTCAAAGGGCGAAAAACAGCGACTCTTTGCCCTGTTCGGAAATCCCGTGGGCCACAGCCTCTCCCCGCTCATACACAACGCGGCCTATGAGGCGATGAATCTTTCGGCCCATTACCTCGCGCTGGCAGTGCCCGATGGGGAAACCACGTTGCATCGGATGCGGGAGATGGGAATCGAGGGGGCCAGCGTGACCATTCCTCTGAAAACCGCGATCATGGCCTGCCTCGATGAGATCGACGACCATTCCCGGGCCATCGGGGCGGTCAATACGCTGTGGGCCAAGGAGGGGCGGGTCTTGGGCACCAACACCGATTGGGTCGGCTTCACCAGGAGCCTGAAAGATCATTTTGACTTGCGGGGCAAGACCTTTGCCATCCTGGGCTCCGGCGGCGCCGCCCGGGCCGCGGTCTTCGGCATTCGGAGGGAAGGCGGGCATCCCATCGTGTTCTCCCGCAACCCGGAAACGGGCATCGCCCTGGCCCGGGATTTCCATTGCCCTTACCGTCCTCTGTCCGACCTGGAAAAGGTGGAAGCCCAATGCCTGGTCAACACGACTCCGGTGGGGATGTCCCCGAATGCGGCGGGGATCCCGGTTCCCCCGAGGACTTTATCCCGTTTTGCGTGGGTGATGGACATGGTTTACAACCCCCTCCAGACCCGGCTGCTGAGGGAAGCGGAGGCGGCCGGATGCGGCGTGATCACCGGCCTTCCCATGCTTGTCCACCAGGGGGCCGAACAGATCCGGAGCTGGACCGGGAAAGAGCCCCCAGTCGGTTTGATGCATCGAGTTGCGGAAGAAGAGCTCCTGCGGCGGTCTGCATGCGGGGGCGATTCAAGAATCGCCCCTACGAATGATTTGGGAAAAAGGAATTGAAAGCGGAAAAGTCCGATCCGATCGAAATCCGACCCGTTTCCAGGCTCAATGCCTCCGTCCGCGTACCGGGCTCAAAGAGTTACACCCAGAGGGCCCTGGTCATTGCCTCCCTGGCCGAAGGAAAATCTCTCCTCCAAGGCCCCCTGATCTCCGAAGACACGGAGTACTTGGTCGAGGCTCTGCAGGTCCTCGGGGCGGAGATCGTTACCGCGGGCGAAGACCTTGTCGTCACCGGAACAGGGGGGATCATCGCCCCTCCGAGAAAACCGATCTTCCTGGGAAACAACGGAACCGCCACCCGATTCCTTATCGGCGCGGTCTCTTTGGGGAATGGAGATTATCTCCTGACCGGGTCGCCCCGCCTCTGCCAGAGGCCGATGAAACCCCTTTTAGAAGCCCTTCGCGCCTTGGGCGGAGCTTCCACCTGCGAAGGGGAGGAGGGGTACCTTCCCCTCACCATTCATGCCCGAGGGATCCGGGGCGGGCGGGTGATTTTTGGGGATGCGGAAAGCAGCCAGTACATCTCCTCCCTTCTGATCAGCGCTCCCTTCGCTTCGGGGGACGTGGAGATTCAGGTGCGGGGTTCTTTGGCCTCCCGCCCCTATGTAAATCTGACATTGCGGGCGATGAAGGGTTTCGGGGTCCGGGTGGAGACCTGCGGAGAGAATCACTTCCTGGTGCGAAGCGGTCAGCGCTACCGAGGGACCGATTATCCTGTCGAGGGCGACGCTTCCAGCGCATCCTACTTTTTCCTGGCCGCGGCTCTCACCCGAGGAACGGTTCGGGTCTATCCCCTCTCCCGCGAAAGCCTGCAGGGGGACGGGAAATTCCTTCATCTTCTGGAAAAGCTGGGGTGCACCGTTTCCTCCGGGGATTCCTGGGTCGAAGTGAAAGGGAACCCCCTGACGCCGGGCGAATTCGTATTCGACATGGGCGATATGCCGGACATGGTTCCCACCCTGGCCGTCCTTTCCGTTCTCCGACCGGGCCGGACCGTCATCCGCAACGCAGCCCACCTGCGGATCAAGGAGAGCAACCGCCTGGAAGCCATGGCCGGGGAACTGGCCAAGACCGGCATCCGCGCGGAGGAAAGGGAGGACGGTTTGGTCATCGAAGGAGGAAGCCCCCGGAGGGCGGAGATCGAGACGTACGACGACCATCGCATCGCCATGAGTTTCGCCATCCTCGGCCTTGCGATCCCGGGCATGCGCATCCGAGACGGGAGTTGTGTGCGGAAGTCCTTTCCCGGTTTCTGGGAAGAATTGGGAAAGCTGTACAGGGATCGTCCATGAATTTCATCCTCATCGGGTACCGGGCTTCGGGGAAGACATCAGTCGGGAAAAAACTCTCCGGCCTTCTTGGGCTTCCCTTCTACGACACCGACGCACTGATTCGGCAACAGACCGGAAAGACGGTCCGGGAGATGGTTCTCCATGGAGGATGGCCGGCATTTCGGGAGGCGGAGAGGGCAGCCGTCGACAGCCTCGCTGGTCAAGAGGAGACTGTCATTGCCCTGGGGGGAGGGGCGGTCCTGGATCCCGCCAACGTGAAAGTGTTGAAGCCCCGGGGATTTTTCATCTGGCTTCAGGCCGATAAAGAATCGATTCAAGAACGCCTTAAAGGAGACTGGTCAAGCGCCGAGCAGAGACCCCCTCTTTCAATTTCGGGGAAAGGGGACGAAGAAGAAATCCTGAGACGAAGGATTCCCATTTATGAAGCCATCGCTGATCTTATCGTCGATACGACCGGATTACGCATCGAAGCTGTCGCTGAAGAAATTTTCGCGGCTCTCAGGAATCGGATATCTTCTGGGCCGGGTTCTCCATCCCTCGAGGAATCTGCCGGAGAAGGAATAGGAGAGGCAAGATGTCGGGAAATACACTAGGGGTGCTCTTCCGGGTGACCACCTGGGGTGAATCTCACGGCCCGGCCGTGGGAGCTGTCGTGGACGGATGTCCGCCCGGCCTCGAACTGGCCGTCGATGATATCCAGCAGCAGCTCGACCGGCGCAGGCCCGGAACCGGCCAGGGGGCTTCCCCCCGGCAGGAAGAAGACCGGGTGGAGATTCTCTCGGGGGTCTACCAGGGTCTAACGATCGGAACCCCGATCGCCCTTCTCATCCGCAACCGGGAAGCCAGGGGTTCCGATTATGAGCCCCTTGAAGATGTCTTTCGTCCGGGCCATGGAGACTGGACCTATTTCAAAAAATACCGCATCCGGGACCCCCGCGGGGGCGGACGGGCCTCGGGGCGGGAAACGGCCGCCCGCGTCGCTGCCGGAGCGGTGGCCCGCAAAGTCATCGCCCGGGCCGGAATCGAGGTCTTCGCTTACCCCCTGGAACTCGGAGGCATCGCCGTCGAGGAATTTTCCCGGGCGGAGATTTTGAGAAACAGGTTCTTCTGCCCCGATTCCCGGGCGGTGGAAAAGATGGGGGAAAAGGTCGAGGAGGCAATTGCCGAAGGGGATTCCCTGGGCGGGGTCGTGGAGGTGCGGGTTTCGGGTTGTCCGCCTGGCCTGGGAGAGCCGGTCTTCGACAAAATGGACGCCGACCTGGCGAAAGCGCTGATGAGCCTGGGCACCGTCAAAGGAGTCGAAATCGGCGCCGGCTTTGAGGTTGCCAGAATGAAAGGCTCGGAGAACAACGATCCCCTCGGGCCAGCCGGGTTCATGACCAACCACGCCGGCGGAATTTTGGCCGGGATCACCACCGGGGAAGAGATCGTAATTCGGGCGGCCTGCAAGCCCATCCCCTCCATCGGGAAGGAACAGGAGACGATTGACATCCATGCAAACCCGCGCCGGATTTCCGTCGGAGGAAGGCATGACGTGTGCGTTATCCCGCGAATCATCCCCGTTTGCGAGGCCATGGTATGTATGGTCCTGGCGGACCATTTTTTAAGGCAGAAATCGATTTCCTAAAGTCCACGGCTCAGTTTGAGGTATCCATGCAGCCAGTTGAACCATTCTTTTTAAATCCCCCCCTGCCCCCCCTTTGTCAAAGGGGGGAACGGGGGGATTTATGCGGGCCCTTTGATCAAAAGGGAAATGAACAGAAATTTGGAACATTTTTTCAAGAAGCAAAGCGATTACAGTTTGAGGTGAGAGAAAGGGTGGCCAATGAACGGCGCAGAATCAACTGAAAAATTCCCGGTGGGAATCATCGGCGGTACGGGCGGAATGGGACAGTGGTTCGCCCGATTCCTGATCCGTGAAGGATATCCTGTTCTCGTCTCCGGCAGAAAGGTGGGTCCCGGGCCCGCGGAGATGGCTGGGGCGTGCCCTGTGGTGTTGGTGAGCGTTCCCATCGGGGTTACCTGCCAAGTCATTCGGGAGGTGGGGCCTTTCATGAAGGTCGAATCCCTGCTCATGGACCTGACTTCGCTCAAGGCTGAGCCGGTGCGGGCTATGCTGGAGTCCTCGCCGTCCGAGGTCATCGGCCTTCACCCGCTCTTCGGCCCGGCCGAACCTTCCTTCGCGGAGAAAAATGTCGTTCTTTGCCCGGCCCGGGGGAAAAGGTGGCTGCCCTGGCTGAGGGGGCTTTTAGAAAGCCGTGGCGCGCGCCTCGTGGAGACCACCCCGGAGCGCCACGACGAAATCATGGCCCTGGTCCAGGGGATCAATCATCTGGACACGCTGGTCATGGGAATGGTGCTCATGGAGTCCGGTCTGGACCGGGAGGTTCTGGAACGTTTCTCGACGCCCATCCTGCAGAACAAGCTGGGGATCATTCAAAAGGTCTTTTCCCACCCCGACCTCTACGCCCAGATCATTGCCCTGAATCCCCACCTCCGGCAGGTGATGGACCTCTTCGAAAGAAAATTCTCCGAGCTGAAGAGCATCGTGGAAAAAGGGAGAGTGGAGGACCTGCGGAAGCGAATTCAGCAGGGGGCCTCGGGGGCCTGGACCGAAGGGTCTCATTTTGCCGCCGTGGCAGAGAGATAAGAGTATGGAGCCTGGAACCAAGATCTTTCCCGTCGTGAGAAAAGATAAGAACAACTGGTGCTGGCGAGGCTACATAGGAGAGGTTTGCCCGCCGCCCGTTTGCTGAAACCATAACCGCACAGCAGGCCGTGGAAAACCTCAGGAAGCGCTCCGCGGCCCTTTTCTTCAATTCACTTTGAAGGCCGTGCCCCGGAGCACGGCTTTTTTTATTGAAAGGGACGCAGATTTACGAAGATCAACGCGGAAACACATTTTCGGCTTGATGGAATCCCGAAAATCTGCGTTCCCATATTTTGCTTTCATCCATTTCAGGAGGTTTTATGTACCGCCCTTCTTTCGCTGAGTTTCAGGAACTCGCCCAAAAGGGAAACTTGGTGCCCGTTTACCGGGAGATTCTGGCCGACGAGGAAACCCCGGTCACCGCCCTGATGAAGATCAGCCGGCAGCCCTATGCCTTTCTGCTGGAAAGCGTGGAGGGAGGAGAGAAGTGGGGCCGTTACACCTTCCTGGGCGCAGACCCCAGGGCCGTCTTCCGGGTCAAGCCCGAAGGAGTGGAAGTCCATGAAAATGGGACCGTAAGCCGGATGAGTCCGGGTCAAAATCCACTCTCCTGCCTGAAGGAGCTGATGAACCGCTATCGGCCCGTATCTCCGGGGGGTCTTCCGCGGTTTTTCGGCGGCGCGGTGGGATATCTTTCCTACGATATGGTCCGCTACTTTGAAAAGAAGGTTTCCAAGTCCCCGGCTTCCGCCCCGGAGGTGGATGACGCGGTCTTCCTGCTTACTCACAGCCTCCTGGTCTTTGACAACGTCCGGCACACCATCAAGGTGGTGGTCTGCGCCTCCGTGCCCGACGCTCAAGAGGACCTCGAGTCGGTGTACCGGGAAACTGTCGGCAGAATCGAGGAAATCATCCGGGACCTTCGACGGCCGGCGGTCCTCTCCGGGCCCGCCTCCGGCACCGGTACGGAAAGCCCGATCTTCAGGACCAACATGCACGCCGACGAATTCAAACAGATCGTGAGGCGGGCCAAGGAATACATCGAGCAGGGAGACATTATTCAAGTAGTCCTCTCCCAACGTTTCGAGGGAGAAACCCGCCTGGACCCGATCGACCTTTACCGGGCGCTGCGGTTCGTCAATCCTTCTCCCTACCTTTTTTACCTGAAGATGGAGGACTTCCATCTGATCGGCTCTTCGCCCGAGGTCATGGTCCGCCTGGATGAAAGGGTCGCGGAGCTTCGGCCCATCGCCGGAACCCGCAAGCGGGGAAGTTCCGAACAAGAGGACCGCAGATTGGCCGATGAACTCCTCAACGATCCCAAAGAGAGGGCCGAGCATGTCATGCTCGTCGACCTGGGCCGCAACGACTTGGGAAGGATCGCCCGGGTGGGCAGCGTTCAGGTAAACCAGTATATGACCGTGGAGCGGTATTCCCACGTCATGCACCTGGTCTCCAACGTGCAGGCACAGTTAGCCGAAGGCCGGGACTGCTTCGACGTCCTGAAGGCCACCTTTCCCGCCGGAACGCTCTCGGGCGCACCCAAGGTGCGGGCCATGGAGATCATCGACGAGCTGGAGCCTTGCCGGCGGGGCCCCTACGGCGGGGCCATGGGTTACTTCAGCTTTTCCGGAAACATGGATTTCGGGATTACCATCCGGACCCTTGTCCTGCAGGGGAATCGTCTCTCCCTCCAGGTGGGCGCAGGCATCGTGGCCGACTCCGACCCGGATCGGGAATACGAGGAGACTTTGAACAAGGCCGCGGGATTGATGAAGGCGGTGGGCATCGCCGCGTCGGGGTTTGAAATCATGTAGCAATAATACTGGTTACTGGTTGCTGGTTGCTTGTTGTTTGTTGCTCTTGTATCGAAATTTTAACCAGTAACGAGTAACCAGTAACCAGCAACGACTTAGGAGGTAGATTATGATTCTGATGATCGACAATTACGATTCCTTCACCTACAACCTGGTTCAATACCTGGGCCAGCTGGGGGCGGAGGTGGTTGTGCACCGGAATGACGAAGTCTCTATCGGGGAGATCGAGAGGATGGACCCGGAAGCCATTTTTCTTTCCCCCGGGCCCTGCACCCCCCAGGAAGCCGGCATCACCGTGGAGGTAATTCGTCATTTCCATAAATCCTTTCCCATCCTGGGAGTCTGCCTGGGGCACCAGGCCATTGGTTATGCCTTTGGCGCCGAAGTGGTACGGGCCGGTCGGCTTATGCACGGTAAAACCTCACCGGTCTTCAACGACGGCAAGACGATCTTCCGAGGTCTTCCCAACCCTTTCCCGGCGGGACGGTATCACTCCCTCCTGGTAAGAAGAGAGACGCTTCCCCCCGTTTTCGAAATCAGCGCGGAAACCAAGGAAGGGGAGATCATGGCCCTGCGCCATTGTGACTACCCCCTGGAAGGGGTCCAGTTCCATCCCGAATCGGTGCTCACCCCGAGCGGGAAGAGAATATTGAGAAATTTCCTGGATCATCACACCCGGGAAAAGGAACGGATGTAACCAGGTTGTTTCATCCACCCATTAAAAAAATCACCCCCTCCCTTCCCTCTCCCCTCGGAGACTGTGTCACAACGTCATTGCGAGGGAGTGGAACGACCGAAGCAATCTCATAAAAATTTGAAATCAATGAGATTGCCATGCTCTCCCGCCATGGCGGGATCGCTCGCAATGACAAAAAAAGCTTCGACACAGCCTCTCGAGAGGGAGGGTTGGGGTGGGAGAGAAAGGATAGAACGATGATCCAGGAAGCTCTGGCCAAGGTGGTTCAGAAAACCGACCTTCAGGAAAGCGAAATGGCCCAGGCCATGGAGGAAATCATGGAGGGGAAGGCCACCCCGGCCCAGCTCGGGGCCTTGCTCACCGCTTTGCGCATGAAGGGAGAAACCGTGGAAGAGGTGACCGGCGCCGCGCGAATCATGCGACAAAAGGCCACCCGCATCGACGCCCGGTCCCCGGTCATCGTGGACACCTGCGGCACCGGGGGAGACGGGCATAAGACATTCAACATTTCCACCACCACGGCCTTCGTCGTGGCTGCGGCAGGGCTGACCGTGGCCAAGCACGGCAATCGGGCCGTCTCCAGCAGCTGCGGAAGCGCCGATGTTCTCGAGGCCCTGGGTGTCCGAATCGACGTTTCTCCGGATGGGGTCGAGGAATGCCTGCAGCAGATCGGAATCGGCTTCCTCTTCGCCCCCAAGCTGCACGGGGCCATGAAATATACCATCGGACCCCGCCGGGAGCTGGGCCTGAGGACGATCTTCAACATGCTGGGCCCCCTGACCAACCCGGCCGGGGCCACGGCCCAGCTCGTAGGGGTGTACGACGCCATGCTCACGGAGATGTTTGCCGGCGTCCTCCGCAACCTGGGAACGAGGAGAGCTTTTGTCGTCCACGGCTCGGACGGATTGGATGAGGCCACGGTGACCGGGGAAACAAGGGTCTCGGAGCTGAAAGAAGGAAGGATCACCACCTACAACATCCACCCCATGGAATTCTTCGGTGAGGCTTATGCGGCCGAAGAACTGACCGGCGGGGACGCTCCTACGAACGCCGCCATCACCCGGGCGATCCTCGAGGGGAAAGACGGGGCCTGCCGGAAAATCGTGCTCTTGAATGCCGCGCTGGCCATCGTGGCAGGGGGGATGGCTGAAACGATCCGGGAAGGGATTCGGGTTGCCGAGGACTGCCTGGAAAGCGGCGCCGCCGGGAAAAAACTTCGGGAGCTTGTCGAGCTCACCCATAGTTGAGGAAAGGTAAAACATCAGCACTTTAGAAAGGCCTTCCCAGAAATCCCTCCCGTCCTCCCTTTTTCAAAGGGAGGAGAGTCTTTGGGAGATCTGTGGTGAAAAATTCCGCTTTTCCCCCTTTGGAAAAGGGGGAGGAAGGGGGATTTTACGGGTTTTCAAAAGATTGAACTTTTCTGTTACGAGGAAAGCATGTTTCTCCAAAAAATACTGGCGCATAAGAAACAGGAGGTGGCCGAGCGCAAGGCCCTCCTTCCGCTCTCCGAGCTGAAGCGGCGGATGGACGACATTCCGGCCCCTCTCCACTTTGAAGGGGCGATCCGCTCCCGTCAGGAGGCCCTTATAGCCGAGGTGAAGAGAAGCTCTCCCTCCAGGGGGAGAATCCGGGAGGACTTTGACCCGGCGGCCATCGCCCGGATTTATGCGGAAAGCGGCGCGGCAGCCGTTTCCGTTTTAACCGATCAGCGTTTCTTCGAGGGCCATGATTCTTTTCTCCTTCAGATCCGCAAAAGCGTGGCGATCCCGCTCCTGCGCAAGGACTTCATCATCGACCCCTACCAGGCTTATGAGACCCGGCTTCTGGGCGGGGATGCCCTCCTCCTGATCGCCCGGGCCCTGGATCACCGCCCGCTGGGAGAATTTATCCGTTTGGCATTGGAGCTGGGGCTTTGTCCGCTGGTCGAAATCCACGATGAAACCGATTTAGAAAAGGCGATCTCCGCCGGGGCTCGGGTGATCGGAATCAACAATCGGGATTTATCCACCTTTACCACCAACCTGGAAACGAGCATCCGCTTGACCCCTCTTCTCCCCAAGGGAATGACGGTTATCAGCGAAAGCGGCATCCGGTCCCGGGGCGACATAGAAAGGTTAAGGACGGCCGGAGTGCATGGATTCTTGGTGGGAGAGACGCTCATGGCGGCAAGGGACATAGCGGGAAAAATCAGGGAACTTCTGGGGAAGGAGGTTTAGGCGGTGACCGAGGTCAAGATCTGCGGGATCACCAACCGGGAGGATGCCTTGACCGCCGTCCATGCGGGGGCCGATGCCATCGGATTCATTTTTTACCCGGCCAGTCCCCGATTCGTCAACCCAGACCGGGTCAGGCAAATCGCCTGCGGCCTTCCCAGTAGCATCTGCCGGGTGGGAGTATTCGTTGACGAGGACCCGGAAGAAGTGAGGAGGATTAGGCGTTTCTGCGGCCTCGACTATATTCAGCTCCACGGAAAGGAATCTTCGGACTACTGCGCCCTTTTTTCCCCATCGGTTCTGATCAAAGCCGTGTCCCTCCGCAAGGAAGAGGACCTGGCCATTTTGGGCGATTACCCGGTGAAAGCCATCCTGGTGGACACCGGCGGTCAGGGGCAGCCTGGCGGGACGGGCAAGACCTGCGATTGGAGCCTGGCCAAGAAAGCGGGAGAAAGGCACAGAATCATCCTGGCCGGGGGGCTTCACCCGGCGAATATCCTTCCAGCCCTCGAAACAGTTTTTCCCCAAGCCGTTGACGTGGGAAGCGGGGTGGAGGAAAAGCCGGGGAAGAAAGACCCGGCAAAGATGCAAGCCCTGGTGGCTGCGGTGAAGGGATTCTGCAATCCGGACAGGC
>Ga0113563_10000479_pt1 | contig 19410 bp, 15 predicted proteins | sample Mud3Dept3metaG_FD_80117 | JGI IMG/M metagenome (GOLD analysis project Ga0113563, IMG submission 80117) | Freshwater wetland microbial communities from Ohio, USA, analyzing the effect of biotic and abiotic controls - Mud 3 Core 4 Depth 3... | ecosystem: Environmental > Aquatic > Freshwater >...
CAGCCCACCTCTCTGGATGAAGCTGCGCAAGGAATTGGGATCCACAGTGTAGCGTTCGATTTCATCGACCAGGGCATAGTTCATCTCCGGATGGGCTTTCCCGTAGTTCTTTTCCACCTCGGGAGTGAACCCCTTGCCTGCCAGAGCCACCTCGTCCTGGCTTGCCCCTGAAGAAGAGGAACTGCTGAACAACATGGTCTTCATGTCAACCTTTGTGGAGGTCAAAGCGCTCTGGTGGATGTACCCTCTCTGCCTGCCGAACCTGACTTTGGCCCAGTCTTTGACGACCGCCTCCATTTCCAGCTGGTCCCCGAATTGAAGCGTGGCAACGGTTTTGGAGAGGAAGTTCGGCTGATCAAAGAGGCTCGTCTTCTGCACCTTGACCTTCACCATCTCCCCGGCTAGACAAAGTGCCGGCATGAGAACCAAAACGAGAAGCATGATTCTTTTCATAGGACACCCCTTTCTAAGTTGAGGACATCCATCCCAAAATCCTCTTTCACCTAAAGCAACGGCATTATACCAGGGCCAAAGGCCGCAATCCAGGAACAATCTCTATTTCTGTTTGAGCCGAAATACCCCATCCCAGTCTGCGGCAGGCGGATTGTTCTGCAGATCTTCGGATCTTTTTAATAGAACAGACGCCGCCTGATCCCTGGGGTCTGTCTCGAGCGCTTGAGCGAACAATCGCCGAGATCCGGCAAAATCTTTCGCCCGGTAGCTTCGGAGAGCCTGTTCGTACAGGCGTTTCCATTTTTTCCGCTCTTCCGTCAAAGTCCCCTTTTCCCCAAGGAGTTCATAGATGTGGATGGGTTTTTCCTTGCCCTTGACGGCAATCAGGTCCAGCTCGCGCACCTCGATTCTGTCTCCGGCTTGAAGGTAGGTGGTTTCACTGATGATCACCTTGGTTCCGAACTGCTTGTTCACCCCTTCTAGTCGCGAAGCCAAGTTTACATTGTCACCGATGATCGTGTAGTCAAAGCGTTGCGCTGATCCCATGTTCCCTACGACCGCATCTCCGCTGTGAAGACCTATCCTCATGGAAAGCGAGGGGATACCTTTACGGCTCAGGCTCTCATTGATCTTGCCCATCCGGGTCTGACACTCCAGGGCTGCAAGGCAGGCCCTGGCCGCATGGTCTTCCAGAAAAATCGGTGCTCCCCAGAAAGCCATGATTCCGTCTCCCTGATACTTGTCGATGACTCCGTGGGAGTCCAGAATCACCAGGCTCATCTCCGTGAAATACTCATTCAGCAGGGTGACGATTCTTTCCGGTTCAAAGCGCTCGGACAGGGTCGTGAAATTGGCCAGGTCGGAAAAGAAAATCGTAATAAAACGGCGATCACCGCCCAGCCTTGCTTTCTGAGGGTTGGATTCCAGCTCTTTCACCAGCACTTCGGACATGTAGCATGAAAAGAGTTGTCGGATGACTCTCCTCTTTTTCCCCTCCGTGTTGTAGCTGTAGGTGGAGGTCGTTCCGAAGATCAGGAGGAACGCCAACTCGAAGGAAAGAAACCCGAGCCATGAATTCTGTGTAAAAAACAAGGACAGGGAAAAGGCCGGCCATCCCAGAACGAAGAGCAGAAAGATGAGTGTGTTTTTCCAGAAGGAGACATTCGCAAGGATGCCATATCCTAGGACACTCCCCAGAAGGAGCATGAAAGCGTATTTCCAGTTCTCGCCGACTTCCCGAAGGTGATCCCCGTTCAGGAGATTGCTCAGCAGGATCCCGTGCACATAGGCGCCCGGCGAAACAGAGGTGACCGCTGTAGGTTTGAGATCGTAGAGCCCTGGCGCTGTGAGAGCAACGATGACATACCGGTCCTTGACGGCTCCCCTCACCTTTTCAGAAAGGGGGGCATCCGGACTCTGATATGCGGAGAGAACGTCCAGGGCGCTGAGTCTGGGAAACTGGAAATCCCTGCCGTAGAAGTGAAGCATCAGCTGTCCTTCACGATTGAGAAACAGGGCCCTGCCGTCAAGGAAAACTTCCCCTTCCTTGAATTCGACGCGGTGCAGCAGCGGAGCCAAAGCCAATGAGGGGAATAGGGATTCGTGGAGTCGGGTGAACAGGGCGACCGCCCTGTACACGCCATCCCTGTCCGGCAAAAGGATCACATTCCCCAGGCCCCTGACTCCTGCGACGAACTCAGGCACCGGAAGAACGAACGACCTTGCTTCCCGGAACTCCGGCGTCGATTCCGTGCGCCTAACCGCGAAACGGGACAGGGACGAAGCATCCTGCCCTTCTTTTGATTTGGAAATCAAGCCCATAGGAAGGAACACGGACCGGGCCGCTTGGATCGCCTGCGCCAAGGTCAGATCATCTTCTTTCCCATAGGAAGAAGGTTCGCTGAAAAGGATGTCGAAGACAACCCCTTTGGATCCGGCCCTTGCGCAGAACTCGACCAGAGGCGCATAGATCTGCCTGGGCCAAGGCCACTGGATCCCCTTTTCGCTCAGGGCAGTCAGGTCTTGCTGGTCTATTTCCACCATCAGAACTTCCGGATTCTCAAGGGGAGAATGGAACCTTTGGAAGAGGTCCATGGATTTGAGTTCGTAGGTTTTGAAGAAATCCGTCTGATCTAGGGAAGCGATCACGAGGACAGTGATGAAGGAAATCAGGCAGGCGATGAGAACAGCTTTCTTGCTCACAAAAGTTTCACTCATCGCAGTCGCTCCCCTTTGCCAAAAGGCCACTGCTGCGGATGGTACCCTTTGCTTAATGAAGACTCTTTGGTGCGCAGCTGGTCACTTCCCCCATCCACCGGCTTCTGCAAAACCTCTCCAAGCAGGAGCTCACCGACCGGACACAACACCTTTTTTTTGTTCGGCTATTCTGTAGTAGAGCTCCTCGTATTGCTCCGCTGTCCTATCCCACGAGTGTCGCTCAGCTTTTTTTCTTGCTTCTATTCCAATCCGCCGCCTCAACTCCGGATCTGAAAGCAACTCCAGCAGCTTCGACAATTCCTCCACACTCCTGAATACAAAGCCGTCTTTGCCATCATGGATCAGGGAGGCGATACCTGCATTTGCGCTCGTGACGACAGGAAGTCCGCAAGCCATTCCTTCCAGCACGCTCATTCCAAATGCCTCTGATCTCGATGGGAGTGCCACGACATCACTGGCCGCATAGTAGGGCCTGATGTCGTGAGAATGCCCCTCGAAGTACACTCTCTCCAGGGTACCACTACGCCGAGCAAGGCTCTTATAATGACCCAGCTTCTCCCCCTTTCCCACCACAACGAGCCTCATACCAGGGGAGATCAAAGGGACCAACGCATCAAGGCCCTTACGCTTAAACTCCGATCCCACGAACAGAATCACCGTCTCATTGGCAGGGATTTCCTGCCGAGCCCTTTCCTCCTCCCTCTTCCGTAACACACACGATGGCTGGAACCACTCCGTGTCCACTCCGGGTGTAATGACGGAGACCCTTTCCGCTCCGGGGTAGCTCCTTCGTATGTCGTCCCGGATAACATCGGAAACCGCAACGAGCCTAGACGTGCGCATCTGCTTGCCTTCAAGCCACAGGTAAAGGGCGCTTCTCGGGCTCAAGTATACCCGGTCAATTTTTTTCACCAACGAGTATTTCTCTGTATTTCCCCGGAAGCTAAATGTGTGGACAGTGAGGATATCCTGAGAGAATGCCCTCTCATGGCTATGAACAACATCATAGGACTGCTGACTCAAGAGTCGCGCCGTGCTGAGGGCGAAAGATACCGAACTCAAAACGCTTGAATACCTCAATCGTTCAGGAACTCGTATCCACTTCAGGCCCGTCTCCTGCCCGGCTTCAACCTGCCTGGCGTAAAGGGTGACTTCATGCCCCTTCTGCAGAAGACGGCGACTTACTTCGAGAGCATAACGCTCCGCTCCACCGGAAGAAATGAACCGCTTGACGAGCACCGCAATCTTCAGGGGCTTTTCCATTTCGGGATCGCTTCCCCCATTCTGAGCCCGGGGAAAAGGAGCAGCGACAGGGCGCGGACTTTCTCAACGGCTCATGGGTTTCGTTCGAGAAGCTTCTCCAGTTCTAGCTGTTTCTGCTTTTCAGCCGGTTCTGCAGGCTTTAGACAGGGCCTTTTCATTCTCGTCTTTTTCATACCTGCATGGAACGCCATCAGATCAGGAAACAAGAGGGGTTGACGGTAGCGAGAATAATCGTCGCACGACCGCCTGCGCTTGCAAGCCTCGCACACGCTGACATGAACCTTTGGTTTTGACTTTTTCTTATTGCAGATGATGAATTCCAAGCCGGGGTCCCTCTTTGCTGCATATCAAGCACGAACATAGCGATAGATCAAGCAAATAATGGGTTCTCCCCTTGCGTTGCCAACCTTTCGACCCCTGGGTCGGACGGGAATAGGGTATTTACATTCCCATCCTTTGTAGGATAGGTTTAATTTTTTGATTATATCGAGTCATAATAGGAGGCAGCGATGTCAACTGTAACGATCGTCCGGGCCGGCACCTTGGTGGCGGGCCATGATCAAGCGGTCATCTCCGATGGTGCGGTGGCCGTTTCAGGCGAACGAATCAAGTCCGTCGGCCTATACCCTGAGCTTTCGAAGCAGTATCCGGATGCGAGAACAGTTGGAGGCAAGCGTTTCCTGCTTATCCCCGGTCTGATCAACGGCCACGGCCATGGTCGCGGGTTGACGGACTTTCAGCGCGGAGCCTTGGACAACACCCTTGAATCTTGGCTCCTGGACACGCGGAAATACGTTCCTGTTTCCACTTATGACGACATTGCCTATTCTGCAGCGAGACTTCTGAAGTCCGGCGTCACCACGGCCATGCACAACCACATCCTCAAGGACCCCTCGGCCTACAACCAGGAATTTGAAGAGGGGCTGAAGGCTTACGGCGACACCGGCATGCGCGTCCAGTTCAATCCAGCGATCCGTAACGACAACCCTTTTATTTACGGAGACAACAAGGCCTTCCTCGCTGCTTTGCCTCAAGCGTTGAGGACCATCCTGACTACCCCTCCCAGCCCCGGGTCTCTTTCAGCGGCCAATTTCGTTGAAGCCGTCCGCTCTCTTCATGAGCAGCATCAGACGACCATGTGCCGCATCGGGTTCGGGCCCTTGGCTCCCCAATGGTGCACGAACGACCTTCTCCTGGAGATCCGAAAGGCGGCCGATGAACTCAACGCTCCTATCCATATCCATGCAGTGCAGTCCATTTTTCAGAAGGTTTTTGCCCTCCGATACTTGGGGAGAACCCTCATCCAGCACATGAATGACATCGGTCTTCTCGGCCGGGGGGTGGTGATCGGCCACTGCGTTTGGCCCACCGAAAGGGATATTGAGCTTCTTGCTAAAACCGGCACTGCCGTGACCCACCATCCCAGCTGCAACCTCAGGGTGCGAAACGGCATCTCGCCTGCCTATCATATGCTCCAGGCGGGTGTCACGGTCGGTCTGGGTTTGGACGGGAAGTCCATCAATGACGACGACGATATGATCCAGGAAATGAAGATCTGCTACCTTCTTCATCGTCTCGCCTCTCTCGAACTCCACTCGCCCCATATGACAGCGAGGGACGTCTTCAAAATGACCACGGAGAACAATGCCAAACTCCTCGGCTTGGGCCAGGAACTTGGCCGTCTTGAACCCGGGAGACTGGCGGACATGGTGCTCCTGGACTATCAGAAAATGTGTTATCCCTTTGTGGATCCGTTGCATGACCCCATCGATGTGCTTCTTTACCGGGGCCTGGGCAAACACGTTCACACGGTCATGGTCAATGGCCGCATCGTGGTCCTGGATCGAAAGGTTCTGACTATTGACGAAGAGGCGATCGCGGGGCGTCTGGCTGAGTCAGCGTCCCGGCCTAGAACAGACAAGGAAAAAGCACTGGTCCAGGCCATGGATGAGCTCAAGCAGAACGTGATCCGCTACTACGACGGTTGGGCCAAGAAAACCAGAACGGAGCCTTACTTCATGACCAACTCCCGAATAGACGGCCTCTTATGATCCTTGTTCGCTCGGGCATCTTGGTTCCGGCCTATGACGCCCCGGCCATGGTCGACGGAGCTGTGGCGGTCTCAGGGGAGACCATCGTGGATCTTGGCGCCTTTGAAGAGCTTTCAGCCAGGCACCCTACTGCTCGGGTCATGGGAGGCGATCGGTTTCTGCTCATTCCAGGTCTCATCAACGGCCATGGTCACGGCAGGGGGCTGAGTTCCTTTCAGCGAGGGGCACTGGACAACACTCTCGAATCGTGGATCTGGGACACACGAAAATTCAAGCCCGTCCCCGTTTACGATGACGTCTCCTATTGCGCCGCAAAACTCCTCAAGTCGGGCGTCACGACGACGATGCACAACCACCTCCTGACAGGAGCTTTCCCCCCTGACCAGGAATTCGATGACGCGATCATGGCTTACAAAGACGCCGGCATGCGGGTGTGCTTCTGCCCTGCGATCCGCAACAACAATCCCTTCGTGTACGGCGACAACAAGAGCTTTCTCTCCTCCTTGCCGCAGCCTGTGCAGGAAGCCCTTTCCTCCCCTCCCCCTTTCCGCGAGGAAGACTACTTCAACACCGTTCGAGCGCTTCATGCAATGCACCACGGGTCCATGTGCCATGTTGGCTTCGGACCGGTAGGCCCTCAGTGGTGCACAACCGGTCTTCTGCAGAAAATACGCGGGACCGCCGAGGAGCTCGGCCTATCTGTCCACATCCATTCACTGGAATCCGTGCTCCAGAAAATCCACAGCCTCACGGCCCTTGGCAGGACACCTATCGCTTTCATGCGTGACATCGGGTTTCTCGGGCCAGAGGTCGTGCTGGCTCACGGCGTTTGGGCTACGGAAAACGACATCCACATCCTTGCAGGGAGCGGAGCCGGTGTGACCCACCAGCCGTCATCCAACCTGCGACTGCGGTCGGGCATCGCTCCGGTTTTCCACATGCTTCAGGCGGGAGCTCGAGTCGGGCTGGGTCTGGACGGGCAAGGCATCAACGACAACGATGACTTCATCCAGGAAATGAAGCTTTGCTACCTCCTTCACCGCATTCCATCTCTCGAATTGAACTCTCCTCATCTCAGTGCCAGACAGGTTTTCAAGATGGCCACGGAAACCAACGCGTCTCTCCTGGGATTCGGCTCCAAGATCGGTCGCATCGAACCAGGCCGATACGCGGACTTGGTGCTTCTGGACTTCGGGAAGATGCGGTTTCCTCACACCGACCGAGCGCATGACCCCATTGAAGTCCTTCTCTACGGCGGATCAAGTGAACAGGTTCACACGGTGATGGTGGGCGGGCAGGTTGTTGTGGAGGGCGGTAGGATTCTCACCGTAGACGAGCATTCCGTCGCTTCGCGTCTTGCTGAGGCGGCATCACGGCCGAGGAATCCAAAGGAAGAAGCTCTTGTGAAGACGATGGACGAATTGAAGAAGCAAGTCATCCTCTTCCATAAGGGATGGGTTGAGAAGCTAAGAGTAGAGCCTTACTTCGATGTCAATGCATGGACAGATGACGCTCATGGCAACCCCTTGTCGTGCGAAGAGCCTTTTGCCTAAGGCTGGAGGAAGACAAAAGGCGGGAAAAGGCTCTGCGACGACGCAAGGGCGTGTCATACACGGGCATGAACGTACCGGACAGCTTCCTCACAGGACATCAGGTCGCAGTATTTCATCCACAAGTCAAGCAAAGCGACTTTGTGGGAGACGCTGATGCGGTCGTAGACGCAGTCTTCGACAACGGCCACGTCAAAGTTTCGGCTGATCGCATCCACGCAGGTAGCCCGCACGCAGCCGCCCGTGGTGCCGCCTGCCACGAGGAGGGTGTCCACTTTGAGCTTGATGAGGACACTCAGGAGGGGAGTCCCATAGAAGGCGCTGGCGTAGCCCTTGTCGATCACAAAATCCCCTTCTCGGGGCGCGATCGTCTCGACAATGGACGTTCCTTTGGATCCTTCCAGGTACTGGGAAGAGCTTCGATCTGCTTTTGCCGCAAAACCGTCAAAGGCAATGCTCTTCCGGACCTGACGGGTGTAAAGGATGGAACGCTTCTCCACCCTGAAAGCGCGGATGAGGGGTTTGAGCCGTTCTATCGCCCGCCAAGCCGATTCGCCGACCCCGGAGGGCCACTCCTGAATCTGCTCAAGGATAGGTTTGTCGGCCCCGGCGTAGTTGTACTGGGGATCAATAATGAGCAGCGCAGGGCGTTTGCCGAGCCCGCGCGGCTTTCCGTATCCTCCCCGGCGGATGACTTCTCGGTCAGCAGGAGTGAGGATGTCTTCCCAGACAGGCATCGGTTTCATCTATCCAAGAGGCGCGATGAGAGATGTGACCTGATTGATGTCCTTGACCTTTTCCAAGGCTATGACCTGAGAGCGAATCCCCTCGGCTTTTGCATGGCCCCAGACAGGGTCGGCAAGAGAAAAGTATTTCTTCTCCAGGTCTGCAGGCCCGTAGGGATCTTCGAAGTCGCCTTTGTTCATGGTCACTTCCGCTTCGAGCGTTTCACCGCTCTTCAGCGTGACCCTGACCCTCGAGGGCCTTCGTGCCGGCATCATGGCCGTGAGCCTTGGATCCTCTTTCACCTCCACCCGTTTCGCCAGAGCCTGGACCGCCTCACTGCGAACCGCCTCAGGTGTGAAGCAGGTCACATCCGTGCGGCCGTGGACGAGGAGAGTCGCCACCGCAAACGGAATCGAAAACTTGGCTGCAAGCATGTTCTGAGGATTGCGGTCGCAGAGCTGGGCGGCAAGAGAATAGGTCTCCACATCCACGGATTCAACGTCACCCGCCTTGAGCGTTCTCTGCGCCAGGATTTTTTCCAGGGCATCCAAGGTTCCATGGTTGTAGCGGCAGCAGGCGTGCATTTTGAAGTAATTCCGAGCGATCTCGAAACGTTTTCCCAGACCTTCGGTCACCACATCAGGGTTGAAGGTGTCGGAAACGACGGAGCCATAAACCGTTTTCAGCCCATCCGCTTCCCCGGTGAATCCCGATTGGACCAGCTGATGCGCAAGAACGCCCATGAAGTTGCTCACTCCGGAGTACACATTCCGGACGGTTCCTCCTTCCAACATCGTCCGCCTGCTCGTGGCAAGACCGAGGGATGAACTCACATTGATCATCTCCTTCATCGCCGCTTGGCCGTAGCCCATGAGCTTTCCAACCGCGACGGCCGCGCCCACCGTGCCCCAGGTGCCGTGGGGATGCATGGACATTCTGATTTTGCACGCGATCCCGATCCGCGTTCCCATCTCGTACCCGAGGACCAGCGCGGTCAGCAGATCCTCCCCAGACAGATGCCCTTCTTCAGAGATGGCCAGCACCGCAGGGACCACATGAACGCCCGGATGGCCCCTGCCGAATTGGTTCCCTTCGTCCAGTTCCAAAAAGGTGCCTGCCGTGCCGTTGATCAACGCGGCCTTTGATGGCTCGGTCCGTATGCCTGGTCCGATAAGCGAGGCCACCTGCTTGTCTTTGGGATCCACAAGTCGCTTGGTGAGTCCTTTCACTTCATCTTCCCGCGCCCCTGCCGCAATGACGGACAAGGTGTCGGCCAGCACTTCCTTAGCTCGCAGCACAACGGCCTTGGGGAGATCATTGAAAGTCGTTCGGCAAACATAGGAGACGATTTGATCCAGGTATTCACGCATGGCGACACTCCATTACTCCAGTTCTCCAATACTCCATCCTTAGTAGCAGTTTAGCTGCTTGAGTACAGTTACCGGAAAAGGCCATGGGGGTCTCCCTCAAAACTGAACAACGAAGAAGTTACATTGCGGTGTCCAGCTTTAGGCCATGGGTGAGGCGGGCGGAGGGCTGCCGGGGAAATCGCCCCCTAAAACCCTGCATGGAGGTGCCGGTGAAACCTCGCCGCCCGCCTTCGCTGCCTCTTCTTTGCTAATGTTTTCCCGATCACTCTTCGATTTCTGTTTTGAGGGAGACCCCCATGGCCTCAGCCATCCATTTCAAACAGCTATGCTGGTGCCATCCTTACAACCCTAAATAGACTCTCTTCACATGCGGGTCGGCGAGAAGATCGCCCCCCTTGCCCGACAGGGCAATCCGGCCTTGTTCGAGCACAAATCCGCGTGTGGAGAGAGAAAGCGCCTGCGAAACGTTTTGCTCCACCAGGAGGACCATCACCCCTTCTTTGTTGATTTTGTCGATGACGCTGAAAATTTCGTCCACCACGATCGGAGCCAGCCCAAGTGACGGTTCATCAAGAATCAGCAACTTGGGCTTGGCCATCAGTCCCCGGCCGATGGCCAGCATTTGCTGCTCACCTCCGGAGAGCGTGCCGCCCAACTGTTTCTTCCGCTTCTCCAGCACAGGGAAAAGGGTGAAGACAAAGGCCATGCTCTCCTGTCGCAAGGCTTTTGGACCCTTCCGGTAAGAGCCCATCTCCAGGTTTTCCATCACGGTGAGGGTCGGGAAGAGCTTGCGGCCCTCAGGAACCTGGACCAGCCCCCGCTCCACGCGATCGTAGGATTCTACGCCGGTGATTTCCTCGCCCATGAACACCACCTGACCGTGGTTCACAGGCAGAATCCCTGAAACGGCGCTGACCGTGGTTGTCTTGCCGGCTCCGTTGCTCCCCAGAAGGGAGACGATCTCCTTTTCCTGTATGTCAAAGGACACCTTGCGCAGGATCTGGACCTGGCCGTGGAAGACGTCTATGTCGTTGACCCTAAGCAAGCATAAGCTCCTTTTCCCAGGTAGGCTTCAATGACCCCCGGGTTCTCGCAGACCCTCTGGGGTTCGCCGTCAGCAATGCAGTTCCCGTGATTGATGACGACGATGCGATCACTGACCCCCATGATCACTCGCATGTGATGTTCGATGATCAGGATCGCGGTTCCCGATTCACGGATTTTGTGGACCAACGCCACAATCTCCCCCTGCTCTTTCGGGTTCAGGCCGGCCATGACCTCATCCAGAAGCAACAGTCTGGGCTGAGTTCCCAGCGCACGGGCCATTTCCATTCTTTTTCTGTCCGGTGTGGTGAGGCTGCTTGCAGGCTGCAAAGCTTTGTTCTCAAGCCCGACAAATCGGAGGATCTCCCACGCCTTTTCTTCGACCTCCTCAACCGCGCGAGTGCGGTTGTAGCATCCCACAGCCACATTCTCCAGGGTGGAGAGATGGCTGAAGGGTTTGACAATCTGGAAGGTCCTTGTGATCCCCAGTTTGCAAATGACATGGGGCGGCAAGCCCACGAGGTTCTGCCCCAGGAAATTTATTTCCCCCGCCTCCGGCTGCAGAAAACCGGTGACCAGATTGAACAGGGTTGTCTTGCCAGCGCCGTTGGGCCCGATGAGCCCCAAGATCTCCTTCTCCCTCATCCGAAAGGAAACCTGGGAGATCGCTTTCAGCCCGCGAAAGGATTTGGACACAGACTGGACTTCCAGAAACGATTTGTCCTCCACCGTTAAGCCGCCCCCTTCTGGAATTTCCTAACGACTCTTCTGGCAAACCCGATGAGCCCGTCAGGCAAAAACATGATCACGGCCACGAGGATCACGCCGTAGATCATGAGATAGACACCGCTGTAAGACTGAAACGCGAGGCGCGTGACCTCCGACAGCGGCGTCAGCACGACAGAGCCAAGGAACGGGCCGAGAATGGTGCCGGGCCCTCCGATGATGGGCCTGAGCATAATCTCGACAGAGTTGACCACCCCGAAGGTGGAATCCGGATCGATGTAGAGAAGATACTGGGCGTAAACGGTTCCGCCCACGGAGGTCATGCCTGCGCTGATGACCATGGCGGTCATCTGGGCCCTGAAGGTGTTGACGCCCAGGGCTTCGGCCGCATCATGATCCTCTCTCGCAGCTAGGAAATAGAGCCCCAGCCGGGTGCTTTCGAGCCTCCACACCAGATACAGGGATCCCACCATCATCCACAGGGTCATGAAATAAAAAGGCTCCTTTTGCACGAACTGCATCAGGCCGGGCGCATTTCCCTTGAGGGGGATGAGGACGCCGAGCGCGCCTCCCACGGCGCTCCACCCCGTAGCGGTCATGTGGAAGATCTCGGCAAAGGCCAGCATGATAAGGGCGAAGAAAGGGCCCTTGAGTCCATAGCGAAAACTCAAGAACCCGATAAGGAGGCCCAGAAGGACTCCCGCCCCGCATGAGACGAAGAGGCCGATCCAGGGGGTCAAACCAAGACGCACGAACAGGAGGGAGGAGACATAGGCGCCCAGGCCGAAAAACACGGAGTGGCCGAATGAGAACTGGCCGGCATACCCGCCGAGCACATTCCACCCCTGGCCCATAAGGGAGAAGAGGAAAATCATGATCATGATGTGCAGGATGCTCGGAAAGAGCCACGGCAGAGCATGAAGCGCCGCGAGGACACAGGCCACGGCAATCCACGTGGAAGAACTCAGTTTTCTTTTCAAGTGTCCTCTGGTTTCAGCCATTTTTCCTCCCAAAGAGACCCGCAGGCTTGAAGAGAAGGATGATGATGAAGATGGTGAAGGAAATGATGGACTTCATCGCGCCGGGCAGAAACATGGCCCCCACACTGTCCGCCACCCCGATGATCAATCCGCCTACAAAGGCCCCCAGGACGTTGCCCATGCCGCCCAGCACAACCACGACGAAAGCCGTGATGACAAAGAGCCATCCCACATAGGGATAGACAGGAATGAAAGGGGTGATGGCTGCACCCGAAACCCCGGCGCACGCCGCTCCGATTCCGAAGGTGATCATGTACAGTCGCCGAATGTTGATCCCCATGAGGAGCGCCCCCTTGGGCTCCTCGCTTGCCGCGCGGATCGCTTTGCCGAGGTCCGTGCGCGTCAGGACCAGGTAAAGAATCCCTGCAAGAATCATGGCGGAAACAAAAGCCAGCAGACGAACCAAGGAGATCGATAGGTCTCCAAGGTAGAAATTCACCCCCGCATAGGAGGTCTTCAGAACCCTGTAGTCCGGAGACCAGAGGAAGACCGCGAGATTCTCCATGAAAAGGGAGACACCGAGGGTCAAGAGCAGCTGGTTGTGTTCAGGCGCATTCAGGATGGGGTTGATCAGAAATCTCTGAAAGCATGCGCCGATGATAAAGAGTGCGGCTAGAGACACCAAAATGGCGAGGTAGGGGTCAAAGCGGAGGAGGACCACCGCCCAGTAAGAGGTGTACATTCCCAGCATGATCAGGGATCCGTGGGCGAAGTTGACCACCTTCATGACACCGAAGATGAGCGTCAACCCGATGGCCATTAAACTGTATACCCCGCCCACAAGCAGCCCGTTGAGCAGGGAACCGGCGACAAAGGAAAAAGTCATGGCTGAAAACCAGAATACAGAAGACAGAATACAGTAGACAGAAGTGACGTCCTCCTCCCTCCCCTAAACGGAGGGGAGGGAGAGAGGGCCAACGAGCCACAAATATTACGCCGGTTGAGGGAAAACGTACTTCGCCTCAGCGTACGCCTCAGGCCACACGCTCACGATCTTTCCGCCGAGGATTTGCATCATGGCCGCCTGGGCGTTCTTGTTCTGGCCGTCCGGACCGAAGACAATGGGTCCCTGGGGCAAGATGTGATCCTTCAGGTCCGTCTTTGACAGCGCCTCACGCACGGCATCCCGGTTCGCGGACTTCGCCCGCTCCAGTGCGTCTGCAAGCACGTACACGGGCTGATAAGAGAACACCGTCGAGGGTCCCATACCTGCACCATAGGCGGCCTTGTAATTCGCAAAGGCTTTTTTGGTGAAAGGGCTTTTCGGGTTGGCGCAATAATTTCCATCCATCACGTATTCCGTCAACGTACCGAGTTCCTCCACAAACTTGGGATGGCTGAACGCACCGTTCCCGCATCCGATGATCCCCTTTGACTTGAGTTTTACATCTCTCATGGTCTTCAGCACGCGAACGCCGTCGCCGAAATAACCGGTGTCCATGACCACATCTGCTCCGGCCGCTTTGATCTTTCCCACCTCGGTAGCAACATCCGCCGCCCTGGGCGAATAGGGCACATCGGCAATCACCTCCATGCCGTAGTTAGGCGCATACTTTTTCACGTGTCCCGAAAGGGACGCACCGAAGGCGGTGTCGTCGTGCAGGTAGGCGATCGTTTTGACCGTCTGGCCTGTGGCTTTCGCGATTTCGCTGACGTACTTTACCGTTTGAGAGGCCATTTGCTCTGCGCTCGGCTGAACACGGAAGGTGTACTTGAACCCTCTGGCCGTCACTTCGTCCGCAACCGCCACGGTAACGACAAACGGCACCTGAAGCTTCTCGGCCTGCTGAGCCGCCACCAGAGTGACTGCGGATTGGTAGGCCCCCATCACCGCCACGACTCCTTCCCGGTTGAAACGCTCCACCGCAGACACGGCCAGCTCGGGCTTCCCTTCACTGTCCGCATCCAAAAGTTTCAGCTTGGCGCCGCCCATGGACTTGATGCCGCCTGCGTCATTGATCTCCTTGACCGCCAGCATCATCCCCTTCTTGAGTTCCTGGCCGTCGAAACCAAGGGCTCCCGAAAGAGGGTGAATGTGCCCGATCAGGATTTCCTTGGGATCGGCACCTCTCAGCACGTTGGGGAAACCGATCGTGCCGGCGGCCGCGGCAACGCCGACCACTGCGGTGCTTTTCATGAACTCCCTGCGTGTCATGCCTTTTTTCTGTCGTTTCATGGCGTCCTCCTTTTTGTATGAAGTCATCAGATCCGTTACCCTTCAGCCAGAGCAGCTTCTGCTGCTTTCTCTCCTGCGATCTTACCCAAGACCAGGGCCGCAAGCAACCCGTTCGCGGAAAGGTATCCGGCCGGACCTGCCTTCCCTGAAAAGCCGGATGCCGTCCCCCCGCCGGCATAGAGATTCGGAATAACCGAGCCGTTTTTTCTGAGCACCTGGGCTTGGCGGTTGATCTTCAGCCCGCCCTGCGTGTGAAAAAGCGCGCCGGTCACCTTGACCCCGTATAAAGGCGGTGTCAAAGGCCCCTTGAAGTCCTTGCGCCCCAGAGGGTCCACCGCCTCGCCGAGCGCCGCCTTTTGAAAAGCCTCGTGGGTCCTCTCCATCTCTTCTACCGACACGCGGAACGCCTTCGCGAGATCTCTCATGTGATCGAATTTCTTTATCGCCCCGATGCGGATGCACTGCTGAAAATCCTCGAACCCCACCACGGCCTGGTAGCACCGCTCATCAAACACCGAGATGGCCACGCCCTGCTCCTGGGCAAGCACATCGAGCGCGTGCTCGGAATAGCCGTGGTACTCGTTCACGAAACGCTTGCCTTGAAGATTGACGTGGTACCCTCCGAAGCTGATCGTCGCAAAGGTCAGAAGCGTTCCGTGCGGATGGGCCACAGAGCCGTGGGCTTGATAGGCCCCCATGTTCTCCAGCTCCGCTCCAAGCGCCTCGCCCCAAAGAATGCCTTCCCCTGTGTTGCCCTCGTGGCCGAAGTAGTAAGCGTCCTTCATTTCAGGAATGTACTTGGCCAGCATGTCCCGGTTGGCCCCGAAGCCGTTGAGGGCCAGAATGATTTTGCGAGCCTTTGCCAGATTTCGACCCACCCCCTCAATCTCCACCTCGGCGCCGAGCACGGTGCCGGTGTTTTGGTCCGCCACCAGCCGCTTCGCGGGGGCCTTGTAGGCGATGTCGATGCGGTCATACCGGCCTGCCGCCCGGAGCAGATCGTTGACCAGGTGGGCGCCCTTTCTCGTCTTGTTCGCGTGAATCCGGAGACGGGAGTGGCCCGGATAGATGAAGTCCGTGACCAATTCCAGCCGGATCCCCATGCTGCTGTCGAGCCAATCCACAAGCCTTGAAGACTCGGCGGCAACGTGGCGAGTCAGATCAGGGTCACTGCCCTGCTTGTTCTTCTTGAGGATGTCCTCGGCCATCAGCTCTCTGGAATCCTCGATTCCCGCTCGCTTTTGAAAAGACGTCCCGGCAGCGGGGACCATGGCCTGACTCAAAGAAGTGTTTCCGCCCGCCGCTTTCTCCTTTTCAACCAGGAACACATGGGCTCCCTTTTCAGCTGCCGCAAGCGCTGCGATGAGACCGCAGCCGCCGCCGCCGATGATGAGAACATCGGTCTCCACATCCCAGGAAACTCCTCGAGGGCTCTCCACAAAGCGAATGAGATCGTCGGCGCAAGCGCTGTGGCCATTCATTCTTTAGACTTCTCCTCCGCGCTCATCCTACAGGAGTCTGAGCACATCATCAAGCGAAGATTGCTCGATTCTCAAAACGCGTTCCCCCAGCTCTTTGGCATCCTCTTCCGACAAGAGCCGCGTGGCATTGGAAAAGAATTTTCGGTACATCTCACCCCACGACGCCGGATTCTCAGGTTCCCCTTTGGCGAGTTCCACCTCAACGCTTACCTTCTTGCCCTTGCGGGTGTGAATGGTCACCGTCGCGCCTCTCTTCTGGGGATAGGCCGTTTCCCATTTCTCGCTCACGGTCATCTCCACTCTCTGAGCCAGCGCCTGGATGCTTCGATCTCTGACAACCTCGTCGCAATACTGGTCGGGTCCTGCCTCTTTTCTCGCAATCGCAATCGCCACCGAGAAAGGGATACTGAAGCGGGCTGCTGAGGGGGTGGTCGCTTCCCTTATTCCCGCAAGTCGAACGGCAGCGGAATAGGTTTCCACGCAGACCCTGGTGATTTCTTCCGGTTCAATGATGTGGCTTTTCAGAGCCTCAAAAACCGCGTCAATGGGTGCATGGGCATGGCGGCATGCGGCGTAGAGTTTCACATAGACCTTCAGGATCTCATACTCGTTGCCCAGCCCCTTGGTCAGAAGGTCCTGCTTGACCTCGTCGCTCACGGCCTTGAGAAAGCCGTCTTCTCCTTCAAGAATCTGCAATGGGCCCCGCGCCCCTCTCTTTGCCAGGATGCAGGAGAGAAGTCCGTTCGAGGCCGCCCTTGCAGGGTTGAGGGGTTTGACTTTGGCTCCTTCGACTTCATGGTTCACCTGGATCAGCCCAGAGGCCTGAAGCCCGGCCATGCCCAGCGCGCCTGCAGCCGCTTCCTGATTGAGATCCATGATCTTCGCACACGCTGCGGCTGCGCCATACACCCCGGTGATGCCCGTGATGTGAAAGCCCCGGTTAAGACTGGAAGGATTGATGGCCGCTCCGATCCGGATCATGACCTCATACCCTGCAACAATGCCTGCCAAGAAGGTCTTAGAGTCCGCCCCCCCGAGCTCTGCAGCCGCAAGTGCCGCAGGAATGATGGCCACGCCTGGATGAAGGGCGCCGAACCGATGGCCGTCATCCATGTCTATGGCATGAGCGCAAGATGCATTCGCGAAAGCCGCATGGATGGCCGGGAACTTCTTCTTGGTTTGAAAAATGGTTGCCTCCGGCTTGCCTCCAAGATCCGCGAAGTAACTCACCACGATTTTAGGAAACTCCATTGTGGCGTAGCCGGCCAGAGAAACACCCACCAGGTCGAGGATCAGCTTCTTTGCCTGCTCAACGACTTCCGCCCCCAGGTCTTCGAACCGGGTGCGAACAATGAAATAAGCATATTTCTCTGAAATGCTTTTCATGCGTCTTTCTCGAAACCGAATTCCTCAGATTCGCAGACCACATAGAACCTGAAATCCGTCTTGCCTTCAGGGCTTCTCTCCCTGGAGACCGGATTCTTTTCCCTCCACGCTTGGGCCTTCTCAAAAGCCTCCATGCTATCGTAGTGGAGCTCGGCAATTCGGTAGAAGGTGGTTTGCCCTCTCACGAGCCCTTTGACGGTATTGAGCACGACCCTCTTCAGCCCGGGTATCCTAGACAGGTCCGGCAGGTGCACTTCCTTGAGCCAAGTCTCGTAATCCCGGACGCTCATCCCCGGCATGATGTCATACCCCAAAATCGCTTTGACCAAAACATTCACCTCCCTTCGCTTAAGGCCCTGCGATGACGCCGGACGATGATCTAATGTAATAGACAAAATGAAGTCGTCGACATCCCTCTCGGTCCATCAGGAAATCTTTGTGTTTTTGTCCCGCTCCTCAATCGCACGGGCAAAGCCCAGCAAGGATTCCGCTCGTTTGAAAGATCCATAGTCGATCATCTTCCCGCCGAGGGTGGTCGCGCCTAGACCTTTGGATCTCGCTTCCTGATAGGCTTCTACCACCTTCTTCGCATAGCCCACATCCGCACTGGCTGGTGAGAAAACCTGGTTTGCCACCTCCACGTGGCGGGGATGGGTCAATTGCTTGCCTGAGAACCCGAGGAGCTTTACCTTATCCGATTCTCTCCTCAACCCTTCGAGGTCAATGACCAACCCGAAGTAAGGCGTATCGATCGCCTGGATGCCGGCAGCCCGTGCAGCCATGGCAATGCTCGATCGGGCATGGAGGATCATGGGGAAATACTCGTCCGGTGAAAGCTTGGTCACGCCCATGCCTGCGCCCATTTCTCTGGAAAAATCTCCTGCACCGAACCCCACGGCAACCATTCGGCTACTCGCCGCGATGATTTCGCGGATGTTCAGAATCCCTTTCGGTGTTTCGAGGAGGGCCATCACCTGCACGCTTCCGGGAGCGATCCCTTTCTTCTTTTCCTGCCCCTTCAACATCGCGTCCAGCGCCGTCACATCCTCCTGGGACTCTGTCTTGGCCAGCATGATCCCGTCAAGGCCCGGCACCACCACATACCCGATGTCTGTTGCCGTGAGACCCGTTTCCATGGAATTGACCCGCACGAAAACGTCCAGCCCGTGCTGCTTCAGCATGGAAATGGAATCCCTTGCAAAAACCCGACCCGTTTCTTTTTCGGCAATGGGGCAACCGTCTTCCAGGTCCAGGATGATCGCATCCGCCCCCTCCGTGGTCGCATTATTGATCATCCTCCAGCTGTTTGAAGGCACATAAAGCATTGATCTCAGTATCCGTGTCATCCATCGCCTCCCTTACGCTTTTCCAAAAACCTTCTTCAAGGCAGGACCCAGTTCATCAGGTCGATCCACCACGGTGGCTCCCACTTCCTTGAGCGCCTTGATCTTTCCTTCCGCCGTGCCTTTGCCGCCCTCGACAATCGCGCTGGCATGGGAGAATCTCAGTCCCGCAGGAAGCCCTTTGCCTGCGATGTAAGCGACGAGCGGTTTGGTGTAGCCCCCTGCACGGATCACGTCACAGGCTTCCTCTTCCATGACCGTCCCGATCTCTCCGAAGTAGACCACACCGTCCGTCCCCTGGTCCTGCTCATAAACAGGCAGAATCTCCGCCAGTGTCGTTCCCAGCACCGGCTCAGAACCCAGGTGAACCGCCGTGCTGATGCCGAACCCGGCGCTGCACACTACCCAGCTAATGGTGGAGGTCTGCCCCCCGCTGCGGGAAACAACGCCGATCCGGCCGGGCCTGAAGGCGATCTTGGGCAGATCCGAAGACCCGATGAATCCTCCCAGACCCCCGAACGAAGCTTTCCCGGGGCTGACCAGTCCCGCTGAGCCAGGACCGATCAGCCTGATTCCGTGCTTTC
>Ga0113563_10000480_pt1 | contig 19397 bp, 15 predicted proteins | sample Mud3Dept3metaG_FD_80117 | JGI IMG/M metagenome (GOLD analysis project Ga0113563, IMG submission 80117) | Freshwater wetland microbial communities from Ohio, USA, analyzing the effect of biotic and abiotic controls - Mud 3 Core 4 Depth 3... | ecosystem: Environmental > Aquatic > Freshwater >...
AGGAATCCCCATTCCTCTCCTACGGTACAGAAAATAAAATCGGTGCTTTGTGCAGGAACAAATTTGAATTTAGTCTGGGTACCCTGCAGATATCCTTTACCAGTAAATCCTCCTGATCCAATTGAGATTATTGACTGGTTCACATTATAACCGCTTCCGTGCAGATCAGATTTGAAACCAAGCATTGTTTCCACCCGCTCCTTCTGATGCGGCTTCATAATGTGATTAAAAGCATAGTCTACTGAATTAATATAAAGTACGCTGCCAAGGAGAAAAAGATAGATTATTAGTACTCCAAAAGCTTTTTTTACATATATATAATAGGCAAATGCCATCCCTGCCATAATAAGTGAAATAATGATAACCAGATCATTACCAAGTGATTTAATAAGATAGCGATCAATTAAAAATAGTGCTCCGGCAATAAAAATAAAAATTCCTAGACCTGTAAAGGATAGTTTCCATTTCTTTGTTGCAAACCATATCAGAAAAAAGGCCACTAAAACCAGCGATAATTTCAGATAAAGATTATCAACAAGCAGAGTAAGGAAAAAAAGAATGACCATAAGTAACCCTGAAACAAAGATATATGGACTCATTCCCTCTCTGAACAGCACGATAAAAAAAGCAAAAAATATTATTGTGGATCCCAAATCAGGCTGTAAGGTTATGAGAAGTGCCGGTAACAGAATTATTGCAACTGCAGGAATTATAACTTTAAGCCTGGTTAATTCATGCCGGCGTTTGTTAAGGTAGCTGGCAAGCGCCAATGCAGTAGCAAACTTAGCAAATTCTGAAGGTTGAAAGTTAACAGGTCCGAATTCAAACCACGAACGGGCTCCGTTAATTTCTTTACCCAGAACAAGTACAAGGACCAGCAACAGCATAAGTAATCCATAAATGACCCATGCAAAAAATATATAGAATCTGCTGTCGATAATCACAACGAATATTGCAAGGACCAGTGTAGCGATTATCCACACAAACTGTTTTCCGTATCGTTGCGAAAGGTCAAGAATCTCCTTATGTTCTTCATTGTAAACAGCAGCATAAATGTTGAACCATCCCATGATTACCATCAAAAGGAAAAGCAGGATTGTGATCTTGTCAATCCTGTTCCAGATATTAATGCTCCGTTTCATTTCCGGGTATCGTATCAATCAGGTTTAATTCGAGCATTCTTTGCTCCTTCCACTTACTGGCAACTGAAATCTGTCCCTTCAGATATTTTTCAATCATTAGGCTTGCCACCGGAGCTGCGTATGTTGCTCCAAAACCCGAATTTTCGACATAAACAGCAATAGCAATCTGTGGATTGTTTTTAGGAGCAAATGCAATAAAAACAGAATGATCTTTACCGTGTGGATTCTCTGCAGTACCAGTTTTACCGCAGACAATAATATCATTCAGGGCGGCTATCCGGGCAGTAGCTCCGGCACCACCATTTACAGCTGCTTCCATTCCAAGTATAATCTCTTCAAAATTCAGCGAATCGATACTTATTTTATGTCTTACCGTGTATATCGAATCAATTCCGGGATCTCCGTTTCCTATTAACTTCACTATATGCGGAGTAAAGTAAAATCCTCTGTTGGCAATCGCAGCTGTCATATTTGCCATCTGGAGAGGAGTTGTCCCAATCTCTCCCTGACCTATTGCCATAGATATCACTGTCAGCGCTTTCCAGCCATTCTTACCATGGAAACGGTCAAAATATGTCGATGAAGGTATCATCCCGGGTAGCTCATTGACAAACTCACTGCCTAATTTTTTCCCGAAGCCAAATTCATCCAGATAACTTTTCCATTTATCAAAAGCTTCAGATACAGAATTGTATTCAGGATTTTCAAGAATTTTCCTGTAGGTCTGGCAGAAATATGCATTACATGAATTCATAACAGCTCCTTTAAGGTCGAGGGGAGATGCATGTGAATGGCAGGCAACAAAGAGATATCCCTGACTGCATTGAAATTTTGTGGAGGGTACAATGACTTTTTCCTGAAGTGCAATAAGGCCATTCATTGGTTTAAAAGTTGATCCGGGAGGATATGAAGCCATAAATGCCCTGTTAAACAATGGTTTAAGGGCTGTATCTGCAGCCAGTTTTGCAAAATTCTCAGAGCGGACTCTCCCGACAAGTAAACCCGGATCATAACCTGGCGATGACACCAGAGCAAGAATCTCTCCTGACGCAGGTTCTATAGCCACTATACTCCCTTTTTTATTCAGCATAAGGTGTTCACCATATTCCTGAAGATCAAGGTCAATACCAGAAACGATATCCTTTCCCTGGACTGCAAGGGTATCCATACTGCCGTTAGCATACGATCCTTTAATACGGCTATAAACATCTACCAGATAGATTTTTACACCACGATTCCCCCGAAGAACTTTTTCATATCCTTCCTCAATTCCCAGCTTTCCAATATAGTCTCCAGATCGATAATAAGGATCTTTTTTTATAATAGCCTCATCAACCTCGCTGACATACCCCAGCAGATGTGCGGCAACCGATCTTGAATATTTTCTGAGAGTCCTTGGCTGAACATAAAATCCCGGATATAAAAACATTTTTTCCTGAAACCTGGCATATGTTTCTGCAGAGATCTGTTTGAGAAACACTGATGGTGCCCGGCGTGAATAATTTTTCGCTGCTTTCATTCTCTCCAGAAAAATATTTCTGGTTATTCCGAGATCGTCACAAAATAAAGCTGTATCCAGTTTCCCTGTCTGAGCTGGAACAACCATAAGGTCGTATGCTGCCTGATTATATACTATCAGTTTGCCGTTACGGTCATATATAAGTCCGCGGGCAGGATATTGGGTTACATATCTTAAGACATTATTATCAGCGGACAACCTGTAGGTATCTTTTACGACCTGTATTACGAACAGCCTGATTATAAGCACAACAGAAGCCAGTACCATTAAAATAATAACAATGTACTTTCTGTTGACAAATGGATCCTTCATTGCAGGTAAATTATTTATCTTTCCTGATAAATTCCAGAAGAAGAATAAAAGCAATAGAAAAAAGTGAGCTTAATAAAATCCTTAAAAGAGTCCTGAAAAAATCTGTAAAGCGGAATATTTCAAGGTAGAAAAGAACAGTATGATGAATAATGACAATAGTCGCTGCATAGATCAGGAACCATCTGAAGCCGTAGATGATCATTGACGGATCGGACCCGGATTCATATCCATCTCTCGGAGATATAATTCTCAATACAAACGGACGTAAAAATCCTGCAAGAACAGTTGCAGAAGAATGCATCCCTGGAGTTCCGGAGAAGATATCTATTGTGAATCCTGTTAAAAAAGACAAGATCAGCAACATCCACGAAGGTATTTCAACAGGCAGAAGAAGAATGAATATTATATATATGTATGGATTTACATATCCGCTGAATTGAATATTATTGAATAACAGCACCTGAAGAAGGATAAGTACAATAAAGATCAGACTGAATCTAATAATCCTTGCGATCATTGAAATAGTTTTTCAAGTTCGTTGTTCAGTTCTCTTCATATTAGCAATTACAGTTACAAAATGAAGCTTTTTAAAATCCGTTTTAAGTGATACAATAATTTTGTAAAAGTCGCTGCCAGACTTCTCAAAATCACTTACTGTACCAATCATTATGCCCTCAGGGAAAACAGCAGAAAAACCCGTTGTTTCAATTGTATCGCCAATACCAAATGTAACGTGCTGTGGAATTTCACTCAATGTAGCATGACTGTAATCTTTTCCATCCCAGGTTAATGATCCGAAATATCCATTTGATTTAATCCTGGCGCTCAGCCTGAAATCGGAATTAAGCACCGACATGGCAACGGAATAATTCCGCGAACATCCTACTATTACTCCTGCTACTCCGTCATTTGTTGTAACAGCCATATCAACTGACAGACCCTGCATTTTCCCTTTGTTTAAAGTGAAGAAATTCTTCTGACGGTTTACGGAATTATTGACTATCTCGGCTGATGAGTAGGTATATTGTTGCTGATGCACTGTGTCAAGAACTGAAAAGAAAACTAATTCTTCATTCTTTACCAGGCGTTCAAAATTATTTCTTACTGTAATATTTTCTCTTGCCAGTTTCTGGTTAATGTCACGAAGATGGAAATATGTCCTGGCATTGCTGATCTTTCTTTCAATACCATTGGTTAATCCCCTTACGCCTTTCACGATCCGTGTGTTATGATAACCGTTCCCTGTACTCAGCAGATAAAATCCTAATCCTTCAAGTACAAGAAAGATAATCAGGTTATTATACTTCGCAAGAAAGTTTAACAGATTTCTCATTCATACAGGCAGATTATCTCATGAGGAACGGAAATTTTTCAACATTTTTAAGTGCAACTCCGGTACCACGTGCTACTGCATGAAGAGGATCTTCAACCAGGTTGAAATTGATATTGATCTTATCAGTAAGTCTTTTGTCGAGTCCTCTCAGAAGCGATCCGCCTCCGGCCATATAAATTCCTTTGTTGACTATATCAGCATAAAGTTCCGGAGGGGTCTGTTCCAGAACATTCAGAAGAGCTGCCTCCACTTTTGATAAAGATTTATCAAGGCAATAGGCAATTTCCTGATATGATACCGGTATTTCAATTGGCAGGGATGTCATGATATTAGGTCCTCTTACAATATAATCTGCAGGAGGATTATCTATATCAGGCAAAGCAGCTCCAACTCCGATCTTAATATCTTCAGCGGTTTTTTCGCCGATCTTGATATTATGCTGATGCCTCATATAAGCCTGAATATCAGCGGTAAAACCATCTCCGGCAATTCTTATGGATTTATTGCATACGATTCCGCCCAAAGCAATAACAGCTATTTCGGTAGTCCCTCCGCCCACATCAATAATCATGGATCCTTCAGGAGCTTCAACATCAAGTCCGATTCCAATTGCTGCAGCCATAGGTTCATAAATCATATAGACATCCCGACCGCCGGCATGCTCTGAGGAGTCACGTACAGCACGTATTTCCACTTCAGTGCTTCCTGAGGGAATACATACGACCATTTTTAATGACGGTGAGAAGAGCCTTGACCCTTTGTTTATCATCTTGATCATTCCCCGAATCATCAATTCGGCAGCATTAAAATCAGCTATTACACCGTCACGCAACGGCCTGATTGTCTTTATATTTTCATGTGTTTTACCATGCATCTGTCTGGCTGCTTCTCCAATTGCTATCAGCTTCCCTGTGTTCTTATCAATTGCAACTATTGAAGGCTCATCAACAACAATTTTGTCATTATGAATAATGACGGTATTGGCCGTCCCTAAGTCAATAGCAATCTCCTGCGTTAAAAATGAAAATAATCCCATGAATGAGTTAAATTATAATTAATGTTTAAAATGTCTGATACCTGTAAATACCATTGCAATGCCATTGGATGAACAATAATCTATTGATTCCTGGTCCCGCACTGAACCCCCAGGTTGAACGACAGCTCTTACTCCTGCCTTATGGGCTATTTCGACGCAGTCGGGAAACGGGAAGAATGCATCCGATGCCATGACCGATCCATTAAGGTCAAATCCGAAAAGCCGGGCTTTATCAATAGCCTGTTTTAATGCATCAACTCTTGAAGTCTGACCAATGCCGCTCGCACACAATTGTTTGTTTTTTGCCAGAACAATTGCATTTGATTTACTGTGTTTGACTATTATATTAGCAAAAACAAGATCGTCGGTTTCTGCCGGTTCTGGGATCCTGGCAGTAACTGGCTTCATTTCTTTTCCTGATTCAATACTGCTATCCCGCTCCTGCCATAAAACACCGTTCAGCAGCGATCTGAAACAATAGACATTATTTACCGGCATTTTTCTTTTCAGTATGATCCGGTTTTTCTTTTGCTTCAGAATTTCAAGAGCCTTCCCGTTAAAATCAGGTGCAATTATAATTTCAAAAAATATCCTGTCGATCTCAGAGGCAGTAGTTTCATCAATTTCAGCATTTGTCACAATTACTCCACCATATGCCGAGACCGGATCACAAGCAAGAGCTGCTTCCCAGGCTTCTTTAATATTGTCTCTTGAGGCTGCACCACATGCATTATTGTGTTTGACGATAACACATGACGTACGGGAAAATTCATCAATAAGGTTGAGTGCAGATTCAATATCCAGCAGGTTGTTATATGAAATTTCCTTGCCATGCAGCTTGTCAAATAATTGATCCGGATCACCGAAGAAAATTCCTTTCTGATGAGGATTTTCACCATATCGCAGCGGATAGGATATATTAATGCTTTCCCTGAACACCGGAATTCCTGCCTCCCTGTTAAAATATTTAAATATAGCCGTATCGTATCCCGAAGAAGTCTTAAACGCTTCTGCAGCATAAAATTTTCTGTCCGGCAAAGATGTTACTCCTTTCTTTTCTTTAAGAAGATTTAGCAGATTCGGGTACTGGTCTCTCCCGGAAACTACAAGAACATCATTAAAGTTTTTAGCAGCAGCCCTGATAAGTGAAATTCCGCCTATGTCTATCTTTTCAATAATCTCTTCCTCATCATTAACATTTCTGACGGTATCTTCAAACGGGTAGAGGTCTACTATTACAAGGTCTATTTCCGGAATTTTATACTTTGCTACCTGATCCATATCTTCTTTGTTCTCTCTCCTTGCCAGTATACCTCCAAAAACCGAGGGATGAAGTGTTTTTACCCTCCCTCCCAAAATGGAAGGATAGGTAGTAAGATCTTCCACCTTTAAAGCAGGAATTCCAAGATCCTTAATGAAATTGAATGTACCTCCTGTTGAATATATTTTTACCTTCAGTTCATTAAGTAATCTTACAATTTCATCCAATCCCTCTTTATAAAAAACAGAAATTAAAGCACTGCAGATTCTTTTCTCATTCATTACCTGATAATTATGATTGCCAGACCAAGTTCCTTTGCGCGATTAAAAATATATATTTTTTCTTTAACGTCAATAAATTAAAATTATGATTATCAGTAAATATGCAGTCAGGGGAAATTTTATCAGCTGACTAGTGATTTTTCTTATCTTTGATTTCCAATCTTATCCTTAACGGGAAATATGTTTTTCAGATTGTTTAAAGAAGGATTTTTATTTGCTGTTAATTCAGTTGTTGTCAATAAGTTAAGGACTTTCCTTTCATTATTCGGGATAACTATCGGGATATTTTCGATCATTTCGGTTTTTACTGTACTCGACTGGATGGAAAAATCTATACGTGACAGCATTGCCACTCTGGGTGACAATGTTATCTATATTCAGAAGTTCCCCTGGTCATTCGATCCTAATCTTGCCTGGTGGGATATAATTAAGTGGCCTGCAATATCAACCAGCGATTATGAGGCTATCTTAAAGAATTCTACAAAAGCAGGTTCAGCCTGCTTACTGGCTTATCAGCCCAGGCAGATTAAATATCAGAAAAATGTTGCCAGCGATATTCCAGTCGCTGCTGTATCAGATGGATATGAATCGGTCAGGTCATTTGAAATTGAAAAAGGAAGATATTTTTCTCCTTTTGAAACCTCAACAGGGAAGAATGTGGCAGTTGTCGGAGCAGAACTTGCAAAGAGGTTTTTTGAAAATGACGATCCTGTGGGAAAAGAGATAAGTATAGGCGGATTTAAAACACAGGTAATAGGTGTTTTCAAAAAGGAGGGTAAAGGCGGAATCAGCGACAGTGGAATGGATGAAATAATCATTGTCCCGTTAAATTACGGGAAGATGTTCATAAATCTGCGCAACAGGTTCATCGAAACCCAGCTGGCGATAAAGGCAAAACCCGGGATTGCCGTCCAGGAATTAAGCGATGAGACAATAATGATATTAAGAGCAGCCAGAAGAATTCATCCCGGCGAGATTTCAAATTTCTCAGTGAACAAAGCCAGCCTTCTTACCAAGGGGTTTGATGCTGTTTTTGCAGGAATAAATATTGCGGGATGGTTCATAGGAGGATTCTCCATTCTAGTAGGTGGTTTCGGTATAGCAAATATTATGTTCGTTTCTGTCAGGGAAAGAACCAATATTATTGGCATTCAAAAAGCACTTGGTGCCAAAAGATTTTTTATTCTTCTGCAATTCCTTGTTGAGTCAGTTTTACTTTCCGTTGTCGGTGGAATACTTGGGATTATATTCGTCTTTATTGCTACGATTGTAGTAAATTATCTCTTTGACTTGAATATGTACCTGACATTCGCAAATATTATTCTTGCAATATTTATATCCGGAATAATCGGAATAGTTGCCGGTTATGCTCCTGCATATTCAGCAGCAAAAATGAATCCTGTCGATGCTATCGGGTATTCATTCGGATAGAATCATGTTCTTATCTATCCAGTTTGTGAGTTTAATGAACCTGTCGACTGAAAGCTCTTCAGGCCTCAGACGAAAATCTTCATAATTCTCGTTGCTGAGATTAAATATCGCTTTTACGGAATTCCTTAGTGTCTTCCTTCTCTGGTTAAAGCAGGCTTTAACCACTTTAAAAAACAGCGTTTCGTTACAACCCAGATCGGTTATATGGTTTCTTTTCAACCTGATAACACCTGATTTTACTTTTGGTGGAGGGATGAAAACATGTTCCGGGACGGTAAAAAGATATTCAGTCGTATAAAATGCCTGAAGAAGAACACTCAGAATGCCATATATTTTTGATCCTGGAGGAGAACATATTCTTTCAGCGACCTCTTTTTGCAGCATTCCGCAAACTTCAACAATTTTGTCTCTGTGATTCAGAATTTTAAAAAGAATCTGACTTGAAATATTATATGGGAAGTTCCCGATAACTGCAAAATTACCAGTGAAATATGAATTAATATCCATTTCAAGGAAATCATCTCTGATAATTTCTTTCACTTCAGGGAAATTTTGTCTGAGGTAATGAACTGACTCATTATCTATTTCAATAATCCTGAAATCTCTGAATTTCTTCCCGAGGATGAAACCGGTAAGTATTCCTGTTCCCGGTCCTATCTCAAGTACTGTATCATAGCCCGAACCTGTCAGAGTTCCGGCTATCTTTGCAGCAATATTCTTATCTTTAAGAAAGTGTTGCCCTAGGTTTTTTTTTGGTCGTACCTGGCTCATTTACCTTGTGAAAAGCTGTATTCCCAACTAAATCTGCAGCAGTTCCCTTCCGAATTTTCTCCAGATGGGCAATTTCAAAGTTTCAAGATAGATAATGAAACGTTTCAGGATATTATAATACAATGTTACAAACAGGAAAATTGTCATTATCCATATTGCTATCATATTGAACACTAAGGTACTTATCCTGAGGTTCCCTAAAAGTTTATATGGTGTATAAAAATGTGCTCTCCCGTATTTTGATCCGGGACGCATAAAGATCGGATCAGCTTTCTGAATCAGTCTGTTTATATTATCAGCGTCATAGATCTTATTTGTAGCGAGTCTGTTAAGCACATAATCTGCCAGTCTATTGTTATAATTTCTTTCACGCAGGTTTAAAAATCCCTCCTTCCCCATCTGATTCTCTTTTACACTGACCAGAGAATCAAGTGTTTCTGATAATCTCCTGCTTTTCTTCCTGAAATAAGTGCTTAAACTGTCAAGATATAGTTTGACATCATCACCAATAATATCATTAAATCCTGAATAATTCACACTGTTTATCCAGTCTCCAGGGTTTATACCTGTAATCTTTGAAAGATCTCTGATATGGTAGTTAAGCTTGGTAAAATTAATTTCTGAATGTTCCCTGTATTCGGGATCCTTGCCTGCTTTAAGGCACTGGTCAACCTTAACTTTCAGCATCGGTATTAAAAAAGACGCATACCAGTCTGCCTGGCTCTTATCCATATCATACTCAAAAAATGGTTTTTCATACCGGTTGCTTTTAAACTGTTCCACACTTATTGCTTCATAAGCCCAGCGAGTAGCCATAATATCTCCAATGACCGGTACATATATCTTTCTGCTGAAAGACTGGTGCAGCTCATCGAATTTTATCATTGCTCCTCCAAGGAGTAGCTGGGGGACAAGGATAAGAGGGATCAGGATGTATATGCTTACAGCTGTCCTCATTCCCGCAGAGATATTCAATCCAAGAAGATTACCAAAACAAGCTGTCGAGAACAGAATCAGCCATTGCTGAAAGAGCATTCCTTTTACTTCCAGAATAGTATTTGCGACGACCACGAAGGACAATGTCTGAACAGCTGATAATAAAAACAGGAAACCTGTTTTTGATAACAAATAGCTTGACCTGCTCAGGTTCAGAAACTTCTCTCTTTCAAGAATTTTCCTGTCCCTGAATATCTCTTCTGCGCTTACAGTCAATCCAACGAAAAGAGCTACAATTACCGACATGAAAAGAAAAACAGGATAATTTATGTTAGTTGAAAAGAGATAAATCCCCTTTTCACTATACTTTGATATATACCCGAGAATTAAAGCCAGCAGAGGAGCTTCAAGAAGGTTAATAATCATATACTGTTTATCAGCCAGTTTGCGTGTGACGTTACGCTTGATGAATGTAATGATCTGATCCGACTTTTCAGGAACCTTAAAAATACCCGGGGTAACTGGAATTTTTGAAGGTTTTCCCCTGAGGAGAGGCATCATTTTCTTCCTGTATTTTTCGTTCCATTCTGCCGGACTGATCTGTCTTTCTTTTCCCGGTAATCCTTCATTATCAATTACCTTAACTTCCACAATACGAAGGATATCTTCTGTTTCAATATTGCCACAGTTCGGGCATTCACTTTCAGCGGCATTTGCCTGGGATGTCTCAGTTTTGAAATATACGAGAGCTTCTGCAGGATCGCCGTCATATATCATAAAACCGCCTTTGTCGAGAAGCCAGAGCCTGTCGAACATTTTAAGTATGTCAGATGATGGCTGGTGAATATTAGCAAAAACCATTTTCCCGCTCAGGACCTGGTTTCTTAACAGACTCATTACTTTTTCTGAATCAAAAGATGATAAGCCTGAAGTAGGTTCATCAACAAACAAAACAACTGGTTCGCGCATAAGCTCCAGTCCTATATTGAGCCTTTTTCGCTGCCCCCCGCTAACCTTCTTATTCAGGGGATCTCCGACCTGAAGATCTTTTATTTCATAGAGTTCGAGATCAAGAAGAACTTTATCCACAGTGCTGTTTAATTGTTCCTCAGTATAATTACCAAAGCAAAGCCGGGCGTTATAATAGAGATTCTGATAAACTGTAAGTTCTTCAATAAGCATGTCATCCTGAGGGACATACCCGATTAATCCACTGATCTCTTCTGATTCGGAATGGATATCATACCCGTTAATATATAGGTTCCCTGTTGCCGGTGTAATTTTTCCGTGAAGAATGTTGAGTAATGTTGTTTTTCCGACTCCGCTTCCTCCCATTATTCCCACAAGATTACCGGATTCAACACGGAAATTCATTTTCCTGATGCCGTTATCCGAATTCTTGAAAAGGTATTCAATATTATGACCTTCAAAAATTACTTTTTCAGGAAATTTCCTTGAAACAAACTTCTTATAGATTTTTGAATAATAAATCGGATCGATGCCAGGCCCTTTAATATTCACACCCCTTTCAAGGAGATATGGTCTGCAGGAAATTATATCTTTCCCTTTGAAATATAAAGTATGCGGACCATCATAGGTAAACAGAAGGGTTCCTGTACTCTCTATATGCAATACGACAAGTAATCCTTTAAATCCTTTAATCCTGATGTGACGCCACTTAATATAATTCTTGTATATTTTTGCCTCCGAAAATTCCGGATTTTCGTTTTCAATTACCAATATGCATTCGGTAGAAATTTCATCGTAATTCCTTCCAATTATAAAAGCAGATGCATTTTGGTATTCTTTTCTCGAAATATTGAAGGTACGTACAACAATATCAATAATTGTTTTCTCCTGGTCAGATATCAGGCCATCTTCATAAGCGAACTCCATAAGCTGGAGAAATACAATCATTCTTTCTTCAAGAAAGAGTCCTTTTTTTATCTGTCGGCAAATATTTGTTATCTGGAATGAAATTAAGGAATTTTCATCTGCCAGATCATTTTTATCAAGGCTTCTTAGTTCGTTGGAATAAAACTCAAGATTATTTTCGAACAGAGCAAAGTATTCTTCTTCAAGCTCCCTGTTAAGATATCTTCTGAGATAACTGCGCAAAATCTTTTTGCCACGCGAAGTGATTCCGACCGGATTGACTGTCGAAACTATGGCAAAAATATGTATCAACGCCAATAAAACGGATTCCCTCATAAAAATAACGACGAAAAAAAGACCGCAAAATCAGGTATTTTGCGGTCAGATATTCAATAAGAAATTACTGTACAATCTGTTCCCTTACCAGTTCAATGGCTTTGGTAATATCTTTTATGTTCTGGTCAGTAAGGCTTGTTCCAAGTCCGCTATAAACCTCCTTAATCGGATCAGGCTTCTTTACAAAATCACCTATCATCGGATCATTCAGATAGGGTTTGGTAATATCCAGATATAAATCAAATGACTTTTTTTGCTCTAACAAGTTTTTTGAAATTCCTGCGACCTGATATGCTGCAGCTGAAACATGAGTTGTAAGATACATTCCTTCAACCCAGGCGCCTCCAACGACGAGGAGAGCCAATGCCTGCTGATCATTCTCACTCAGATAAGAATACGTAGAATTAAATGCGTCTGTTAATATTTTTACCAGTTCATCCCTGTTGTCAAAATTCTGCTTAATCTTGTCGTACAAAGTCTCATCATATATCTTAGACATATTAAGATCGTTGGCAAGAGTTCTGATTGCATCCAGGTAATTAATTACTTCCTGCTGTATATTATAAAGTGTTGCATAGCTCAGATCACCGCCATATACTCCCAGATTTAATGCTTTGGAGGTGCTGCTGAAATATTTCTTTGAATTTTCAACAGGATTGGATATTCCGAAAATGTAACCAACCTCAAGATCTGTAAGCATTTTAATTACCTCAGCGGATGTCGGCAGGGGATAAACATTTGATTTAATCTCTGTATCAATTGTTTGAACCTGTTCAATCTCTACCTTTTTAACCTCTTTGCCCGCTTTGTTCTTACAGGAAATGAGGCCTGAGAAACTTATCAACAGAAGAGGAAGTATCACTATTGCAATTGTCTTTTTCATACCCGATTATTTTTAATTAGCTAATTTATTCAAAAATCGCCCATAAATGTAAGAAATAAAATTAAATAAAACCTACCGGAATCCGGTAATTTGATTACACTTTCAATAATCTGGTTTACATCATATTAGGTATATTGAAACTAGTTTGTTGAAAAAACTCTGCTGCTTTTAATTCATTTTATTGTTACTGATTTTATATATCTTTAAATTCCTGTAAATATTGCAATTTCGATGAATTGGAATTTTGATGATCTTGTTGAAAGGGATGGGACAGATTGTATCAAATACGATCTCAGGGAAGAAATATTCGGGAAAAAAGATGTCATTCCGATGTGGGTTGCAGATATGGATTTTAAAACACCCGGTTTCATATTTAATAAATTGAATGACCGTCTGAATCATGAAATATATGGGTACTCTTTCCGACCGCCGGCGTATTTTAATTCGATAATCAGATGGTTCAGTACCAGGCACAATTTACAAATTGAAAAAGAATGGATCTGCTTCAGTCCCGGCGTAGTTCCGGCTCTGAACCTTTGCACCCTGGCATTTACCAGGCCGGGAGACTCTATAATTGTGCAACCACCTGTTTATTTTCCATTCTTTTCCGCAGTCGAAAACCACGGACGTAATCTTATTTATAATCAACTGATTGAAAAAAATGGGGTATGGACCATGGATTTTGATTCTCTTGCGTCGTCTGTCGGCGATAACACTAAAATGATTATTATTTCCAATCCACATAATCCCGTCGGACGGGCATGGTCTTCCGAGGAAATTGAGAAACTGGCAGATATATGTCTGAAAAATAAGATTATCATTTTGTCCGATGAAATTCATTGTGATCTTGTCCTGCCTGGCTTTAATCATATTCCTGTAGCAGGAATCTCCGAAGAAATTTCTGATATCACAGTTACCTGTATTGCACCGAGCAAGACATTTAATCTTGCCGGTCTGTCAACCGCTTCAGTGATTATTTCAAATCCGGTATTACGAAAGTATTTTAACAAAAAAATTGAGAGTCTTCATCTCGGAAACGGTAATATATTCGGAACAATAGCTTCTATAGCCGCTTATACAGAAGGAGATCAATGGCTGAATGCATTGATGAAATATATCAGCCAGAATGTAGAATACGTATCTGAATATTGCAGGGAACGTATTCCCGAAATCATTCCTGTTAAACCTGAGGCTACATATATGATCTGGCTGGACTGCCGAAAATTAGGAATGCCAGGAAAAGACCTTCAGAATTTCTTTGTTAACAAAGCAGGTGTCGGCATGAATGAAGGCTCAACGTTTGGCCCGGGAGGAGAAGGATTTATGAGAATGAATCTTGGTACAACCCGCAGAACAGTAGAAAAAGCAATACAACAGATTGAAAAAGCTGTCGTACAGATCAGATGACATATCCCATCATCTTTTTAGCCATCTCGGCAGCCGATTTGTTTTTAAAACATTGCATTCTTTCATTGAATATCTTATCGATTTCCTCATTACAAAGATTTCCGATGCTTCCTTCATGTACATAATCAGATACAGATGTTTTTGAAAATCCTGAATTCTTAACCATTTCAGAAACAGCTTTATAAGCGTCCCTGAAAGGAATGCCTTCTTTAACAAGACGGTTTACTTCTTCTGTACTGAAGATGGTATTATAGAGAGGATTTTCGGTTATATTTTTCCTGATCTTAATATTATTTAACATTAAAAGTAAAATCTCAATTGACTCCTGCAAATCGGTAAATGCATCGAATATAAGTTGCTTAAGCAGCTGAAGATCACGGTTATATCCTGATGGAAGGTTCGATGTTAACATTGCTACCTGACCCGGCAGGGTCTGAAGAATGTTCGACCTTCCCCGTATGAGTTCAAATACATCAGGATTTCTTTTCTGGGGCATAATGCTCGAACCCGTCACATATTCATCAGGGAAATCGATAAATCTGAATTCTGCACTCATATAAAGGCAGATATCCATTGAGAATCGTGAAAGCGTTTGAGCCAGTGATGCAAGTGCCGATGCAACTGCCATCTCAACTTTTCCCCTGCTCAGACTTGCATAAGCAGAATTAAAAAGGAGATCATCGAATTCAAGAAGTTCTGATGTTAATCGTCTGTTTAAAGGGAGAGTTGTTCCAAAACCTGCCGCTGTTCCCAGCGGATTAGTATTATTTAAAGTTCTTGCACTGCTAAGAAGGAGAATATCTTCAGCCAGGCATTCAGCATAAGCTCCGAACCATAGCCCGAATGATGAAACCATAGCTGGTTGCATGTGTGTATAACCCGGAAGAAGCACTTCTTTGTACTGATCGCTCAGGGATTGTAACTTATTGAAAAGCTTGTTGACCAGCAATGCAAGATTGTCAATTTCTTCTCTTGTGTATAACCTGATATCAACCAGGACCTGGTCATTCCTTGATCTTCCAGTATGGATTTTTTTCCCCGTTGTACCAAGAATTGAAGCCATTTCTTTTTCAATCTGGGAATGGATATCCTCTACATCCTTTTCGATGACAAGAGTACCTTCCTTATCCCAAATAAAAAGAGAATGAAGTGCATTCAGCATATCATTTTTTTCATCCCTGGTAATTAATCCGACATCATGCAGCATAATTACATGTGCCATTGATCCGATAATATCCCACTTTGTGAGGTGAAGATCGGTTTTCCTGTCTTTTCCTGCTGTAAATTCAATTATAGCAGGTTCCGGGTTTATCCCCTTTTCCCAAAGTTTCATAGTAATTTACATTAAAAATAATTTGGTTTACTTATTATTACTTTACCCCCTACCCAACCTTCCCCCACGGGGGAAGGATCACTTTTAGCCATTTCCCCTTTGGGGGAAATAAGAAAGGGGGTTAAATGAAAAGAAATCTTATTAATACACTCTATTTATTCCTGCTCTCTTCGACTATTGCTCGATGAGCCATCAGCCTGATAGCGTTAATTCTTATAAAGCCTTTGCTGTCAGTTTGATCGAATCCGCCTTCAATATCCATGCTTGAGAGTTTTTTATTATATAATGAGGATGGAGATTCCCGTCCTTCAATTATAACATTTCCTTTATACAGACAAAGATGTACACTCCCGTCAATTATTTCCTGACTCTTCTCGATTGCTGCCATCAGGAAATCCATTTCAGGACTGAACCAGAAACCATTATAAATTAACTCTGCAAATTTAGGAGTCAGCATGCTTACGAGCCTCATCACCTCCCTGTCCATAGCAATTCCTTCTATATCCTTATGGGCGATATGAAGAACCGTGGCAGCAGGAGTTTCATATACACCCCTTGATTTTATTCCCACAAATCTGTTTTCGACCATATCGAGCAGTCCTATTCCGTTTTTACCTGCAAGTTCATTCAGATAGACAAACAATTCATAGGCATCGTCTTTGATTGTCCCGTCATCTTTATTGACAACTTTGATTTATAAACAATTCTTAAAGTGAACTACAATGCGCGTTTCTTTATCTGGTGCATCCTGTGGCATTACCATTTTTTCGAGCATACTTTTATGCAGTGTGTACATTGGATCTTCAAGAACGCCGGCTTCATGACTGATATGCATCAGGTTCTCATCCTCACTGTACGGCTTATCGATACTTGCCTTAACCGGTATTTTCTTCTCTGATGCATATTTAAGCAGGTCGGTCCTTCCTTTAAATTGTTCAAGGAACTCTTTATCCTTCCAGGGAGATATAACTTTGACCCCGGGCATAAGTGCATAGTAACAAAGTTCAAACCTGACCTGGTCGTTACCTTTTCCTGTCGCTCCGTGAGCCACGGCATTTGCACCTTCCAGCCTGGCCACTTCAATCTGTTTTTTTGCTATCAGCGGCCGGGCAAGAGCAGTACCTAAAAGATACCTGTCCTCATAAATGGCATTTGCCATTATCGCTTTCAGAACATAATTTTCGACAAACTCCCTTTTTAGATCAGAGATGATGACTTTGGAAGCACCAAGAATAAGTGCCTTTTTCCTGCATTCTTCAAAGTTCTCTGCCTGCCCTACATCGGCAACAAATGCAATCACTTCATATTCCTTTTCAATCAGCCATTTCAGAATTACCGAGGTATCCAAACCGCCGCTGTACGCCAATACAACTTTTTCTTTCATCTTAGTAAATTTATTCGGATAATAATTGTTCTTTAAGAATTTATATGTGTTTTATTTGTTTCTGTATTCAAGACTAATCTTATCTGATCTTTTTGTGTAAACCCGGGAGTATAATTTCGAGGCACATATGAACCTGGTGGTTTGTAATTCCGTCTCTCGGAATAATGAGGATTGTATCATCACCTGCAATTGTTCCGGCTATTTCGTACCTAACATTATTGTCAATGAAAAATGCAGTGCTGCTTGCGTTTCCGGGAAGAGTCTTCATTACTAAAAGCCCTTTAGCATCAACAATATCCTGAATAACAGGTATTACCTGCAGTTCCCCTGTAAGTGATGATGATTTTTTTGCAGCTTCCGGAAGCGAGTATTTGTAGCCGCCTTTACCATCTGGTATTCTTCCTGCCCCCAGTTGTCTTAAATTTCGCGATAATGTCGCCTGTGTACAGGTTATGCCTTTCCCCTTGAGCTTTTTCAATAAAACATCGTGCGATGAGATGTCTTCATCAGCAATTATCTTTTCAATTGCCAGGAGACGTTTTATTTTTTGCATAAATATTCATAATTTTTGCAAATATATTCATTTTTTCAATAACCAAGCACTGAATAAGATTTTATATTATTTTTGAATTCCAGCTCCGGCAGATGAAATAATATATAACAAATATGATATTAATACGAAAGGCTATACCATCCGATGTGCCGTCAATTATAAATTTTCAGCAGAAAATGGCCAGGGAAACAGAGAACATTACCCTGGACACTTCAACAGTAACAAATGGAGTAAATGCTGTTTTTACTGATCAGTCCCGTGGACAATATTATGTTGCTGAAACAAAAGGTAAGGTTGTGGCATCGCTGCTTATTACTTATGAATGGAGCGACTGGCGGAATTGTAATGTATGGTGGTTTCAGTCAGTTTATGTAATGCCTGAATTCCGGAGGCAGGGTATTTTCAGAAAAATGTACACACATATCAGGCAACTTGCTGAAAAAAATGACATTGCAGGTTTAAGACTATATGTTGATACTAAAAATACGAGAGCTCAAAAGACTTACGAAGCTCTTGGAATGAGTTCTGAACACTATTCTTTTTATGAATGGATGAGGAAATAATTTATGCAATGGTTACTTCTTATTATTATCATACCTTATATATATCTGCTCTTGAAGATATACAGAAACCTTCTAAAAATCAAGCCTTATCATTCCGGCACAGATACTGAACTATTTTTATCAGTAATAGTTGCCTGCAGGAATGAAGAGACTAATCTTCCTGCACTTCTGTCTGATATTTCTGCCCAGGTCTATAATAATAATCTGTTTGAGCTAATAATTATTGATGACCATTCCTCTGACCGGACATTTCTTCTGGCATCAGAATTCAGGGGAATTAAAAACCTCAGGGTATTAGAAAATTCCGGGAAGGGGAAGAAACTGGCCATAAGAACAGGTGTTGAAGCATGCAGAGGTGATCTCATTATCACAACAGATGCTGATTGCCGGATTGGAAATAGCTGGTTAAAAACAATTGTTTCATTTTATAATGAGAACAAATCCGGATTAATTATCTGCCCTGTCAAAATGGATAGCCACAGAGGTTTCTTTCACAAGTTCCAGGAACTTGAATTTTTGAGCCTTCAGGGAGTAACTGCCGGTACTGCTGTTGCAGAAAAACCTGTAATGTGCAATGGAGCTAATCTGGCTTTTACTAAAGAAATTTATTATAAACATATTGAAAATCTGCACGATGAAATGGTTTCAGGTGATGATATTTTTTTACTTCATTCCATAAAAAAAGAAGCCGTGAGTAAGATATGCTGGCTGGAATCACAGGAAGCCACCCTGACAACATTATCCGCTGAAAATATCAATTCGTTTCTTAAGCAGAGATCCCGATGGATTTCAAAAGCCGGTATTTATAATGACAGGTTCACTAAGATTCTGGCGATCGTATCATTTTCAACTATTTTTCTTCAGATTGTAACACTTGTAGCCGGAATATTTGATACTGACTTTCTGATGATTTTCTTCGCAATCTTTCTTATTAAATCAGTGCCGGATTTTTTGATATTGCAAAATATTGCTTCCCGATATGGAAAAAATAATATCATGAGATTGTTTCTTCCATCAGAGATCATCTATCCATTTTATGTA
>Ga0113563_10000481_pt1 | contig 19395 bp, 17 predicted proteins | sample Mud3Dept3metaG_FD_80117 | JGI IMG/M metagenome (GOLD analysis project Ga0113563, IMG submission 80117) | Freshwater wetland microbial communities from Ohio, USA, analyzing the effect of biotic and abiotic controls - Mud 3 Core 4 Depth 3... | ecosystem: Environmental > Aquatic > Freshwater >...
AGGGCTATAACACAGTATTATTCGAAAAATCAACCCGGAACAGAATTAATGCTGTGGAGGGAGACAAGCGCAAGAAATACGTGATGGCGTTATCAAAAGTTTTGGACTTTCCTTTTAGTGCTGGGAAGCAGTGGAAATCCGCATATTCTGAATCAGTGGTAGGTCGGAGTGGAAACAAAACTATTTACGATTATTCTGAGTTTTTCAAAGTCTTAGGGTGGGATGATATTGAGGTTCGGGCGGAGAAATTCAAAGCTTTGAAGTTGGAATACAAACGAGTATTAACCAGCTCTTCACACGGTGGGGGTGATATTGGAAAAGAATTCAAAAATCATTATTGGTATTCGCCGAATGCAAAATATTTTGTGAAATGTCAATATGATAAAGACTGGATGAAGGAGAATAAGGATATTTTTAATTGGGAGTTGACTTCCTTCCAGTTTAAAAAATAGCTTTCTCTGTGTCCTCTTAAATTCGATAGCATCCATTAATAAGCCAGGCCTCATCACCCTGACTTATATTTTTGGCATTCTATGGATTGCGATTTAAGCAATCAAGCAAGAGTTTCCTAATCTGCTATCTGTACGTAACAAAACCTTTCCAGTCAAATTTCTATTTATACCCTGAATATCGAAACATTTTCACAACTCCAGCTTCTATGGCCTGAAGCCTTGTTTCATCTTATCCGGCAAGGCAAAATCCACTGCCCCGATTTTTCCATCCTCCACCCGGACCGGATCCTCGAAATGCCGGCGGTTGCCGGCCTCTGGTCTCACGCCGTAGAGGCGCCACCCACGATCGCCGACGCTCCCTGGCGGGACGAAATAACCCGCAAAATCTCAGCATGGAGAATGATGCCAATAAGTCGCGATCACCGAGGCGGGAAGTTTTGGGGTTCGTTCAGCAATTCAAGAGATAAATGGAGAAATTCAGACCGGCGGCGTACCCTACCCAAAGGAGATAGGGGACTATGAGAATCCCGGCGGAGTAGGAAATACGGAGGAAGATCCGAAGAGTCAAGAATATGGAAATGGCAAGGGCAATAATGCCGATTAGTCCGGCCAGCGGTGACCGGAGGCCGAAGAAAAGAAACGACCACAGAGCGTTCAAGAAAAGCTGAATCCCGAACAGGAAAAGGGCCTTCTGCCGCGGTTTCCCGTATTGCTTTTTGCGCCAAATTAGAAAAACCGCAATCCCCATCAGCACATACAGGGTGATCCAGACCGGCGCGAATACCCAGTCCGGCGGCGTTATGACCGGCTTCTTCAGGGCGGCATACCAGGTCGGGATGGCCGGGGCGGTAAAATAGGAGCCGATCCCTCCGGCCAATTGGCAGAGGAGGATGAAAAAGACCAGCTTGAGAATTTCCCCCGCCCTCAAACCATAAAGCACTCTAATACGACCTCGTATGACAGAATTGTTCACCCCCGCCCTTCCCTCCCCCGTCGCAGGGGGAGGGGGGGCTTTTTTTGCTCACACTCACCCAGGCACTGCTCTATTCCAACGCTTTCTTCAGCAGCCTCTCCCATTCCCGATCCACCGTTTCCTGGATCCCGCGGATCTGCTCTTCGTTCAAGTGGCTGAACCGGCCCTGGAGGCGGAAATATTCCTCCACCGGTACGTTTTTTGGGGCAATGTTGATGTTGTAGTGGTCGCCGTTCTCTACCTCGTAAAGCGGGAATATCTTGCTGTGCACGGCCAGGCGAGCGACCTTTATGGCCAGCGAGGAAGGAGACTTCCATCCCGTGGGACAGGGAGAGTAAATGTGAATGAATTTTGTCCCGCGGATGCTTTTCGCCTTTACGATCTTGGCCATCATGTCGTCGGGAAAAGCCACCGAGCAGGTCGCCGCATAAGGGATTCGGTGGGCGGCCATAATCTCCATCATGTTTTTCTTGGGCTGGCTCTTGGGGTGGTTGGAGGGGGTTGTCGTCGTCCAGGTGGCGAAGGGGGTCGCCGAGCTTCGTTGGATCCCCGTATTCATATAAGCTTCGTTATCGTAGCAGAAATAAATGATGTCGTCGTTCCGCTCCGCCGCGCCGGACAGCGCCTGAATCCCGATATCGAAGGTGCCTCCGTCGCCCACCCAGGCGGCGACGGTCGTTTCCTTGTCCCCCCGGGCGTCCAGGCCGGCTTTTATCCCCGAAGCCGTGGAGGCCCCGGTCTCGAAAGCCGTGTGGATGAGCGGAACCTTGATGGAGGTGTAAGGGAACGGCCCGTTGATGATGGACCAGCAGCAAGCGGGGATCGCGATCACCGTCTGCTCCCCCAGAGCCTTCAGGGTGTACCGCATGGCAATCGTGGCCCCGCAACCCGCGCAGGCCAGATGCCCGGAATGCATCAGTTCTCTCGGCTCGTACATGGTCAACCTCTCATCCCGACCCAGATGCTCTGCTCGGGCGGCTCGGGCTGCTCGTAGGTTTGGTAAACGACATCGTTCAGGATTTGCAGGGTCGTATCCCGCCCGCCCAGGCCCGTAATGTAGTTGTAAATGCGGGGGCGGACTTTTTCGTTGCAGAGCGCCGCCCGCAGCTCATGGGCGAACATACCGCCGAGCCCCAGGGACAGGTTCCGGTCCAGCACCGCCACTTTCTCCACCTTCCGGATAACTTCCAGGATGTCTTCCTTCGGGAAAGGGCGGAAAAGACGGAGTTTCAGGAGACCCACTTTCCGTCCTTTTTCCCGCAGCGCATCCACGGCCACTCTCGCGGTGCTGGTAACGGCGCCGGCAGTCATCAGAACCACATCCGCTCCTTCGCAACGGTACGCCTCCACCAGGCCGTACCCCCGGCCGAAGATCTCGCCGAACTGGCCGTCCACTTCCTTGCACACCGCCTCGCTCTCGAGCATCGCCCTTTGCATCTTATACCGGAACTCCATGAAAAAATCCGGCGTAAGAAAACAGGCAAAGGACCGGGGATTTTGGGGATCGAGCTTAAATTCGGGTTTGAAGGCCGGCAGGAATTGATCGACGATGTGGGCGTCCGGAATATCCACGGGTTCGGCCGTATGGGAAAGCACAAAAGCATCGAGGACGACCATCACCGGCAGGAGGACCTTTTCGGCGATCTTGAAGGCCTGGATCACCGTGTCCAGGACCTCCTGGTTGCTCTCGCAGTAAATTTGGATCCAGCCGGTGTCGCGCTGGGAGAGGCTGTCGCTTTGCTCCCCCCAGATGTTGAAGGGCGCGCCCAGCGCCCGGTTGACGTTGGCCATGACAATGGGCAGGCGGGAACCGCTGGCCCAGTGGAGCATCTCGTGCATCAGCGCCAATCCCTGCGAGGAGGTGGCCGTGAACGTCCGGACCCCGGCAGCGGCGGCGCCGATGACGCAGGCCATGGCCGAGTGTTCCGATTCCACGGGGATGAAATTGGCCTTCAGCTTCCCGTCGGCGCACAGGACCGAGAGCTCTTCCACAATCGAGGTCTGGGGAGTGATGGGATACGCGGAGACGACCTCCGCCCGGGAAAGCATGACCCCCCAGGAGACGGCGTGGTTGCCCACCATGATTTTCTTCATCTTCCCTCCTCCTCCATGACCATGGCGTCGCGGGGGCATTCTTCCACGCAGATTCCGCATCCCTTGCAATGGTCGTAGTCGATCACGTTGTTTCCGTTTTCCTTGCGGATGGCCACGTCCGGGCAGAAGATGTAGCAGTTGTCGCAGAGGTTGCAGACCCCGCAGTTGAAGCAGCGCTGCGCCTCCGCGACCGCGGTTTCTTCGGGGAAACCAAGGTTGACTTCTTCGAACGTCCCCTGCCGCTTGCCCATGGGCAGCCGGGATGTCTTTTTCCGTTTTTTATGCTCAAAATAGTCGATATTCAAGTCCTTGAGGAGAACCGTTTTCGGGCTCAGCGGCGGCCGCTCCTTCTCTTCCGTCAGGTACCGCCGCATAGAAAGGTTTCCTCGCTCCCCGAGGCGGATGGAGTCGAAGACCCCCTCCCATTTCTGCTTCCGGAGAAAGCAGTCGATGAAAATAGCGGCCCGCTTCCCCGAGCCGATGGCATGCACCACGGTGTGAGGCTGGTGGATGATGTCTCCGCCGGCAAAGGTCCCTTCCAGTTTGGTGGCCCCGCGTTCGTCCGTCGGGATAATGCTGTCCTGAACCCCGAGCTTTTTCGGCAGGGTGGCCAGATCGGCGTCCTCGCCGATGGCGGTAAGGACCTGGTCCACTTCGATGAAGTAATTGGACCCTTTCACTTCCACGGGGCGCCTCCGCCCGTCCTCATCGGGCGGGCCTAAGCGGTTCTTCACGCACTCCAGCTTTTTCTGCCCCCGCTCCACCAGCAGGCGCACCGGGGAAACAAGGAAGGAAATCTCGATGCCTTCCTCTTCGGCCTCCTGGATCTCTGCCGGAAAGGCGGGCATCTCCTCCCGGGTTCTTCGGTAGAGGATCGAAGGCTTGGCCCCCAGGCGCAGGGCGGTGCGGGCGGCGTCGAGGGCGGTGTTCCCCCCGCCGATAATCACCATTTTCTTTCCAAGGGGGACTTCCTTTCCCAGGCTCACTTTCCGCAGGAACTCCACCCCGCTCATGGCCCAATCCTCATCCTCGCCCGAGACCCCCAGTTTTTTACTGACGTGGTTCCCCAGGGCGAAGAAGACCGCCGCATACTCCTTCAGGTCCTTTTGCTGCAGGCTTTCGCCGAAGCGGGTGTTGACCTCCGTGGTTACCCCTAATTCCAGGATCCGGTCGATCTCCCCCTCAAGAATTTTCTTCGGCAGGCGGTATTCCGGAATGCCTACGCGCAGCATCCCTCCCAGCACCGGCAGGGCCTCGAACACCGTGACCCCATATCCCATTCTCGCCAGATGGTAAGCGCAGGTCATCCCGGCCGGACCGGAGCCGATGACGGCCACTTTTTCCTTTTTCTTCTCCTTCTTCACGGTGACCCGGCGGCCGTGCTTGAAGGCCATGTCTGCCATAAAGCGCTCCAGGGCATTGATGGAAACCGCCTCGTCGAACTCACCCCGGTTGCAGGAAGACTCGCAAGGGTGGTAGCAAACCCGCCCGCAAACGCCCGGAAAGGGGCTCTCTTCTTGGAAGAGATCCCAAGCCTCCAGGACTTTTCCCTGTCCGATCAGGACCATGGCCCCTTCGATATCCTGCCCGGCCGGGCAGCTTTCATTGCAGGGAGAGATTTTGTTGTCAAAGCGCGGGCGGAGATATCGCCAGGTCCCTGTGCGGTTCCATTCCATCGATCCCAGCGAGATAGGCTGGTACGGCATATCCTTTTCCGTGCGCAGGATGATCTGTTCAGCCATGGAGACTCCTTATCGCTTATAGCCTTCAGTCTTCAGCAATAAGCAAATTTTTTTCCGCCTATTCCAGCTGATCGCTGAATGCTGATTGCTTTTTTTCACTCTTTGGCATTCTCGTAGGCTTCTTTTATCGCCGCCTCGTTCCCGGCCTTGTTGACCGGAACGAACTCCTTCATGGCCTCGACGACCGAATCGACCCCGAGCATCCCCGTGATCTTGGCGAACGCGCCGAGAATCGCCATATTGACAATGGGATTGGTCGGCGAGCCCAATCGGTGGTCGACGGCAATCCGGCTTGCATCCACGGTGGCCACCCGGAACTTGGCAAACCGGGGGAAATCCTTGGGCGGGCGGTCCGTGTTGATGATAATCCACCCTCCCTCTTTCAAACCCGAATCCACCTGGGTGCTCTCGATCAGAGTCGGGTCTAAAATGATAATGTGGTCGGGTTCATAGATGAAATGGCGAATCCGGATCGGCCGATCGTCTACCCGGGCGAAAGCCGCCACCGGCGCGCCCCTTCTTTCGGCACCGAAAGCCGGGAAGGCCTGCACGAACTTCCCCTCCTTAAAAAAGGCTGACGCCAGGACCTCCGAAGCAATGACCGCCCCCTGCCCTCCCCGGCCATGAATGCGGATTTCAATCATGATCAATCCCCCTGATTAGGGTCTGGGTAATTGTTTCGTGTCCGATTAAGCAGTTCCTGCATTTGTTTCGAATCCCCGACCCTTTTCTCTTACTCCTCGGAATACACCACCACGATCCCCTGCGCCTTTTTTCCTCGCAGCGCCCGGAAGCTGTGGGGGACGCCGGAATCGAAATAAAGGCTGTCCCCCGCATCCAGGATGATTTCTTCTTCGTGGTAATGAAAAGCCAATCGCCCTCTGAACAAAAAGAGGAATTCCTCCCCCCGGTGGTTGAGAAAAGACAGGTCCTCTTTTTTCTTGGGTTCGAATTCGACCCAAAACGGTTCCATGTGCTTGGAGTTCTTCTTATAGGCCAGCGCTTCGTAGAGATATCCGCCGTCCTGAGAAACGTTCATCCGGCGAAAAGTACGCTTCCTTTCGTCTCTGCGGACGACCACGGCTTGGTCCTTCGATTCCTCTTCCCGGAAGAAGAATCCGATATTCACCTCCAGGGCTTTCGCGACCCGGAGAAGCGTTGCCACCGGCGGGGAAACGGCGTTGTTTTCGATCTGGGAGAGGAGGGCGATGGACAAGCCGGTCCTTCCGGCCACCTGGCTGAGGGTAAAGCGTTTGTTCAGGCGAAGGTCTCGGATTTTCTCGCCCAATTTGAGTTTTCGGAATTCCAAATCGACGTTAAGAGGCATTTCCCCTGATTTTCATTTCAAAAATTTCATTTTCCCTTAGTCTGCTGAGACTTCGGCTTTGATTCGGCTTTTATATCGAATTTCGAAATTCGGATTCCAAATTTTCGGGGTCTTAATTTAACGCCTTGGCTACCAGCTCCACCGGGTGCACCACCTGCACCGGCTCCTCCCCTAAATTGCCGAAGATCTGCAGGCGGCAACCCGGACACCCGGAGGCAACCAGGCCGGCCTCGGTGTCCTTGATCGCCTTAATCTTGTTCCCGGTGATCCCGGTGGAAACATCGGGATGTTCCCACTGGAAGGTCCCGCCTCCTCCGCAGCAGACGTCGGCTCCGGCCATTTCCACGAATTGGAGCCCCGGAATCTTCTTCAACAAGGCCCGCGGCTCCTCCTTAATCCCCTGGCTGCGCACCAAATGGCAGGGGTCATGATAAGTCACCCGGCCGGAGATGGGTTTCAGATATTTCGCCAGATCGAATTTGGCTAAATACTGGGAAACGTCCATGACTCTCTTGCCCACCTTTTTTGCGACTTCGGCGTCTTCTCCCATTTCTTCCAGAATGTGGGCGTACTCCTTTTTCAAAGCCGCCCCGCAAGTAGCGCAATCCACCAGGATGGCATCCCCCCCTTCGCCGTTGAACAGCTCCAGGTTCTTCTGTATATTCTTCAGGGCCATTTTTCGCGCCCCGGCGAGGAAAATGGGCAGGCCGCAGCAAACCTGTTCTTTGGGGATGACCACTTCGATGCCGAGGCGATTCAGCACGTCGATAGTGGCGCGCCCGACGTTTTCAAAGAGGTAATTGGTGGCGCACCCCGTGAAGTAGAGAACCCGGCCCTGGGGTTTGTCCGCCTTGACAACCTCCGGGTATTGATCGCGGAAGGATTTCTTGTTCAGCGGCGGAAACTTCGCGTAGGGAATCGTGCCCACTTTCCCTTTCTTCGGCAGAAGCTTGCGCGCCGGGGTCTGGAGGGCGCGTCCCCAGAACAGGAAAAAAGGAAGCAACCGGTCCCCGGTGAGCAGATGGAAGATCATCTTCTTCTGCCAGGGCAGGCCGAACTTTTCCAGGACCTCGGCCCGCATGGCCTTCATCAGCCGGTCCACCTTCAGGCCGCTCGGGCAGCTGACCGTGCAGTTCTCGCAGAGGAGACAGGTGAAAAGGAGCTGGTGAAACCTCTCCGTCGTTTCCAGTTTCCCTTCCAGGATCTTTTTGATCAGCTGCACCTTGCCGCGCGGCGAGGCACCCTCAAACCAGAGTTGCTTATAAACTGGGCAGGGCGTCAGGCAGAGGCCGCACTTGATGCAGTTGTAGACTTCTTCTTTTAGTTCGGGCGTGATCATGCCGCACTCTCCAGAAAGCTCCCGGGGTTTAGAATCCCCTGAGGATCGAAGGTCTTCTTCACCGCCCGCATCATTGCCAGGGCCGTGGGGGAAAGCTGGCGGGTCAGGTACTTGGACTTGGCGATCCCGATTCCGTGTTCGCCGGAAAGCGTCCCCCCGACCGAGAGCGCGTAATCCACGATCTCGTCCATGGCCTTGTCCACCCGCTCCAGCTCCGCCTTGTCCCGCTGGTCAAAGAGGACGAGGGGATGCAGGTTTCCGTCGCCCGCGTGGGCCACGACTGCAATCTGGACTTTATTCCTCTTGGAGATCTCGATGACTCTCTTGATGGCCTCGGTCAACTTGCTGACCGGGACCGTGGCGTCTTCGACCAGGCAGTTGGGGCGCAGCCGGGCCACGGCGCCGAAGGCCGACCGGCGCGCCACCCAGATCTGTTCGTTTTCTTTCTCGGACTGGGAGACCCGCACATCCCGGGCGCCCTGGCTCTTGCAGAAATCGGCGATCAGCACCGCCTGTTTTTCCACGGTCTCCGGCTCTCCGTCCACATCGATGAGCAGGACCGCTTCGGCGTCGAGCGGAAAGCCTAAGTGCATGAAGTCTTCCAGGGCCTTCACGATTTGGTTGTCCATCAGTTCCAGGGTTGCCGGGATAATCCCCGCCTCCACGATCTTGGCAACCGTATTCCCCGCATCGTCGATCCGGTTGTAAATGGCCTGGAGGGTCCGTTTGGTCTTGGGTTTGGGCAGAACGCGGACGATGATCTTGGTGGCCAGGGCCAAGGTCCCCTCGGACCCGCAGAGGAGCCGCGTCAAATCGTAGCCGGTCACATCTTTGGCGTTGATCCCTCCGGTTTTCATCACTGCCCCCGAGGGGAGGACGATTTCCAGGCCTAAGAGGTAATCGCGGGTGACCCCGTATTTTACGCCCCGCATCCCTCCGGCGTTCATCATCGCCGCGCCTCCCATCGTCGCCACCGTGGCGCTCCCGGGATCGGGCGGGTAGAAGAGGTTGAACCTGTCCAGCTCTTTCTGAAATTCCGAGATGATCACGCCTGGTTCAAGCACCGCGTAACGGTTGGCGGTATTGATCTCCAGGATCCGGTTCATCATGGTAAAGCAGACCATGACGCCCCCTTCTTTAGCCAGGGCGGCGGCGCTCAGCCCGGACCCGGATCCCCGCGGGGTGATGAACACCCGGTTCGCGCTGGCGATTTTCATGATCTCGGCCACTTCCGCCGTCGTCTTGGGGAAGATCACGGCCTCCGGGGCATACTCGGCGATGAAGGCGTCATAGGAGTAGGTGAGAAGATCCTCTTTCGAGGTCTTCACCCGCTGCGGGCCGAGAAGGGAGGTGAACTTTTCCAGAATTTCGGGTTTTAACATGGGGCACTCCTCTCCATTAAGGGTATGATTTCCGGGATCTCGGGGTGGGGTTGGCAATCGGCTGGCAAGGAGGAGAGAAAGTTTCCCGGCGGCCTTGATCGGGAAAATGAACTTCTTATCCCTCGCGACTCGAAAGACAAAAAGTTTACGGGCGCAGAAAGGAAGATAAATTTTCCGCCTTCGGGAAATCCGGCCATTCCTCTCCTTCGCCGAGGAAACTATCGGACCCAACACCCTAACCATATTACAGCCGCGGAGGGCTGTCAAGAAATTTTTGGTTAACTCAAAATCTTTTTAGTTTCGCTAAAACGGGGGGGGGCGGTAGGCCTTGGCCCCCGCCCTCTCCACGAAGATCCCAGCGCCTTATGATTCCCAGCGGACCGGCCGGGCCCCCAGGCCAGGGCATCTCTTGGCCTTTGCGCCGGTCCTCCATTCATAGCGACTCACCCGTGACTGAAGGGGTACAGGAAGATCGGCGGAAAGAAGGCCTATTTGATCCCGGCTGACCGGGATGCGGGCTTTGAGCGGCGCAGCCTCTGCAGGAGAGATGGACCGACAATAACCAATACGGCCAGGGCGAACAGGGTCTTGGCAATCGCGCTTTGGAAAAGGATGCCTGGGTTTCCCCCGGAAATCATGAGCGCCTGGCGGATCGACTGTTCCATGAGATCGCCCAGGACCAACCCGAGGATGACCGGCGCCAGAGGGAAATCAAATTTGCGCATCAGGTAGCCGACCATCCCCAGGATCGTGGCCAGGACTAAATCCAAGGCTGAATTGTGGACGCTGTAGACGCCGACGAACGCCACCACGAGGACGATCGGCAGGAGCCACCTGGCCGGGATGGAAAGGATCCGGACAAAGAGACCAACCAGGGGAAGATTCAGGATGAGAAGCATGATATTGCCGACGTACATGCTCGCCACCAGACCCCAGATGATCTCCGGGTTTTTTTGAAAAAGGAAGGGGCTGGGTTTGACTCCTACCATGAGGAGGGCGCCGTAAAGAACCGCCGTGACCGTGGAGGCCGGAAGGCCCAAAGTCAACAGGGGGAGGAGGGCGCCGCAGGCCGCGGCATTGTTGGCCGATTCCGGGCCCGCGACCCCCCGGATCTCGCCCTTGCCGAAATTTTCCGGGTTCTTGCTGAATTTCTTTTCCAGAGAGTAGGAAAAAAAGGAGGCGGTCACGTGCGCTGCGCCGGGGATGGCGCCGACGACGAATCCCAGGAACGTTCCCCGGATGATGGCCCCCAGGCTGTCCAGAAAATCCCGCATGGAGATCCAGATCCGCGAGACTTTGATCTGCTCCAGGGTGCCGGCCGCCATTTCTTCCAGGGCCATGAAGATTTCGGAAACTGCGAAAAGGCCGATCGCCGCGACGATGATATCAAAACCCTCCATCAGCTTGTCGATCCCGAAGATGTAACGGTTAATGCCTGTCGGCAGATCGACCCCGATGGTGGCCAGCATCAGGCCGAAGATCGTGGCCACGGCCCCTTTGAGGAGCGAGGATCCAGCCAGGCTGCTCACCGTGGACAAGCCGAAAACCATGAGGGCAAAACTCTCCGCCGGCCCGAACTTCAGCGCGAAATGCGCCAGGGGCGGACCGAGGAACATCAGGAAAACGACACTGAGCGTTCCGGCGATGAACGACCCGATGGCGGCGATGCAGAGCGCCGGCCCCGCCCGCCCCTTTTTCGCCATCTGGTATCCGTCAAGGGTGGTCACGACCGAGGCGGCTTCTCCGGGCAGATTCAAAAGGATCGAGGTCGTTGACCCGCCGTACATGGCGCCATAGTAAATCCCCGCCAGGAGAATCACCGCGCTTGCCGGAGATTTGCCGTAAATCAGGGGGATCAGGAGGGCCATCCCGCCGGCCGGCCCCAGGCCGGGCAGAACCCCGATCAGGGTTCCCACCAGGCAGCCAAGAAAGGCATAGAGAAGGTTGATGGGTTCAAGGGCAATCGAAAAGCCGAAGAGCAGATGTTGGAGGGTTTCCGCCATGGGGAAAACTCATTTAAATCCAAAGATCTCGAGAAACCCGAGAGGAAGAGGGATGGTCAAAAAGCGGATGAATAAGAAAAATACCGCCGTGCTGAAGATCGCGGAAATCATCGCCCCTTTTGTCCAGGAGCGTTCCCCCATCAAGAAGGCCGTGATGAGAATAAAAATGAAGGTAGAAAACAGATAACCCATCCAGGGGATAGCCGCCGCATAGAGAAGAAGAAGGGCAAAAAGAATTAGGACCCGGGGAAACGTCCGGCGGGATAAGATGGCTTGGTCCGTGCGGGGGCCTGGCCTGAAGGCCAGGTAGACCCCGCACGCAACCATGGACGAGCCCAGAATCGTTGGAAAAACCAAGGGCCCCAGGGGATCCCCGATAGCTGCCGGGGGCAGGCTGAATCCCTCGATCAGATAATAGACACCCACTGCACAAAGGACAATCCCCCAGATCCGGTTCCCCAACCTCATTGTTTGACCATCCCCAGGTCTTTGAGAATTTTTTCGTAATCGGCAAGTTCCTTAGTCAGCATGTTGTTGAGCTTATCGCCGGTCTGGTAAAGCTCGATCCAGGCATTCTGTTCCAGGACACTTTTCCATCCCGCCTCCTTAACCATTTTTGCAAAAGCTCCTTCCCAGTAGGAAATCACGCTCTTGGGGACTTCCGGTCCGGTGTAGAACCCGCGCCAGTTTCCAGAAACCACATCCACCCCGGCTTCTTTCGCCGTAGGGGTATTTTTATAAATTCCATGGAGCCGCTGGGGGGACAGGGTCGCTAAAGGAACCACCGTTCCGGCTTCGCTGTGGGCGGCAATTTCTCCCGCATCTCCCACGAAAGCGGTCACATGGCCGCCGAGGAGGGAGGCCAAGGCATCCGCCCCGCCCTGAAACGCCACATACCGAATATCTTTTGGGGCAATGCCGAAGGATTGCGCCATCAGACAAAGCTTGAGGTGATCCAGTGCTCCCGGAGGTGAGCTTCCCGCAACGCTGATCTGCGCGGGGTTTTGTTTCATGGCGGCCAGGAGGTCCTTCAGCGTCTTATGGGGCGAACCCTTTTTCACGGCGATGACCCCGTAGTCCACGAACAGGGAAACAATGGGAGCGATGTCTTTGTAGGTCCCCTTGATGTTCTTGACAGCCAACTGCGTGGTCAGAACCGAGGAAAAGGCGACGAGCAGGTGGTCATTCTTGCGCTGGTTCCGGACGATATCGTTCCAAACCACCGCGCCGAATCCACCTGGTTTGTTTACCACGCTGATCGGCACGGGAACGATCTTGGCTTCCTGCAGCACCTTGGCGCTGGATCGACACGTCAAATCCCAGCCCCCCCCGGGATTGGCCGGAGCTATGAATTCAACAGCCTTGCTGGGATAATTTTGGGCCGAAGAAATGCCCGCAAACAAAACTACTCCCAGAAGAATGACGGACAACAGCAAAAAGTTTTTCTTCATTATCCTACCTCCTTTGGTTGATAAAAATTGAAGAACAAAAATTTCGTTAGCGGTAACCTTTAACCCTCCCCTCTCCCTTTGCCATAAGGAAGCGAGGGGGATTTTCATGCCTTTCAAGGTGCTACGCACCCGAGCCCGGCGTCTATGGGTTCCTGACCTGTTCTCCTGCGAATTGGGTAATCGCCCCTTTCGGCGCGGGAATCCCGGCCCGCAAGAGGCTGCTGGTATAGCAGACGTCCTGTTTCTGCCCCTGGAAATAGCGGCCCACTTCGAACAGGAGTTTCAGGTCAATGCCGGTCTTTACTCCCATCTCCTCGAACATGAAGACGAGATCCTCGGTTGATGTATTCCCGGAAGCGCCGGGGGCGAAGGGACACCCGCCCAGGCCGCCGATCGCGCCGTCGATGATCCGGACCCCCGCCTCGTAGGCGGCAAAAGAATTGGCCAGCCCGAGGCCCCGCGTATTATGCAGGTGAATCCCGAAAATGACATCCGGGAATTCCTTGAGGCAAAGCCCGCAGACCTCTTGGATCTCCCGCGGATTCCCGTACCCGACCGTGTCGGCCAGGGACATGTCCCGGAACCCCACTCCGTAAAACTCCCGGACGAAGGCAAGGGTTGTTTCCGCTTTGATCTTCCCTTCAAACGGGCACCCGAAGACCGTGGCCAGGCTGATTTTGACCGCCATCCCGGGATAGGTTTCCCGCATCTCCCAGATCCTCTTCGCTTCGGCTACCGACTCCGGCCGGGTTCGGCGGACGTTGTTCAGGTTGTGGGATTCGCTGACCGACATCACGAAAACCAGGTTGCGGACCCCGTTCTCCAGCGCTATTTGGGCCCCTTTCAAATTAGGAACGAGCGCCGAGGCGACCACCCCGGGAGGCTTCAGGGCCATCACCTTGCGGGAAAATTCCCCGGCATCCTGGAATTGCGGGACGGCCTTGGGGTTGACGAACGAAGTGAATTCCACATCCCTGACCCCGCTCTTAATCAGGCGTTCGAAAATCCCGACTTTCACCTGGGTGGGAATGAGATCGGATAAATTCTGGAGGCCATCGCGCAGCATGACCTCGCGGATGACAACTTCTTCCCAGCTCATCTCAGACCGCCCCCTTTCGCTTGAATTCCTGCACCTGCTCTTCCGAAAAACCGATCCGCGCCAGGATCTCCTCCGTGTGCTCCCCAAGCATCGGCGCCGGCCTCTGGAGCTCCGCCGGGGTCTGGCTCAACTTTACAGGAAATCCGAGGATCCGCATTGTGCCAGTCGGCTGATCCACCGTCAGGACCATCTTCTGATGCCGGATCTGGGGGTCCTCCAGGGCTTGGGCGAGATTGTTGATGGGGCCGCACGGCACTCCTTCCTTGTTTAAAAATTCGATCCACTCCGCCATGGGTTTTTGCGAGGTGACTGCGGCGACCCGACGATTCAGCTCCTCGCGGTTCTGCAGCCGAACGGGGTTTGTGCGGAACCGGGGATCCCGGGTCAGATCTCCCAATCCTAAGGCCTGGGCCAACCTTTCCCACATATGCTCACCTGAAGGGGCGATGTTGATGTGCCCGTCGGACGCCGGGAAGGTCCCGTAGGGGCAGAGAACGGGATGCTCGTTGCCCCCCCTTTCGGGGATTTTCCCCAGGGCGAAATATTCCGCGGACAGATAGCTCAAAATGCTCACCATCGCATCTACCAGAGAGGTTTGAACTTCCTGTCCCCGCCCGGTTTCTTCCCGGGCCACAATCGCCGCCAGAATCCCGAAAGCTGCATAGATCCCGGCAACCGAATCGGAGATCGGGATCCCGGTCCGCACCGGCTCCCGCTCCGGAAAACCGGTGATGCTCATAAACCCGGAAAGGCCCTGGGCGATGAAATCGAAAGCTGGCCGCAGAGCGTAAGGGCCGTCCTTGCCGAAGCCCGAGATCCCGCAGTAGATGAGGCGAGAATTGATTTGGTTCAGGTTTTCAAAGTCGAATCCGAAATTGCGCATGACGCCCGGGCGGAAGTTCTCCACGACAACGTCGGCTTCCCGCGCCAGGCGGCGGAAGATCTCCTTCCCTTCGGGCGATTTCAGGTCCAGGGTCAGGCTTTTCTTGTTGCGGTTCAGCCCGACAAAATACCAACTCTCCCCGCTGACGATCGCCCCCTGGTGCCGGGTCTCGTCCCCCCGGGACGGGGATTCGATCTTGATCACTTCGGCGCCCATATCCGCCAGAAGCTGCGTGCAGAAAGGGCCGGCCACAAATCGGGTCAAATCAAGGATTCTTATCTTGCCAAGAGCCGCCAAATTCATTTCCCTCCCAAGTTCTCAATATCCGCCGGCAATCCCGGTTTGTCAAGGGGAAGCCGGGCAAAACAGGGTCAGGGCCAGTGAAAAAGAAATGCTCCCTGCCCCCCCTCCCTGCTTTTTTAGATTCCCATCATCCGCGCCACGATCATCTTCATCACTTCCGTTGTGCCGGCGGCAATCGACCCCATGCGAACGTCCAGGGCATCCCGGCAGATTTCATATTCGTCCATGTAGCCGTACCCGCCATGGAGCTGGACGCAGTTATAGGCCACCCGGTTGGCTAATTCGGAGTTGAACCACTTGGCCATGGAAACCTTTTTCGTGAGCTCTTTCCGCTCCAGGTGGTCGACCACCAGGTGATAGGTGAAATCTTTGGCCATTTCGATTTCCGTGGCCATCTCGACGATTTTGAAGGCGTTGTGCTGGTGCCGGGAAATGGGCCGGCCAAAGACCATCCGGGTCTTGCAGTATTCCACGGTAATCTCCAGCATGCGCTCCGCGCCGAGGATCGAACCAAGCGCCCCCACCAACCTCTCCTGCTGAAGGTTGCGCATCATGGGAACGAACCCGTCGCCCTCCCGGCCCAGCAGATTTCCCGCCGGAACCCGGCAATCCTCGAAAAACAGCTCGGCCGTGTCCGATGAATGGAGCCCCATTTTTTCGAGCTTCCGGCCCTTTATAAATCCGGTCGTCCCGCTCTCCACCACGATCAGCGAAACCCCCTTGTAGGGTGGCTGAGCCTTTGGATCGGTTTTGACGGCCAGGACGATCAGGTCGCAATAATACCCGTTGGTGATAAAAGTCTTTTGCCCATTGATGACGTAGTCATCCCCATCGCGCACCGCCGTTGTGCGGATGGCCTGCAGGTCGGAACCTGCCCCCGGTTCGGTCATCCCGATCGCCGCGATGAATTCCCCCCGACAGCATTTCGGGAGCCAGCGCAGCTTTTGTTCCTCGGTCCCCAGCATCTCGATATAGGGCATGGTGATATCGTTGTGTACTCCGATGGCGGTTCCTAATCCCCAAGCCCCTGAGCGCTGGATTTCTTCGATGAGAACCACCGAGTAGACAAAGTCGGCCCCAACCCCCCCGTACCTTTCTTCCAACCAGTAGCCTATGAATCCCTGTTCCCCCATCTTCTTCCAGATTTCCCTGGGTATCTGGCGGTTGCGGCGCCACTCTTCCAGATGTGGCTTGGCTTCTTTCTCCAGGAAGCTGCGCAAGGACCGGCGAAAGATCTCGTGCTCTTCATGAAAAATCTGGGTCCCCATCTCACCTGACCTCCTTTTTGAAATCTAAGATTGCCTCGCCAAAAGAGCAGATCGCAAGCGCTGCCGGATTAGCGGGATAAGGCTGGCCAATTATACTGAAAAATAAGGAAAGAATGAAAGAGGAAAGAACCCGGCAGGATCGGCGTGAATGTCAGGTTACCAACCGCGACAAATACCTCAATTTCCCTTTGTGAGGAAGGATTTAATGGAGGGAAAACTATTTCATCTCGGCCATTTCTTTCTGAATATCCTCGATCTCTTTACGCAGGTCGGCAATTTCCTGATTCAGGCGGAACACCGTCTGCCGATCGTAGACCATCCAGGTTGTCCTCAGTCCTTGAAGTTCCTTTTCCCGATCGGCAATCTCTTTTTGCAGATCCCCTATACGCTTGGCTTTTTCATCGAATTCTTTTTGTTTCTTTTCCTGATCCGCCTTCTCCTGCTTCGCTTTTTCCTCCGCTTCTTTCTTGGCGGGGTCAGGTGCCGCAACCTCACCCGGTTTGGTTTTCCTCTCTTCTTTCTTTTCCAGGTCCGCGGCCGGCTTCTCAGCCGGTTCCGGCGTCGCGGTATCGCGAATGGTCTGGATTTGGTTTCGGTACTCCCGGGGAACAGACTCGTACCGGTCCGTGAAGTGGGTTACTCCGTTCTTATCCGTATATTTATATATAGCGGCCTGGCTTGCGGGAACCATCCCCAAAAAGAGGAAGAAGATAAAAACAAAGACGCCGGGAAAGGGCAAAAGTCTTAGATAATTATTCTTTTCCATGGCCCGAATATACCATATTTTTTCCTTTACATCGACCGGTTTTTATTATATCTTGAATGAATTCGATTGCCGGTCCCCATCGTCTAGAGGCCAAGGACACCGGCCTTTCACGCCGGTAACCCGGGTTCGAATCCCGGTGGGGACGCCAAGAAAATGGAGGGGTGGCCGCCGATCCTGCCCTTTTTTATCCAACCCATCCGGATCCGATTTGGCCGCCAAATTTATGCTTCTCCCAAGAGAAAAGAGGTGGAAGTGCGCTGGGCCGTCTTTCTCCCCAGCTTGGCGTTTTGGATTCTCGGCTTCTTTATCCTTTGGAAAATTCCCACCCCCCGGATAGGAAAGATTGACGATCTCCAAGCCGATCTCTCCGTTATCATTCCTGCCCGCAACGAGGAGAGAAATTTAGGCCGTCTCCTCTCTTCTTTGAGCCGGCAAACCTTAAAGCCGCTCGAAATCATTGTAGTCGATGATCACTCCCATGACTCTACGGCCAAAATCGCCAAAGAGGCCGGATGTATGGTTCTCCCCTCTGCGGACTTGCCGGAAGGATGGGCAGGGAAACCATGGGCATGCTGGCAGGGGGCAAAGACTGCCCGGGGGCGGTTGCTCCTGTTTCTCGATGCCGACACTTTCCTGACTCCGGAGGGTCTGGGAAAAATCATAGCCACTTTCTGGACTCGTGGCGGCCTCCTTTCGGTTCAACCGTTCCATTCCATGGAAAAGGCCTACGAAAGACTTGCCGCGATTTTCAACATCATCGTCCTGGTGGGGGCAAACGCCTTCAGCCTGGGCGGGTCAAAAAGGAAACCGTTGGGGGCTTTTGGACCCTGCTACCTCTGCCTGCGCGAGGATTACTTTTCTGTGGGAGGCCATCAGGCGGTCAGGGGGGATATTTTGGAGAGTCTCGGACTGGGCAAAGAATTCCTGAAGAACGGTCTCCCCGTCCATTGCTACGGGGGGAGGGGTTCCATCTATTTTCGGATGTATCCCGAGGGGGTAAAATCCCTCGTGGAAGGATTTGGGAAAGGCTTTGGGGTTGGGGCCCAAGCCATGAGCTTCACGGGACTGATCTTAGCTGTCCTCTGGGTTGCCGGGGGGGTGGGAGTAACCCGGCAGGCCATTCAAGCCCTTGCTTTGGGGAATTCCACCTTGCTGACAGGGTGGATGCTGCTCTATCTTCTCTTTGCCCTACAATACCACTGGATGCTGAGGCGCATCGGCAATTTCGGGATTCTGACGGCGCTCTTATTTCCCCTTCCCCTCCTGTTTTTTGTGGTCATCTTTATTCTCTCCATTCTCCGCACTTTTCTTTTCCGAAAAGTTCTGTGGAAGGGGCGCTCCATCAGCACCCGTCAAGGGAAGGCATCCTAAATGCGGCTGATCAACCTCCCGACCTTCTGGACCATCCTCGTCGATATCATCGCCTGGTTTATCATCCACCTGAGCGTGGTTTTCTTTATGGTCCGCATTCCCGCGGAGCGGTTTGACCCTCGGAGCCGGCTTTTTCGAATTCGCAGGTGGGAGAAACAAGGAAGGTTCTACCGAAAATATTTTCGGATCAAGAAATGGAAAGATTATCTTCCTGACGGAGCCCCGCTTCTTGGCAACCGGGGGTTCCCCAAGAAGGAACTGCGGGAAAAGTCCCTAGCTTACCTTCAGGCCTTCCTGGTTGAAACCTGCCGGGCAGAGCTCACCCACTGGCTCACCATGGCCTTTGCGCCGTTCTTTTTCCTGTGGAATACCCCCTGGGTGGGGTTTTTCATGGTCTTCTACATCTCCCTGGAAAACCTTCCCCTTATCATGGCCCAGCGCTATAATAGATCTCGCTTGAGCAGCATCTTGGCGAAATAACCCGCGGCGCCCCATGAAGAATCCCATCATCGCGATTGACAGGCTTTCGAAGAACTATGGTCCGGTCCAGGCCGTTCGGGGAATCTCCTTTGAAATTCAACCGGGGGAATTTTTCGGGCTCCTGGGGCCCAACGGGGCCGGGAAGACAACGACCTTCGGCATGCTCAGCGGTTTGATCGAACCTTCCGGCGGCAAAATCGACATCGGCGGAATAGGCCTCTATTCCCGACCAAGGGAAGCAAAGAGAAAAATAGGGATCGTCCCGCAGGGCTTTGCCTTTTATCCGACTTTGGACGCCATTGAAAACTTGAATTTCTTCGGCAGGATCTATGGCCTCGCCGGGGGTCATTTGAAGGCCAGGATCGCCCTGGTTTTAAATCTCGTCGCCCTCGAGGAAAAGGCTCGGCAGCGAGTGGGAACCTATTCCAACGGAATGAAACGCAGGTTGAACATCGCCATTGG
>Ga0113563_10000484_pt1 | contig 19364 bp, 17 predicted proteins | sample Mud3Dept3metaG_FD_80117 | JGI IMG/M metagenome (GOLD analysis project Ga0113563, IMG submission 80117) | Freshwater wetland microbial communities from Ohio, USA, analyzing the effect of biotic and abiotic controls - Mud 3 Core 4 Depth 3... | ecosystem: Environmental > Aquatic > Freshwater >...
ACGGTGCAGATGATGGGGGTGCGCAAGGCCGCCATCAAATACAAGCTGCTGGCGATGGCTTCGGATTGGCCGCGCTCTTCGGCGTCGATGCCGGGATAGGCGCCCGGCGTGTCGATGAAGGTCATGATCGGAATACCGAATTTCTCGGCCAGTTTCATCAAGCGTTGCGCCTTGCGATAGCCTTCGGGGCGCGGCATGCCGAAATTGCGGTAGATTTTTTCCTTGGTGTCGCGGCCTTTTTGATGGCCGATGACCATCACCGATTGGCCGTTGAAGCGCGCCAGGCCGCCGACAATGGCGGGATCGTCGGCAAAATGCCGATCTCCGTGCAATTCTTCGAAATCCGTGAACAAAGCGCCGAGATAATCCAGCGTATACGGCCGCTGCGGATGGCGCGACACTTGCGAAATCTGCCATGGCGACAATTTCGCATAGATGTCTTTGGTCAGGCTCTTGCTCTTTTTTTGCAGGCGCTCGATTTCTTCCGAAATATCCAGCGCGGAATCGTCCTGCACATAGCGCAATTCTTCGATTTTGGATTCGAGTTCCGCAATCGGCTGCTCGAAGTCGAGGAAAGTGGTTTTCATCCCGGTTTCCGTTTGATTTTCCGTGTAAAAAGCGCGCCAATCATACCCTAAATAGGCGCCGGCCGGTTAAACCTAAAAACCGCCGGAAACGGTCCACGAAATACACGAAAAACACGAAAATATTAAATTGGATGCCCAGCCGCGATGATTGCTCAATAGGTGCGCGGTACCTAATCCCAAGATAGCGATCCTTTTTATGATTTTCGTGTTTTTCGTGTTTTTCGTGGACGACTTATTTTCCGATCTTAATACCACGCCAAGCCGCTGCCCATGCCGCGCGGATCGCTGGCGGCATAAGCCTTGCCGCTGCTGCGCGCAATCCACACTGCCTGCATATTGCCCCATTGTTGCTCGTTCACCCGCAACACATGGCCGGTCAATTGCAATTCATCCAGCACGGCGCTGGGAAAAGCGTCCGGCTCGACTTCCAGCCGATCCGGCAAATATTGATGGTGATAGCGCGGCGCGCTGACCAGGGCTTGCAGATCGACCGGGGCTTGCGCCTGGTAATTCAGTATGGCCAGCAACACCATGCTGATGATGCGCGAGCCGCCGGGCGCGCCCAGGATCAGCGTGCCGCGCTGATCCTCGACGAAAGTCGGGCTCATGCTCGACAGGGGGCGCTTGCCGGGCGCAATGCGGTTGGGGCCGCTGTGCACCAGGCTGTAAATATTCATGCCCTGTTGCGCGCTGGCGAAATCGTCCATTTCATTATTCAGCAACACGCCGGTTTTGCCGGCGACGAAGCCGGAGCCGAAAAACGTATTGATGCTGAGCGTGGCCGCGACGCGATTGCCCCGACGATCGACAATGGAAAAATGCGTGGTGTGATTGCCTTGCTTGAGTTCGGGCGCCGCCGCCAGACTGGCGCTGGGCGTGGCATTGGCCGTATCGATCCCGGCCGCGCGCTGCGCGGCATACTGCGGATCCAGCAAGCGCCGCTGCGGCATCTTGATAAAATCCGGATCGCCCAAATAGCGCGCCCGATCATGGTAGGCGCGACGCAAGGCCTCGGCCACCAGATGCATGTGCTGCGCCGGTTCCAGTGTCGCGAGATCGAAGCGTTCCAGAATATGCAGCGCTTGCGCCAAGGTCAGCCCGCCGGCGGATGGCGGCGCGGCGCTGACGATGCGCATGCCGCGATAGTCGAACACAATGGGCCGGCGTTCGACCACGCGATAGCGCGCCAAATCGGCGCGCTGCCAAATGCCGCCGCCGGCCTTGACCGCCCGCACCAGTTCATCGGCCACAGCACCGCGATAAAAACCGCGCACGCCCTGTTGCGCAAATAGCTGCAAGGTGTTGGCCAAGTTCTTTTGCACCACCAGCGCATTCGCTTGCGGCACGCGGCCATCGTGCAAATACTGGGCTGAGGCTTCCGCTTGGCGCAGCAACAAATCGAGTCGGGTCGCAACCAAGGCACGATAGCGCGCATCCGCCGGAAAGCCCTGCTGCGCCAGACGGATGGCGGGCGCCAGGCTCTGGCTTAAGGGCAAGCGCCCGTAGCGCTGCGCCAGATGCGCCAAGCCCGCCGGCAGACCGGGAATCGCCGCGGCGCGGGCGCCTTCTAATGAAGGTTGGGGCAGCGAGGCTTGCGGCAGCGGCTGGCCGGCCGCGTCCAGGTACATGCGCGGCGTTGCCCGCAAGGGAGCGCGCTCACGCGCATCCAGCATGACTTGCTTGCCGTCGCGGGCGCGGTGCAACAGAAAAAATCCGCCGCCGCCCAAGCCGGAACTGTAGGGCTCCACCACCGCCAGCGCCGCCGCCACGGCAACCGCGGCATCGAAGGCATTGCCGCCCTGATCGAGAATGGATTTGCCGGCGGCGGTGGCCAGCGGATGGGCGCTGGCGATGGCGGCGTTCGCCAGCGACGTTTGCGCACTGGCTCCAGCGGCAAACCAACACAGAAAAATCAGGAATAGGACTTTTGGCATCAGCCAGGATTTGCCTAGCGCGGCGTTGACCAACAATTATTTGATGTATCAAATTGCAGCAACAACTGCTCGACCGGCAAAGTCTCGCTATATTTCACGCCCAGAATGTCCAGGCCCTTACGCCAATAAAACGCCAGTTCGTTCTTATCGCCGATGCTGGTGACGCTGGACTGCGCGTTGACCTTGAATGGTTGGCCGTGCTTGGCAATATAGCTGTTGATCACGATCGTGACATTGCGCAGCGAGGGCGCCATGTCCTGCTGCAAGCCGGCGAGTTTGCCGTTGCAGAAATCGAACACGAATTGGCGATTGCTGCCCTTCTCCGGTTGATCGTAGGCAATCAAAGTCTGCTCGGAAAACTCCTGCACCCGGTCGAAGGCATAGGACTTCAGGGCTGCGCGCACTTGCTCCTTGCTCATGCCGCTCTTGAAGGAATCCACCTCGAACGCGCCGGCCGGTTGGGCCAATGTCAGCGCAGCCAGGATCAGGAACGATAAATAGCGCATGGGAAGGTCTCGGTAATCAAGATGGCCGGCTGATGTTGGATCAGGATGCGGTAGGTGCGATAAATCGCATCGGCCTGCACATTGCTTTGGCCGACATCCAGGATCTCGCGATAGGTTTCCAGGCCGCGCTCGCGCAGCAATTCGCCGATGCCGATGCGGCCCTGCTGCAAATCCTCGCGCAAATGCGCCGGCAGCGCCTCCAGCTTGATCCAGGAATGCGCCTGGGCAAATTCCCGGCCGGATTCCATGCCCATCAAGCGCACCCGGCGCTCCAGCACCGTGGCGCCGGCCGGCAACTCCAGGGCGGGTATGCCATGCGCCAGGCAGGTGGGCGCTTGGCCCAGATTTTCCACCGCCACCTGCTCCCAAAAAAAGGCTTCCAGGCTTTTGGTCACGGTGCCATCGGCCACCAGCAAGGTGCGCAGGAACGGCGGCAGATGTTCCATGTGGAATTCCACGTTCTGCTGGTTGGTCAGTACACCGCCCGGCACATAGCCGCGGCTTTTGAAATAGGGTTGCATGGGATGGCGCGCCGAGTGGGGCATTGAAAATCATTGGCTGGTTTGAGGCAATCGACATGGTACTGGCCTTTGCCTGGCTTGGCCAGCATGTGACAGGCCAAGCATTCCCGCACTAGAATGCAATTTTCATAGCGGGAAAATGCCATGAGCGGAAATCGTCTCGGTTTGGAACAAGCCACCCTGGGCGGTGGATGTTTTTGGTGTTTGGAAGCGGTGTTCGAGCTGGTGCACGGCGTGCAGCAAGTCGTCTCCGGCTACAGCGCGGGCCAGACGCCGGATCCGAACTATGAGCAAATCTGCACCGGCCAGACCGGGCATGCGGAAGTAGTGCAGATCACCTTCGACCCGCAAGTGGTTTCCTATCAAACGCTGCTGGAAATCTTCTTCACCATCCACGACCCGACCACGCTCAACCGTCAAGGCAACGACCGCGGCACGCAATACCGCTCCATCATTCTGTATCACGACGCCAACCAGCAAGCGATCGCGCAAGCCGTCATGCAGGCAATCGGCAACAGCGGCATTTGGGACGCGCCGCTGGTAACGCAACTGCAAGCGCTGGAGCGCTTCTACCCGGCCGAGGACTACCACCAGAGCTACTATCGCGGCCACCCGAATCAGGGCTATTGCATGCTGGTGGTTGCGCCCAAAGTGGTGAAATTCCGCGAAAAATACCGATCCCTGCTAAAAAACGCCTAGCCCAAGACTATTTCTGCATAAGCGCGCGCAAATGCAGCTAAACCTGGCCGTTTTCCTGCCGTTATGGCATTCATCCCGGCTCGTTTAATAAGGAATAAATCATGGCTTCGTCAGTCTCCAGCAGCGTCAGCGATCACAAAGGGGTGTTGTCCCTGAACGGCCGCTTCGATTTTTCAATTCACCGCGATTTTCGCAGCAATTATGAAAATATCCTGAACGCCGATGGCGTCAACGAGCTCGAGGTCAACCTGAATGGAGTCGATTACATCGACAGCTCGGCGCTCGGCATGCTGTTGCTGTTGCGCGAAAAAGCCATGGAAAAAAATATCCAGATGAAGCTGCTCAATCCCAAGGATTCGGTGCGGCAAGTGCTGGAAGTCGCCAATTTCGGGCGTTTATTCAGCATCGCTTGAAACTGTTTCGCGATTTGACGTAACTAGCCCGCAATACCGCGCCCATGAAAATTCTGATAGTCGACGACTCCCCGGAAAATCTGTTACTGCTCACCCAGCACCTGAAAACGCTGGGTTATGAAACCGTATCCGCCAAAAACGGCGAAGAAGCGGTCGCCGTGTACCAAGCGCAGCGTCCGGATCTGGTGATCATGGATGTGATGATGCCGGTCATGGACGGCTACCAGGCCACGGCGCGCATCCGTCATCTCGACACCGCGCGCTGGGTGCCGATCCTATTCCTGAGCGCCCATACGGACGACCACGAGCGCACCAAGGGCCTGGAGGCCGGCGGCGACGACTATCTGGCCAAACCGGTCAACGTATTCCTGCTGAACAACAAGATCATGGCGCTGCACCGCATTGCCGACATGCAGGATCAGGTCACGCACTATGCGCGCGAGCTGCAAGCCAATCTGGAGCAAAATCGCGACGAGCGCTTGTTGGCGCGCTATCTGCTGGATCACATCATCCGCCAGGACAAGGAAGAGCCCGACCTGGTGCGCGCCTGGGTATCGCCGGCCCAGCATTTCAGCGGCGACGTCGTGATGACGGCACGCTCCCCCGGTAACGAACTCAATGTGTTGCTGGCCGATGCGACCGGGCATGGGCTGTCCGCCGCGATCAGCGTGATCCCGGTGATCGAATCGTTCTACAGCATGACCGAAAAAGGCTTCTCGCTACCCAGCATCGTGCGCGAGCTGAACCGCAAAGTGAAACACCTGTTGCCGATCGATCGCTTCGTGGCGGCGGCCATCATTTCCATCGATTACATCGACCATACCATTCGCATCTGGAACGGCGGCGCGCCCGAGGTCTTCTTCGTCACCGATGGCGGCGAAATCCAGCGCACCTGGGCCTCGACCCACCCCGCGCTGGGCATTCTGCACGACGCGGAATTCGACAGCACGCCGCAGTATTTCCAATGGGAGGAGTTCGGCAGCGTCTTCATGTGTTCCGACGGCCTGCCGGAAGCCGAGGATTCCAGCAAAATCCCCTTCAGCATGACCCAGTTCAAGCAACTGCTAGCACGGCCCTATGGCACCGGCCGCTTCCAGTTGATCAAGGATAGCCTCAACGCACACATCGAAGGCGCGCAGCAGCGAGACGATATTTCCCTGGTCACGATACGCTGCGGCGAACAGCCGCATTGGCTGCCGCTGACGGAGAGCAAGGGGCAATCGCAGCATACGGCCGGCAATATCCATTCGCGCTGGCGCTTGAATCTATCGCTGGGCGCCGAGGAATTAAGGCAATTGGACGCCTTGCCGCTGATCATGAATTGGCTGGATCAACTGCAGATCGGCGCGCACCATCGCGGCCAGGCCTTTCTGGTACTGGGCGAGCTGTTCAACAATGCCCTGGATCATGGTTTGCTGCAACTCGATTCGCGCTTCAAGCAGGATCCGAATGGTTTCGAGCAATATATCAACTTGCGCGAACAGCGCCTCGCCGGCCTCTCCGACTGTAACGTGGAAGTCGACTTGGAGCGCTTTCATATCGAAGCCCAGGATCGGCTGCGCATCACGGTGCGGGACAGCGGGCCTGGTTTCGATTTTGCCGGTATGATCGCCAAGCGCGAAGCAAAGCCGGATCAATTCAGCGGCCGCGGCATCATGCTGGTCAAGCAGATGTGTCTTTCCCTGGATTATTCAGGCAAGGGCAATGAGGCCACCGCAATCTACCAATTAAGCTGATGCGAGACTCCCTGACAGCCGCCCGCCCATGAACCCGCCCTCCGCAAGCCAAGCCCCCATCGAGCACATACTGGCGCAGATGCGCGCGCAATTCATCGCGCAACTCGGCCCGCGCATCGCCGCCATCGACACCGAGGCCGGTTGCCTGGTGCGCGGCGCGTGGAACGGCGAGGCCGCGCAAAGATTGCAACTATTGGCGCATAACCTGGCCGGATCGGCCGGCACTTTCGGCGCGCATGGCTTGAGCCAGGCGGCGCGCCGCCTGGAACAATCCTTGTCGCCCTACCTGGAAACGCCGCCGCTGGAAAAAGAAGCGCGCATCGCCCTGCACCGCAATGTGATGGAAGTCGTCTACATGGCGCAGGATGCGCAAAAGGAAAAGCGCGCGTTCGTGGCCCAGCCGTGGCAAAACGGCAATGCCAACCAACCGCTGGTTTACGTCGTTGAAGACGATCGACCGTTGGCGAGCGCCATCGCCGAGTTTTTGCACAGCGCCGGCTACCAAACGCGAGTCTTCCATGACACCGATGCCTTTCTCGCCAGCGCCAGCACAGCTTCCGCACCGCAAGTGGTGGTGATGGACCTGATGTTTCCCCAAGGCAATGACGCCGGCGCGCGCGCCCTGGCCGAATTTCGTGCGGCGCATCGCCAGGAGATTCCCGCCATCGTGATCTCCGCGCGCAGCGACATGCAAGCGCGGCTCGACGCGCTGCGCGCCGGCGCCACGCGCTATCTGGTCAAGCCCTTGAATCTGGAGCGGCTGGTGCGCGTGCTCGACGACCTGACCGATTGCCGCGTGCACGATCCGTATTGCGTGCTGCTGGTGGATGACGATCCCGATGTCTTGGCGGCCAGCGCCGCCATTCTGCGCAGCGCCAGCATGCGCGCCCTGGAAATCGTCAACCCGCTGCAAGCGCTGAGCGTGGCGCAAGAGTTCAATCCGGACGTGATCGTGCTCGACGTGCACATGCCGGAAATATCCGGCATCGAATTGGCCGCGCTGCTGCGCGAGGACGACGAGTTTGCCCACATCCCGATCCTGTTCCTCTCCAGCGAGAGCGATATTCGCCAGCAATTGCTGGCGCTCGACCTCGGCGGCGACGAATTCCTGAAAAAGCCGATCGACCCGTCGCATCTGGTGGCGGCGGTGCGCACGCGTGCCAAGCGTTCGCGGCAAACGCAAATCGTGTCGCACAATCTGCGGCGCATCCTGCATGAAAAGGAGTATCAACAATTCGCGCTGAACCAGCACGCCATCGTCAGCGTCGCCAATGCCAGCGGCAGCATCACCCAGGTCAACGAAAAATTCTGCGCCGTCAGCGGCTATAGCGCCGAGGAATTGATCGGCAAAAACCATCGTATCGTCAAATCCGATCGGCATGAGCCGGATTTTTACGAAACCATGTGGAACACGATTAGTTCCGGCCAGGTTTGGCACGGTGTCGTGTGCAACCGCCGCAAGGACGGAAAATTATACTGGGTGGATTCCACCATCGTCCCGTTCTTGGACGAGAACGGCTTGCCTTACCAATACGTTTCCATCCGCACCGATGTGACGGATATCCTGCATGCCGAATCGGCCCTGCGCGCCGAGCGCCATCTCACGGCTGCCGCCATCAACGCCCTGCCGGGGATTTTTTACCTGATTTCCGCCGAAAATCGTTTTCTCCGCTTCAACCAGAACCTGATGGAAATCAGCGGCTATTCGTCGCAGGAGATCGACGCCATGTCGTCGCTCGATTTTTTCCAAGCGCAGGACCATGCGCGCATCGCCAGCGCCATTCGGAATACTTTCCAAACTGGCCAGGCGTTTGTCGAAGCCGACCTCGTGACCAAAAACGGCGACAGCATCCCCTTTTATTTCCAAGCCGCCAAGGTGGAAATCGACGGCCAGCCCTGCCTGATCGGCACCGGCACCGACATCAGCGAACTCAAGCAATATCAAGCCGCCCTGATTGCCGCCAAGGAGGCGGCAGAAAGCGCCAGCCAAGCAAAATCCACGTTTCTTTCCAGCATGAGCCACGAATTGCGCACGCCGATGAACGCCATCATCGGCTTTGCGCAATTGGCCGAAACGGACGACACGCTCTCCCTGGATCAGCGCGACAATATCGATGAAATCCTGAAGGCGGGACAGCATTTATTGGAACTCATCAATCAAGTGCTGGACTTGGCCAAGATCGAATCCGGCGGCCTCAATCTGCGCATCGAGGCCGTCCCCTGCGCGAGCTTGTTCGAGGAATGCCTGAGCCTGATGCAAGCGATCGCGGATCGGCGCCGCATTCACTTGAGCGGGCAGTCGAACCAGCACTTGACAGTGCGCGCCGATCGCATGCGCCTGAAACAAGCACTCATCAATTTGCTGTCGAATGCGGTGAAATACAACCAAGCGCAGGGAGAAGTACGGCTTGAAGCGATACCTGTCTCGGATTCTCGCCTGCGGCTTTCGGTCGCCGACACCGGGCCCGGCATTCCCGCAGCCCAACTCGCCCAGCTATTCCAGCCGTTCCAGCGTTTGGGCGCCGAGCACTCCACCGTCGAAGGCACCGGCATCGGCCTGTCGATCAGCAAACACCTGATCGAGGCCATGGGCGGCAGCATCGGCGTGGAAAGCACAATCGGATTGGGCAGCACCTTCTGGATCGAGTTGCCGTTCGAGCAGATCGATCCCGCAGTTCCGGAGACGGCCAAGGGATCGCACGGCGTACAAGCAACACCGGATACCCAGCACAGCGTTTTGTATATCGAGGACAATCCAGTCAATGTCAAACTCGTGGCCAACGTCCTCGGCAGGCGGCCGCGCTTGAAGCTGCTGAGCGCGCACGATGCGACGCTTGGTCTCGACTTGGCTGCCGTGCAACATCCGGATCTGATTTTGCTGGATATCAACCTGCCCGGCCTGGACGGATATGCGGCATTGGCGCAACTGCAAGCTCAGGATTGGGGCCGCGACATTCCGGTGGTTGCACTCTCGGCGAATGCCATGCCGGAGGATGTCGCACGCGGCAAAGCGGCGGGTTTCGCCGGCTATCTGACCAAGCCGCTGGATGTACCTTTATTTTTGAACACCATCGATCGGCTCCTGAGCTCGACCGAGGCCATACACGCTAAATCAAGCTAAAAATTAAAACATTGTTTATGATATGGACATCTTGGCGCAGGCCACAAATAGGAATCACAGGGCATGAATAACACGGCAGACCACAACGGCAACCGCACCAACGCCAGCATCTTGATCGTGGATGACGAGCCGTCGAACCTGAAGCTCCTGGACAAAATGCTGCGCACCCAGGGCTATGAACATTTGACGCTGATCCAGGACCCGCGCGAAGTCCTGCCGCACTGTTCGCAAAACATGCCGGATTTGATTTTGCTCGACTTGAACATGCCCTACCTGGACGGTTTCGAAGTGATGGCGCTGCTGCAGCAAAAATTCGGCTCGGCCTTGTCGCCGATTCTGGTACTCACCGCGCAACAAGGTTTCGAACATCGCTTGCGCGCCCTGAACAACGGTGCGCGCGATTACTTGACCAAGCCCTTCGACCGCGCCGAAATGCTGGCGCGCGTGCGCAACCTGATCGAAGTGCAGTTATTCCATAAATTCATGCACGACCAAAACGCGCTGCTGGACGAGTTGGTGCGGCAACGCACCAAGGAGCTGCGCGATACGCGCCTGCAAATCGTGCGCCGCCTGGGCCGCGCCGCCGAGTTTCGCGACAACGAGACCGGCTACCACATCCTGCGCATGAGTCACTCCTCGGTATTGTTGGCACGCGCCCTGGGCTGGGACGAGGAACGCACCGAACTGCTGTTGCACGCCAGCCCGATGCACGATGTCGGCAAGATCGGCATACCGGACCGCATTCTGCTCAAGCCCGGCAAGCTCGATCCCGAGGAATGGGAAGTCATGAAGCGCCACACCAGTATCGGCGAGCACATTCTCGACGGCGACGATTCGCCCTTGCTGATGCTGGCGCGCGAAATCGCGATTTCGCACCATGAAAAGTGGGACGGTTCCGGCTATCCCTATGGCTTGAAAGGTGAAGAAATTCCGATATCCGGGCGGATTGTCGCCTTGTCCGATGTATTCGATGCGCTCACCTCGGAGCGCCCGTATAAAAAAGCCTGGAGCATCGAAGCGGCGCTGGAATACGTCCAAAGCAATAGCGGGACGCATTTCGATCCAATCCTGGTGCATCACTTCGTCAGGCTTTTGCCGCAAGTTCTGGCGATCCGCATGCGCTTTGCCGAACCGACTAAAAACAGCCCCTAACGCAAAATAATCAAGGGTTAGCGCGAGCAACATTAGCCGCCAATGCCACTAAAGTTTCTATCGACCATTGCCGATAGGGAGATGTAGCCCAAAAAGCAGGAGCGTCGGGTGGAACTAAGGCATGCGCCTAGTGCTTCGGCGCACATCAACATTGCGCGGTTAGGATTTCCAGGGTTTTAAATGAAGCGAGCAAAACCGATTTTTCTAACGCTCGGCGCCGGTCTGGGCGTATTCGCCCTCGGCGCTGGCGGCGCTTGGCTGCTGGATGCACCGCTGTCGGCCAGCACCAGCGCTTGGGTCACCCTGGCGCTCACGCTGGGCGGCGTGCTCGGCATGGCGGCTTTCTTCATCGCCCAAGCGCAAGCCGGTCAACAATCCAAACAAGCCGATACCCAGAATATTGCCGAGCTCAAACAGCACGTCGACAACTTGCTGCATAACTTGTCGCAAAATTTTAGTGCGCAATACGCACAGGCCAATGGCGAACTGGAGCAAGTGCGCGGCCTGCTGACGGATGCGGTCGGCAAGCTGATCACGAGCTTCACGCAACTGGAAGCGCACACCCGCAACCAACAAGCGTTGGCCTTGGAAATCACGGCGCAAAAACCGGGCAGCCAGTCAGGCGCGGACGAAGATGAAAGAGTCGACTTCGAATCTTTCCTGGGTGAAATTTCCAGCACCTTGTCGATTTTTGTCGATACCACGGTCGACACCAGCCGGGTTGGGATGGGGCTGGTGGGGATGATGGACGACATCATTGCGCGCGTGAACAACATCGTCAGCGTGCTGGGAGAAATCGAATCCATCTCCAAACAAACCAATTTGCTCGCCTTGAATGCGGCGATCGAAGCGGCGCGCGCCGGCGAAGCCGGGCGTGGCTTTGCGGTGGTGGCGGATGAGGTGCGCAATCTGTCCACCCGCTCCAGCCAGTTTTCCGATCAGATTCGCGGCTATATGAGCGGTGTGCTGAACTCGGTGCATGCGGCGGAGCAATCCATCAACAGCATGGCGTCCAAGGACATGAATTTCGCCCTGGTCTCCAAGGAGCGCGTCGGCAGCATGCTGGATAGCGTGCGTGGCCTGAACCAGCATGTCACCGACGCCGTGCAAAAAATCACCCTCATTTCGCAGGAAGTCGGCGGCGAAGTCGGGCGCACCGTCACCTCTCTGCAATTCCAGGATCTGGTCACGCAATTGCTGGCGCGGGTTGGCGATCGCATGCAAGCCATGTCCGAGGCCTTGCAGGAAATCGATCAGGTGCAAACCGCAACCGCCAGCATCCAGGATCTGCCGAGCTTGAGCCAATACTTGCAACGCTACGAAACGGTGATTGAGAAAGCCAAGGCCGCACCGAATGGCGCCGGCCCCGTCTCGCAAGGCCACATGGCTTCGGGCGATATCGATTTGTTCTAGTATTTTTCTAGTATTTTCTTGGGTACGGGTTGTGGCAAACTGGGCGTAGTTTCCACACCAAGCAACCCCCCCGTGCCATCCCATCTTTTTGTCGATATTTCCTCCCATGGTTTCGGCCATCTGGCGCAAACGGCGCCGGTGTTGAATGCGCTGCGCGCCCGCCTGCCCGATCTGGTCTTGACGATCCGCAGCGGCCTGCCGCAAGCGCGGCTGGCGCAACGCATCTCAGGCCCCTTCACGCATATTCCGCAGGCCAGCGATTTTGGTCTGCGCATGAAAAGTGCGCTCGACGTCGATGTGCGCAACAGCCTGGCGCGCTACCAGGCCCTGCATGCGGATTGGGATGGGCAAGTACAAATCTACGCAGAACAAATCACCCAGATCCAACCGGATTTGCTGTTGGCGAATGTTTCCTACCTGGCCTTGGCGGCGGCACGTGCAGCGCGGATTCCGGCACTGGCCCTGTGTTCATTGAATTGGCTGGACATCCTCGCTCCTTATGCGCCGGCATCCCCTGACCTAGACAACATGTTTGCGCAAATGCTGGATGCCTATAACAGCGCGCTAGCCTTTTTACGCCTCACGCCCGGCATGCCCATGCCGCAGATCGAACATAAGATCGATATCGGTCCGATCGCGAGCCGCGGCCTGGCCAGACCTGGCCTGCTGCATGAACGCTTAGCGTTGGCGCCGGCAACGCGTCTGATCTTGGTCGCCATGGGCGGCATCCCGCTGCCCTTGCCCAGCACCTGGCCCGCCCTGCCCGGCCATGGCTGGATCGTGCCGCGCGCTGCCGCTTTGGCGCGCGACGATATGTTCGCCCTGGAGTCCATCGACCTGCCCTTCATCGACGTCTTGGCTTCCTGCGATGGAGTCGTCACCAAAAGCGCCTATGGGGCTTTCGTCGAGGCCAGCGTCTGCGGCACGCCGGTGCTGTATGTCGAGCGGCCGGATTGGCCGGAGGAGCCGTGCCTGGTGCAGTGGCTGAGTCGGCATAACCGGGCGCAGGGCATCAGCCGCGCGCAATTCGAGCAGGGCACGTTCGGCGCGGCACTGGGCGCGCTGCTGCAAACACCGCGCGCAATGCCTCTCGCGCCCAGCGGCATCGACGCAGCGGCGGATTTTATACAAACCCAGTTGGAACGATCTTAATGCGCCGCCTGGCGCACTTTTACCGCGCTTCCTGCAAATCTTAACTATATTGAAAATGGAATGAACGCATTTTCTACCGACTTTTTGTTCAGGAGGTTTCATCATGCAATTGCCCTTGCAAATCACCTTGCGCAATATTCCGCAATCCGACGCCTTGGACGCCGCCATCCGCGAAAAAGCGGAAAAGCTCGATCAGTTCTACGCGCATACCATGCGCTGCCATGTAGTGGTCGAAGTACCCGCCAAGCACAAGCATCAGGGCAAGGAATTTTCCGTGCGCATCGACCTGACCGTACCGGGCAAGGAAATCGTGATCACGCGCGACCATCATGAGGACGTGTATGTCGCCTTGCGCGATGCCTTCGATATTGCCAAACGGCAGTTGGAAGACTATGGCCGGCGCCAGCGCGGCGAAATCAAGGCGCACGAAGTGGAAAGCCGCGGCCGGGTCGCACGTTTGCTGCGCGATGAGGGCTATGGTTTTATCCAGGCCATGGACGGGCGCGAGTTGTATTTCAGCGCCGAGAATGTGGTGCATCCCAGCTTCGATCAACTCTCCTCCGGCATGCCGGTGAGTTACTTGGAAGAGATGGCCAGCGAAGGGCCGCAAGCCAAGCGGGTCAGTGCCGCGTAAGGTGCGTGGGCATCGCGGCGCACGATGCAATTGGGTCGCCCGGATTCAACGATCTTCGATGTGCGTGACGGTTTCTTCCGCCGGCTCGCCGGTATCCGGGTCGATCCAGTCGTTGATGCCGATTTCTTCTTCCACGGCGTGCAAATCTTCCGCCAGCGTTTCGCTCGAGCCGGTGTCGCTGTATTCCATATCTTGCACCGCCTCCAGCAAGGACACGAACGGTCCGTATTCCTCGGCGCTTTCTTGGTGCACCCAGTAGAAGCCGTCCGGCCGTTCGATAACGCGCGTTTTGTCGTAGTCTGCCTGGGTTTCCGGAATAATTTGATTCATGCTGCTTCCCTTTTTCATGAATGGTGCGACGTCCCTGGTATTCATGATAGACGCTGTGCCGCACTAATCCAATACCTGGTTGCCGTGCGCCCGCTTTGCGCGTCCAGCGCAAAAGAGAAATTCAAAATTTGCGCATATTCGAAATTTTAGCGCGACGGACTTGCAAATAAATGGGGGGGGGGGTGGGGAGCCAAACCCCCGGCACTTGCACTAACCAGCTGTGGCTGCTTCCTTCCGGACCTGACCAGGTTCACCAGCGTGCAATGCGGGGAGGCCCGCCATGAAACTTAAGGGCGTGCATCATCGCCCATCTGAATTTTTTAAGCAACTTCCTGATCGTCGATGCGCATGCGATCGTGATAGCGCGCCCGAAACACAATGCGTTTGCGCGTCGGGCTGTCGCTAAAACCGCTGCGATCATGCAGCACGTTATTGCAGATCAAGCCCATGCCGGGCTTTAAGCGCGCTTGCAGGATATACGGCGAATCGCTGGCCAAGATGCGTTCCAGCGCAGCCACTGCGGCGCGCGTCTCGGGCGTATCTTTCCACACGATGCTTTTGGTGCGGGCGGTATAGCGCATATGCAGCGCGCCATTCGGCAATAGCGAAAATACCGGGCCGCTCTCGGCGGCGCGCGCCTCGGCATCGCCTTCCATGCGCGCCGGGATGGTCATCGCATCCGGCGCGCTCAAGGCGCGGATGTGTTCCGGGTTTTCGTCGCGCAGCAGGATATAGGCGATCTCGTGATCCAACAGGCGGTTCTCGCCGCCGCGCTCGGCATCCTGCACGCAATGCAGGATCATGCCGCAGATGCGGCGCTCGGGCGGATTGTAATAGCCGTCGCTATGCCAGCGGATCGGCTTGTTGGTGTAGGGAATGAAATCGGCGCGCTGCGTGCCCGCCTCTTCCGCCACGGTGAGCGTGGAAATCGCGTCCTCATCCGCCAGCAAGTTGCGGTCCAGCTGCAGCAAGCCGAATTGCTCGCCCATGCGCCGCGGTAAATCCTTATCGGCTTCGGTGTGGGCGGTGCTGGCATAGATCGCCATATTGGCGCGGCGGCAGCGATCCAAAATCGCGGCGCGCTCGTCGGCGCTGAGATGGCACGGATCGGCGACGGCGACGATCAAGTCCGCAGCCTGCTTGGGATAAGCGCTGAGCTTGCGCGCGCGCCAAGCTTGGTAAGCGGCCGCATCGGCCAAGTCGAACGGACCGGGCATCTATTCCGCCTTGGGGAAAAAACCGTCGATCAGTTTTTGCACCGTTTCAATTGCCTCCGGCGCCTGGAATTCGATGATCTGGTCGATGATCCAAGTCTGGTCCTGCGCTTCCATGCGTTCGCGGATGACGTTGGCCAGATAGCGTTTAATGGCGTAGTTCGGCTCCTCCGGGGGGAACTCGAAGGTCTCATAGTCGGCCGTGCGGCGGTTGAGAAAATCCAGAAACTCGCCTTGATAATCGCGCTTGTCGCTGTCGTCGTTAAGGAAATCCTGGATATTTTTTTCCACATACTCGGCCAAGTGCACGCCGGCGGATTCGATCAAGGCCGCGCGCCGCTCTTCATCCACGCGGCCATACAGCATCCGATCCGCGATGTGGATCATGAAGGCGCTCATCTCGGCGATCAGGCCGAAGCCGCGCCCCAGATGCACGATGTCGAAATCCGCCTTGGAAATATCGTCCACCGCCTTGTTCGCCATTTTCCAGAAATTCAGCGCCAACACGCTGGCCGTCTCATCCGGCGCGCGCCCGGCGTCTTTCCGGAACCAGGTGGTCTTGATGCGTAGCTTTGCCATTTCAATATCCCTTTGCGACCGGATGGCTAGGATCGGCGATCCATTCGCTCCATGAGCCGGCATACAGCTTGCCGCCCGGCAGGCCGGCAACTTCCATCGCCAACAGGTTGTGGCACGCCGTCACACCCGAGCCGCACATGTGAATCACCCGCTCCGGGGCCTCGCCGTCCAAAAATTCCGTATATTGCGCGCGCAATTCCGCGGCCGACAGCAAGGTACCGTCCATATCCAGGTTGTCATCAAATGGCAGGTTCTTGGCTCCCGGCACATGCCCGGCCACGGGATCGAGCGGCTCGATTTCACCGATAAAGCGCATCTCGGCCCGGGCATCGACGATGAGATTCGAGCGGGTATTCGCGGCCGTCAACACCGCATTGGCATCGGCCACCAGCTCCGGGCGCACCTGCGGCTCGAAAACCCTGGGCGTCACTTGCGGCAATTCCGCGTGCATGGGCCTGTTCTCGCGCTGCCACTTCGGCGACCCGCCATCCAGCAAGGCCACGGCGTCGTGTCCCAGCCAGCGCAGCAGCCACCACAGCCGCACCGCAATGGCGCCGAAGCTGTCGTCGTAGACCACCACTTGCGTTTGATTGTCCACGCCCCAGACGCCGAGCTTTTGCGCGAAGGCTTGGACATCGGGCAAGGGATGGCGACCGTTGCGGCCGGTCTTCGGTCCGGACAAGTCCTCGTCCAGATGGGCATATCGCGCGCCGGGAATATGGCTTTGGGCGTAGGCGGCACGCCCCGCCTCGGTTTCGGTCAAGGTAAACCGACAATCGATCACGACCCAATTCGGTTCACCCAGGTGTTGCGCCAGTTGCTCAGTACTGATGATCGTGGAAAACATATTGCCTTAGTGAGAATAAAAAGGCCGGCGCGCTGCCGGCCTTTTTAAAATGGGCGCATGGCCGATTAAATCAATAGCCGCCTTTGCCATAGGGCTTGGGCAGACCGGACACGCGAACCGCTTGACGGGCGGGCTGCATCGGGAACAAGTCATACAGCAGTTTTTTCCAGTCCTTGCCCGGATGTTGCTCGTCGATTTCCTTCAGGAAATTGCGGAAATTCGGGGTTTGGCCATGATCGCGATACTGATCGCGCAAGAATTCCACCACCAGCCAATGGTCGTCGGTGAGCGTGAGGCCTTCTTCGGCGGCAATGACTTTCACTGCTTCATCGCTATAGTTGGGCTCCAACAAGAATTTCTCGTCGTCGTACTCGTAGTCAACCCCGTCAATCATATAACCCATCATTTTCTCCTCTAAACAAAAGCAAATAAAAAATTAAATACAATCACTTAAGATACAGCCACAATCGATTTGTGCGGAATGAATATGCCGCAACCGAGCTTGCGATTGGTTCCCAAGCCCTGTTCCTGAATCTGTAGCGCATGCTCTATCGGCAAACCATGCAACATTAAACTGTATCCGTATTCCACTCCCTGCGCCGTGGTCAAGGTCTGGCGCTTGCCGCAAATGAAGCGGCTGTCAATTTTATACGTATCCAGTTCGTCCAGGATATCCTGGGTAAAAGCGCGCTCATCTTCATGTCCCGTGGTGACGCAATGCGCGTACAACGGCGTATGCCAGGACAAAGCACGCAACTTGCCGGCGCCAATGGTAAAGGGATTGCCTGCGATCTGGAATGTTTTGCCGGTGAGGGTCAACAACTCCGCCGCCCGAACCCGCGGCGCACGGAACACCAGTTTCCCACGGCGATTCAACATCAGATTGCCATCTCCCAAGTCCGCACCTTGCACCGGGTGTATGCCCAGCAATGGCTCGTCGGCAATCCATGGCAACAGATCAACCATAGCCAAAAATATTAAATAGCCATGATCCTTGGGCAATAACGCACCCTTCAGCTCGAATTGGATATCGGTTACCGCGGCCTCATCCATGTCTTTCTGGGTGAAGCTCTCTTCAACTAGCCATCCGATAATATTCTCCCTTCACCCAGGACTAAACAACGCCATGGCCTCGTAAAATGTTTTATAACGAACTATAAATAGCTGAATAGGCACCACTTCGAGTCAATTTTTGGTTCCAAGAAGTCGCATAATGTTGTAAGATTTTGAGTTCCCTCATAAGGTAATCAAATACATAGGGGTAAATCAAGGGCAAGCAAGCCCATCAACCTAATCGGGGGATCGAACATACTCCTTTTGGGTAGGTTATAGCTAACTACTCAGAATAATGGTGTGGATGAACGCCCCGGCAGTAATATTTTGCACACTTTTACCGGGCATAACCGAGCACAAAACCGGTTTAGCTAGTCAGGGCCTGATTGCAATAGATTCAGTATTTGCACAGGAAATTTTTAGAGTAATCATTCTTTGGAGAAACACGTCATGGCTAAGAAAATGTATGAAACGCCGATGCTTGATCAACTGGAAAGCGGACCCTGGCCCAGCTTTGTCACCGGTTTGAAGCGTCTGGCCAAAGATAACGATATGTCGGTTGACCTGCTCGGCCAATTGGAAGCTTCCTACCGTACCAAAAAAGGCTACTGGAAAGGCGGCACGGTTGGCGTGTTCGGCTACGGCGGCGGCGTGATTCCGCGTTTCACCGAATTGAAAGAAAACGACGTTCCGGTTTATCCGGATGCGGCTGAATTCCATACGCTGCGCGTGCAACCGCCCGCAGGCATGCACTACAGCTCCAAGCTGCTGCGCGACCTGAGCAGCGTTTGGGAAAAATACGGTTCTGGCCTGATCGCCTTCCACGGCCAATCCGGCGACATCATGTTCCAAGGCGTGACCACGGCCAATGTTCAGCCCGCCTTCGACGAATTCAACGAAATGGGCTTCGACCTCGGCGGCGCCGGCCCGGCACTGCGCACCTCCATGTCCTGCGTCGGTGCAGCGCGTTGCGAAATGTCCTGCTATGACGAAGCCAAAGCCATGCGCACCGTCATCAACAACAACCTGGACGATATGCACCGTCCGGCCCTGCCGTACAAATTCAAATTTAAGTTCTCCGGCTGCCCGAACGACTGCGTCAATGCCATTCAGCGTTCCGACATGGCCACCATCGGCACCTGGCGCGACAACATCCAAGTCAATGAGAAAATCGCCAAGGAATACATGGCTTCTCATGGCATGGAAAAATTGATGACCGACGTGATCGGCCTGTGCCCGACCAAGGCCATCACCCTGAAGAAAATCGGTGAAGTCTCCAAGGCCGAAGGTATCAGCAGCGTCGCGGTTGACGACACCCATGCCATCCAAATCGAAAATCACAGCTGCGTGCGCTGCATGCACTGCCTGAACGTGATGCCGGGCGCGCTGCTGCCCGGCGGCGAGCGCGGCGTGTCGATCCTGATCGGAGGCAAGGGCGTGCTCAAGATCGGCTCCACCATGGGCATCATGGTG
>Ga0113563_10000485_pt1 | contig 19353 bp, 19 predicted proteins | sample Mud3Dept3metaG_FD_80117 | JGI IMG/M metagenome (GOLD analysis project Ga0113563, IMG submission 80117) | Freshwater wetland microbial communities from Ohio, USA, analyzing the effect of biotic and abiotic controls - Mud 3 Core 4 Depth 3... | ecosystem: Environmental > Aquatic > Freshwater >...
CCGGTAGCCGTCGGGGAGGGTCTTGACCAGGTGTCCCAGGTAGCCCTCGACGTCGGTCCAGGCGCCGCCGTCCTCGCCCACCATGCGGAAGGCGGGGACGCCGCGGCGGCGGAAGTAGTCACGGTGAGGCAGGCGCAGCAGGTCGCGGGCGTCGACGCCCTCGACGACGCCTCGCTCGGACTCCAGCCGGTCGAGGGTGAGCTCGGCCTGGCTGGCGTCCAGTTGCGGCAGCCGCGCGCGCAGGTAGCGCAGGTTGAGGTCGCGAACGACCTTGCCGATCTCGCGCCAGTACTGGTCCTGGGCCTCCGAGTTCTTCATCGGCTTGAGACCGAACTTGACGTTGGTGCCCCCGCCGCGCTCGTCGCCGAACATCTCGAGCGCGCGCGGCACCCACTTGTTGAGGTGCTTCTGGATCACTTCCATGGTGATCATCGGCGAGCCCGCCGCCGCCTTGACCACCCAGCGCCGGAGCGGCACCACACCGGTCGCGAGGTGGAACGCCTCCTCGCGCAGCATCTGCGGCATCGACTCGGCCATCGGCGCGTAGGCCGAGACCTTCTGCATGGCGAGCTGGTACTTGCCGACGCGGTCGATCAGGGCGCAGAAGACGATGTTGTCCACGAACGACTCGAAGTCGACGTTGAAGGCGCCGAGCACGTGAGATCCGGTCTTCATGGACAGGATCTCCTCGACCATCTGCTCGCTCGACTGGCCGGTGATCGGCTTCCAGTCGTCGGCCTCGAGCAGGGAGAGCATCTGGTAGCCGTGGCGCAGCTCCTCCGCCATCATGCGCAGCACCATCGCCTGCTCCTCCTCGTCCTGGGCGCGGGCGAGGGTGAGCTGATGCTGCTGGATGGAGCCGAACTCGGTCGAGGCCTGGGCCCGGATGGCGCCCGCCAGGTGCTGCGCCGCTTCGGGCCGCATCTCGCAGGCGCGCTGGTACTTGCTTCGGCCCAGCTCGTCGCCGCACTCGATCGTGCACGGCATACCGCCCTCGCGGTAGGCGCACAGGCGGAACTTCGGATCGCGCGGGAAGTAGCGCTCCCAGTTCTCGAGCAGGAAGTCGTAGTCCGGCAGGAAGGTCTCACGCCACTTGAGCACGGCGTCGTGGAAGCGCTTGGGAAGCTCGCTGGTGGTGACTCTGGCCATCTCTCTCGCTCCCCCGGGTCAATCGAGGCGCCGCACGAACGGGCGCAGGCTGTCGGGCTCGAATCCCACCTGCTTGAAGAAGCGCTCGACCTCGGGCATCCCGGCGTCCACCATCGTCCTGACCTGGCGGACGCCGCGCTCGCGGTAGCGCGCCAGCATGGCGTCGGCGAGCGCGCGGCCGACGCCCCGGCCGGCGAACCCCGGATCGACCCCGATGACCTCGATCCAGCCGCTCGGCTCCTCGATGCCGAACTCCCCGGCCCGCACGTCGCCGAGCATGAAGCCGACCACGCGCCCGTCGACCTCCGCCACCACCGAGCTCTCGGGGTCGCGTCGCAGGTAGTAGGTCACCCGGTCCTCCCACAGGTACGGCTGATAGGAATGGCGCGTCTTCTCGACGATGCGCACGATGTCGTCGAGGTGGAGCTCGGACAGGGAACGGATCTGGATCGTGGGATCGGACACTCGGCGACCTCTCGGCGGTCATTCTATCGAACCCGCCGCGCCGGTTGGGACCGCCTCGCGCGTGACTCCGGGACGTCTGGCCGCGACCCGCGGATAGGATCCGCGCGTGACCGCCACACCGGCGCGCGTGCTCGGCGCCCTGATCCTCGTCCAGGCCATCTTCTCGACCCTCCACGTGGTCGGCAAGATCGTGCTCCGGGACCTCGCGCCGCTCGCCCTGGCGGGGACGCGGGTCGCGATCGCCACCCCGCTCCTGCTCGCCATCGCGTGGCGCCACGACCGCACCGTGCCCGAGCGCCGGGACTGGCCGCGCCTGGCGCTGCTCGGCTTCCTCGGCATCCTCGCCAACCAGACCCTGTTCCTGCTCGGCCTCTCCTTCACCAGCGCCACCAGCGCGGCGATCCTGATGCCCTCGATCCCGGTGTTCACCGCGGGCGTGGCGGCGCTCGTCGGCGTCGAGCGCGTGCGCGGCGCGCGCCTGGCGGGCATCCTGCTCGCGGCCGCCGGCGCGCTGGTGCTGCTCGACCCCGCCCGGCTGGAGACCTCCGGCCGCGCCACGCTCGGCAACCTGCTGGTGCTCTCGAACTGCCTCTGCTACTCGTTCTTCCTCGTCCTCCAGCGGCCGCTGTTCGAGCGCGTGCCCTGGCGCACGGTCATCGCGTGGAGCTTCCTGTTCGGCTCGATCGGCACGCTCGCGCTCTCGGCGCCGGCGCTCGCCGCCACGCCCTGGACCGGGCTGCCGGCGAGCGCGCTCGCCGGCACGCTCTACATCGGGTTGGTGCCGACCGCCGGCGCGTTCGCGCTCAACACCTGGGCCGTGCGCCGGTCGTCACCGGCGATGGCGGCCGCCTTCACCACGCTGCAGCCGGTGCTCACCGGTGCGCTCGCCGCCGTGGCGCTCGGCGAGGCGGTGCGCGGAAACCAGGCGATCGGCTTCCTGCTCATCGTGGGCGGCCTCGCGCTGGTGCAGCGCGACGCCATGCGGCGCCCGGTGGCGCCGGGCGCCGACATCGCCTCGGTGCCCGAGGTCGAGTGATCCGCCGGCACCTGCCCGGCTAGGGGAGGTGCGGAGCCTCGGCCATGCGCAACAGCTCGAACAGCCTGTCGTAGGCCTCCTGCCTCGTCTTGCCCGTCACCAGCTCCGCCTCCGAGCCGCGTCGCGCCTCGACCACCCACATCTGTGCGGCGGTGATCTTCCAGCCGCGCGCCGCGAGCTCCTCGTCGAGCCGATCCCACTCGACCGGATCCCGGCCGTGGACGTCTGCGTTCCGCTCGCGCATCTCGCGACCTCCTTCAGGGGCCGAAGCGCTCGATCAACTGCCGGCGGTCGAGGCCGAGGACTCCGAGCTCCCGGCCCACGCTCACGAAGGCCTCGATCGCGCGGTCGAGGTGCGCCTTGTCGTGGGCCGCGGAGAGTTGCGTCCGGATCCGCGCCTGCCCCTTCGCCACCACCGGGAAGAAGAATCCGACCACGTAGATGCCCCGGGCGAACAGCCCGCGCGCGAAGTCCTGCGCCAGGCGCGCGTTGTAGAGCATCACCGGCACGATCGGGCTCGCGCCCGGCTTGACGTCGAAGCCGGCTTCGGCGAGCAGCCCGCGCCAGTAACGCGTGTTCTCCTCGAGCTTGTCCCGGCGCGCGGTGGAGCCGCCGATCAGGTCGAGGACGGCGAGCGCCGCCGAGACGATGACCGGCGGCACCGAGTTCGAGAACAGATAGGGACGCGCCCGCTGCCGGCACATCTCGACCAGCTCGGCGCGCCCCGAGACGCAGCCGCCGGAGGCACCGCCCAGGGCCTTGCCGAGGGTGGTGGTGATCAGGTCGATCCGGCCCACCACGCCCGTCTGCTCGTGGCTGCCGCGGCCGGTGGCGCCCATGAAGCCGGTGGCGTGCGAGTCGTCCACGAACACCATGGCGTCGTACTTCTCGGCCAGCGCGACGATCTCGTCGAGCCGGGCGAGGTCGCCGTCCATCGAGAACACGCCGTCGGTGACCACGACCCGGAAGCGCTTGTCGAGATGCTCGGCCAGCTTCTCCCCGAGGTGCTCCATGTCGGAGTGCTTGAAGGTGTCCTGCGCGGCCTTCGACAGGCGCATGCCGTCCACGATCGAGGCGTGCACGAGGCGGTCCGCGATCAGCACGTCGGCCTCCGAGAAGAGGGCCTCGAAGACCCCGGCGTTGGCGTCCATGCAGGACGGGAAGAGCAGGGTGTCCTCGGTGCCGAGGAAGCCGCTCAGCTTGCGCTCGAGCTCGCGATGGACGTCCTGGGTGCCGCAGATGAAGCGCACCGACGACATGCCGTAGCCGCGGCGGTCGAGCCCGGCGTGGGCCGCCGCCACGACCTTCGGATGGCTGGACAGGCCGAGGTAGTTGTTGGCGCACAGGTTGATGACGCGACGCACGGGCTCGCCGGCCGGGAACTCGACGTCGATCTCGACCGCCTGCGGATCGTGGATGATGCGCTCCTCCTTGAACAGCCCGGCGGAGCGGATCGCGTCCAGCTCGCGCCGGTAGTGCTCCTGGGCTTTCTGGTCGTAGGCCATGGCGCTCCTCCTCGCCCTCAGGCCGTCGCCGGCGCGCCGCGCAGCTTCTCGACCAGCTCCGCGATCGCGCGCACGCTGTCGAAGGCGGCCGGCGTGGCTTCGGCGTCCGGGATGCGGATCACGTACTTCCTCTCCAGGAACCGCTTGAGCGAGACCATCGAGAACGAGTCCACGATGCCGCCCGTGATCAGCGGGGTGGCGACGCCGAGCTCGCGCTCGTCGCCTTCCTCCAGGTACTCCTTGCGAACGTAGTCCAGGATGACCTTCTCGAGCTCGTCCATCGCGAGCCTCCTACTCCTCCATCAGCGTGGAAAGGTCTCCGAGCGGCTCGCCGAACTCGCGCGCGCGCAGCACGCGGCGCACGATCTTCCCGCTCCGGGTCTTCGGCAACGAGTCGGTGAACTCGATCTCCTGCGGCATGGCGAGCGGCGAGAGCCGCCGTCGCAGCCCGTTCATGATCTCGAGCTCGAGGTCGTCCGAGGGGACGAATCCCGGCTTGAGCACCACGAAGCACTTCACCACTTCCATGTTGACCGCGTCGGGCTTGGCCACCGCCGCGGACTCGGCCACCGCCGCGTGCTCGAGCAGGGCCGACTCGATCTCGAAGGGGCCCACCAGATGGCCCCCGGTGTTGATGACGTCGTCGTCGCGGCCCACGAACCAGAAGTAGCCGTCGCCGTCGATCGAGGCGCGGTCGCCGGTCAGGTACCAGCCGTTGCGGAAGCGCGACTCGTAGGCCGTGCGGTTTCCCCAGTAGCCGCGCATCATCGAGGGCCAGTCCGGCCTGAGCGCGATCAGCCCGACGCGGCCGCGCTCGCCGATCGGCTCGAGGCGCACCGGGTCCAGGACGGTCGCGGTGACGCCGGGGAACGGCTTGCCCATCGAGCCCGGCTTGATCTCGAGCCCGGGCAGGTTGGCGATCACGATGCAGCCGGTCTCGGTCTGCCAGTAGGTGTCGTGGAAGGGCCGCCCGAACGTCTCGCGCGACCAGATCACCGCCTCCGGGTTGAGCGGCTCGCCGACGCTCGCCAGGTGGCGCAGCGAGCCGAGGTCGTGGGCGCGGGCGAGGCCGCTGCCCTCGCGCATCAGCAGGCGGATCGCGGTCGGCGCCGAGTACCAGACCGTGACGCGGTGGCGCGCGATCACCTCGTACCAGCGCGCGGCGTTGAAGCCCGAATCGAGCACGACCTGGGTGACGCCGTTCGACCACGGGCCGAGGATGCCGTACGAGGTGCCCGTCACCCAGCCCGGGTCGGCGTTGCACCAGTAGACGTCGTCGGGCCGCAGGTCGAGCGCCACGCGTGCGGTCTGGAACTGGCCGACCAGCGCGCCGTGCACGTGCTGGGCGCCCTTCGGCTTGCCGGTCGTGCCCGAGGTGTAGTGCAGGACCGAGGGCGTCTCGGCGGTCGCCGGATAGACCGGGAAGCCCTCCGCCTCCGGCTCGCGCTCGAGCGCCAACGCGACTTCGCCCGGCTCGAGCGCGAGCCCGTCGGCGTCCACCACCACGACCTGCCGGAGCGCGGGCAGGCGCGACCGGATCCGCCGCACCTTCCCCAGGTGCCGGCGCTGGGTGACCACCGCCGCGGTGCCAGCGTCCTCGAGGCGGGTCCACAGCGAGTCCTCGCCGAACGCCGAGAACAGCGGCTGCACGATGGCCCCCAGCTTGAGGATGCCGAGGAAGGCGAAGTAGAGCTCGGGCACGCGGTCGAGGAAGAGGCAGACGCGCTCGCCGGCGCCGATCTGCTGGCGCGCCAGGAACGCGGCTGCGGCGTCCGACAGGCGCCGCAGGTCGTCGAAGGTGTAGCGGCGCTGGCGGCCCTGGGAGTCCTCCCAGATCAGCGCCGGATGTGCGCCGCGCCCGAGCGCGCAGATCCGGTCGCTGGTCAGCCAGCCGAGGTTGACCGGCCCGCCCGCGTGATAGCCGAGCTCGCGCTCGGCGGCGGTCCAGGGGCTCGTCACGGCGGCCGGGGGAAGCGTCAGGGTCGGGTTCATCGGGACACCTCGGGAGGCGTTCGGTCAGGTCTCCGAGACGGCGCCGGCCACGACCAGCGCCTGGCTGCGCGCGAGAGAGATCCGGAAGCGGCGGACGCCCCGGCGCCTGGCCTGCTCGGCGATCGCGCCGTGCAACCGGACCTCGACGCCTCCCGGCCGGTCGAGCAGCACCTCGATGCTCCGCCAGGGCAGACCGAGCGAGCCGTCGAGCTCGAGCGCCTTGGCCACCGCCTCCTTGGCGGCGAAGCAGGCGGCCAGGCGCGCCACCGAGGAGCGGCCGCGCAGGCAGGTCGCGACTTCGTCGGGGGAGTAGAGCGCGCCGAGCAGACGGGCGCCGTCGCAGGCGAGCTCGCGCTCGAGCCGACTGCTATCGAAGAGATCGATCCCCACCCCGCACAGCACTGGTGGGCCTCCGATCCGGGGAGTTGCGTCCGGTACTGCTGCCTCGATTGTAGGCCTGCGCCAGAGCGGCGCCCCGCCCCAACGGACGGGGGGGAGCGTCAGCCGGCGGCGCCCGACGCCCGCGCGGCGCGCGCGCTCTCGCGCAGCGGCCGGTCGACCTGCTCGTGGGCGTGATAGCTGGAGCGCACCAGGGGACCGGCCTGGCAGTGGGCGAAGCCGAGCTCGCGCGCCCGTTCCCGGTAGCGCGCGAACTCGTCGGGATGGACCCAGCGATCCACCGGCAGGTGGCCGGAGGTCGGCTGCAGGTACTGTCCGATGGTGAGCACCTCGACGCCCGCGGCACGGATGTCGCGCAGGGTGTCGAAGACCTGCTCCGGAGTCTCGCCCAGGCCCACCATGATGCCGGTCTTGACGCGCCCGGCGAAATCGCCCGCGTCCCGGCGCCGCGCCGCCTCGGCGAGCAGGGCGAGGCTGCGCTCGTAGCGGCTGCCCGGGCGCGCCTTGCGGTAGAGCGCGGGCACCGTCTCCACGTTGTGGCTGAAGATCTCGGGCCGGGCCGCGAGCACCACGTCGAGCGCGTCCGGCACGCCCCGGAAATCGGGCGTCAGGACCTCGACCGAGCACTCCGGCGTGCGCTCGTGCACGGCCCGGATCACCGCCGCCCAGTGCGCCGCGCCGCCGTCGGCGAGGTCGTCGCGGTCGACCGAGGTGACGACCACGTGGCGCAGGCCCATCGTCGCCACCGCCTCGGCGAGGCGCGCCGGCTCCTCCGGCTCGGTCCCCTTCGCGGGCCGGCCCGAGGTCACCGCGCAGAAGCCGCAGCGGCGGGTGCAGATCTCGCCCAGGATCATGAAGGTCGCGGTGCCGTGCTCGCCCCAGCACTCGTAGATGTTGGGGCAGCGCGCCTCTTCGCACACCGTGTTGAGGTGGAGCCGCCCGACCAGCTTGCGCACGGAGTGGTACTGCTCCGGGGTGGCGAGCCGGATGCGCAGCCACTCCGGCCGGGGTCCCTCGCGCCCGTTGCGCCCGCCGCGCGCGGCGCCGCCGATCGTGACCAGTCCGTCTCCCATGGCGCAGAGTCTATACGCGCGCGCACCGGCGCCCGGCGTCGCGACCGGTCGCGCCCGCGCGAGCGCGGCGCGGGTTCAGTCGAAGTCGAGCGCGACGTCGAGCGCGGGCGCGCTGTGCGTGATCCAGCCCAACGAGATCAGGTCGACGCCCGACTCCGCGACCGCGCGCAGCGAGCGCGGAGTGATGCCGCCCGAGGCCTCGAGCAGGACGCGCCCCCGTCCCTGCCCCACCGCGCGGTAGAGCTCGCCGATCGGGAAGTTGTCGAGCAGCACGACATCGGCGCCCGCTTCGATCGCCTCCTCGAGCTGGTCGAGGCGCGTGATCTCGACCTCGACCTTGACCAGGTGGCCGCAGCCCGCGCGCGCCCTGCGCACCGCCTCGCCGACGCCACCGGCCACCGCGACGTGGTTGTCCTTGATCAGCACCGCGTCGTCGAGGCCGAAACGGTGGTTGCGGCCGCCGCCGCAGCGCACCGCGTACTTCTCCAGCGCGCGCAGCCCCGGCGTGGTCTTGCGCGTGTCCACGATCACCGCGCGCGTGCCGGCGACCGCCTCCACCTGCGCGCGCGTCGCGGTGGCGATCCCGGAGAGCCGCCCCAGCAGGTTGAGCGCGGTGCGCTCGCCGGCGAGCAGGGCGCGCGCCGGCCCCGCCACCTCCGCGAGCAGGGCGCCGGCCTCGACGCGGTCGCCGTCCTCGACCCGAGGCCGGAACTCGGCCGCACGGTCGAACCGGCGCAGCACGAAGCCGACCAGGGGCAGGCCGGCGACGACCCCGGCGCGGCGCGCCACCAGGCGGGCGGAGGCGCGCACGTGCGGGCCGACCACCAGCTGCGAGGTGAGGTCGCCCGCCCGGCCCAGGTCCTCGGCGAGCGCGACCTCGACCAGGGGCTCCCAGGCGGAGGCGGGCGGCAGCTCCGGGCGGCTCACGCCGGCACCTGCTCGAGCGCCGGCCGCGGCTCGAAGCGGCACTGCGGACCGCGCGCACCCAGCTCGACCTCGAGGAACTGACGGAAGCGCCACTCCGCGCGCGCCACGGGGAAGTCGGCGCGCCGGTGGGCGCCGCGGCTCTCCTCGCGGCGCAGCGCCGCGGCGCCGACCAGGGTCGCCGCCGCCACCAGGCTGCGCACCTCGCTGGCGCCCTCGGGCAGCTCCAGCCAGGCCTCCGAGAGCCGCGCCAGCGCAAGCTCCAGGCCGGCACGATCGCGCTCCAGGCCGAGCCGCTCCCAGGCCAGCTCGCGCACCTCCCGGCGCAGCCCGGGCGCCGCGGCGCGCGCGTCGCAGCCGGCTGCGGAGGCCGCCTCGAACCGGCCGCGGAGGCGGTCCCCGGCATGGCTGTCGAGCGAGTCCGCGACGCGCGCGCCGAAGACCAGCGCTTCGAGCAGCGAATTGGAGGCCAGCCGGTTGGCGCCGTGGACGCCGGTCGCCGAGACCTCGCCGCAGGCCCACAGCCCGCCGATGCTGGCGCGCCCGCGATCGTCCACCGCGACGCCGCCCATGTGGTAATGCGCCGCCGGCACTACGGGCATCGGCTCGATGCGCGGGTCGAGGCCCGCGCTCCGGCAGGCCTCGAAGACGCTCGGGAAGCGGCGCGGGAACCGCTCGCCGACCGCGGCCCGGGCGTCCAGGAAGACGCGGTGTCCCTGCGCCTGCCGGCGCCAGATGGCGCGCGCCACGACGTCGCGCGGCGCCAGCTCGGCCGCCGGATGCTCGGCGGCCAGGAACCGCTCGCCGCGCTCGTCCACGAGCGTGGCGCCCTCGCCCCGCAGCGCCTCGGTGAGGAGCGGCAGCGGATCGGCGGCGACCGCGAGCGCGGTGGGATGGAACTGCACGAACTCGACGTCCACCAGCCGCGCACCCGCCGCCGCGGCGAGCAGGAGCCCGTCGCCGGTGGCCTCGGGCGGGTTGGTGGTGTAGCGGTAGAGCTGTCCGAGCCCGCCGGTGGCGAGCACGACGCGCGACGCCCGATGGAGGGCGCGGCGACCGTCGCCGTGGCGCACGACGAGGCCGGCCACCCCGCCGTCGCCGAGCGCCACGCGCTCCGCGAACGCGTGCTCGAGGATCCGGATGCGCGGGTGGCCCGCCACGCGCCGACCCAGGGCGCGCACCAGCTCGGCCCCGGTCGAGTCGCCGCCCGCGTGCACGATGCGGTGACGGCTGTGCGCGGCCTCGCGGCCGAGCGCGAGCTCGCCGCGCGCGCCGCGATCCAGCTCGGCGCCGATCTCGACCAGCCTGCGGATCGCCAGCACGCCGTCGCGGGCGACGATCTCCGCGACCTCCGGGTCGACCAGCCCCGCGCCCGCCGCCACCGTGTCCGCGGCGTGCAGCTCCGGCGAATCCCCCGCGCCCATCGCGGCCGCCACCCCGCCCTGCGCCCAGGGGCTCGAGCCCGAGGTGAGCTCGCCCTTGGTCAGCAGCTGGACCGAACGGCCGGCGCCCGCGGCGCCCAGCGCCGCGGTGAGCCCCGCCACCCCCGTGCCCACCACGAGCACGTCGGCCTCGCAGTGCCCGCGGCCGCGCAGCGGAACGCTCACGAGCGGGCTCCCCCGCGGCCGACCTCGAGCATGCGCTCGACGGCGCGCCGGGCGCGCGCGGCCACCGCGGGCGCCACTTCGACCTCGTGGCGCAGCAGCTCGAGGCTGCGCTGGATCTTGGGCAGCGAGATCCGCTTCATGTGCGGGCAGAGGTTGCAGGGACGCACGAACTCCACCTCCGGGTGCGCGGCGGCGACATTGTCGCTCATCGAGCATTCGGTGATCATCGCGACGCGCGCGCGGCCGGACTCGCCCACCGCCCGGATCATGCCCGCGGTCGAGCCCACGAAGTCCGCCTCCGCGAGCACTTCGGGCGGGCACTCCGGATGGGCCAGCACGTAGACGCCGGGGTGCTGCCGGCGCAGGCCGCGGATCTGGTCGCCGGTGAAGCGCGCGTGGACCTCGCAGTGGCCGTGCCAGAGCACGAGCTCGACCGCGGTGCGCGAAGCCACGTGGCGCCCGAGGAACTCGTCGGGCAGGAAGATGACGCGCGGCACGCCCAGCGACTCGACCACCTCGACCGCGTTGGCGGAGGTACAGCAGACGTCGGACTCCGCCTTCACCTCGGCCGAGGTGTTCACGTAGGTCACCACCGGCAGGCCCGGATGACGCTCGCGCAGGAGGCGGACGTCGGCGCCGGTGATCGCGGCCGCCAGCGAGCAGCCCGCGGCCGGATCGGGGATGAGCACGGTCTTGTCCGGTGCCAGGACCTTCGAGGTCTCGGCCATGAAGTGGACGCCGCACTGGACGATGACCGCGGCCTCGGTCGCCGCCGCCTGCTGGGCGAGGGCGAGCGAGTCGCCCACGAAGTCGGCGACGCCGTGGAAGATCTCGGGCGTCTGGTAGTTGTGGGCCAGCACCACGGCGTTGCGCTCGCGCTTCAGGCGCAGGATCTCCGCGATGTAGTCCCGGTGCACGCCCCACTCGACCTCGGGCACGTGGCCGCGCAGGCGCTCGCGCGCCGCGGCGGTGGCGGCCACGACCCCCGCCGGGGGCGGCGGCGGGGTCCGCAGGGTCTCGAAGGCGGGCGTCATCTCGGTCTCCATTATGCTCAGTGTGAGAATAACAGCGGCCCGGCGAGACCGGCAGGAGCTCTGCCGGTCGCCCTTATCCTAGATCTGAGTATAAACGGATGTCAACCGCCGGGCACCGGCAGCGGATCGGTCGAGCGCAGGAGCCTGGCGCCGGCCTCCGCGCAGCGCGCCAGGGCGCGCTCCGCCTCGGCGGTGAAGTCGAAGCGGGCGACGCCGGGACGGCCGGGGTCCGGGACCACCACCGACGACATGCAGTCCTCCAGGATCCAGAGCTTGCGCGCCAGCGCCGGGTCGAGCGCGGCGAGCTCCGCGAGCAGGTCCTCGAGCGTGCTGCGCACGCAGTGGCTGGCCGCCTCCCCCGCCACCACCACCGCGTCGGTCCGCACCAGGCGCTCGACCAGCGCCCGATTGCGCGCGCCCAGCGGCCGGCCGTCGAAGGCCAGGAGGACCTCGGGCGAGAGCGCCGAGTAGTTCTCGGTCAGCGGCGTCGCGCCCTTCGGCTCGAGCCGCCCCGGCGAGCGCCGCGCCCAGGCATGGAAGAGGCGGGCCTCCTGGACGACGCCGGCCAGGGCGTGGCCATCGCCCCCGGCCAGGCAGTGCGGCGGCCAGAGGTAGAGCCGGTAGCGCCCGGCGGCTTCGAGCGCCTCGCAGTAGGCCAGCGCCTGGCGCTCGAGCCAGGCGCGGTCGCCGGCCGGGGCGAGCCAGGCGGCGAGCTCGCCGTCGGGGCGCGCCGCGCCCGACCGGACCTGCTCGGCGGTCACTTCGCGGTGGGCGGCGAGCGGCGCCCCCCCGGCATCCACCCAGAACTCCGGGGCGAAGATCTGGAACGGCACGTGGGTATCGAGCGTGGCGGTGATCTCGGTGATGCGGTGGAGGTTCCGGTAGACGAAGCGGGCCAGCCGGTCGTTGTCCTCGAGCGCGCCGCAGCCGGAGCGGCCGCCGACGTAAAGCGAGCCCTCGGGAAAGCAGAAGTCCCGCTGCACGTCCACGAGCAGGAGGTGGACGCGGAAGGCGTCGCGCGCAGCGGGCGCGAGGTCGTGCTCGCGCCGCCAGTCGGCCGCGCGGGAGGCGAGCGCGTCCGGAGCGGGCGCGAAGCTCCAGCTCGCCGCGTTCTCGGCGCGGTAGAAGTCGGGGATCGGCAGCTGCTCGGGGGTCCGGCGCGGCATCGGCGGCGACCCTCCCGGCGTCAGAGCCCGCGCGCCGCTTCGATGGCGCGCGCGCGCGCCAGGTGGAGACCGCGCTCGAGCCCCACCGGGTAGACGTGCGGGTTGAGGAAGCGCCGGATCGTGGGGTGCAGGGCGGCGAGCCCGGCGCGGGCGCGCTCGCGCACCGCGGCGAGCGGCGGGAAGCGCACGACCGTCCGGCCGCTCCGCAGCGCCGGCTCCAGGAGTTCCTCGCTGGCCGCCTCGGCGGGCAGGCGCCGGTGCCGGAAGGGGTCCGCCGGATCCACGATCTCCGGCGGATCGGAGACGCCCAGCGAGGTGTCCCAGATCATGTCTGCGACCAGGCTCCCGTCGGGGCGCCGGAAGCGGCGCACGCCCAGGACCCCCGGCGTGGTGGTCTTCGCCGTCTGCTCGGAGAGCTTGAGGCGGGCGCGCCAGGGCTCGCCGGGACGCCGGATCGCGCCCAGCTTGTAGACGCCGCCCAGCGCGGGGTCGTCCTGGGCGGTCACCAGCGCGGTGCCCACGCACCAGGTGTCGATGCGCGCCCCCTGCAGACGGAGGCTCTCGATCAGGTGCTCGTCGAGGTTGTTGCTGGCCAGGATCGCGACCTCGGAGAGGCCGGCCTCGTCCAGGATCCGCCGCGCCTCGATCGAGAGGTAGGCGAGGTCGCCGGAGTCGAGCCGGATGCCGGCCAGCCGCTCGCCGCGCGCGCGCATCTCGAGGCCGACGCGCGCCGCCCGCCGCACGCCCTCGAGCGTGTCGTAGGTGTCGACCAGCAGGACGCAGTTGCCCGGCTGCACCGCGGCGTAGGCGCGGAAGGCCTCCTCCTCCGAGTCGAACGAGGACACCCAGGAGTGCGCGTGGGTGCCGCGCACCGGGATGCCGAACAGCTCGCCCGCGAGCAGGTTGCTGCTCCCCTCGCACCCACCCACGTAGGCAGCGCGGGTGGCGGTCACTCCGCCGTCGATGCCCTGCGCGCGACGCAGGCCGAACTCGATCACCGGCTGCCCTTCCGCCGCGATCGCCAGGCGCGCCGCCTTGGTCGCCACCAGGGTCGGGAAGTTGATCAGGTTGAGCAGCGCCGTCTCGACCAGCTGCGCGTCGAGGATCGGCCCGGTGACGCGCAGCAGGGGCTCGTGCGCGAACACCACCGTGCCTTCGGCCACGGCGTCCACGTCGCCGCGGAAGCGCCACCCGGCGAGGAAGGAGAGGAAGTCCCCGGGGAAGAGCGGACGCCCGTCGCCGCCGGCGAGCGACGCCAGGTAGTCGAGATCGTCGCGCTCGAAGCGCAGCCGCTCCAGGTAGGTCACCGCGCTCTCCAGGCCGCACGCCACCGCGAAGCCGCCGCCGAACGGGTTGTCGCGGAAGAAGAGGTGGTAGGCCGCCTCGAGGTCCGCGTCGGGCCGCCGGAAATGGCCGAGCGCCATGGTCACCTGGTAGAGGTCGGTGAGCAGCGCCAGCGGCCGGCGATAGAGACGATCGAACGGAGAGGTCACCGTCGCCCTCCGCTCAGCCGTGCGTGCCGAGCCCGGGCAGGCCGACGCCCGGGGCGGGCCGCTCGCGCAGCACCTCGCGCCGGAAGCGGAACAGCTCCGCCGGCCGGCCGCCGGTGTCGGAGGTCCGCTTGCCGGTGCCCTCGACCAGGCCCCCGGCCTCCACCAGCCGGCGGAAGTTCTGCTTGTGCAGCCTGCGCCCGGCGAGCGCCTCGACCGTGCGCTGGAGGGTGAGCAGCGTGAAGGTGCGCGGCAGCAGCTCGAACACCACCGGCCGGTAGCGCAGCTTGCCGCGCAGGCGGCCGAGCGCCGAAGCCAGGATGCGGCGATGGTCGAGCGCCAGCGGACGGCCCAGTCGCACGCCGGCGTCGGCGGCCGCCGACACCGACTCCTCGGCCGAGGTCTCGCCCCGCCCTCCCCCGGCGCGCCAGGCCTCCGCCACGAGCCCCGCCTCGTAGAGCAGCTCGAGCCGGTCGAGCACGCGCTCGCCGTCCCAGGGCGCGCCGCCGAGGCCGAAGCAGATGTCGGCGCGCTCGCGGCGCTGGCGCACGCTCACCCGCCCGCGGCCCTTGCGCGTCCAGCGCGCCAGCTCGGGTGCGATGGTGCGGTCGAGCGTCGCCGGCCGCCCGGCGCGCCAGTCCTCCCAGGGCAGGAAGTCGTACCAGGCCCGCCACGCCGCCGCGCAGGCCCCGGGCAGCGGCCCCTCGCGCACCAACGCCAGGTAGGCGACCGATACCACTCGCGGCCCCCCGGCGCGCTCGCGCGGATCGCGGTAGCGATTGCCGAACGTGTAGAGCTGCTCGAGGTAGCCGAGCTCGAGCGCGCTCTGCTCCTCGACCAGCGTGCGCAGCGCGAGCTCCAGCGTGCGATCCCGCGAGGCGTCGAGGACGCCGGTGGGAAGCGCGTGGTCGCCGCCGTCCTCGTCGCGCACGAGCAGCACCCGGGGCTGCTCCTCGGTGACCGCGACCACCACGGCGGTCAGCCCGAGCTCCACCCGGCGGCTCACCGCGCCGTCTCCACCGGCGCCGGGCGCAGCTCCGGGTCGTGCGCCAGGCGGCGCCCGAAGACCTCGGCGAAGTGGCTCACCACGCGCGCACCGACCTCTTCGAGCGCGGGCGACCGCCCGCTCTCGCGCGCGATCGAGGTCATCTCCACGCCGGGTAGGCCGCACGCCACGATGCCGCCGAACAGGCCGAGGTCGGGGTCCACGTTGAGCGCGAACCCGTGGGTCGTGCGCCAGTGCGCGAGGTGGACGCCGATCGACGCGATCTTGCGCCGGCCCACCCAGACGCCGATCTCGCGCTCCCCTCCCGCCGCCTCGACGCCGTACCCGGCGAGGGTGCGCACGAGCACCTCCTGGAGGTCGCGCACGTAGCGGCGCAGGTCACGCCGGTCCGGATTCAGGTCGAGGATCGGATAGCCGACCAGCTGGCCGGGCCCGTGGTAGGTGACCTGGCCGCCGCGGTCGGTGGCTGCGACGTCGATGCCGCGCGCCGCGAGCTCGCCCGGCGCCAGCAGCACGTCGCGCTCCGAGGCGTTGCGACCCAGGGTGTAGACGTGCGGGTGCTCGAGCAGGAGCAGGCGCTCGGGTCCGCGCCCCGCCGCGAGCTCGTCGCGGATCTCGACCTGGAGGTCGAACGCCTGCGCGTAGGGCAGCCGGCCGAGCCAGCTCCAGCGCGTCTCCCGCGTCGGGTCGTCCACGTGGCGCATTCTAGATCCCGTAGAATCCCAGCCGGTTCTCCGAGGATCCCGCGCGTGCCGTGGCCCCCGCCGCCGCGGCCCCCTGCGGCATCCCGCCTAGAGGAGGCAGCCTTGGCCCACGCCCCGGTCCGCGAGTTCATCCGCCACCACTTCCGCCATTTCAACGCGGCCGCGCTGGTGCGCGCGGCCGAGGACTACGAGCGCCACCTGGAGCGGGGCGGCAAGATGATGGTCACGCTCGCCGGAGCCATGTCCACCGCCGAGCTCGGCCTCTCGCTCGCCGAGATGATCCGCCGCGACAAGGTCCACGTCATCAGCTGCACCGGCGCCAACCTCGAGGAGGACGTGTTCAACCTCGTCGCGCACGACCACTACGTGATGGTCCCCGACTACCGCGACCTCACCCCGGCGCAGGAACGCGACCTGCTCGAGCGTCACCTCAACCGCGTCACCGACACCTGCATTCCGGAGGAGGAGGCGATGCGGCGCATCGAGCGCGCCGTGCTCGAGGAGTGGCAGTCCGCCGAGTCGCGCGGCGAGCGGCTCTTCCCCCACGAGTTCCTGTATCGGGTGCTGCTCTCGGGCAAGCTCGCCGCCAGCTACCAGATCGACCCGCGCGACTCCTGGCTGATGGCCGCGGCGGAGAAGAACCTGCCCATGGTGGTGCCCGGCTGGGAGGACGCGACGCTGGGCAACATGTACGCCGGGCACGTCCTCAAGGGATCGATCACCAACGTCCACACGGTGCGCACCGGGATCGAGTACATGACCCGGCTCGCGCAGTGGTACAAGGCCGAGAGCGCGCGCGCCTCGATCGGCTTCTTCCAGATCGGCGGCGGCATCGCGGGCGACTTCCCGATCTGCGTGGTGCCCATGCTCTACCAGGACATGGGGATCCACGACATCCCGTTCTGGGGCTACTTCTGCCAGATCAGCGACTCGACGACCAGCTACGGCTCCTACTCGGGAGCCGTCCCCAACGAGAAGATCACCTGGGGCAAGCTCGACGTCGGGACGCCCAAGCACGTGATCGAGAGCGACGCCACGATCGTGGCGCCGCTGCTGTTCGCCTACCTGCTCGGCTGGTAGCCGGCCCGGCTCAGCCCGCGGACCGCGCGGGCCGCGAGCCCGCGGTCGGCAGGCGCACGGTGACGGTCGTGCCCTGCCCCTCGACGCTCTCGATCGTGAGGCTGCCGCCCGCCTCCTCGACCAGCCCGCGCACGATCCAGAGCCCGAGACCGCTGCCCTTGCCCGCCGGCTTGGTCGTGTAGCCGGCCTCGACCACGCGCGCCAGGCGATCGGCGGGGATCCCGCTGCCGGTGTCCTCGACCTCGAGCCGCCAGACGCCCGCGCCCTCGGCGTGCGTGCGCAGCACGAGCCGGCCGCCCGGCGCGAGGGCGTCGCGCGCGTTCGCGGCCAGGTTCAGCAACACCTGCTCGAGCGCGCCGTCGCGCAGCCGCACCTGCACGCCGGGAGCCCCGGGCAGGACCTCGATCTCCCGCTCCGGGCCCAGCGCCCAGCGCAGGATCTCCTGGCTGCCGAGCAGGCGCTGGTCGGCCTCCACCGGCGCGGCAGGGGCTCCGCCGTCGCGTACCGCGGTCAGGATCCTGTGGACCAGGTCCGCGGCGAGCCGCGCCGAGTGCTCGATCTGCTGGGCGTAGTGGGCCGCCCGCGAGTCGGGCTCGATCGTCCCCAGGAGCAGCTCGGAGTACCCGAGCACCGGCTGCAGCAGGTTGTTGAGGTCGTGCCCGGTGGCCGTCAGCGTGCGCCCGAGCCCGACGAACCGGCGCGCCTCCGCGAGCAGTCCGGCCGGCGCGGTGGGCTCGAGCAGACGCAACCGCAGGCGCTCTTCGGCGCGTTCGCGCCGGGCGATCTCGAAGGAGCATCGGAGCGCGCGCACGAGGTCGTCGAGGCTCGACCTGCCGCGCACCAGGACGTCCGAGCAGCCCTCCGAGAGCGCGGCCTCGACCTGCTCGGCGACGGCCGCCGCGAGCAACACGACGACCGGGATCGGGCCCGCGCGGTTGCCGATCCCGCGCGCCAGCCGCACGAGCTCGCGCTCCCCGGCGCGGGCGCCGACCAGGACCGCGGTCAGGGCCCCCGCCTCCCGGCCGCGGCCGACCTCCTCGACCGCCTCCTCGACCCGGTCGCGTTCGACCAGTACCGCCCCGGTTGCGCCCAGCGCCACCGGGAGCAGGCCCTCCAGGGCGGCGCGGTCGATGCCGTCCAGGCCGGCCAGCACGAGCCGCCGCTGGTCACTCGCCGGAAGCGGTTCCCCCGGAACGGAGCTGGGACGTTCCATAGCGCGGTCTCCCCCCTCTTAAATACCGTTGCCGCAGCCCCCCGGAACGTGACACCACCCGCCCCGGAGGCCCCGAAACCGCCCCATCGGGCTCCGGATGTCACAAACAGGGGGGTAGCGGTAACGGTATGAAGGCGAGAGGGTCGAGCGCGCGCCGGGGCGGCGCGTCGCCCGGGCCCTCGAAAGGAGCAGCCTATGGCTTCCCGACGTCGCTGGACCGGCTTCATCCTGGCCGTAGTGATCGCGGCCACCTTCCTCGCTCCGCCCGCCTCGGCGGCGCGCCGATCCACCCGGATCGGCGACGCGACCGCCGCCTGGGAGGCCGTCCAGCCCACCTGGTTCGAGCGGACCTGGGCCTGGATGGTCGCGGTCATCGGGGAGGAGAACGGTTCGATCGTGCCCTGTTCGCCCCGGCCCTGAGCCGAGGTCCCGCGGGCCCGTCTGAGCGGGCCTGACCGGAACCCTGTTCGTCCGTCCCTCCGAGGTGCTAGACTGCGCGCAGCTCGCGGAGGAAGGTGGACTTGCGTCAACCCAGAACGGGAACCGGTCCAGATGACCTGACGGCGATTCTCGAGCGGCTCGACGCCGAGATTCGCAGGGTACTGATCCGCTTCCGGATCCCGGCGCAGGACGCGGAGGATCTCCTCCAGGACGTCGTCCTGACCTACCTGACCAAGCAGTCGTCGATCGCCTCCCCGGCGCCGTGGCTGCTGGCGACCCTCCGCAATCTCTGCCTGCTCTACTGGCGGCGACGCCGCCGGACCCTGATCCAGGCGATCGACGCCGGCCTGCTCGACGAGGTGGCCGGCGAGGAGCCTGGCAGCCAGGAGCAGCGCGATCTCGCGCGCGACCTGTCGGGCGCGGTCGCCAAGCTGCCGACCCGGTGCCGCAGCATCCTGCGCCTGCGTTACGGACTGGAGTGCGGCGGCCCCGAGATCGCCGAGCGGCTCGGCTATCGCGCCGACACGGTCCGCCAGGCGACCCTGCGCTGCCTCTCCGCTCTCTCGCGGCAGCTGCTCTCGAGCGGCTACGCGCCGGAGGCCCCCCGATGAGCGACCCCTCGCCTCGCGAAGACTGCCTCATACCCGCCGGGGACCTGCTGCGCTTCGCCGCCGGGGAGGCGCGCGGCGCCGATCGGCGCCGGATCCTGGAGCACGTCCTGGCCGGCTGCCCGCGCTGCCGCGAGTCGCTCGACGCCCTGCGCGAGCTCCGCCACGACGGCACGCCGCCCGCGACCGACTCCGAGCTGCCCTCGATCTCGGGAATCCTCGCGGGACTCGGAGCCCGGGCGGCGCGCATCGAGCGCGAGCGCGGCGAGGCGAAGAGCCTGCTGCGCGACTTCGCCCGGCACCCGGTCGCCCGCCAGTGGACGCTGGTCCGCAACAGCCGGCGCTTCGACACCTGTAGCTTCGCCGCCGGACTGATCGACGCCTCGTTCGAGGCGATCTACGACGACCCGCGCCGCGCGCGGGAGCTGGCCGACATGGCGCTCGAGATCGCCGGCCGCCTC
>Ga0113563_10000486_pt1 | contig 19323 bp, 16 predicted proteins | sample Mud3Dept3metaG_FD_80117 | JGI IMG/M metagenome (GOLD analysis project Ga0113563, IMG submission 80117) | Freshwater wetland microbial communities from Ohio, USA, analyzing the effect of biotic and abiotic controls - Mud 3 Core 4 Depth 3... | ecosystem: Environmental > Aquatic > Freshwater >...
CAGCGTCAACCAGATTTTCTTTATGGGCGGACCGCAGCTTGGGGAAGTGGAAGCCGGGGTTGTGGCGCAAATCTTTGGCGTACCTTTTGCAATTGTCAGCGGTGGAATAGGCTGTATCCTCGGCGTGGGGTTGATTGTGCGCAAGTGGCCAGCGCTACTGCACTATAACGGCGATGAGCCAGTCGAAGCAGGTGTTCCAGCGGATTGAAAGAGACGGTTTGCGCTCTCGACCAGACGGGGATGGACGCTGCTGCGAATAGAATCAGGTGCGATACAACCTGCGGCTTGCATCCCAAGCAGGACACCTCCGACTACGGGCGGGCAATTCAAGTGTACAAAATGAGCTCGAGGCGCCTCCGCCCAGATAATCCGTTGCATAGGTTCAGTTGCTAATCGCCCACCGTTAAACATACTGCCGATCAGCACCACCTCGAAATCGAGGTTTTGAAAGCCAAGCTTGCGGATAATACCAACAGCCGAGTAGCCCAATTCGCGGCTGTTCCAGGTGATCACTTCTTGGGCAACTGTATCGCCGGCTGCGGCCACCTCGAAAACCAGAGGCGCCATCTGGTTGCTGAGGAGATAGCGATCTAAAACCAATCCTTCCAGAAAATCACTAATATCTCTTGCACCGACATACTGGATAAAAGCAGGAGTTAGCTGCGTCGCCGGTCCACGGCCAGTCCATTCATAAGAAATTGCGATCAGGGCGCGGCTGACCAATTCGGCTGATCCGCCATACTCACCGAATCTGCCTCCATTACCGGTGATACCAGCGATCTGCCCGCCGGGCGTCCGGCCGTGAACATTGTTGCCGCTACCGGCATCAATGACAATGCCCCAGCCTTCCACGGTCCCAGCGATCAGGCCGATATCGACATCGTTGACTGCCTCAAATGGGCAGCACAAACTTAATGCAGCGATCGATTGTAAGGTTGCGGGTCGCTCTGAAGGCCAATCATAGCCGGCCACACCAAAGCCCGCGCCGGCGATCTGAGTGACCTTTAGGCCAGACATCGCCAGAGCTTGCTGGGTCGTTTCAAGCAAAGCTTTCTCCAGGCCGGTATAGCCTACCACTTCATGATTGCCCGCGCCGCAACAGCCAAAGCCCAGTGCATTGCCCCGGTCGTCAGCGATCAGGGCGTGGGTCTTAGAGCTGCCGATATCTACACCCAGGTAATACTGCGGCATGGTTACTCCTTACGATCTATTGGAATTGAGGCAGATAAGCCTGGTTGGTTTTAAGCAGGTCATCTAATACTTTTGAAATCTGATCTGGCTTTGGGCCGAGTGGGTGGGCCAGCATTGCCTGATAAGCTGCCTGTCGGTCACCGAATGCGCCAGCCTTAGCGGTCAGGATTTCATAGGATTTTATTTGAGCGAGCAAGCCAAAGGCTGCCAGCGGCAGCGGCTCAGCCGGCAGAGGCTGAATTCCGGCCGCGTCGATCCGGCAGGGCAGTTCAAGCACCCAATCAGCCGGATAGCCGGGAACAGCTCCACTATGGCGGACATTGACTACCTGGACTTCACCTAAATTATTGTGATGGGCATTGATCACCTGTGTTGCCAGGGTGGAGTACCAGGCGCCGCCCCGTTTCATCAAATCCGGCGGGGTATCAACCAGATTGGGATTTGCATATTGCTTCAACAAGCTGGCCTCGATTTGTAACACCTGCTCTGCGCGAGAAGGCGGCCATTTTGTCTGTTCGGCGAGTTTCAGTGAGGTGTTGTAATAATATTGCAAATAATAATTCGGGATCATGCCCAGCGATTCGACCATATCGGGATCCCATTCCGGATCGGGATCAGCACGCAACTCTGCCAGATAGGCGGTAAAGATCTGCGGCCAAAGATCCTCGCCATATAAGGAGAATCCGCGGTACCAGCAGAGATGGTTGAGCCCGAGGGCATTCAGAGCACTCTTTTGAACGGCATCCAGGGGAAGGCGCAGACCTTGCTTTTCCTCTAAGTTGCGTAGGATTTCCATTTTCATCGTAATAGGCGAATTACACAGACCAACAGATGTCACCTGCGGTGCGTAGCGCGTCAGCGCCTCAGTAATCAAACCGGAAGGATTGGTAAAGTTAACCAACAAGGCGCCGGGCGCAAGCCTGTCTATATCCCTGGCAATATCCAGCATGACGGGGATGGTTCGTAAAGCTTTGGCCATCCCGCCAATACCGGTCGTCTCCTGACCGACCAAACCATGGCGCAACCCAAGGTATTCATCCTCCCGGCGGGCAGGGATCATGCCAACCCGGAATTGAGTGATTACGTAGGAGGCGCCACTCACCGCCTCCTGGCGGTCAGTGCTCATGGTCACCTGAAATGGACTGCCATGTACATCGACGATGCGCTTGCAAAAGCCGCCTACGATTTGCAGACGCTCCAGGTTGATATCCATCAGCGCCAAGTCGGTGAGTGGTAAACTTTCATGCAGTTCGATAAATCCTTTAACTAATTCGGGAGTATAGGTTGATCCAGCTCCAATTACGGTGATTTTCATACAAACTCCTGACTCATCGCCATTCAAAGCTCTGATTGTTGGGTGATTTGGTACTCCGACCGGTAGGAATATTCACCCTGGCTTTCGGGGTATAATTCAATTTTTGGATTGCCGCCCATAAGTGGTTAGCAGCTAATTCAGCAACACGTGTGCATTTGTCGAGTGGGCGGTTAACGGTGGAATTCGTAGTCAGTTTAATAGAGAAACTCTATCATGTCAACGAATAACTGGTTCCTCGATTCTTCTTCTCCATTCCTGGCTGCTGAGGCGGATTATTTCCGGATACCTCGATCGAATTGGGAACGGGTGCTGCTGCGCGTCCGCCAGATAGGGGCGAATACTATCTCTACTCGTGTTATGTGGGGCTGGCACGAGCTGCGAGAAGGACATTTAGACTTCACCGGGCAGTCTGCTCCTGAGCGAGATTTAGTGGGATTTATTCGCCTGGCGGGGGAGATGGGCTTGAACCTGCTGCTAAAGCCTGGGCCGTTTATCGATGCAGAAACACTCGGCGGCGGCATACCTGCCTGGCTGCTGGCTAAAATACCGGAGGCGCATGCTCGGCGATATGATGGGCAGCTTTGGCGCCATTCGGGTTCAAGGCAGCCGCGGCTCAGTTACCTCCATCCTCAGGCGCTGGATTACAGCCGGCGGTGGTTGATATCCTTCAGCCAGTTATGCTGCGAGTATCAGTGGCCGCAAGGACCGGTGATCGCCTTGCAGATTGATAATGAGACGCCTGGCGATGGCTTTATCCCCTGGAATCAAACGGATAAAGGTTTCGATTACCACTTTCGCGGAGACTATAATGAGTTTTACACACAAATGCTCTGGCCGCAGTGGTTGGAAATGCGGCATGGCAGCCTCGAGAATCTAAAGGCTGCTTATGGTCAGACTGTAAAGGATTATAGCGAAATTCCTTTTCCGGCTGTTTGGGCAGAACCGCGTTCGACCGGTGACTTGCGTTTATGGATGGATGCTGCCCGGTTCACGGATTGGACATTTGGACAGGCGCTGCGCCAATACTCTGCCACGTTGGTCGAATTTGGCTGGAAAATACCCTTTGTGCAGAATTTGTCCAGTATGCCTTGCGAAGAAAGTGGCCAGTTGGTCAATATGGGCGCGCTGGCATCAGCAATTGGGTGGTTGGGTCAAGATGTAGCTCCGGAATTTGTCCGTACCCCGATCATTGATGACGCTGTTTCCGCAATGGGTTTTGAAGAGTATGTGCAATATGCATTCTGGCGTAGTAAACTGGTAAAAAACTACAATCCGGCCTTGCCGAGTTTTGTATCAGCGATCCATTCTACAAACGATTTCCTTTTGCAATCCATGTTTGCGGGTGGGGTTGAAGCTGCCAGTATTGCTGCATGTGTACAAAGCAACCCGGAACCGGCTGCGGTTGGTGCATATCCAACGTGGGCAACCAATGCGCCTATCCGTTCCGATGGCAGCATCCTTCGCCGCTTTTGGAATACCAAGACGCTGTTCAGCTATTTACAAGCAGGTGGGGGTGATTATTCTCGCAGCCAGGCGCCGGCCGATATTCTATTAGGATATAGCCACGCGCCAGAATTAGCCGGCCAGTGGTATTCCTGGCCAGATTTTCTCGGGCCGGTTGATGGCCGGCCTAATCCCGAAAAACCAACTGGAGAAATTGCTCGCGCTTTGCGAGGTAGTGACAGCGGAGTTCGCAGCCTGGCCCTGGCCTGCGAGATGGTGCGCAGGCAGATCGGTTTTGATGTTATTGATATCGATTTTGTAGCTCCAAAGCAGTTCGATACGGCAAAGATATTAGTCTTACCAGCGACTAGCATCATGACACGTCGCGCCCAACAGCGGCTGGCGGATTTCTTGCGCGCAGGGGGGCAAATAGTATGGATCGGCGGTCAATTACCCATCCTAGATGAGACCTTAAACCGGTGTGATACGCTACAAAGAGCAGCTCGAGAGACGAGCCACGTCTGGCAGTCACCGGAAATTCCTGTCGATTGGCCAGAACGGTTGGTTCAAATGGGTTACCTACCGCGCTACGCCTGGTCGGACGCGGCCGAGGGAATCGATGTCACTGTTCGTCAAGGCCCTCAAGAAACCCTTTTTATCACGGTAGCGAACCGTACTCCCAAGACCTATGAAGGTACAATATTTTACCTTGATCTCAGTCGGCAGATCCAGACGCTCAAGGTGCGAGTTGCTGGTCCGCACGTCAGTTTTATTACGATAAAATCCAGGCATCTGTATAGCGCTGTGATCCATGGTCAGGATGGCGCCTATATCCGGATGGCTGGTGAGCGCTTTGCAATCGACCGTGGCCACGCGGCGATCGTACGTTCGGGCGCAACGTTAATAATCACTTCTGCCGATCCGGTCAAAGTAGAAGCCAGCCGTCCAGGCGGTTGGGGTAAGCCATCTATCTGGCAAATGGCGCTCAATGGTCAGATCCAGGCAATCAGCGCCGTTCAGATCAAAGGCGATGATTTGACGGTAGATTATTCGGTGGAAAGCTGCGGTTGGGATACGATCATGGTGCTGATTAATCCAACCCGGAAGCCTGTGGAGCTCGATTTGCAGCGATTATTCGATACCCAGCAGGTTTATTGTTGCAGCATCCTAGACAAAGCCATCGACCAAATTCAACGCCTGGCCAGCCGCATGGCTGCCAGCAATGAATCGCTCGGCGGTCATCTACCATTGCAAAAGCTAATAGCAATTCTACCGGATGTGATGGATCAACTAGAAGGCCTCGCAAACGGTATTAAACCAAATCCTGGCCAGCCTATGCTGGTCGAAAGTTATGCTGAACGGATGACACAATTAATAAGTGCGCTAGAGAGGCCAATTGAGAGCCTGGTGGAAGCGTTATGCAGCGTGAGAGTCATCCTGGCAGCAAGCCAGTTCCCGGTCGATATAAATTGGATCGATAGTTCGCTTACTTCGGTCTTAGAAACATTAAGCCGATTGGAGTAAGAATGCTCATAGGGTTTATCCTGGTTGCGGTTGGTGTACTGCTTGCCTTTGCTGGCAGGCGCTTGATATGGCTCCTGGTGGGAGCGGTGGGATTTTTAGCTGGTTATTCCCTCGTCGGGAGGTTCTTGCCAGGCGCTGACACCCTGGTTCACCTGGCAGTCGGATTGGCGTTGGGCCTGTTGTTTGGTTTCTTAGCGCGAGCTTTTGCAAAGTTTGTACTAGCAGCAGCGGGTTTTATACTTGTCGGGGGGCTGGCGTTGACGCTTGCAAGCTATTTCGGTATTAGTGGTGGTTTCTCGGGATTGTTGGTATTTATAATCGGTGGACTGATAGGGATTGGATTGGTTTCCTTTGCTTTTGACTTATCACTGGTGTTGCTTTCTGTGCTGGGGGGAGTCGCGTTAATTATCCAGGGAGCTCCAGACATTATCGGCACAGGTCATCAGGAACTTGTGATGCTGGCCGGCGTTACGGTGGGCGTGTTGGGTTTCTTAGCGCAGTGGCGAGGTTGGCGGAAGCGATAAACGCTCGAGTGTGTTTATCGCTTTATTCGTTGAGAACATTACGGGTGTAGGTTTTCCCATTCCAGCATTAATTCATCGAGCATATTCTGCACATCCACGTATTCCTGGCCAAGGCGCTTTATTTTCCCAGGGTCGGAGGGGGGATTCTCGAGTTTAGTGGATAATGTGTGTAATTGCGCCTCGAGCGAAGCTATTAATGATTCTACTTCTGACAGGCGAGCTTTTCGGCGGCGTTCTTCAATCGTCGTTCCGGCAGACCTTATTTTGGAAGACCCTACGATGGGCGGGGTGCGAGTTTCCGCAGCAGCCCGAAATTCTTCCTGGAATGCCCGGTACTGGCTGTAAGTACCCTCGAACACTTGCAATACAGTTTGCTGTGGATCAATTTCCCAAATTTGTGTGCCCAAGGCGTCGATCAAATAACGATCGTGGGAAACTAGAAGGATCGTGCCCTGATAATCTGCCACGACTTCTTGCAGGATTTCCTGGGAAGGAATGTCCAGGTGGTTGGTGGGCTCATCGAGCAAGAGTAGATTTGCCTCAGTCAGTGAAAGCTTGGCTAATGCCAGGCGGCCGCGCTCCCCGCCTGATAATACAGAAACCTTCTTGAAAACATCCTCTCCGGTGAATAGGAAGCGAGCCAAATAATCACGGACTTGAGCCAATAACATATTCGGAGCTACGGCGTCTATTTCCTCGACCAGGGTTCGTTCAGGGTCTAAACCCTCATGAGCCTGAGCAAAGTAGCCAATATGCAGGCTAGCGCCTAAAACAACTTCGCCGGCAAGCGGCGGCATCAATCCCAGGATCGTTTTGAGAAATGTAGTCTTACCAGCGCCATTTGGACCGATGATAGCGGCACAATCGCCGCGTTTTAACAACAAGTCTGGGGCAGTGAAAAGGGGTTTGCCTTCATCGGGATAGCCTACTTCCAATCTGCGAGTACGCAAAACCAGATCGCCGGAGCGGTTCGAAGCTTTCAGGTTCAAATGCAAATGCGGCGGACGGTTGGACGGCGGGCGAAGAGCGTGAATCCGGCGCTCCGCCTCCTGAACGCTCAAGGAATGCTCGGAGATATCTGCCTGGCTGCTGAGCTCCAGCCAATTTTTACTTTGGACAGTTTCAACCCCCAGGCTTTCAATGGCCTGCACTACCCGGCTGAGACGGCGCAACCTGCCTTTGGCCTGCACCGTATTCTGCCCGGAAATATTTCGCTTGATGTAATCCAGGTCTTTCAAAAGGCGGGCTTGTTCAGATTCGAAGATTTGCATGCGAAGATCCCAGCGTTCCTGGCGCTGTTGGACGTAAGCCGTGTAGCTACCACGATACAGCTCAATCCCGGCGCTGCTCATCTCCCAGATATGGTCGACTACTTTGTCCAAGAAATAGCGGTCATGTGAAACGATCAGAGTGGCGCCTTGCCATTGGCTCAAGTATCCTTCCAGCCATTCAACGGCCGCGATGTCGAGATGGTTGGTAGGTTCATCCAAGATGAGCAGGTCTGGGTCGGAGAGCAGCAGGCGCGCAAGATAGGCGCGTGTGCGCTGACCGCCTGAAAGCTGGACGATCGGGCGCGCGTAATCGTCTGCATCAAAACCGAGTCCTGTCAATGTCTGGCGGATGCGTGTTTCGTAAATATAACCGCCGCGATGCTCGTAGTCGCGCTGAATCTGCCCATAACGATCTAATGCTGCTGCAGATTGATCGAGATCGCTCATCAAAGCTTCCAGGCGCGCCAGTTCTGTTTCCATCGAACGCAAGTCGGCCAAAACGCTCAAGCATTCTTCCCAAAGTGTATTCTTTCCCGTCAGGCTGGCTTCTTGAGGCAGGTAACCCATCTGCAGCCCGCGCATCCGCTGCAAGACGCCGCGCGTGGGCTCCTCCAAACCGACCAGCAGGCGCAGGAGAGTGGTCTTACCAATTCCGTTTGGCCCAACGATCGCAATCCGGGCTGCTTGCGGGATGCTGATTGAGACCCCTGAAAAGATGTCATTTTGACCGTACGATTTGGCAAGGTCGACGGCGGTTAAGAGAGACATATGACGTATTTTCCCATAATAGACAATTGCGGACTGATTGTAGCCAACGCAACCGAGATTATACCGTGTTATAATCGCGGCGTTTTTATGGAATGAGAGGTAAGTATTACAAATTATGAGTGAAAATAATCCGATGGCCGAATCTGAGCGGCCGCAAAAAATAGAAACCACCAAAGCGACGCGAACTTTGCGAATCGTTTTATTGACTGCATTCGGTATCGCAGCAGTATTGATAGGCTATTTAACCTTCGTTACTGTGCGTGATTTTATCAGCACCTGGCGCCTGACGGATCTGCCGGGTATCGCCGTAAACGGCCCGACTCCCCAGCCCGTGGTGGGCGCGGACGGTGTGATCACACAGCCGGATGTCCCATTACAAAGTGAAGCCGGTCCAATTCCTCAGCCCTGGGATGGCGCTGAGCGGGTGAATTTGTTGATTATGGGGCTAGATTATAACGATTGGCGTGCTGCGAATGAAGGGGGCGGTCCGCCGAAGACCGATTCGATGATCCTGTTTACGATTGATCCCATCAACCGTACCGCCGGGATGCTTTCAATCCCGCGTGACCTGTGGGTCAGTATCCCTGGTTACAATTATGGCCGGATCAATACCGCTTACGCGCTGGGGGAGGCTTATAAAGAGCCGGGCGGCGGTCCTGGCCTGGCAATGAAAACGGTTGAGGAATTGTTAGGCGTACCGATCAATTATTACGCTCAGATCGATTTCGATGCGTTTATCAACTTTATTGATGAAATCGGCGGTGTAAAAGTCAATATCCCGGCAAAGATTACCGTTGATCCGATGGCGCATGGGCGCAAGAACAATACCAAGGTTTTACAACCCGGGAATCAATTGTTAGATGGTGAACTGGCTCTGGCCTATGCTCGTGCCCGTCATACGGAGGGTAGTGATTTCGACCGCGCCCAACGTCAACAGCAGGTCGTCATGGGCATCCGCGATCAAATCTTGCGCTTCGATATGCTGCCCAGCCTGATCGCCAAATCGGGTACACTGTATAACCAGCTCTCGAAAGGCGTCCATACCAATTTGACGCTTGACCAGACGGTTCGTTTGGCCTGGCTGGCCTCGCAAATTCCTGCCGATCAGATCAAGAAAGGGATCATCGCGCCGCCGGATCAAGTTAGCTTTGCGAAATCTCCGGATGGCACGCAGGATGTGCTCAAACCGATTACTGAGAAGATTCGTCAACTGCGAGATGATATCTTTGCCACTGGGCCTGTCAGCCCGGCGGCTGCCAGTTTGAGCTCCACTGAGCTACTCTCGACCGAAGGTGCGAGAGTCAGGGTATTGAATGGTAGTTACACGGCTGGTTTGGCTGCAAAAACGGCTGATTATCTCAAAACCCAGGGCATTAACGTTACAGAGACCGGCAATGCACAGATAGCGCCTCCCTCCACAGAGATCACTTTTTATAACGGCAAGCCTTACACCGTCAAATTTTTGGTCGATTTGATGAAAATCAACGATCTGAGGATTTCTTATGTGAATGACCCAAACAGCCCGGTGGATGTTACCATCACCCTGGGTGATGATTGGGCAAATAGTAATCCAATACCGTAAACGATCGGTTGGATTGAACTCTTTTATCGGATAATCGCTCATGGAGACCCTATCTGGTTCAGTGGAGAGGGTCACTTTCTATAATCCGGAAAATGGGTACACGGTGCTACGGATACGGCCCGAACACGGCCGGCCACCGGGCATTGACCGCGAAGGCCTGGTAACGATTACCGGTAACATGCCGGAGCTTGCACCCGGCGAACACTTGCGCCTGAGCGGCAAGTGGATCAACAATCCGAAGTATGGTCTACAATTTCAAGTAGAAGTTTGTGAACAAACGATGCCCGCCACCGTGGCGGGCATTCGACGTTATTTGGGCTCGGGTCTGATTAAAGGTATCGGTCCGAAGCTTGCAGAACGAATTGTCATCCATTTTGGTTTGCACACGCTGGAAATCATCGAAAACCATCCCGAACAATTAAGTGAGGTGGCGGATATCGGTCCCAAACGTTCGCACCTGATTGCAGCTGCCTGGGAAGAACAAAAACAAGTTAAAGAGATTATGCTTTTCTTGCATAGCTATGGGGTAAGCACAAACCTGGCTGTTAAAGTGTATAAGCAATATGGCGACCAGGCGCTGGCGGTCGTCCAATCAGACCCATATCGCCTGGCTCAGGATATCTACGGCGTGGGGTTTAAGACAGCCGATAAAATTGCCCGGGCGTTAGGGCTGCCGGTGGATCATCCCTCACGCATCGAAGCAGGTGTTGTCTATCTCCTGAACCAGCAAACCGATGAAGGCCATGTATATGTGCCTGACCTTGAGTTGGTTATGCGCGCTGGCGAGCTGTTGGAAGTGGACAATGCATTGGTCTCCCCGGCAATCGAGCGCCTGGCTCAAGCTGACAGAGTGCGGCGGGAGATCGTCGATATGCATGGTTCCACAATCCAGGGAGCGCTGCCTGCCGGAGCGCATATAGATGCGATCTCAGCTCATCCAGAGGCCTCCTCACAGGTGCAGGAGGATCGTTCTTCTTATGGACAGCCTGCAGTTTATCTGACGCCGCTCTATCTTGGAGAAGTCAGTGTGTCTGAGAAGCTGCGTGCTCTGACTCAAACCTGGCCGACGCGCCTGAGCGATCTGCCGCCTGCTTTTGTGACGATCGATGCTGAGTTGTCCAGCGAGCAGCAGGAAGCGGTACGGACGGCAATAAGGAATCCGGTGAGTATCCTCACTGGCGGACCTGGGACTGGCAAGACAACCACGGTGCGGGCGTTGATCGCGGCGCTCGAATCGGCGCATAAAAAATATGCCCTGGCTTCGCCGACCGGGCGAGCAGCCAAACGGCTTTCACAGGCCACCGGACGCCCGGCGAGTACGATCCACCGCCTGTTGGGTTTTTCACCGGGGGAGGGATTTAAATTCAATGCAAATAACCCTCTCGCCGTAGATCTGTTGGTGGTGGATGAAACCTCGATGTTGGATTTGATGCTGGCGAACCATCTACTCAAAGCACTTAAACCAGGGACGCACCTACTATTAGTCGGTGATGTTGACCAGCTCCCGTCTGTTGGTGCAGGCGACGTTTTACGCGATATCATTGACAGCCAGATCGCACCGGTCACCCGCCTGGGAACGATTTTCCGTCAGGCGGCGACTTCTTTTATTATTACAAATGCTCACAGGATCAATCGCGGTGAGATGCCTATTTTCCCCAACGACCAGGAAATGGTCGATTTCTTTCTTTTTCCGGCCGAGACGGCCGAAGAAGCCGCCAATTGGGTGGAGGATGTTGTATGTAACCGCATCCCACAAAAGTTCGGATTTCACCCACGCGATGAAATCCAGGTGTTAGCACCAATGTATCGCGGCCCGGCCGGGGTAAATGCATTGAATAGCCGCCTGCAAGAAATCCTAAATCCGGCGGCGTTAATGAAACCTGAGAAAGCTTTGTTCGGGACGACATTTCGTCCCGGCGATAAGTTGATGCAGGTTCAAAATAATTATGACAAAGAAGTCTATAATGGGGATATTGGGTCCTTATTTGCGATCAATCCAGTCGACCATTCCTTGACGGTGGATTTTGAAGGGCGAGCAGTGGTCTACGATTGGAGCGAGGCGGACCAACTCGTACAGGCTTACGCGGTTACTGTGCACAAAGCTCAGGGATCAGAGTTCCCGGTTGTCGTGATTCCGCTGGTCACACAACATTACCTGATGCTCCAGCGAAATCTCCTGTACACGGCGGTGACACGAGCGAAAAAATTGTGCGTGCTGGTTGGGAGCAGGCGGGCGATTGGCATTGCGGTCAAGAATAACAAAGTTGCCGACCGTTATACCGCATTAGATTGGCGTCTAACAAGATGAGGGCGGTTGTACAGCCAGAGGACGATAAAGATTCCCACGATCATAATCAGGTCCATTAAAATTGCCCACATAATGGCTTGGGGACCGATCGAGACAAAGATCTGTCCCAAAAGCCAGGGCAGGATCATGCCGCCGACGCCGGCACCGACAAAAAACCAACGGGTTATCCGGCCGCTCAACGGCATGCGCTGCTCAGCATAAACCAGCATGTTGGGAAACATGGATGCCATCGAGAGTCCCAGTCCGCCAGCGCCAATAGCGAGGGCGAGTAATGATCCAGGGTATAACAGGATCACTATCATACTGATCAGGCAGCCCGCCAAATCCCATACCAGCATGGTTTGCGGTTTAAACCGGACAGCCAGTGGGATACCAAATAGACGTCCGATAGTGAAGACGCCCCAAAAGACCGAGGTCAGGTAGGCTGCCGTAGCTGGCGTAGCAAGGTCGAGAGTGGTCGCGTAAGTGAAAATCCAGCCGCCAAAGCCGGATTCGGCGCCGACATACAATATAAAAAACAGAGTCAAGATGCCTACCAACGTTGGATTGGCAATTCGGGTTGTCGTATCGCCATTTAATTGCGTCTGAACGTCGTGGGGTGATTTTGGACTGGGCAAGCGGACAATCCATAACGCGACCGGCACCATATATATTGCTAACAGCCAGTAGACCCAGTTTATGTTATTTGTGCGCAGTAAGGCCTGGGCGGCGATAATCGGGGAGAAGAAAGCGCCCACTCCAAAAAAGAAGTGGAGAGCATTCATATAGGGGCCAACGCGTTGCTGGTGTACCCATACCAACAACGTATTACCGCCGACATCGGTTGCACCTTCGAAAAGACCCAAGACAAACAGCAGTACAGTCAACAGCCAAAGCCGCGCTGATACCGGCACCAGCGCCAGCATGATCCCCATACCGGCGATCAAGAACACCAACAGGGTATGACCGGGCAGCCGGTCGAAGGCTCGCCCACCGCGCAGTGAGCCTAACAAATAGCCAAATGCTCGGCCGGTGAACAGAAAACTGATCTGGCTAAGTGTGGAGCCGGTATGGGCGGCCAGGCCGGGCAGGGTTGGTCCGAGCGAGGCGGCGGTCATACCCAAGCCGATGAATATAGCAAAATAGCCGATCGTCTGGTAAATGACCGTACGGCTCAAGGGTTGTTTTGGGATGGCGAGAGATGGTTCGGTGGTTTGTGAGGTCATGATGGTTTGTATGGGGTCAGGATGAATAGTTCTGCACGCCGTCGAACACGCATGGCAAAATCGAACCGGTCTATTGCAGTGCATAACTCCAAATCGGCCTCGGGGAACTCTGGGCGCACCGGGTTGGAGAAAATGCGCCCCGGTCCAGAATTAAGGACGCGCTGCTGGAAAGTAGCCGGATTGGGAGACAAACCGGCGAGCAAGCACTCAATATATTCAGCGCAGGCAGCATCTTCATCGCCAAATGCAGCAAGATCATCGTCAGAGGCGTTAAACCGGCTTCCAGCCGCGATCCCGGTGATTACAAAGGTAAGTGACTCAGGATTAATCTGGCGGATTGCTCTCGCAGTGGCGCTAGCGACGACAAAGCTGGCGGCTAGCAAGTTGTTGGCTCGCTGGCTGTGGACAATCCCTTGGGTCCCGGCGCTGGTGCGCTGGATCATGACCCGGCCGTGCAGATCATGTGCTCCATTATGCTGTGATAAGATCAGCTCCGCTGGAGAATTGCTAAAATCGAAACCCAGGACGGGTAAGCCGTTGTCCTCACCCATGATCAGATAATCTGGGAAGCGCTGGCGAAGCTGAAAAGCTTCTTCAACGGTACCAACCAGGATGATTTCACGCACTCCGGCTGCTAAAGCGTAGGCTGCAGTAGAAAAAGCACGCAGAACATCGATAGCCACAACCAGCCCATTGGCAGTTGCGCAGGTTTCGAGCGTTGCTTTTTGGATCTGCATATTATTTATTCGGGGGGCTGTAGAGGATTTTGGGATAATGCAGTAGCCAGCAAACGCAGCGCAGTCGCCTCACCGGTTATGCCTGTCACTGACAGCCGGTCTGCCTGGTCGAGGAGGCTTTTATACGGGTCCGCGTCCTTCAGGAGCTCCAGACGCGCCCGGGCGCGTACGAGGTCCCCATTTGAAAGGAAAGCCATGGCAACCAGTGTGCGGAATTGATCCTTAGCACTCGCTTGTAGATTAGAAGGAGCCGTATTCATCATCCTGGCCGGGGAGATGACCCAGGCGTAAGCCAGACCTAAGGCGATGCCCAGGATCAGACCAGTGAACAGATATAGTGAGCCACGCCGTTGTTTCATGGCGTCAGCGTGCTCATAGAAGCGTTGGGAAATAATGCAGATTGAAGACTGCGCATTAGCTCCAAATCTCGACCATTATAACCGGCTTGTTCCGCACGCAGTATGGCCTGGTGGATCGTTTCTTGTGCAGGTGCGCTTCCCAGGTTATCCAGCGCGCGTGTTGCAGCAGCCAGGTTTTGATCGAAGGAGTAAGCCTCAGCGACCATCAAAACGTAGTCCGTTTGGTAATCCTGACTCAGACTTTTAAGCGGGGTATCGGCATATCGAACCGGTTGTATTATCCAACCATAGAGCAGTCCGATAGCGACTCCGATCAGGATGGAAAAGATAAATAATATCCAGCGCCGCATACGCGCTATTGTGCCACAGACCGACAGGCTGGGCAAGTAGCAATTGCTGCTTGATTATCAGTCGAAAATCTTGTACAATGATAGCGTAGCCTTTATCAGGTGAAATTTGTTGTTTAATAAATATATAGGAGTAAACGCGACTTGCTCATTCAGGCATAGTGTTTTCATGCAATTGGCGGCCGGTTCGTTTCGACAGATCCGAGTACTTACCGCTGGTTGCGCAGCCAGGGAGGAACCCGCTTATGGACATCATCAAAGTCTCCGGAACGTCACGCACGTCCGCGGTGGCTGGCGCGATCGCAGGAGTGTTTCGAGAGCACAAGCGCGCGGAGGTACAGGCGATTGGAGCAATCGCGGTAAATCAAGCTGTAAAAGCGTTGGCGCTTGCCAAAGGCTACCTAAAAGAAGATGGGTATGATATCGTCTTCACTCCGGAATTTGTGGATGTGGAGATCGATGGCAAAGTTCGAACAGCGATAAAGTTTACAGTCGAACAGCGCTGAGCAGTCCCATCCGGCTTATAGAGCTATTTGATTTATCAAGAAACCTGCCGGTCTCTATGCGGTGAGGCATGCGGTCCGACAGGATTTTTCGCGTGAGGCGCAGTCTTCGATGAATCTTCTCAACCAGATGATGATCTTAGTTATCTTCTTGGGCGTCGCGTTTCCAGGGAGTTCACAAACGCCTACGCCAAAACCATGCCTGGAGCGTGGCGGGAGAATCGAGAAAAGCAACCTTAGATCATCCTTGCTCAAACTACCGATGGAATATCGTGTATATCTACCACCGTGTTATGAGGAGCAAACGGACCAGCGCTATCCGGTCTTGTATCTTTTTCACGGTTCAAACAATAATGATGATCAGTGGGATCGCCTGGGAGTAGATGAGACTGCCAACCGGATGATCGCGGCCGGAGAAATTCCACCTTTTATCATCGTGATGCCGCGCGATCGTAACTGGTCCGATCCACCGGTGGATTTATTTGGCCGGGTGATTATCGAAGAGCTAATCCCGTTAATCGATCGAGCTTATCGGACGCTGCCAAGCCGCGAGGAGAGGTCGGTCGGCGGTCTTTCGCGGGGGGCGGGTTGGGCGGTGAACCTAGGCCTTTCGCATCCGGAGCTTTTCGGCGCGTTAGGCGCTCACAGCCTGCCGGTATTCTGGTCGGATATTGGAAATATCCGCGTCTGGTTAGCAAAAATTCCAGCGAGTGATTTGCCGCGCATCTACCTGGATATCGGCGATCATGATCGCCCGCCGATCATGGCTTCGGCAGTCTGGTTCGAGAAGCTGCTTACCCAGCTCGGCGTACCCCATGAATGGTATTTATTTCCGGGGTATCATGATGAATCTTATTGGAGCAGGCATCTTGATCAGTACTTGCGCTGGTACAGCGCAAACTGGTAAGTCCTTTAGGCTGGAGGCGGGATATTTGTAATTAGTGAACTTTCCGGCATGTTATAATCTTTTGCATGTCCCTGACTCTTGACCAAGTCGACCACATCGCTAACCTGGCCAAACTGACGCTAACGGAAGAAGAAAAATTGCTCTACCTTGAGCAGCTTTCGGCTATCCTCGATTACGTTGCCAGTTTGCAGACGTTGGATACAAGTGAAATTCCACCGACATCCAGCGTCTTACCCCCGCATAGCTTTTTGCGCGCCGACGAGCCGCAGCTAGGTCTTTCGATTGAAGACTTGCTACGCGGCGCTCCCCAGACAGAAGAAGGTCAGTTCCGCATCCCTGCGGTTTTTGAATAGAGTGCAGCTTTTTCTTCCCATGGAAGAACAAACAAGATCATGACCGAACTCATCGAACTGACCCTCGCCGAAAGCCTGAGTGCGCTGCGCAGCGGCGAAATCAGCAGCCGCGAGTTGACTCAAGCCTGTCTGGAACGGATCCAGAGTTTAGAGCCTCAATTGCATGCTTTCCTTTACCTGGCGCCTGACCGGGCGTTGTCCAGGGCAGAAATGGCTGACCGCCAATGGGCAAATTGGCGGCGTGATCCCAGTAAATCCCAGCCAGCCCTGCTGGGCGTGCCGGTCGTGATCAAGGATGTGTTATGTGTTGAAGGGATGCCATGTACCTGCGGGTCACGCATCCTAGAGGGTTTCGTCCCTCCGTATAACGCGACAGCGGTCGAGCGCCTGTTCAATGCAGGGGCAGTGGTGCTAGGGAAGACGAACACAGACGAGTTTGCAATGGGCTCATCGACTGAAAATTCCGCTTTTGGGGTCACGCACAACCCATGGGATTTGGAGCGTGTGCCGGGCGGTTCAAGCGGAGGCAGCGCGGCGGCGGTCGCGGCGCGGCTGGCGCCGATCGGGCTGGGGACTGATACAGGCGGCAGCGTGCGCCATCCGGCGGCTTTTACCGGGGTAACTGCTATCAAGCCATCGTATGGGCGGGTCTCGCGCTACGGTCTGGTTGCTTTTGGCTCCTCTTTGGACGTCGTTGGGGCTTTTGGCAGAACAGTAGAAGACACGGCGAGTGTGTTCTGCGTGATGGCGGGTCACGACCCAAAAGATTCGACCAGCATGGAGTATCCAGCCCCCGAGATCTCATTTTCGGATCTGGCTGAACTGCCGCTGAACAATATGCGCATAGGTGTACCGGCGGAGTATTTCATTTCTGGGATGCAAGTGGAGGTCGAAACCGCGGTGCGCGCAGCCGTCCAGGCGCTTGAGGATCTGGGTGCATTGATCTGTCCGGTCTCCCTGCCGCATACGCAATATGCCCTACCGGTATATTATCTGATTGCGCCGGCTGAAGCTTCTGCAAACTTGGCGCGCTACGATGGCGTTCGTTATGGAGTGCGCGCGGCGGCGGATACGATGTGGGACGTGTTCCGCCAGACGCGCGGCCAAAATTTCGGCCCAGAGGTTAAACGGCGGATCATGTTGGGGACTTACGCACTGTCAGCCGGGTACTACGATGCATATTACGGGCAGGCGCAAAAAGTCCGTACCTTAATTCGGCGTGACTTCGAAAAGGCATTTTCGGAGGTCGATCTTATCGCCGCGCCGGTCACACCTTCCACTGCGTTCCGAATCGGCGAACACGCTGACGATCCGCTGGCTATGTACCTGGAGGATATATTTACGCTACCGGCTAACCTGGCGGGTATTCCGGCCCTAGCTTTTCCGGTAGGATTCGATCGGAAAGGTCTTCCGATTGGAATGCAGTTGATGGCGCCTCATTTCCAGGAGGAGCGTTTGTTCAAGGCCGGGCACGCCTACCAACAATCGACTGATTGGCACCATGCCAGGCCGAGGCTTTAATGCCGGATGGCGAAGAAATCCACGATGTTCACTTTATTCCTCTTGAGGAACAACGTGTTCTATTAGGCGAGTGTTGAGCATGTTTTGGGATATTCCACAATCTATCCTGGATAGGATGGCGTTTCTAGAAGAGATCGATGCACGCGACCGGGAGGATGGAACACCGCAGGTCGGGCGTCTGCGCCAGGTGGTCCCAGAAACCGGTCGCTTCCTGGCGTTGATGGCAGCTAATGCGCCGCATGGTCACTGGTTGGAGGTAGGCACAAGCGGCGGATATTCTGGATTATGGCTTTCGTTAGCCTGCCGGTTTCGCCGACATCCATTGGTCACTTTTGAGATTTCAGATTACAAATTTCAATTAGCACAGGAAACTTTTAATTCCGCAGGGGTAAGCGAATGGATCATCCAGGTGGGGGGAGATGCTCTCGGTCACCTGGCGGAATACCGGCCGGTTTCATTTTGCTTTATGGACGCAGAAAGGGACTTATATAAGTCATGTTTCGATCAGGTCCTTCCCAATCTGGTCAGTGGTGGGTTGTTCTTGGCGGATAACGCGATCAGCCACCAGGAAGCACTGCAGCCATTCCTGGATTATGTGGCCAATGACCGCCGCGTAGATTCGCTCGTCGTTCCAATTGGTAAGGGCGTCTTGTTATGCCGCAAGGTGTGAGCGCCTGGACAACTGGCATTATAATAAGTTTGCCAGTCATTGAAACCAGGCAATATCTAAACTCATTTAGAAAGAGAATCTTTCCATGAGCCATTCAACAATTAAGGTAGTGATTCCGATGGCAGGCCTGGGCACCCGGCTTCGACCGCATACCTGGAGCAAACCCAAACAATTGGTTAGCGTGGCGGGCAAAGCAATGATCGACCATGTGATCGACAGCCTTGCCTCGCTGCCGGACCCGACGAACATTGAGCTAATCAACATCGTTGGCTATTTGGGTGACCAGATTGAAGGTTATCTTAGTGAACATTACCCAAACGTAAAGGCATATTATGTAGTCCAGGACGACCCGCGTGGCCAGTCGCACGCAATCCAACTGGCAGGTGCGCATCTCAATGGTCCGCTTCTGGTCGTCTTTGCAGACACATTGCTCGAAACAAACCTGTCCTTCCTGGCGGACGAAGAAGCCGAGGCTGTAGTATGGGTGAAGCCCGTTCCTGACCCACGCCGGTTCGGCGTGGTCGAGCTGAATGAAAAAGGGTATGTTAAACGACTGATCGAGAAGCCGCAGGATTTAACCAACAATCTGGCGGTGGTAGGCTTTTATTATTTCAAGGATTCTGGCGCCTTATTATCCGCTATCGAAGAACAGATGAACCGGGACATACAGATAAAAGGTGAGTATTTCCTGGCCGATGCGATTAATATCTTACTGGAGCACGGCCTGCGCATGCGCGTGGAAAAGGTGGATGTCTGGCTGGACGCCGGCACTCCCGAAGCGCTTTTAGAGACCAA